>PJUI01000064.1_pt1 | contig 173086 bp, 150 predicted proteins | sample 1512201 | NCBI WGS metagenome assembly PJUI01 (sample SAMN08177670, study PRJNA422409) | Feces metagenome, whole genome shotgun sequencing project. | isolation source: Chicken feces (2) enriched on wood chips | host: Gallus gallus | place: USA: Madison | collected 2015-01-15
ACTGCACAAGGCTTGAATGCGATGTGGTCAATGTGGGAGCTGGCTTGCCGGCGATCACGGGCGAAGCCCGTGCCATGCAAACCTTGCCTATCGGGCCAGCAGCGCCTCCATCTCCCGATACCCCCGCTGGCGCGCATGCTCCAGCGCGGTGACCTCATCCGTGTATGCGGGGCTGCCGTACGAAGAAGTGATCTGAGGTTCTGTGCTGCCTGTCCTGACCCCATCGCCGGCAAGCCAGCTCCCACCGGTACTGCACATGACTTGAATACGATGCGGTCAATGTGGGAGCTGGCTTGCCGGCGATCATGGGCGAAGCCCGTGCCATGCAAACCTTGCCTATCGAGCCAGCAGCGCCTCCATCTCCCGATACCCCCGCTGGCGCGCATGCTCCAGCGCGGTGACCTCATCCGTGTATGCGGGGCTGCCGTACGAGGAAGTGGTCTGAGGTTCTGTGCTGCCTGTCCTGGCCCCATCGCCGGCAAGCCAGCTCCTACAGGTACTGCACAAGGCTTGAATGCGATGTGGTCAATGTGGGAGCTGGCTTGCCGGCGATCACGGGCGAAGCCCGTGCCATGCAAACCTTGGCTATCGGGCCAGCAGGGCCTCCATCTCCCGATACCCCCGCTGGCGCGCATGCTCCAGCGCGGTGACCCCATCCTTGTCGGTAATCTGCCGGTCCGCCCCCGCCGCCAGCAGCTGGCGCACAATCTCCACATGCCTAGGCCCGCCATCTCCCAGAATCACTGCTTCCATAAGCGCGGTCCAGTGCAGCCGGTTCAGGTGGTTCACGTCCACCCCGGCATCAATCAGCATCTGCACGGTCTCGACATGCCCACGCTCGGCCGCCGGGATCAACGCAGTCCCCCCGTAGCGGTTGGTGCTCTTGAGGTTGGCACCGTGGCTCAGGGTCAGCCGCAGGATATCGTTCAGGCCTCGGGCGCCGGCATACAGGTAAGGGCTGTCATCGATATTGTCCTTGGCGTTCACGTCGGCACCGGCGTCGATCAGCGCTTGCGCCGCCGCCACCTGGTTGCCGTGGGTGGCCACCAGCAGGGCAGTGCGCCCTTGCTCATCACGGCTTTCCAGCCGGGCACCTTGTGTCAGCAACTGTTGCAGGGTGCGCACGTCGTCGTGGCGGGCGGCGTTGTGCAGGCGGTTGTCCATGGTGGTGTTCTCGGCGTGGGCAGCAAGGCTGGTGAACAGGGCGAACAGCATGGCTGCGACGGGTGTACGCATAGGGTGGGCTCCTGAATGACCTGCCTGCATCCTGGAAAAATCCACATCAGGTCTTGAACTCAAGTTTACGCATGACTGACAGTGGCGTGCTGAACAGACAAGGCAGGAAACAAAACGATGAATTTCTCCACACCGCTGATGAGCGCGCTATGCCTGGCGATTGCCAGTGGGTGGGCCTGCGCCGAGCAGCTATTGCCCGCGCCACCCGAACTGGCCTCCGGCTACCGCACCGGCCTGCAGCCGGTGCACGCCAACCGGCATATGGCCGCCGCCGCCAACCCGCTGGCCAGCGAAGCGGGGCGGATGATGCTGCGTGCCGGTGGCAGCGCCATCGACGCGGCCATCGCCATGCAGATGGTGCTGACCTTGGTCGAGCCGCAATCCAGTGGCATTGGCGGTGGGGCCTTTATCCTCTACTGGGACGGCAAGCGCGTGCAGGCTTTTGACGGCCGCGAGGCAGCCCCGTCGCAGGTCACGGAAAAGCTGTTCTTGCAAGCCGATGGTTCGCCGATGCCGTTCAGGTCGGCGCAGATCGGCGGGCGTTCAGTGGGTGTGCCGGGGGTACTGCGCGCGCTGAAGCTGGCTCACGAGCAGCACGGCAAGCTGCCTTGGCAGCAGCTCTTTGCCCCGGCCATTGCCTTGGCACGTAACGGTTTCCCCGTTTCCGAACGCCTTCACACACTGGTGGCGGGCGACCCCTATATTGCCCGTTCACCGGCCATGGCTCGCTACTTCCTGGATAAAAACGGCAAGCCGCTGGCAGTGGACACGACATTGCGCAACCCCGAACTTGCGCAAACGTTCGAGCAGATTGCCGCGCACGGTCCGCAGGCGTTCTACACGGGTGAGATCGCCCAGGCCATCGTGGCCAAGGTGCGCAGCCATACCAATGCCGGGTACCTGTCGTTGCAGGACCTTGAGCAGTACACCGCCAAGGAGCGCGAGCCGGTGTGCGGCCCCTACAAGGCCTGGCGCATCTGTGGCATGCCGCCGCCATCATCGGGTGGGGTGACGGTGTTGCAGACGCTGGGCATGCTTGAAGCCGTGCAGCGCGCAACGCCACAACGCAACCTGGCGGCGCTGCGGCCGCTGGCGAGCGCGTCCCCGGCAGGCCTGGAGGCATCGCCGCTGGCCGTGCACCTGATTGCCGAGGCCGAGCGCCTGGCCTATGCCGACCGCGCTCAGTACCTGGCCGACAGCGATTATGTGCCGGTCCCGGTCAAGGCCCTGACCGACCCCGCCTACCTGGCCAGCCGAGCAGCGCAGATCGGCGAGCACAGCATGAAGCGCGCTCGGCCGGGCCAACCGCAAGGCGCCGACCTGGCGCTGGCTCCCGACCGCTCGCCATTGCGCATTTCTACTTCGCACCTCAGCGCAGTGGATGACAGTGGCCAGGCACTGGCCATGACCACTTCGGTGGAGGCCGCGTTCGGTTCGCACCTGATGGTCAAGGGCTTCCTGCTCAACAACCATCTGACGGACTTCTCGTTCATCCCCCGGGAGCACGGCAAGCCCGTGGCCAATCGGGTGCAGCCGGGCAAGCGGCCACTGTCGGCGATGGCACCGACGTTGGTGTTTTCGCGGGCCTCTGGCGAGCTTGTGGCCAGCCTTGGTTCGCCAGGGGGCTCGCAGATCATTGGCTACGTGAACAAGGCGCTGATCGGCTTGCTGGATTGGCAGCTCGACCCGCAGCAGGCTGCCGGCCTGCCCAACTTCGGCAGCCGCAATGCCGGCACTGAAGTGGAAGCCGGGCTGGCCAGTCCATCGCTGATCCGCCAATTGGCAGCCTGGGGCCATGAGGTGACACCGATGACCATGACCAGCGGCATGCAGATCATCCAGCGCAACGGCGATGGCTGGTCCGGTGGCGCCGACCCTCGGCGTGAAGGTGTGGCCCTCGGCGACTAGCCGTGATAGAACGCGGTCTTGCCATTCAGCAGTTGAATACCAAGATGTCTATCAGCGTGAAATCGAATAGAGCCCTGTTCGACCTCGACCTGCTACGCGCCATTGTGGTGGTGGCCGATTGCGGCAGCTTCACCACAGCGGCGGCGCGCCTGCACTCGACCCAATCGACCATCAGCCAGAAGGTGCGCCGCCTGGAAGACATGGTCGGCCACCGCTTGCTGGTGCGGGGTAACCGCGATGTGCTACCGACTGACGCCGGGCAGACCTTGCTCGGCTATGCCCGGCACATGCTGGCGCTGAATGACCAGATGCTCGAGGCCCTGGCCGGGGCGATGGTGGGCACCACCGTACGCCTTGGCGTGCCCGAAGACTTCGTTGGCGGGCGCACGACCAATGCACTGTCGGCGTTCAGCCGGCTGCACCCGCAAGTGAAACTGGAAGTGACCAGCGGCCTGTGCCGCGACCTCAGCCAGGCCTACGACAACGGTGAACTCGACCTGGTGCTGCTCAAGCAGCGGCGCAACACCAGGGAGGGCGTGGCATGTTGGCCAGAGCGCCTGCAATGGATCGACAGCGCGCGCACTCCCGCCTTTGAGCTGGACCCGATCCCGCTGGTTACCTTTCCGCCGCGCGGCTTGTACCGCGAGGACATGATCAACGCTATCGAAAGCATGGGCCGGCGCTGGCGCATAAGTTTCACCAGTTCAAGCCTCAGCGGCATTCAGGCGGCAGTTGCCGATGGCATGGGCATCAGCCTGCTGCCGCCAAGGGCGGCAACGGCTGAGCATCGGGTGCTGGGGGCAGGGCAAGGGCTGCCTGAGGTCGACAGCTATGAAATCGTCATCGTCCACCGGCCGACGGCGGATGTGATGGTCAAGGCGTTGGCGCAGGTGATGACGCAGTTGTTAGCCGGTGGGGGAATCTGACAACTCGGTCGGGTGGTGCGATGCAACCGCCAGGCGTGGCGACAGGTGAATGCCGGCAATCATGCAGCGCACCGAGCCCCCAGCGATTTCGATGGTCGGTACGTCCAGCGGCACCAGCCGCGCCGAGCGCTCGATACGCTGGCGCTGCTCGGCGCTCAGGCTGTCGAACGCCTTGCGTGACAGCGCCAGAATACGCCCGTCACGCCCGGACAGTTCGATGGCATTGCCGGCAAACTGGCTGATCTGCTGGTTGCTCAGGTCAATCACGTCGCGGCCCGATTCGATCAGCCGCATGCGCACTTCCTCGGCCCGCGCCTTGTTGGTGAACGTGCCAAAACCCACCAGGGCAAACTCGGTCGCCACGCACATCAGTACGTTGGTGTGGTAGATCGGCGTGCCTTGCTCGTCGGCAGTGTCGAATACCATCGGCTCGAAGTTGAAGTGGGTGCTGAAGCGCTCCAGGGCTATCGGGTCGGCGCGGTTGGAGCGCGCGGTGTAAGCCACCCGCGACAGGTGGTCGAATACCATGGCGCCGGTCCCTTCGAGGAACAGCTCGTCCTGCTCCAGCCCCGAATAGTCGATCACGTCCTGCACGCGGTATTCGTGCTTGAGCATCTCGATCACATCGGCGCGCCGCTCGCGGCGGCGGTTGCGCGAGTACATCGAGTAGATCGCGATGTGTCCACCGGGGTGGGTCGAGAACCAGTTGTTGGGGAACACCGAGTCCGGGGTGTTGTGCTCGCCAAAATCGTCGAACAGGTGTACGCGCACGCCTTCGGCCTCGAGGCGGCCGACGGCCTGGGTGACTTCATCACGGGCAACCTCGGCGAGCGCCTGTGCGGCGAGGCCGGGGCTGCTGCGCTGGAACGAGTTGTCGGCTGCGGTTTCCGGGTTGGGAGTGAACGCATGTGGCCTGACCATGACCACTGCTGCAGGTGCTTGAATCGAACGCGTTGGAAATGCCATGTGGAATACCGGGTTAAGAGCAGGGTTAGGCAACGCGTCGGATGCGGCTTTTGGCAGCGCGGCCACGGGTGTGGCTGAACAGGTCTTTCGGGTCGTCTTCCACCCATGGCACCAGGTCGATCTTCGAGCCCATGCCGCGCTTTTCGGCCTGCTGTAGTACGTAACGTAGTACGGTGTAGTCTTCCAGGGCGAAGCCCACCGAGTCGAATACCGTGACCTGGCTGTCGCTCTGGCGCCCCTCAGTCTCGCCGCGCAGCACACGCCACAGGTCAACCACCGGGAAGTCAGCGGGCAACTGCTGGATGTCACCTTCGATACGGGTTTGCGGCTCGTACTCGACGAACACCCGGGCGTTGCGCAGCACATCGGCGTGCAGCTCGGTCTTGCCCGGGCAGTCACCCCCCACGGCATTCAGGTGCATGCCGGGTTCGAGCATGTCGGGGGTGATGATGGTGGCGTAGGCCTTGTCGGCAGTGACCGTGGTGATGATGTCTACGCCTTTCACCGCTTCGGCCACCGAGCCGGCCCGGCGAATGGTGAGGCCGCTGTATTCCTTGAGGTTGGCAATCAGCTTGGCGGTGGCCAGCGGGTCGGTGTCGTAGGCGACGATTTCTTCGATGCCCAGGTGCTTGTGAAAGGCCAGCGCCTGGAACTCGCTTTGCGCGCCGTTGCCGATCAGCGCCATCTTGCGCGAGTTCGGTCGGGCCAGTGCCTGGGCTGCCATCAGCGAGGTAGCCGCAGTGCGCAGGGCGGTGGCAATGGTCAGTTCCGACAGCAACACCGGGTAGCCGGTCTCGACATCGGCCAATACGCCGAAGGCCATCACGGTATGCAGGTCACGCGCGGTGTTGGCCGGGTGGCCGTTGACGTATTTGAAGGCGTAGCGGCTGTTGTCGGCGACCGGCATCAGTTCGATCACACCCACTTCCGAATGGCTGGCAACCCGTGCGGATTTATCAAACTCCTGCCAGCGTTTGAAGTCTTCACGAATGGCCGCAGCCAGTTCACCTATGAACGGCGCTACGCCGATGTCGTGCACCAAGTCCGACATGGTTGGAACATCAATGAAATACGTCATGCTCTTGCACCTTGTTATTGTGCGCTGCCCTCTGGGTATTGCAGGGTCAGCGCTTAGGATTATCGAAGTGTCGCCGGCTCGAACATTTTGATGAAAGGTTGCGTCAACAGGAAGAATGCAGGTTGCCAGTTTCGCCAACTTTCTAGACAATCTGCCACCCCAAAGTAGCAATCTGATTATTTGGCAGGCATATGGACACTATCGATCGGGAACTGATTGCGCTGTTGCGGGACAATGCACGTACCCCCGTGCTGACCTTGGCAAAAAAACTCAAGGTGGCCAGGGCAACGGTGCAAAACCGCATCACCCGGCTCGAAGAGCAGGGCGTGATCATCGGCTACACGGTACGCTTGCGCTCCGATGCGCTGGACCAGGGCGTGCGGGCGATCACCAGCATCGGCATCAGCGGCCACCACGCCGCAGAGGTCAAGCACGCGCTGCGTGGGCACCCCAACGTGGTGGCCATTCACACCACCAATGGCCGCTGGGACCTGATGGCAGAGCTGCGCGCAGACACCCTTGAAGCGTTCGACCGGGCGCTGAACACCATTCGCTCCATCCCGCACATCGAGAATACCGAGACCAGCATCCTGCTCTCCACCTACAAGATGTGACCGCTAGGTCAGGCCTTTTGACAGGCGCATTGCGCAAACTGTCACCGAGGCTTTCCACAGTGCAAAAAATCCCTTTGGCTGTGCGCATTCTGTAGCGTTCCGCTTGGCCCGGGCCACTGGCAGAATGAAACTGTTTTCGTGCAACGGTACAAGGCGCACCACCCAGGGTGCGTTTCAAACAATAAAAAAGCCCGCAGCGAAGTTGCGTTGGGCGTGAGTGTCCGTTTTCGTTATTACCTGCGCTTTTATCATTTTCAATGACAGGGAACTTGCACCTTGGTGCCAATTAAATGGTGCGGCGCGGGGCGCTGAAGTTTTACCCAAAAAGAATAAGAGGTCGACTATGCATCAAACGTGCAATGCGCAAAGCGCTGCTCCGCAAGAGGGCCGAGTGCTCAAGCGACGGCTGGAAAACCGACACATACAGCTTATTTCGATCAGTGGCGCCATTGGTACCGGTTTGTTCATGGGCTCGGGCAAGATCATTGCGCTGTCGGGCACTTCGATCATCCTCGTCTACGCCATCATCGGTTTTTTTGTGTTTTGCATCATGCGCGCCATGGGCGAGATGCTGCTGGCCAACCTGCAGATGGAATCGTTCGCCGACCTGGTGCACAACTACCTGGGGCCACGGGCCGGTTACATTCTCAGTTGGTCGTACTGGCTCAGCTGGGTAGTGGCGGCGGTGGGCGACGTGGTGGTGGTCGCTGGGTTCGTGCAGTACTGGTACCCCGATGTGCCCACCTGGCTACCGGCTTTCGCCACCATGTTCCTGTTGCTGGGCCTGAACATGCTGGCGGTGAAGGCCTTTGGTGAAGTGGAGTTCTGGTTCGGCCTGATCAAGATCGTCGCCATCGTCCTGCTGGTGGTAACCGGCCTGGTGATGGTCGCCACCTCCTATACCTCGCCGGGCGGGGTGACGGCGTCGTTCAGCCACTTGGTGGCGCCGGGCGTGGTCATGCCGCATGGCATCCTTGGCTTCCTCGCCGGGTTCCAGATCGCTATCTTCTCCTTCGTCGGCACCGAGCTGATCGGCACCGCAGCGGCGGAGGCCAAAGACCCCGAGAAGACCCTGCCCAAGGCGATCAATACCATCCCCGTGCGTATCCTGCTTTTCTACATCTGTTCGCTGGTGTGCATCATCAGTGTGGTGTCCTGGGCCAATGTGCCGGCCAACCGTAGCCCGTTCGTTGAATTGTTCTTGCTTGGCGGGTTGCCCGCTGCTGCTGGCATCATCAACTTCGTGGTGCTGACTTCGGCGGCCTCGTCGGCCAACAGTGGCGTCTACTCAGGCTCGCGCATGCTCTACGGCCTGTCGCACCAACAACAGGCGCCGACGGCGTTCGGGCGCCTGTCCGGCTCGGGTACGCCGGTGCGGGCGCTGGTGTTTTCCGGGGTGTGCATGGCGATTGCGCTGACGCTGCTGTTCGTGATCCCGGAAGTGATGACCGTGTTCACCCTGGTGTCGACCATTTCCGCGGTGATGATCATCGTTACCTGGTCGCTGATCCTGCTGTCCTATTTCGCTTACCGCCGCCAGAATCCGCAGGCGCATGAGCAGTCCAGGTTCAAGCTGCCCGGCGGCAAGGTCACCGCCGCGCTGGCGCAGCTGTTCCTGATTTTCGTGTTGTGCCTGCTGGCGCTGGAACCGGACACCCGCACGGCGTTGTACGTGATGCCGTTGTGGTATGCGGGCCTGTTGCTGGCCTATCGGCGCAGGACCAAGGGCTCTGCGCAACCGCAGACAGCGACTGCTACATAGGACCCTGGGGCTGCTGCGCAGCCCATCGCCGGCAAGCCAGCTTGCACTTGGACTGCGCGACGCTCCAGATTTGCGCTGTACCTGTAGGCGCTGGCTTGCCGGCTAGACACCTCAAGGCTGGCGTTCAGCAACCGCCCGCAACGTACGTAAGGTCACCACCGGTGCATCCACCACGAACCGGTTGGCCAGCCAGCCGGGCACATCGCCGGCAGGGTCGGCCTGCAACTGGTAGGTCACCTCCGTCACTCGCTCGCCCAGTGGTTTCATCCGCCACTCACCGCTCAGATGCTGCACCCGGATCAGGCCGTCAACCTTGGGAATCCTGTCGGGCTCGGCACTCAGGCGCCGCAGCAGGGTGCCGTCATCCAAGCGTTCGCTGGTCACTTTCAGCACAATGTCCCGCGGCATCGTCGGCCACGGGAGGTTAGTGGTCAGGTAGATCCAGGTATTGGCGCCGTCCACGTCCAGCAACCGCATCTGGTCGCAGGCGTACAGCCATTTGCAGGCTACGCGCAGGTTCTCTTGCAGGTCGGTGAGGGTGCGCACGCTGGCTTTCATGGTGCTCACACCACGAAATTGCTGGTAGGACGAGTCGGCCACGCCACTGAGGTACACGCGGATGCCTTCACGATCGTAGGCCAGGTTCCAGTCATCGGCGGCCGGGGCAGGGGTACACAGCAGCAGGGCAGTGAGCAGCAGGCAGCGGTTCATGGCCGGTACCGCGCGGGGGATGGGTGTTTGAGTATGCGCGGCAAACAGAAAGCCCGCCAGGTTGGCGGGCTTGCGGGCATCAGCCTGGGCTTAGCGCTTAGGGTTCAGCGTCAGGTGCACGTGACGGTTCACGTCCTTGTACAGCAGGTAGCTGAAGTTGCCTGGGCCGCCGGCGTAGCAGGCTTGCGGGCAGAAGGCGCGCAGCCACATGAAGTCGCCGGCTTCCACTTCGACCCAGTCCTGGTTCAGGCGGTACACCGCCTTGCCTTCCAGCACGTACAGACCGTGTTCCATCACGTGGGTTTCAGCGAACGGGATCACGCCGCCCGGCTGGAAGGTGACGATGTTCACGTGCATGTCGTGGCGCATGTCGGCCATGTCGACGAAACGGGTGGTTTTCCAGCGGCCTTCGGTGCCCGGCATCTCGATGACGGTGGCGTTGTCGCGGTGGGTGACGAACGACTCCGGTACGTCCAGGCCTTCAACTTTCTGGTAGTGCTTGCGCAGCCAGTGGAAGGTGACGTTGGACTTGCTGTTGTTGCGCAGGCTCCACTCGGCGCCGGGGGCCAGGAAGGCATAGCCGCCCGGTACCAGGGTGTGGTGCTTGCCTTCCACGGTGATGTCCAGTTCGCCTTCGACAATGAACACCACGGCTTCGGCGTTAGGGTCCAGCTCAGGGCGCTCGCTGCCGCCTTCCGGGGCCAGCTCGACGATGTACTGGGAGAAGGTTTCGGCAAAACCGGTCAGCGGGCGGGCGATGACCCACATGCGCATCTTGTCCCAGAACGGCAGGTGGCTGGTGACGATGTCACGCATCACGCCCTTGGGGATGACGGCATAGGCTTCGGTGAACATGGCACGGTCAGTCAGCAGCTCGGTTTGAGCTGGGTGCCCACCGTGGGGGGCGAAGTACGAATGGTTCGACATGGACAATCTCGACTTGTTGTTCTCTCCCCGTGCCGTGAACCGCACCGGCCGGTGCGGCGCAGGGGATGTGGCAACAGAATAGGGTCGAGCGCGCGCCATCCACAAATTAAATGTTGGAATACCCGGTATTTGATCGCTGAATGTCTACCTGGCGCCCGGCGTGCTGTTCCGGCAGTCGATCGCCTTGGCCGAACAGTTTGTGGCGCAGGGTGCCTTCGGCGTAGCCCGACGGGTAGCGGCCGCGGCGTTGCAGCTCGGGCACCAGCAAGTCGACCACGTTGGCCAAGTCGTCCGGCTGCACGGCGTAGGTCAGGTTGAAACCGTCGATGCCGGTCTGGTCCAGCCAGCTTTCCAGCTGGTCGGCGACCTCGCTGGCGGTGCCTACCAGCACCGGGCCGCGACCACCCAGGCCAACGAACTCGGCGGCCTCGCGTACGGTCCAGCGGCGGTTGGGGTCGGCGGCGGTAAACGCGGCCAGGGCAGCCCGGCCGGCGTCGTTTTCGACGTATTCGATCGGCGCATCAGGGTCGAGGCCGGCGAAGTCGATGCCGGTCCAGCCCGACAGCAGCGCCAGGGCAGCATCCAGGTCGACGTAGCGACGGTACTCGGCGAAGCGGGCCTCGGCCTCTTCCCGGGTAGGGGCGACGATCAACAGCGCCTGCGCATAGATCAGCACTTCATCACGACCTCGCCCGGCGGCTTCGCTGGCCTGGCGAATGCCGTCGGCGTAGCGGCGCAATACGGTGGGGGTCGGGCCGCTGATGAACACGCATTCGGCGTGGCGCGCGGCAAACTGCTGGCCGCGTGCCGAAGCGCCGGCCTGGAACAGCACCGGCGTGCGCTGCGGTGACGGCTGGCACAGGTGCATGCCGGGTACCTGGAAGTGCTCGCCCACATGGTTGATAGGGTGGACGCGGGCTGGCTCGATGTAGCGCCCGCTGTCGCGCTCCAGCAGCACCGCGTCGTCGTCCCAGCTCTTCTCCCAGAGCTTGTACAGCACCTGCAGGTATTCCTCGGCCAGGTCGTAGCGCTGGTCGTGACCAAGCTGACGCGCCAGGCCAAGGTTGCGGGCGGCGCTGTCGAGGTAGCCGGTGACGATGTTCCAGCCCACCCGGCCATTGCTCAGGTGGTCGAGTGTGGACATGCGCCGGGCGAACGGGTAAGGGTGCTCGTAGGTGAGCGAAAAGGTGACGCCAAACCCCAGGTGCTCGGTGACCCCGGCCATGGCTGGCACCAGCAGCAGAGGGTCGTTGACCGGTACCTGCACGCCACCGCGCAGGGCGGCTTCAGGGCCGCCCTGGTAGACGTCGTAGATGCCCAGCACATCGGCAATGAACAGGGCGTCAAACAGGCCGCGTTCCAGCAGGCGGGCCAGGTCGGTCCAGTAGCTCAGGCGGTTGAAGGCCACACTGGTATTGCGTGGGTGGCGCCACAGGCCAGGGGACTGGTGGCTGGCGGCGTTCATGCTGAACGCGTTGAAGCGGATCGGGCGGGGCATGTCAGGTGCGCTCCGCTCAAGGCAACACGGAAGCCGGGTAGACCGCGTCGGCCACCTGCAACTTGTGTGGAATCAGGCCCAGGCCCTGGAAGGTGTCAGCCAGTTTTTGTTGTTCGGCGACGATCTGCGGGGTGATGGCCACGGCGTTGTAGTTACGGCGCTCGCTGGCCACTTCAAGCACGTTGGCGTTGATGCCCAGCTGCGGGGCCAGCAGTGCGGCGACCTCTGCAGGCTTGGCGTTGGCCCACTGGCTGACTTTGCCCAGTTCGGTAAAGAAGGTTTTCAGCAGCGCACGGTGCTGGTCGGCATAGCTGGAGGTGGACAGGTAGAAGGTGCGGTTGTTGGACAGGCCGCTGCCGTCACGCAGGTTTTTCAGGCCTGGCTGGCTTTCTGCTGCGGCGAGGAACGGGTCCCACAGGGTCACGGCCTGCACGCTACCCGACTGCAGAGCGGCCACGGCATCAGCGGCATTGTTGACGTAGGCGGGGGTGATGTCCTGGTAACTCAAGCCGGCCTGCTCCAGTGCGACGGCCAGCAGGTACTGGGCGTTCCAGCCACGGCCTGTGGCCACGCGTTTGCCTTTCAGGTCCTGCACGCCGGCCACATGGTCCTGCTCGCGCACCACCAGGCCGATGCCGCGTGGATAAGGCTGCTCGGCGGCCAGGTACACCACCGGTTTGCCGGCTGCCTGGGCGAACACCGAAGGTGCGTCTGCGGCGTGGCCGAGGTCGATGGCGCCGGTGCTCAGGGCTTCTAGCAGTTGCGGGCCTGCGGCAAATTCGTGCCAGCTGACCTTCACGCCTTGCGGGGCCAGGGCCTTTTCCAGGGCGCCGCTGCCTTTGAGGATGTTGATGCTGTTGAACTTCTGGTAACCGATGCGCAGGGTCTTGGCGTCGTCGGCCAAGGCTTCGGACCAAGGCAGCAGGGCACTGGCGACACTGGCCAGCAGTCCGCCAATCAGCAGGCGACGAAGGGGGGAGAAGGCACGGATTGGCATGGGTTTGCTCCTTGAAACCGGGTGGGAAGCGATGCGCCCAGACTAAGGAGGTGGCGTTTGGCTTTCAATTCATATATTCCGTTTCGTTAGATTGTTTTGTTATTTTTATATCCTTTTGTTTTGTAACGCTTTGCATTCTTCGACATTTTTTTCACATTCGCTTGCTAGCATCCCCGGCATTCCCAAGGAGCCCTACATGCCGCAATTTCTGCGCAAGCGCAGCACCCGTATCGCCCTTACCGCCACTACCGGCGTGCTCACCGCCACCTTGGGTTTCTTTGCATGGCAGAGCTTCTACCCGGTCCAGGCCACCTCCGGCTGGGATGTCGAGGTGCTGCATCGTGATGTGGCCAAGGCCGCGTCGCTTTTGCCGCAAGCGGATGGCAGCCTGCTGGTCAGCCGCGAGCTGGATGATGGGCGCGGCAGCATCCTCAAGATCACCGCGACCGGCGAGCGTGTCGTGGTGGTGGACAATCTGTCCAAGCCCGATGGCATGGTCGCGGCACAAGGCGGATGGGTGTTCAGCCAGGAAGGCGGCCAGGCGCCTGTAAGCCTGGCCCGCGATGGCCAGGTTACTCACCTGTTCGACGGTGAAAGCGTGCAGGGCCTGTGGAATGACGGCGACCACCTGTATGCCATCGAAGACCGCAAGGGCAATGGCCGCCTGATGCGTTATGACTGGGCCAGCGGCCAGCTTGATGTGTTGCGTTCCGGCCTGACCGAAACCGAAGGCCTCACCCGCTGCAACGACGGCCGCTTGCTGTACACCGAAAAAGCCAATGGCAAGGTTCGCGCCCTGTCTGAAGATGGCAAGGACCCGGTGGTGGTCGATGGGCTGCGCAACCCGACCTTCCTGTTCTGTGACCAGCGTGGCCTGTGGGTCAGCGAAGACAACACTCACCGCGCACGCTTGTTGCTCATCGACGCTGACGGCGTCCAGCACACCATGCTGACCTTCCTCAAGGCGCCGCAGTCGATCGTGGCGGACGGCAAGGGCGGCTACTTGCTGGCCGAAGGTGGGCGCAACCGCGTGCTGCACCTGACGCCGCCCCCGACGCACGACACCGCCCAGCGCGACTGAGCCGGTGCTAGCTGGGCAGGCGCCGCCCGCGCCCTGGTAGCAGGCCCAGCACCAGCATGCAGCCGAGCAAAATTACCAGGCCTCCCGCCGCCTGCAACAGGCTCAGGGCTTCATCGAGGAACAGCGCGCCGACCAGCACTGCCACCAGCGTGACCACGAACTCCACGCTGATGGCGCGGGTGGCGCCGATCCGCGCCACCAGGCCAAAGTACAGTACGTAGGTGGTAGCGCTCATCACTGCGCCGCTAATCAACAGGTAAAGCCAGTCGCCTGCTTGTGGCATGCTGGGCACCGGTACTACCAGCAACAGCGGCAGGGTCAGCAGCCCGCCAGCCAGGAAAGCGCCGCAGGTGACTGTCCACGGGTCCTGGCCGCGCAGGTGCAGGCTGGCGTAGTTGCTGCCGTAGGCGGCGCTGATGGCGCCAAGCAGCGAGGCGATGCAGCCGTGGATGAAGTCGTCATCGACCGCGCGGGCCGGAAAACCGACCAACATGGCGATGCCTGCAATGCCCAGTAGCAGCCCGGCCAGCCCTTGCGGAGTGATTTTCTCCAGCCCCCAGACCCGCCCGATCAGCATCGAGAACAGCGGAATGGTGGCGACAAAAATGGCCGCCATCGCTGTGCCGATGCGTGGAGTGGCGTACGACATGCCGATCAGTTGCCCGGCCACGGTGGTCGCACCCACCACCAGCAAGGGTACCAGCAGCGGCCGCAGGCGCAGCGGGCGGCGCAGCAGGGCTGCAAGGATCGCCAGGGTGCAACTGGCAATCAGTGCCCGCAGGCTGACCGCGCCCACCCAGCCAAAGGCATGCACCACCTTGAGCAGCACCAGGAACGAAAAGCCCCAGGCTATGGCCAGGAACAGGTAGGCGGCGAGGTCGCGCGGTTGCATGAGGCAGGGTCCATCCAGGGGCAGGGGCAGGCAGGCTAGCGGGTTGCAGGGCGTGATATCAAGGCCGGCCAGGCGCAAGGCATTATGGCTACTCGACCAACAGCGTGCTTCCCTGCATGGCTGCGCTCGCGGATAATCCCCGGTATTCCAATAAATAGCTTGTGAGTGGGTATGAGTGATTCCGTAGTGAGCCTTGGCCAGCCTGAAACCGAGGGGGGGCGCAAAACGCGCAAGAACAACCCCGAGAAAACGCGCGAGGACATCCTCCAGGCGGCCATCAACGAGTTCGTCCAGCAAGGGCTGGCCGGCGCACGCGTCGATGCTATCGCCGAGCGCACGGCAACCTCCAAGCGCATGATCTACTACTACTTCGGCAGCAAAGAGCAGCTGTACTGCGAATGCCTGGTGAAGTTGTACGGCGATATCCGCAAGACCGAGCAAAGCCTGGACCTGGAGTCGTTGCCGGCTGAGCAGGCGATCCGTCGGCTGGTGGAATTCACCTTCGATCACCATGACCGCAACGTCGATTTCGTGCGGATCATCTGCACCGAAAACATCCATTATGGCGAGTACGTCAAGCAGTCGCCAGCGATCCGCGAAATGAGCAGCCTGGTGCTCGAAGCCCTGGGCAACACCCTGCGCCGTGGCGTGCAGGAAGGCGTGTTCCGCGCCGGCATCGAGGTGATCGACCTGCACATGCTGATGAGCTCGTTCTGCTTCTACCGGGTGTCGAACCGCCACACCTTTGGCGAGATCTTCCAGATCGACCTGTCTGATGACCAGGTCAAACTGCGCCACAAAGCCATGATCTGTGACGCCGTATTACGCTATATCTGCGCCTGAACCCCGCTTACTCGCCCAGCCGTTGCTCGCGTGACGGCGGGTAGCCGAAGTACGCCGCATAGCACTTGCTGAAGTGCGACACCGAAACAAACCCGCAGGCCACTGCCACTTCCATCACCGACAAGTCCGAATACTGCAGCAGCCGGCGGCTTTTGGTGATGCGCAGCTCCATGTAGTAGCGCCGTGGCGAGGTGCCCAGCTGAGCCTGGAACAGGCGGTCGATCTGCCGGCGCGAGCGCCCGCTGTAGGCGGCCAGCTGGTCGAGGCTGAGGGTTTCCTCCAGGTTGTTCTCCATCAGCTCGACGATGGTGCGCAGGTGCAGGCTCATGGACTTCTTCGCCCCTGGGCCAACCTGGCGGTAGCGGGCCCCGGAGAACGACAGGATTTCCTCCACGCCTTCGGCCAGCCCGTCGCCATACAGCCGGCGTACCAGGCCCAGCATCAGCTCCATGGCACCATTGGGGCTGGCGGCGCTGAGGCGGTCGCGGTCGAGGGTGAAGCTGGCCGGGGTGATGCGGGTTTGCGGGCTGCGCTCGGACAGGCTGGCGCGCTGCTCGGGGTGGATACTGCAGCCATAGTCGTCCAGCACCCCGGCGCGGCCAAGGAACCAGGCACCGTTCCACAGGCCGCCCAAGGCCATGCCGTGGGCGGCGCAGTCGTCCAGCAGGCGGTCGAGTTCAGGGTACTTCAGTGGGGTGCGCAAGCCGCCGCAGATCACCAGCAGGTCCAGGTCTTTCAGCGCCCCGGCGGACAGCTCGGTGGCCACCAGTTCCAAACCCAGGTCGCTGGTCACCCGGTCGCCATCCATCGACAGCGGGGTGAACTGGAAACTGTCGGCGCGCAGCAGGTTGGCCGTGACCAGCACGTCCATGGCCACGGTGAAGCTGGCCATCGAGAAGTGTTCGAGCAGGACGAAATCAACCCGGTAGGGGGCCTGGGCATTGGCGCTGGTGGGTTTCAGCCGCAGCATGTTGCTGGTGCTGGTCTTCTTGCTGAACTGACGTGGCGTGGGCACTCTGGACTCCGCTTCCTGGCTGGCTCGCAGAGTGTGGCGGGTGGCCGGGGGAAAGACAATGTCCCGGGTGGGTGTGTCGTATTTCAGGTCGTGTTCAGGCAACCTGTCTGGCTTGGCCTATTGCCGCCATGTTGCCCCCCTGTCACTGAGGACGCCCTTTATGAAGTACGCCATTGCCCTGTTGTTCAGCCTGCTGCCGCTGCTGGCCAATGCCCTGGAACCGGGCGAGAAGCTGGCCCCGTGGACGCTGCTCGACCAGCACGACCAGGCCTACAGCCTTGATACCGGCACGCACATCCTGCTGGTAGCTCGCGACATGGACGGTGCCAAGCTGGTCAAAGCGGCGCTGAGCGAGCAGCCCCGGGGCTACCTGGAGGCGCGTGATGCGGTGTTCGTTGCCGACATCCAGCGCATGCCGGCGCTGATCAGCAAGCTATTCGCCATTCCGGCCATGCGCGATTACAACTACCGGGTGCTGCTCGATCGTGATGGGCAGGTGGCCAGCCGCTACCCCGGGCAGGAAGGTCAAGTTCAGTGGTTGCAGCTAGAACAGGGCTTGCTGGTGAGCCAGCGGGCGTTTGCCGACGCCGCAGCGTTGATGGCAGCGCTCGAGCGCGCCCCACAGCATTGATAGCATGACGCCGCTCCGACAACGGTTCGCAATGCCATACTGTTAGCCAAATCAATCTGAACCCTCAACGCTGTCGGTAACCCAATGCATTACATGCCAAACGGGAGAGCGCTCATGGAAATAGGAACGATCTGGATCATCATCGCCGCCTTGGTCATCCTGCTGGAAATCTGGGCCATCTGGCACATCATCGGCAGCGACCGGCGCGCCGAGCGCAAGATGCTGTGGGTCGTGTTCGTCGTCTACGCCCCATTCCCCGGGTTGTTGTTCTGGGCCTGGCGCGGGCCGCGGGCGGTGAAGGGCAGGGCGGTCCTGCAGGAGAAATGAGGGTTTTCGGCATCAGGCGTGGGGCGCGTGATGCCGTCGATGTTCACTTGGGCAGGATCTGGAAGCGAATGGCTGGGCCCAGCCCATCAACCATCAGGCAGCCGTAGAATTTCACGGTTGACAATACCCGCAGCTGTTTGAGCGCTTCGTGGATGTAATCGTGCAGCAGCTTTTCAGCTTCGCGCTTGCGGTCTGCGAGGGTGGTGTTTTTAAGCGTGATCATGCCGAGCAAGGTGGTTTCGATCTGCTCGACGGTGTTCAGGCCGAGCTTCTCTCGCAGGTGCAGGCGTGCCTGCGCGGCATCGGCTTCATCGTGGGCAGGGTTGTGCGGCTTGATGGTATAGGCCAGCTGAAAATCGTATTTGCTCATGCGCTTTTCCTTGTGACGTGCTGGCCTCCATGCCGGGTCTTGCAATCTACTGCCTGACGGCCACCGCGCAAACAGACGCGTGGTTCAAGCATGGCAATGCGTTGTGCGAAATGTCCTACCCTGCGCTTGACCTCGAGTTAACTTCAGGTCCGATACTGCGCCACTCTTCCAACCGAGTGAGGGCTTGTCGTGACCCAATCAACCGCATTCCAGTTGAGCAACCCTGAAGGCCTGTACGACCCCAGTGGCAACGCCTATTCCCATGTCGCCGAGGTGCGCGCTGACAGCCGCTTGCTGTTCATCGCCGGCCAGGGCGGGGAGGACAGCAACGGCCAGTTGTCGCCACTGTTCGCCGAACAGGCCCGTCAGGCGCTGGCCAACCTTGAACTGGCCCTGGCATCCAAAGGCGCCAGCCTGGCCCAGGTGTTCAAGCTGACACTGCTGATTGTCGAGCATTCCGAAGCGCGCCTGCGCCAATGGGTGGCTGAGGCCGACAGGGCCTGGGGGCCGCACATGAAACCGACCTGCACGTTGATCCCGGTACCCCGGCTGGCGCTGGATGGCATGCTGGTGGAAATCGAGGCTATGGCGGCGCTGTAGCTGTAGCGCTGGCGCTGGCACCACGGCGCTAGAAGAAGCTGCGCTGCGCCTTGAGCGTGACCACACTGTCGCAATAGGTGTTGATGCCCGAATAGGCATCGCAACCGCCGCCACTGAGATTGGAGTTGCTGTAGATCAGGTTAAGGTCGATGCCTAGCCAGGGCCGTGACAGCTCCAGCGACCAGTCGGAAAAGGCATTCACCTGGCTGCCGTCGCCAATGGTGAACGGCGTGCCCAGGCGATGGTGGGCAAGCTTGACGGTGAGGTCGACATCGAACAGGGGCAGTTGGCCGAAGTCGGCGAACAGGGTGCCGGTGCGGTTATCCGGGTTGTCGCGCAGCGCGCCACCGAAGCGATTGCCCAACAGCGAGATGCCACCATACAGGGCATAGCTGTCGGGGCCTGCGATAGTCGGCTGGCTGTAATGGATCAACCCCACTTCATATCCCAGGCTGCTGTCGAACTGGTGCTTGTAGCCCAGGTAGCTGTCCAGGCGCAGGGTCGAGTTCGGGGTGACGCCCATGCTCGGGGCGTACTGGCCCAAGTACCAGCCACTGGGGTGGCTGAAGTCGAGACCCCCGTGGAATGCGCCGACGGCACTGGGTGAGATAAGGCCTTGGGCCATGCTGCGCGAGGGTGTGGTGCCGAGGGTGAAGTCGAAGTCGCCCAGTTCGCGTTTTATCTGCTGGGCCATCAACACTGGGCTGAACAGCAGTGCAGCACTCAGCAACAGAAAGGGCCTGGTCATGGTCTCCGTCCTGGAAGGCTTGCGGTTGAGCGGTAGAGGATACCTGCGCAGGTGGACGGAGGGAACCTTTGCCTGGCCCGCTCAGCCTTTGGTCGAACGGTCTGCGTCGGCGGCTTCGGTCACCACGGGCAGGTTGTCGGCCCGTTGTATCACCCGGCGTTGCTGCTCGTAGTCGTCCAGCGACAGGCCGCGGCGCTGCAACGCTTCCAGTTGCAGTTGGCGGGTTTCTTCGGCGCTGTTCGCACGCAGTTCAGGGTGGCTGGCGCAACCGGCCAGTACAGCAATGCTGGCAGCGGCCAGGGCAGTGAGGAGGAGGCGGGCCTTGGTGTTCATCGAGCAGCTCCGGAATGCAGGGGATTCGCCAGGTTCGAATCGATGGAGCTAGGTTATTAAGCCTGCGCGATCAGTAGAAATTGCCTTGTTCGATAGTCACTATTGACGCAAGCATCAGTGCTAAAAGTTTGCGCTCCCGCATCTGGCCAAACGCATCGCCATTGCTACCCTTAACCCACGCAATCTGACCTGTTGGGGATAAGCGATGCGCATGCCATTGTTTGCTTTGCTGTCGGCGCTGATGTGCCTGAACGCGGCGCCCGGCCTGGCGCTGGCGCAAGACGTACCAGCCCCCGACCCAGCCCCGCAAGCCGACACGGTTGCGGCCAAGACCCCGGTGTTCACGCAAGAGCAGCTGGACCAGATGCTGGCGCCGGTTGCGTTGTACCCCGATCCGCTGCTGGCCCAGGTATTGATGGCGGCCACTTACCCGGGGCAGGTGAGCGAAGCGGTGGCCTGGTCCAAGGCCAACCCCAAGGCGTCGGGCGATGCTGCAGTCAAACAGGTGGCGAAGCAGCCGTGGGACCCGAGCGTGCAAGCGCTGGTAGCCTTCCCGCAGTTGCTGGCGACCCTGGGCCAGGACCCGGTGTGGGTGCAGCGCCTGGGGGATGCGTTCCTGGCGCAGCCCGACGATGTCATGGGCGCGGTGCAGCGCTTGCGTCACCAGGCGCAGGCGGCCGGCAACCTGCAAAGCAACCAGTACCAGAACGTGACCGTGCAAGCCGCACCGGCGCCACAGGCTGCCAGCAGCCCACCCTCCACCATCATCATTCAGCCGGCCGACCCGCAAGTGGTGTACGTGCCCAGCTACAACCCAACCACCACCTATGGTACCTGGGCCTACCCGGCTTCACCGCCGGTGTACTACCCGCCGCCGCCGATGTACTACCCCGGTTCCGCGCTGGTGGCGGGCCTGGCCTTTGGTACCGGCGTGGCGGTTGTCGCCTCGTTGTGGGGCGACTGCGACTGGGGCCACAACGACATCGACATCGACGTCAACCGTTACAACAACATCAACGCCAACAACCGCATCACCAACACCCAGAACAAATGGCAGCACAATGCCGCCAACCGTGAAGGCGTGCCCTACCGCGATGCCCGCAGCCGCCAGCAGTATGGCCGCCAACTGGACGGCGCCACCCAACGCACCGCCTTCCGTGGCGACGACGCGCAGCGGGCGCAGGCCCGGGACAAGGCCCGGGCCTCGATGGACCGCGCGGGTATGGAACGGCCGGCCACCGACAACCGCCAGGCACGCCAGCAAATGCGCCAGGCGCAGGCGGGTAATTCGGTGGGCAACCGCATGCAGTCCCGTGGCGATAATGCCAGAGCAACCGACCGTCGCCAGGAAACACGCAATACCCAAGGCCGGCAGGTAGCACAAAACCGGCCGGCCAACATCGCCGGCCAGGCGCGTAACAATGCCTTTGATGGCGTGCGTTCGCCGTCACGCACCAACCTGCAGGCCAACCGCGGTCGTACCAGCCAGTCGTTTGCTCAGCGGCCCAATGCATCCCGTGCTGCCGGCCACCAGATCTCCCGGCCCAGTGCGCCAATGCGGCGCGGCGGAGGAGGCCGTCGATGAAACGTCCAGTATTTGCAGCAATGCTGCTTGCGACAGGCTTGGCATGGGCTTCCCTGGCGGCTGCACAGGAAGCATTCCCGACGCCGGAGAAGGCCGTGGAGTCCTTCATTGCCGCGCTGGGCACGGGAAAGGCCGATGAAGCCCGCCTTGCCCAGTTGCTGGGTGATGACTGGCGCACCTACATACCGCGTGGTGGTGTGCAGCGCAGCGACGTGGACACCTTTCTGCAGCAGTATCGCGCGCAGCACAGTCTCGACATGGCAGGCGAGGGCAAGGCCATCCTGGCGGTAGGCAGTGGTCACTGGACGTTGCCCATACCGTTGACCAGAAGCAGCCAGGGCTGGCGCTTCGACCTCAAGGCCGGCAGCACCGAAATCCGCGCCCGGCGCATCGGCCGCAACGAACTGGGTGCCATGCAGGCGTTGTTGGCTTACCACGACGCGCAGATGGACTATGCCAGCCAGGACCGCAACGGCAACGGTGCGCTGGAGTACGCGCAGAAGATTTTCAGCGAGCCTGGCAAGCATGACGGGCTGTATTGGGATGACGACGGCGATGGCCAGGTCAGCCCGCTGGGGCCGTTGTTTGGCCAGGATGTGGTGGGTGATGACTGGTATGGCTACCACTTCCGCATCCTCGACGCACAAGGCCCGTCCGCCCCCGGTGGCGCCTACAGCTACCTGATCGGCAACCAGATGAGCCGTGGCTTCGCCATGGTCGCCTGGCCGGCCAGGTACGACGACACCGGGGTGATGAGTTTCATGATCAGCCACGACGGCCAGGTGTTCGAAAAAGACCTCGGGCCGCACGGCGACAGGCTGGCCAAGGAGATGAAGCGCTTCGACCCGGATGACAGCTGGAAGGTGGTGGATGTGGCAGCGGGGGATTGAGCCCGCAAATCACTGCAATCGCGCAGCCCTGACTTCTCGCGCCGTGCACCCGTAGTGCTGGCGAAACGCCCGGGTGAATTGCGCCTGGTCGGTAAAACCCCAGCGGAATGCCAACTCGCCGATGGCCAGGTGGCAATGCGGGTCGCGCAGTTGGCGGTGTACGGCCTCCAGGCGCTGTTGGCGCACCCATTCGCCAAGGGTGTAGGGCGTGATCGCGAACAGCTTGTGCAGGTAGCGCAACGACAGCCCGCAGGCGCTGGCGATGGTTTGTGGCGACAGTTCGGGGTCGCCCAGATGTTGCTGCACATACTGCTCGACCCGTGTCAGGTGCAGGGTGCTGAGGTTGTTGCCTTCGCTGCCCAGTATTCGTTCATCCTGTTGCAGGGCCAGCAGCAGCGTGGCCGAAGCCTGTTCCAGCAGTAAATGCCGGGCAGCGGCCGGGCTGGCGTCGAAATGGCGGGCGCACAGGTCCAGTTGCTCTACAAAGATGCGCCCCAGGCCCTGGCTGGCATCGAAGCAATGCCGGGTATAGCGCTTGTGCCCGAGCAGGTTGGCCTTGAGTGCCCGCTCGGGCAGCTTTAGCACCCACAGGTCGTTCTGCGTGCCGTAATGGAAGCGGTAAGGCGCATCGCCGCGCTCGACGATGAAACCGCCCGGGCTGCAACTGAGCGGGTGGCCGTCCTGTTCGAAGTGCACTTCGCTGCTGCGTGGCACCGTCACCAGGTAGAACGCCTCATGGTCCTGGCCAACGTGCGCCTTGCTGCGCGAGTAGCCCAGCGGGCTGGAGCGCAGGCGTGAAAGGCTGAGTGGCGTGCTGGGCGTGCTCCAGCGCTGCAGGTGGCCATCGAATGGCTGTTCGCTGGCAAACTCCAGGCTCAACGGGAAATAGGTTTCACTGATGGCTTCGGCCCAGCGCGCCTGGCGCTCCGGCTGTGCCCAGCCGTGGGTCGAGATTTCTGTGGGCATGGTGGGTCCTTTTTCAAAGAGGGCAGCATTGAAAAAAGGAACTGCAGGCAAGCTACTCAAGCAGCTCTTGTTATTGTGCAAGCCGCCCGGCAGCGCAAGGCTGCCGGGCGGCTTCAGGCCCATGATCGGCGCACGCCGACCGTTTGATCAAGCCCCGCGTGTCACCCGGTAGGTGGCCGAAGGCTCCAGGCGCGCCTGCCAGCCAGGGGGCAGGACGATGTTGGTGGTGTCTTCCTCGATGACGCAGGGGCCATGCACGGTCTGCCCCGGCAGCAGGCGGTTGCCGTTGAACACCGGCGTGGGCTGCCATTCGCCCTCGGCACTGAACAGCATCGGGCGGACACCTTCCGGGGCCGGCGCGGGTGGTTGGGCCGGGCCCTGCAACTCGGGCTGTGGCGGACGCGGCAGGTGACCAATTACCGAACACTCCAGGTTCACCAGCTCCACCGGGCTGTCGGGCTCGCTGTACGAGTACAGGGTCTGGTGGCGGCTGTGGAAGCGGCTGATCAGTGCGGCCAGGCCCGTGTCATCCAGTGCATGCTGCTGCAGGTCCACGCTGCATTCATGGATTTGCCCCAGATAGCGCATTTCCAGGGTGTAGTGGCAGCTGCTGGCCTGGTCGCCAAAACCGTCTTCACCCAAGTTTGCCAGGCCTTGCTGGCGCAGTTCGGCCAGCGCCTGGTTGAGCTGCACAAGGTTCACGTGCCCGCCGTCCAGTCGCATGGACAGGCTGGTGAGCTGGTCGTAGCGTACGTCGGACAGGATCTGGCCGAATGCGCACAGGCCTGAGGCCACCTTGGGGATCAACACGGTCTGCATGCCGATTTCCTCGGCCAGGCGCACCACGTGCATGCCCGCTGCGCCACCCGCGCCGATCAGGGCGAAGTCGCGCGGGTCGTGGCCGCGCTCGATGGACACGCGGCGGATGCCATTGACCATGTTCAGGTTGACCAGGGTGGTGATGCCGAATGCTGCGCGTTCCACGCTGATGCCTAACGGTTCGGCGATATTGCTGCGGATGGCGTCCAGTGCGGCCTGGCGGTTCAGGCGGATGCTGCCGCCCAGTAGCGCGCCGTCGGGCAGGTAGCCCAGGGCCAGGTTGGCGTCGGTTACCGTGGGTTCGCTACCCCCTTTGCCATAGCACACCGGCCCGGGCATGGCGCCAGCACTACGGGGGCCCACCTGGAGCATGCCAAACTCGTCTAGGTGTGCGATGGAGCCGCCGCCGGCGCCCAGGGTCTCCACCTGGATCATCGGCACGCCGATGCGCTGGCGCAGGAAGTCGACGTCCTTGCTGAAATTGGTACGGCCGGCGTTGGTCAGGGTGATGTCGAACGAGGTGCCGCCCATGTCCACGGTGATGACGTTATCGATACCGAACGGCCTCGCCACCGCCAGCCCCGCCTGTGGGGCCGAGGCGGGGCCGGAGTTGATGGCATTGACGGCGCGCTCGCGCATCAGGTGTCCGGGCGCCAGGCCACCGTTGGACTGGAAATAGCGCACTGGCTGCTGCGCGCCAAGCTCCTGGAACAGGCTGTCGATGCGCGCCACATAGCGCGCCATCACGGGGCTGAGGTAGGCGTTGACCACGGTGGTGGAGGTGCGGGTGTACTCGCGAATCTGTGGGAACACCTCGCAGCCGGTGCAGACGAACACCCCGGGCAGGGCGGCCCGTACCAGCTCGGCGGCCCGCTGCTCGTGGCTGGGGTTACGCACCGACCACAGGAAGGAAATGGCCACGGCCTGCACGCCTTCGGCGCGGAAGTAGTCGATGGCGTCATGAATGGCGCGCTCGTCCAGCGGGCTGTGCTCACGTCCATCTCCGAGGATGCGGCCACCTACCGGGCGGCGCAGATGGCGCGGGGCAAGCATGTGTGCCGGCGGATAATGAGCGTCGTAGCGGTGGCCTTCTTCCTTGTGACCCAGGCGGATTTCCAGGCTATCCTCGTGCCCTTCGGTGCACAGCAGGCCCACCTTGACCCCGGTGCGCTCGATCAGCGCGTTGAGGGCCACCGTGGTGCCGTTGATGCACAGGTCGCAGTTGGCGATCAGCTCGGCGGGGCTGCGCCCGGTGGCGTCGGCGATCTGCGCCAGACCGGCGCGAATGGCCAAGGTGCCATCCTGCGGCGTGGACGGGGCCTTGAACAGCTGCACGCCGCCGTCGCGGTCGGCCAGGATGAAATCGGTGAAGGTGCCGCCGGCATCGATGCCCAGGCGATATTGATTACGCATGATGGTTCTCCGGGCAGCGCGGGGTGCGGGCAAGGCGGGTTGCGGTTTCGTCGAGGCGGCCGTCGTCATCGACGATCACGCCATACTCCAGGGCTGCCCCTTGTGGCGAGACCAGGCCGTTGCGTACATCCTCCAGTACTGCTGCGACCGGGCGGCGCAGCGGGTCGCCGTAGCCACCGCCACCGGGGTTGATGTTGATGATGCGTTCGCCGGGTTGCAGGGTGAGCATCGGGTTTTGCGTGTAATGGTCTTCGCTGCCATCGGCGTGGCGGTGGATCAGCCGGCCCAACTTGGGCTCGAGCAGGGCATTGCGTGCCCCGGCGGCACCGGCGGTGGGCAGCTGGCGGCCCTCGCCGAAGCCGACCACAGTCATGGCGTGGTCCAGCGGTTCGATCTCCAGGCGGGTGCCCGAACCACCGCGCAATTCACCGGCGCCACCACTGTCGGCCATCAGGCTGTAGCGGTGGATCAGCACCGGATAGGCGTGCTCGAGCAGTTCGATGTCGCCGCTCATCAGCGCCCCGAAGCAGCACAGCGGGCCGCAGGCGTGCCAGCCATCCATCACCTTGTTGGCACCGGCGCCGGAAATGATCGAGGCCAGCACCATCGTCACGTACTCGCTATTGCCGTTGCGCGGGTCGTGGCCGGCGATGTTGATGCCGCTGGTATGCCCCCAGGACGCTGTTACCCGTTGGGGCGAAGCCTGTTCCAGCGCGGTGCGCACCGCATCGGCCAAAGTTTCCATTGGCGTGGTGGTGCAGTTGACATGGGGCGCCGGTTCTTCGGCGTTGCACAAGGTACCCCTGGGCCCGACATCGACCGTGACGCAGCGGTACAGGCCTTCGTTGTAGGGCGGCGCCACCTGGGCGAACATCATCAGCCCCAGGTATACGCCCGACACCGAGTTGCCCTCGTAGGAGTTGATGAAGTAGGGCACTTGCGGCGGGCTGTCGATGCGCACATGGGCCTGGTCACCACGGATCTGCACATGGGCGGTGATGGCCAGCTCGCCCAGGCCGTGGCCGGCATCTTCGAGCACGGCGGTACCGCTGTAGTCACCGTCTGGTACATCGCGCAACAGCGCGCGCATGTGCCGGTCGGCCATGTTCTTCAGCTCGGCAATGCAGGCCCGCACCTGGGCCACGCCGTACTTGTCCAGCAGCTCCAGCAAGTGCCGTTCGCCGACCTTGCAGGCGCCGTACTGGGCATTGAGGTCGCCCTCCTGATACGGGCGTGCGCGCATGTTGGTGAGCATGAAGTTGATCACGTCTTCGCGGCGCTTGCCCTTTTCCCACAGCTTGACCGGCGGAATGCGCAGGCCTTCGGCGTAGATTTCCTTGGCATCGGGGTTGTAGCCGGCCGGTACCGGGCCGCCGATGTCGGTCAGGTGGCCTTTGCACACCGTCCAGAACACCAGTTCGCCCTGGTAGTACACCGGCTTGTACATGCAGCAGTCGAGAATATGGCTGCCCTTGTAGGCTGGGTCGTTGTGGTAGATCACGTCGCCTTCCGCGATGTCGTCGCCAAAGAATTCAGCCACGCATTTCATGGCCGGGATAAGCGAGCCCAGATGGATGGGTATGTCCTGGCCTTGCAGGATCATTTCCGGCAGGTGGTCGAACAGCGAGTTGGAATAGTCGTGGGCCAGGTTGAACACACTGGAGCGCCCGGTCTTTTCCAGGGTCAGGGTCATTTCGCGTTGCGCTGTCTCCAGCGCACCCCGGACAACCGCAAGGGTGATCGGATCTACTGTCTGCATAGGTCACCAACGTTTGTTCTTGTGCTTTGGGTGCGTGCCGCGGCGGCGCGGCGCGTGGTGACAGGCTACGGGGCAGGGCGGGGGGAAGGCTTGTCGCTGGGTGTACTGGTTGTTGTGTTATGGCGCACTACCGGGGGCGCTCACACGTGACCCCCTGTAGGAGCGGCCTTGTGTCGCGATGGGCTGCGCAGCAGCCCCAAAATCTGGCAGGTTAAGACCTACTGCCCCAGCATCTGCCGCACCAGCCATTGCCCCGCCGGCCCAAGCGCCCGCCGGCTCGACCAGGCCACATCCATATCCACACGGCGCGGGTAACCCGCTATCTGCAACTCCACCAGCTCGTTGCCAAACCGCGCCACCAGCGCCCTGGGCAGTTCGGCCCAGCCAAAACCGCGCACGGCAAATTCCAGCAGGGTGAGGTAATCCGGTGCCGACCAGGCCTGGCCGCGGCCGCGGTGCAGGCTGGGGGCATAGGTTTTGATGTACAGCTGTCGCGCGTTTTCAAGGTGTTGCGTTTGCACCGTTTTACGCCCCGCCAACGGGTGCTCGCTGGCCACATACACACCGAACTCCGCCTGCTCGGGCAGGCGCGCCACGGCAACGTCGGCGGGGTAGCTGGGCTGTGTGGCCAGAATGCCGACGTGGGCCAGGCCCTGCTGGATCATATCGATCACATCAGCGTCTTCCGCCGGGCCGCAGCGCAGTTCGGTGTGCGGGTAGTGCTGGGCGAAGCGGGCCATCACGGCGCCCTGGAAGGTGACGCTGTAGCTGTCCGACATCACCACCGAGACCAGCGCCTCGACGTTTTGCGCCAGCCTTACCGCCAGGGCATCGAGCTGGGCGCTGGCGTCCAGGATCGCTTCGACATGGCTTAACACCTGTCGGCCCGCTTCGTTCAGCGTGGGGTGGCGGCCACCGCGATCAAACAGCGGGCAGCCGATATCGGCCTCGAAATTGGCAATGGCGATGCTGATCGTGGACTGGCTTTTGCGCAATTTGCGCGCCGCCGCAGAAAACGAACCCAGCGATGCGGCTTCGACAAAAGCGACCAGAGCTTCGGGTGAGTAGCGCATGGTATTGATAAAACCGATGGTAGCTATGTCGCGAGTATCAGTTCTATCAAAGAAAATAGGAAGCACGACTCACGCAATGGATGGAATTTGCAATGAAAACGGTCTCCTTCACCGAACGCCTGGTACACGCCGTGGGCTACGAAGTATTCGCGGTGCTGCTGTGCGCACCGCTGTTGTCCTGGGTGATGGGCAAATCGCTGGCGACGGCGGGTGCCTTGGCGGTAACCCTGTCGATGATCGCCATGCTGTGGAACATGGTTTACAACGCGCTGGTCGATCGCTGGGTGCAGACCGAACGCATCAACTGGAAGGCCAGTGCGCGCTTTGTACACGGCCTGGGCTTCGAGGCCGGGCTGGTGGTGTGGTGCCTGCCGGTGGCGGCTTGGATGCTGAATATTTCGCTGCTGCAGGCGTTCATGGTAGAGCTGGGCTTCTTCGTGATCATTTTGCCCTACACCGTGCTGTACAACTGGGCGTTCGACAAAGCCCGGCATCTGCTGATGCAGCGTCGCGTGGCATAAGTAGCCGGCGCCAATTCCGAAAGTTCACGCGTTCCCTGTGGGAGCGGGTTTAGCCGCGAACACCGGCGTAGCCGGTGCCAACCACTGCGGCGCCTGCTTCGCGGGTAAACCCGCTCCCACAGGGACCGTGAGTCATCCAACAAAAAACGGGGCATGCCATTGCTGGCATGCCCCGTTCTTATACAGCTGATACAGCTCAGGCGACCTTGACGATCCAGCCTGCCGGTGCTTCAACATCACCGCTCTGGATGCCGGTCAGCTCGTTGTAGAGCTTCTGGGTAACCGGGCCAACCTTTTCCAGGTCGTGGAACACGTGCAGCTTGCCGTTGTACTCGATACCGCCGATCGGGGTAATCACCGCAGCGGTACCGCAAGCGCCGGCTTCGATGAAGCGGTCCAGCTTGCTGATTTCGACATCGCCTTCGATCACGGTCAGGCCCAGACGCGATTGCGCCAGTTCCATCAGCGACAGACGGGTGATGCCTGGCAGCACCGAGGCCGATTTCGGGGTAACGAACTCGTTGTTGGCGGTGATGCCGAAGAAGTTGGCCGAACCGACTTCCTCGATCTTGGTATGGGTCAGCGGATCGAGGTAGATGGCGTCGGCGAAGTTGGCCTTCTTGGCTTCAGCGCCTGGCTGCAGGCTGGCAGCGTAGTTGCCACCCACCTTGGCTGCGCCGGTGCCTTGTGGGGCGGCGCGGTCGAAGCTGGAGATCTGGAAGTTGTGCGGCTTCATGCCGCCCTTGAAGTACGAGCCAACCGGGATGGCGAAGACCGAGAAGATGAACTCGGGGGCGGTGCGCACGCCAATGTTGTCACCGGTGCCGATCACGAACGGGCGCAGGTACAGGGCGCCTTTGCCGTGCGGTGGCACGAACTTTTCGTTGGCCGTCACCACTTGTTTGCACGCTTCGATGAACACATCGGTCGGCACATGCGGCATCAGCAGGCGGGCGCAGCTGCGCTGCATGCGGGCGGCGTTCTGGTCCGGGCGGAACAGGTTGATCGAGCCGTCCTTGCAACGGTAGGCCTTGAGGCCTTCGAAGCATTGCTGGCCGTAGTGCAGGGCCGTGGAGCCTTCACTGATGTGCAGCACGTTGTCGTCGGTCAGGGTGCCCTTGTCCCACTCGCCATTGCGCCATACGGACAGGTAGCGTTTGTCGGTTTTGATGTAGTCGAAACCCAGCTTGTCCCAGTTAATGCTTTCGTTGCTCATGACACCCTCATTGTCTTGCAAGTGCCCGATCGCTCGGGCTGCTGTTATATGCGCACCACGCCACCATAATACATCCGTCGCGGATCGGGAACGGCCAGTCACGAATTGATAGCCTGCGATGCTTTTTTTTCGGTTCCTACAACCGCAGGTACTCATCCAGTGCCAGGTTTTCCAGCAAAACCGCGTCATGGGACGCCACTATCAGCGCCCCGCGAAACTGCGCGAGCATGCGCTCCAGGGCTGCCAGTGACGGCAGGTCAAGGTGGTTGCCGGGCTCATCCAGCAGCAACAGGTCGAGGGGGCGCTCGCGGTACAGCACGGCGGCCAGCGCTGCCTTCATCCGCTCGCCGCCGCTGAGCAGGCCGCTGGGCAGCTCGATACGGGCCGCATCCAGGCCCAGTTGTGCCAGGCGGCTGCGCAATTCGCCCTGGGCCAGCACCGGGTTGGCTTGGCGCAGGTGCTCAAGCACGCTGTTGTGGCCTGCCAGCGTGCTGCAGTGCTGGTCGAGCAGGGCAGTTTCGCCACTGCGGCGCAACGTGTCGGGCAACGCCGGTAATTCCCCGTTCAGCAGCCTCAGCAGCGTGGACTTGCCACTGCCATTGGCGCCGACCAGGCCCAGCCGCTGGCCAAGGCACAAGCGCAGGTCAAGCGGTTTGCGGGTGCCATGGGGCAAGCGAAGTGCCTGCAGGGCCAACACTTCGCGGCCGGCATGACGCTGGGGCGTGGGGGCATGCAAGGTAATCGCAGTGGCTTGCTCGACCTCGCGGGCGGCGTCATGCACTTTGCCCAGCAGTGCTTGCCGGGCATCGCGATGATCACGCCGCTGCTTGCCCGCCGTCGCCTGGCAGCGTTCCTGCTGGCGGTCGACCAGGATCTTGGCCTGGTTGGCATGCCTGGCTTGACGCCCGGCCCGGGCCTGGTGGCGTTCCAGGTCTTCGCGCTGGCGCTGCAGTTCACGGGCCTGGCGTTGTTGCTCCTGCTTCAGCCGGGCAAGTTGCTGCTGGGCCTGCGCCACCTGGCTGGCTTTTTGTGCTGCATAGAAGCTGTAGTTGCCGCCATAGGCCTGTAATCCCAGGCTGGACAGTTCGACAATGCGCGCCATGTGCGCCAGCAGGCTGCGATCGTGGCTGATTACCAGCAAACCTCGGTCCCAGCCCTCGATCATGCTCAGCAGCTGGGCACGGGCGTCGCTGTCCAGGTGGTTGCTTGGTTCGTCGAGGATCAGGTAGTCGGCACCGCTGAGCCATGCGCCTGTCAGCGCCACGCGCATGGCCTGGCCGCCGCTCAGGCTGCGTGCGGGCTGGCACCAGTCAAGGTGACCCAGGCCGTTGCGCTGCAGGTGCATCTGCAATTGTTCGCGGATATCCCAGCGCTCGCCAACGGTATCGAAATCCTGGGGGTTGATGCTGCCTTGCTCGATGCGCTCCAGCGCCGCAACCACCGCCCCCACCTGCGCCAGGTCGGCAAGCGTGGCGCTGCGCTCGATTACCTGCTGGCTCAGCAGATGGACAGGCCCCCGGCGCCTGCACTGGCCGCTGCTCGGTGCACGCTGGCCGGCAAGAACCTGCCCTAACAGGCTCTTGCCCAAGCCATTGCGCCCGACCAGGCCGGTACGCCGTTGGTCGAAGGTTTCGTTGAGGTCTGTAAACAGTAGCCGGCCATCAGGCAAGGCCAAGGAGACGCTGTCCAGCGTCAGGATCGACGTGTTCGTCATGCACAACTCCACAAATGCCGCGACATCTCCGGAGCAAACCGGAGGCTGAAGACTGGCCGTCGAATGGACGGCGGCATCAATGGCGCATTGGACGAACACCTCGTAATGGGGGAGTGCGTAGCCTAACGGAGCGTCGGGGGCGGGTAAAGTACCGCCTGCCCATGTATGGGTTTCCTGCACTGGCCTCATCGCCGGCAAGCCAGCTCCCACAGGTACTGCGCATGGCGGCAGGTCGGCGTGGCCAGGGTGGAGCTACAGGTACTGCGCATGGCGTCAGGTCGGCGCGGTCAGGGTAAAGCTACAGGTACTGCGCATGGGCGTCAGGCCGGCGCGGTCAGGGTGGGAGCTGGCTTGCCGGCGATGCGCCGCGCGAGCGGCGCCCGAGCTTGTCTGGCCCTGGGCTCAGCGCCCGGTCAAGCGCTTGGCCCAGTCGCCTCCGTGGCTCTGTTTGCAGGCTTCTTCGCTGTCAAACCGTACATGCCAGGCCGGGTGATCCAGTTGTATGCCGGCGTGGTCCAACGCCTGACGGGTCAGCGCAAGCATGCGTGCCTTTGCTTCACCCGCCACAGCAGCGACTTTCTCGGCCTCTTGTTCAAACACCCAAGTAATACGCAGGCTGGCCGGAAAGTTCTCAGGATCCAGGCGATGGGTGAGCCAGGTGAAGCCGACGATCTCTGCCTTGGCGGTTTCACAGGCGTCCGTCAGGCACGCTACCAACTCCCGCTCCAGGCGGGCCATTTCGCGTTTGCCCAGCGCCTTCACAGGTTGGCCTCGTCATCGATCTGCTGGCAGAAGCGCAGGCGGTTGCCGAACGGGTCGCACACCTGCATCTGCAGGCCCCAGTCCAGGCGCTCGGCTTCGGGCCGGGCGTAACCGTACTGTTTGCCTTGCAGTTCATGCTCCAGCGCCCGCAAGTCGTCGAGGCGTGCGAACACTGTAGAGCCGGGGCAGGCATCGCCATGGTGCTCGGTAAGGTGCAGGATCAGGCCATCGCGGTGAATCTGCATGTACAACGGCAGGTCCGGGCTGAAGCGGTGCTCCCAGTCCAGGCTGAAACCGAGGAAATCCATGTAGAACTCCCTGGCCTTGTCGACCGAGAAGATGCGCAGTACCGGGATGGCGGGGGCGAGGGGCATGGGGCGTCCTTGACAGTGGGCAAAGTCGCCACTGTACCGCAGTGCCGCCAAGAGTTGTCGGCAAGCCCCGCAGCAATGGTTGACCACCCGCCAGCCACTGCGTAGCCTTGCCACTTCGAGGTTCTTCGGCCAGGCCGAAGCTAAGACGGGAACGCGGTACAAGCCGCGGCTGCCCCCGCAACTGTAAGCACCGACAACGGATCGACACAGCCACTGCGCCAACGCGCGGGAAGGCGTCATCCCGCCAGCCCGCCGTTCAACTGAACAGCGAACTGGAACGGTGCAAGCCAGGAGACCTGCCTCGCAACGTTTTCGACTTTCAACCGGGCGGGGTGATCCGGTGGCGAACAAGCCCGGCCGGCCTGGCCCGCGGCTGTCGTCCTGCATGCCCGCGCCACTCTGCCAAGGGCAATGCGACATGAAAACACTGGCCAAGCTCCCCGTTACCATCGTCACCGGCTTCCTCGGCTCGGGCAAGACCACCTTGCTGCGCCACATGCTCGACAACGCCCAGGGCCGCCGCATTGCGGTCATCGTCAACGAATTCGGCGAACTGGGCATCGACGGCGAGATCCTCAAGCAGTGCAGCATCGGTTGCACCGAAGAAGAAGCCAGCGGCCGCGTCTATGAACTGGCCAACGGCTGCCTGTGCTGCACCGTGCAGGAAGAGTTCTTCCCGGTCATGCGCGAGCTGGTGGCACGCCGTGGCGACCTGGACCACATCCTGATCGAAACCAGCGGCCTGGCCCTGCCCAAACCGCTGGTGCAAGCCTTCCAGTGGCCAGAAATCCGCAACGCCTGCACCGTCGACGCGGTCATCACCGTGGTCGACAGCCCGGCCGTGGCCGCTGGCACCTTCGCTGCCTACCCCGACCAGGTGGATGCCCAGCGCAAGCTCGACCCTAACCTGGACCACGAATCGCCGCTGCACGAACTGTTCGCCGATCAGCTGGCCAGCGCCGACCTGGTGGTACTGAACAAGGCCGACCTGATCGACGCAGAAGGCCTGGCCAAGGTCCGCGCCGAAGTGGCCGAAGAACTGCCGCCGGCAGTCAAGGTGGTCGAGGCCAGCAGCGGCAAGCTGCCGCTGGAGGTACTGTTGGGCGTGGGCGCCGAGTCCGAGGCGCACATCGATGGCCGCCGCACCCACCACGATTCGCACCACGACGGCGATGATCATGACGACCATGATCACGACGCCTTCGACTCCATTTCCATCGACCTGCCAGAGGCTGACGAAAGCCTGCTGCTCGACGCCCTGACCCAGCTGGTGGTGGAGTTCGGCATCCTGCGCGCCAAAGGCTTCGCTGCCATCCCGGGCAAGCCGATGCGCCTGTTGGTACAAGGCGTGGGTACCCGTTTCGACAAGCACTTCGACCGCGCCTGGCGTGCCGACGAACCGCGCATCACCCGCCTGGTGCTGATCGGCCAGGACCTAGACGCTGCCCAGCTGGAAGCGCGCCTGCGCCAGGCCTTGGGCGCCTGACCCGTGCACCTGCTGCGGACCCAGCCCGGCGGCTTCGTGCCGGATGACAGTATTGCCGACCTCGGCCAGACACCCGCCGAACTGGTGATTCTCTGCAGCGGCGATTCGCACCTGGCGTTGCTCGCCGATACCGCCGAGCAACTGCCTGAAGGCTTCCCCAGCCTGCGCCTGGCCAACCCGATGCAGGTGCAGAACCACGCTTCGGTCGACCTGTATGTCGACCAGGTGCTGCGCCATGCCAAGGTCATCCTGGTGTCGCTGCACGGCGGCGTCGGTTACTGGCGCTATGGTGTCGAGCAACTGGTCGAGCTCGCAGCCCGTGGCGTGCAGCTGATACTGGTGCCGGGCGATGATCGCCCAGACCCGGAACTGACCAGCCTGGGCAGCGTCAGTGGCGAGCAGGCCGAACGCCTCTGGCACTACTTGCGCCAAGGCGGCAAGGCCAATGCCATCAACCTGTACAACTGCCTGGCCAACCAGTGGCTGGGCCGCGATTATGCCTGGGACGAGCCGCAACCCTTGCCGCGCACCGCTGTGTATCACCCGGCCAAGGGCAGTGTGGCACTGGAAGACTGGTACCCGCACTGGCACCCGGATTACCCGGTAGCGCCGCTGCTGTTCTACCGCTCCCACTTGCAGGCGGCCAACACCGCATTCATCGACGTGTTCTGCCAGCGCCTGCAGGCCGCTGGCTTGAACCCGTTGCCGATCGCCGTGGCCAGCCTCAAGGAAAGCGCCTGCCTGGAGCAGGTCGAAGCCTGGCTGGACGAGGTCGGTGCCGAAGTGCTGGTCAATACCACCGGATTTGCCCTGTCCAGTCCCGAACGGCCTAACCTGCGCCCGTTCCGCCGCGACATTCCGGTGCTGCAGGCCATCTGCGCGCAGGACAACCAGCCCGGCTGGGAAGCCAGCGAACAGGGGCTGGGTGCGCGCGACCTGGCCATGCACATCGCCTTGCCCGAACTGGACGGGCGCATCATTACCCGCCCGGTCAGTTTCAAGGACATGGCCTGGCGCAGCGAGCGCAGCCAGTCCGACGTGGTGTGCTACCGCGCCCACCCCGAGCGCATGGACTTTGTCGCCGAGCTGGCCCGCCGTTGGGTCGAACTGGCGCGCCTGCCCAACGCCCAGAAACGCGTGGCCCTGGTAATGGCCAACTACCCGACCCGCGATGGCCGCATTGGCAACGGCGTCGGCCTGGACACGCCCGCTGCCGCACTGAACATTCTCAAGGCGCTGCAGGCCGAAGGCTATCCGCTGGCCGATTTGCCGGGCAGCGGCACGCAACTGATTCACCGGCTGCTCGGCGGCGTGACTAACGACCTTGACCACCTCGACCAGCGCCCTTGCGCCCAGAGCCTGAGCCTGGCCGACTACCAGGCAGCTTTCGAGCGCTTGCCCGAGGCCAATCGCCAGGCAGTGCTGGAGCGCTGGGGGCCGCCCGAGCAGGACCCGATGTACCGAAGCGGCCGGCTGATGGTGGCCGGCTTGCGCTTTGGCCTGACCTTCGTCGGCATCCAGCCAGCCCGGGGCTACCAGGTAGACCCCAGCGCGGTGTATCACGACCCCGACCTGGTGCCGCCGCACGGCTACCTGGCGTTTCACTTCTGGCTGCGCCACGCGTTCGCCGCCGACGCGGTGATCCATGTCGGCAAGCACGGCAACCTCGAATGGCTGCCCGGCAAAGGCGTCGGCTTGTCGGCGCAGTGCTGGCCGGACGCGCTGCTTGGCCCGCTGCCGAACATCTACCCGTTCATTGTCAACGACCCGGGCGAGGGTGCCCAGGCCAAGCGCCGTACCCAGGCGGTGATCATCGACCACCTGATGCCGCCGCTGACCCGTGCCGAAACCTACGGCCCGTTGCGCCACCTGGAGCAACTGGCCGACGAGTTCTACGAAGCGCAGCTACTCGACCCGCGGCGTGCCCGCGAGTTGCAGCGCGACATCCTCGAGCTGGTCAAGGTCAACCACATCGATCGTGAGCTGCAACTGGAAGGGCAGCTGGACGATGCCGCCGTCTGGCTGCCGCGCCTGGACACCTACCTGTGCGACCTGAAGGAATCGCAGATTCGCGATGGCCTGCACGTGTTTGGCCAATCGCCAGAAGGGCGGCTGCGCCTGGACACGCTGCTGGCGCTGTTGCGGGTCGAGCGTGGCGACGGTCGTGGCGGTAATGCCAGCCTGCTGCGGGCCTTGGCCAAGGCACTGGTGCCAGGCTTTGATCCGCTCGATTGCGAGCTTGGGCTGCCCTGGCAGGGCGCACGCCCTGAGCAGCTTCTGGTCATGAGCAGTGAGCCCTGGCGCACCTGTGGCGATACCCGCGAGCGCCTGGAGCTTTTGGCGCAGCAGGTGATCGAGCAAGCGCTGGGCGGCACCCTGCAGCTGCCTGAATCGAGCGAATGGCAGCCGGTGCGTGACGTGGTGCAGGCCTTGCGCGAAGCGGTGGCGCCCAGCCTGGATGCCTGCGGCGCTGCTGAAATGAGTGGCCTGCTGGCGGCGCTGGCCGGGCGATTCGTGCCTGCCGGCCCCAGCGGTGCGCCCAGCCGTGGCCGACTCGACGTGCTGCCCACCGGCCGCAACTTCTATACCGTGGACGTGCGCAACCTGCCCACCACCACGGCCTGGCGCCTGGGCTTCGCCTCGGCCAGCCTGATCCTCGAGCGCCACCTGCAGGACCATGGCGATTACCTGCGCCAGCTTGGCTTGTCGGTGTGGGGTACGGCGACCATGCGGACTGGCGGCGACGACATCGCCCAGGCCATGGCGCTGATGGGCGTGCGGCCGGTGTGGGCCACAGGCAGCCAGCGCGTTGACGATTTTGAAATACTGCCGCTGAGCCTGCTCGACCGCCCGCGGGTGGATGTGACATTGCGCGTTTCGGGCTTTTTCCGCGATGCCTTCGGCAACCTTATCCGCCTGTTCGATGCGGCCGTGCAGGCGGTGGCCGCGCTGGACGAGCCCGACGAACTCAACCCTTTGGCCGCCCGTGTACGCAGCGAGCGTGCCACGCTGCAAGCGCAAGGCGTAGACGCCGAGCAGGCCGCGCGCCAGGCAGGCTGGCGGGTGTTCGGCGCCAAACCCGGTGCGTATGGCGCCGGGGTGCAGAACGCTATCGACGGGCGCCTGTGGCACAGCCGCGACGATCTGGCCGAGGTCTACCTCAACCACGGCGGCTACGCCTACGGCGCCAGCGACGACGGTACCCCGGCCCGCGCCCAGTTCGCCCAACGCCTGGCCAAGGTGCAGGCGGTGCTGCAGAACCAGGACAACCACGAACACGACCTGCTCGACTCGAACGATTACTACCAGTTCCAGGGTGGCATGCTGGCGGCGTCAGAAACCTTGTCCGGGGCGCCGGTGGCCAGCTACCACGGCGACCACAGCCAGGCAGACCGACCCCGCATCCGTACCCTCAAGGAAGAGCTGAACCGGGTGATCCGCGCCCGCGCGCTCAACCCCAAGTGGATCGACGGGGTCAAGCGCCATGGCTACAAGGGCGCCTTCGAGATGGCGGCGACGGTCGACAACCTGTTCGCCTTCGATGCCACCACGCACCTGATCGACGACCATCATTACCAGGGGCTGGCCGATGCCTACGTGCTCGACCCGGCTACCCGCGATTTCATGCGCGAGCACAACCCCGAGGCCCTGCGTGACCTTGCCGAGCGCCTGCTGGAGGCCCAGCAGCGCGGGCTGTGGCAGGCGCCGGGCGACTACCGCGAAGCCCTTGAGGAACAACTGCTCGACGGCGAGGAACAAGCTTGAAATGAGTGAACCCGTGCAATTTCCGCTGGCCGCAGTGGTCGGTGCCGACGACCTGAAGCTGGCACTGTGCCTGACCGCCATCGACCCGAAAATCGGCGGCGTGCTGATCGAAGGGCCGCGTGGCATGGCCAAGAGCACCCTGGCCCGTGGCCTGGCCGACCTGCTTGGCGAAGGCCCGTTCGTCACCCTGCCACTGGGCGCCAGTGAAGAACGGCTGGTCGGCACCCTCGACCTGGATGCCGCGCTGGGTCAGGGCAAGGCGCAGTTTTCTCCGGGCGTGCTGGCCCAGGCTGATGGTGGCGTACTGTATGTCGATGAGGTCAACCTGCTGCCCGATACGCTGGTCGACCTGTTGCTCGACGTGGCTGCCAGTGGCACCAACCGCATCGAGCGCGACGGCATCTCGCACCGGCACAGCGCCCGCTTCGTGCTGATTGGCACCATGAACCCGGAGGAGGGCGAGCTGCGCCCGCAGTTGCTCGACCGTTTTGGCCTGAACGTGGCCCTTGAGGGGCTGCCTGAGCCTGAGGCCCGTCAGCAGATCATTCGCCGGCGCCTGGCCTTCGACAGTGACCCGCAGGCTTTCTGCACGCAATGGGCTGCGGCCCAGGCGCAGTTGCGCGAGCGCTGCCAGGCAGCGCGCCATGCGCTGGCCGGTATTGCCCTGGATGACCAGGCGCTGGCCTGGATTACCGAGCGTTGCTACGCCGCCGGCGTCGACGGGTTGCGCGCCGACCTGGTGTGGTTGCGTGCGGCACGCGCCCACTGCGCCTGGCGCGGTGCTGCGGCCATCGAAGAAGTGGATGTCGAAGCGGTGGCCGAGTTTGCCTTGCGCCATCGCCGCCGCGTGGCGCCACAGGCCAACCCACCGTCGGCGCCGCAGCCGGACCAGCAGCCCGGTCAGCAGGGCGCCAGCAAGCCTGGCGAACAGGGCGGGCAGGGCGACTGGGGGGCATTGCCGGCGCAGCCGGTGGCCAGCGGTGCACGCCGCGAGGTACCGAACTGGGCAAAAAAGCCCTGAGCATCCCCCGGTCACCTGCAAAAGGGGCGGATGCCAAAGCGGGCGCAGGCAAGCAGAACGGTGCCAGCCGTGGTCGCCCGCGCAGTGCGGCAAGCGGCCGCGTGGCCTGGCTGCCGACCTTGCTCAAAGGGCGGCCACTGCAGCGCCAGGACTTGTGCTGGCAACAACGCCAGGCCAGACCGGCAGAGTTGTGGCTGGTGATCGTCGATGCTTCGGCTTCGACCCGGCGCCATCAGGCGCTGACCCAAACCAAAGGGCTGCTGGCGGCTCTGTTCGACCAGGCCTACCGCCAGCGAGCCCGCTTGGCCTTGTTGACCGCCAGCGGGCGCACACCGCAGTGGCAGCGCCATGGCCTGAAGGCTTCGGCGGCCTTGCAGCCGTGGCTGCAGGCGTTGGGCGCCGGTGGCGGTACGCCGCTGATCGCGGCACTGGAACAGGCGCGGAATTGGCTACAGGCGCGCCAGCGCGCCCATCCGGATGAAGCGGTACGCTGCCTGGTCTTTACCGATGGTCGCCTTCAGCACTGGAACGCCTTACAACCCATGCCCTGTACAACATTGGTGGTAGATATGGAGTTGGCGCCGGTGCGTATTGGGCGCGCGCAACGCCTGGCCGAACAACTGCAGGCCGATTACCAGCACTTGCAGCAGTTCAAAGCGGTGGACTGAACAGCATGGATGCGACACTGTGTCGCAATAGTGGAAGTTGCCAGAACAGCAACTTTGCATTTGAACAAGTGCGTGGCATTGCACGCACTTGGTTTGCAAGGCGATATTACTTTGGCATTGACCACGGTTGCAGGTCGTAACCTTTTTCGCACAGTTCGGCGCGCACTTCTTCGATCAGGCTGGCCCACTGGGCAGGGTCGGAGTAGATGCTCGAAGACACTCGCTTGCTGCCGATGCGGGTGTTGGTCCGGTCGATCACTGCCAGGCTCAGCTCACCAGTACCGTTGGGTGCATCCCAGGCTACGCACTGGAAAGGTTCGAAGGCGTGGTCGGCAATCAGCAGTGCTTCGTTGACACGGAGCGGGGCATTCATGGTTCGGTCTCTCTATGGTCCCAAACATCGAAGTGATTCCGCGTTGCTTTAAAGTCGCCTCAATGGTCGCGAAGTGCAGCGCGGGGTTATGTGTACTGATGCTCGTAGTCCGGGGGCAAGTCACACATTAGATGTAAAATTTTTTGTCAGGCTTGAATCCGTTCTGTCCTGCGCCGCCATGTGATGTCGATAAAGTGCGAAAATTCCCGTGGCGCTTTGTAAAAAAATGCGTCAGCAGACAGACGGTAGTGGGCACTGTCAACTTCGTTGCTACTGTTAAACGGGCGCCACAACTTGCTGTTTTACTTCATAAAACCAAAAACTGGCGCCAAGGAACGGTCATGCTGCAGCCTGCCGCCCAACGTCGTTTGCTCATCGTCGACCCCTGCGACGACTGTCACCAATTGTTGCCTGGCCTGAGTAGTGCAGGCTGGGACGTGGACAGTTGCATGCTCGGTGCCGCGCTCGATCACCCTTGCGATGTCGGCTTGTTGCGCCTGCAGGCTTCGCACCTGAGGCACCCGGACGCGGTCAAGGATATGATCAAGCGCAGTAACACCGAGTGGATCGCGGTGCTCAGCGCCGAACAGTTGCGCATGCCGGCCGTCGGCGATTTTGTCTGCGAATGGTTCTTCGACTTCCACACCCTGCCTTTCGATGTCTCCCGCGTGCAGGTCACCCTTGGCCGGGCGTTCGGCATGGCCCGCCTGCGTGGCAAAGGGGCCGCCAAGGTGGATGAAGCGACCCACGAACTGCTCGGCGAAAGCCGGCCGATCCGCGAGTTGCGCAAGCTGCTGGGCAAATTGGCGCCCACCGAGTCGCCGGTGCTGATCCGTGGTGAAAGCGGCACGGGCAAGGAGCTGGTGGCCCGCACCCTGCATCGGCAGTCGCAGCGCAGCGACCAGCCGTTCGTCGCCATCAACTGCGGGGCAATCCCCGAGCACCTGATCCAGTCCGAACTGTTCGGCCATGAGAAGGGCGCTTTCACCGGTGCCCATCAGCGCAAGACCGGGCGCATCGAAGCCGCCCATGGTGGCACGTTGTTCCTGGATGAAATTGGTGACTTACCGCTGGAGTTGCAGGCCAATCTGCTGCGTTTTCTACAAGAAAAGCACATCGAGCGGGTGGGCGGCAGCCAGCCGATTCCGGTGGATGCGCGGGTTTTGGCCGCCACCCACGTGGACCTGGAAAGAGCCATTGAGCAGGGGCGTTTTCGCGAAGACCTGTATTACCGCCTGAACGTGTTGCAGGTGGTGACCGCGCCACTGCGGGACCGACATGGTGACTTGTCGATGCTGGCCAGCCATTTTGCCCATTTCTACAGCCTGGAAACCGGGCGCCGGCCGCGTTCGTTCAGCGACCATGCCCTGGCGGCCATGGGCCGGCATGACTGGCCGGGCAATGTACGCGAGCTGGCCAACCGGGTGCGCCGCGGCCTGGTACTGGCCGAAGGCCGGCAGATCGAGGCGCAGGACCTGGGCCTGCAGACATTGGACCAAGGGCAGCAGCCGCTGGGCACGCTAGAGGAATACAAGCAGCGCGCCGAGCGCCAGGCCTTGTGCGATGTGCTTAACCGGCACAGCGATAACATGAGCGTAGCGGCGAAGGTGCTGGGGATCTCCCGGCCCACCTTCTACCGCTTGCTGCACAAGCATCAGATACGCTGACTGATCTGTCCCAGGGTCAGTGTGGCGCGCGCACGATGGTCTTCAGCAGGTCTTCCGGGCTGATGTGTCCTACCACCTGAGCCACCGCGCTGCCTGGGGTTGGCAGGTCGATGATGTGGCTTTTCATCTTGCCGACCACATGCATTTCGCACGGTTTGCAGTCGAACTTAAGGGTCAGCACTTCATCACCCTGAATCAGCTGCATCGGTGCCACCTTGGTGCGCACGCCGGTTACGCCCTTGGCCTGCTTGGGGCACAGGTTGAAGGAGAAGCGCAGGCAGTGCTTGGTGATCATCACCGGCACTTCACCGTGTTCTTCATGGGCCTCGTAAGCCGCGTCTATCAACTGCACGCCGTGGCGGTGGTAGAAGTCGCGGGCCTTCTGGTTGTACACGTTGGCCAGGAAGGAAAGGTGCGACTCGGGGTACACCGGCGGCGGCGTGGTTTCGGCCTTGCGCCCGCCACGCGGGTGCGCCTTGATGCGTGCCTCGGTCAGCGCCTCGATGGCTTCGCGGCGCAGGGCCTTGAGCTGCGAGTTGGGGATGAAGTACGCCTGCGGCGCGTCCAGCTCGATGCTGCTGGCGTGGTACATCGTGGTACCCAGCTGGCCGAGCAGGTCGTGCAACTGGTCCAGTGCCTGCTGCGGCTTGTTGGCCTCGCCGAACGGGCCGTCCAGGGCCACCTGCACGCTGATGCCCTCTTCGCTGCTGAGGGTAAGCATCAAGCGCTGCTCGCGCAGTACGGCATGCCATTCCACACCAACCCGGCGCTCGGAGGAGGTGCGTTGCAGGGCCTGCTGCCAGTTATGGTCGAGGTTGCGCGACAGCGGGTGGTTGGGCCGCAGCTTGTGCAGGCCTTCGGGCATTTCGTTGGGCTCGACGCGGTAGCGGTAGCGCTTCTGGCCGTCTTCCTCGAACTCGCCACGTGGTTCGGCGATGTTGGCGCGGAAACCCACCACTTCACGTTTGACCAGCACATTCAGGCCGTCGCCGTTGGTCAGTGGCACTTCGGTCACCACTTGCATATCGCGCTTTCCGACCTTTTCCACCACACCCACCGGCAGGCCGGTGAAGGTGGGCGAGTCGAAGGCACCGATGTCGACCTTGCGGTCGGTCACGAAATAGTCGGTGCTGCCGCGGTGGAAGGTCTTGTCCGGGTCGGGCAAGAAGAAGTGCTCGGTGCGGCCGCTGGACGCACGGGCATATTCCGGGCGGCCTTCGAGGATGGCGTCGAGCTCTTTGCGGTAGTGGGCGGTGATGTTCTTCACATAGCCCATGTCCTTGTAGCGGCCCTCGATCTTGAACGAGCGCACGCCAGCATCGACCAGGTCGGCCAGGTTGGCGGTCTGGTTGTTGTCCTTCATCGACAGCAGGTGCTTCTCGAACGCTACCACGCGACCCTGGTCATCCTTCAGGGTGTAGGGCAGGCGGCAGGCTTGCGAACAGTCGCCACGGTTGGCGCTACGGCCCGTCTGCGCGTGGGAGATATTGCACTGGCCGGAGAAGGCCACGCACAGCGCACCGTGGATGAAGAACTCGATGGCGGCGTCGGTTTCGGCGGCGATGGCGCGGATTTGCTGCAGGTTCAGCTCACGGGCCAGTACCAGCTGGGAGAAACCGGCCTGGTCAAGGAACTTGGCCCGTTCCAGGGTGCGGATGTCGGTCTGGGTACTGGCGTGCAGCTCGATCGGCGGGATGTCCAGCTCCATCACCCCCAGGTCCTGCACGATCAGCGCGTCGACGCCGGCATCGTACAGCTGATGGATCAGCTTGCGTGCCGGTTCCAGCTCGTTGTCGTGGAGGATGGTGTTGATGGTGGTGAACACGCGCGCATGGTAGCGGCGGGCGAACTCGACCAGTTCGGCGATCTCGCCCACTTCGTTGCAGGCGTTATGGCGTGCGCCAAAGCTTGGGCCGCCGATGTAGATGGCGTCAGCGCCGTGCAGGATCGCTTCGCGAGCGATGGCCACGTCACGGGCAGGGCTGAGCAGTTCCAGGTGATTCTTTGGAAGGGACATGTCGTTATATTTTCGGGCTGCCACGGTTTAGGCGGGCATTGTAGCGGCGAAACGGCCTGGCGGCATCATCGGGGTGCCGGGAGGTGTATTGCTTTTACCGGCCCTATCGCCGGCAAGCCAGCTCCCACAGGAATTGCATAGGGCTTGAGGCCGATGCGGTCGAGGTGGGAGCTGGCTTGCCGGCGATAGGGCCCTTGCAGGTAGCTCAGCGCTTGGCAGCCATCGCCGTGACTTCTACGCGCATGCCTTCAAATGCCAGCGAAGCCACGCCCACGGCCGCACGTACCGGCCATGGCTTGCTGAAGAAACGCTGGTACACCTCGTTGAACGCGGCGCGGTCGGCCATGTCGGTCAGGTAGATGGTCAGGTGCAGCACGCGGTCCATGCCGCTGCCGGCCTTTTCCAGCGCCACTTTCAGCGCCTGCAGGGTGCATTCGCTTTGCTCGACGATGCCGCCCAGCTCCAGGCTGCCATCGGCGTGGGTCGGAATCTGGGTGGTGACCAGCACGCCGTTGAACTCGGCGACGTCGGACGAAATCGACTCGGCGTCCGGGTCCGGGGTGTAGATGATGTCTGCATGTGCCATGGTGTGTTTTGCCTTGCTACGGAAGGAAAGCGGCAAGCCTACGCGAGCAGGCGGGTCCAGTCGAGGGCGCCCAGGTGTTTGAAATGCGCGGCGTTCGCCGTCAGAATCGCGCCCCATTGCAAAGCCAGGGGCACATTTTGAACGAACAGACTTTGTCCAGGCGCCTGGAGCGCGTGGCTGCACATGTGCCGCAGGGCGCCCGCTTGGCCGACATCGGCTCGGACCATGGTTATCTGCCGGTAGCGTTGATGCTGCGGGGTGTGATCGAGGCGGGGGTGGCGGGCGAGGTGGCGCAGACGCCGTTTGCCTCGGCCCAGCGCAACGTGCGCAGAAACGGCCTGCAAGACCGGTTAACCGTGCGCCTGGCCGATGGCCTGGCAGCGGTGGAGCCGCAAGACCGCATCTCGGTGGTGAGCATCTGCGGCATGGGCGGCGACACCATGTGCGAGATCCTCGAGGCCGGCAAGCAGCGCCTTGGCGGCGTCACGCGCCTGGTACTGCAGCCCAATGGCGGTGAGCGCGAGCTGCGCCAGTGGCTGGCGGGCAATGGTTACCAGATCGTCAGCGAAGAGCTGCTACGGGAAAACCGCTTCGACTACGAAATCATCGTCGCCGAGCCGGGCAGGGTGGTGTATAGCGCTGAACAGCTGTACTTCGGCCCGGTGTTGATGCAGGAGAAAAGCGAGGCGTTTGTGGTCAAGTGGCGGCGCATGCTGCGGCAGAAGCAGCAGACCCTGGCCAATTTCCAACGGGCCCGCGATGCGGTGCCTCAGGCGAAAATCGACGATTTCAATCAGCAAGTGGGCTGGATCACCCAGATACTGGCCTGACTCACTGCTGCGAGCAGTTGCCCATTTCGCGGTAGTCTATTTCGCGTTTCTGGCCCTGGTGGTCGACGTACACCATGTGCGCAGTGCCAACCTGGCAGTCGGCAGCGTTGCTGGCCGGGGTGATGGAGATCACTTTGGCCACATCCAGCGGCATGCCGTATTCATAATTGCTGCTGGTTGGCTGCGTACTGCCCGCATCGGCAAAGGCACCGAACGAGGCGAGGGTGGCGGCAACAGCAAGGACAGCGATCGAACGTTTCATGACAGGCTCCTTTTCTTCAATGTATGACTAATGATGTATTCATTGGTCATCCACAATAAATGGGCCAGTCCGTGATAGATTCCTGCCTGTAACGCAAGAATAAGACTGAACAAGGAGCACACCCTCATGGACATGCTGCATGCCATGCGTACCTTCGCCCGTGTGGTGGAATGTGGCAGCTTCGCTGCGGCCGCCAATGCGTTGGATATTTCCGCGGCCCAGGTTTCGCGCATCGTTGCCGAGCTGGAGAACCAGCTGCAGACCCGCCTGCTGCACCGCACCACCCGGCGCCTGCGCATGAGCGAGGCGGGTGAGCGGTTTCTGGAGCGTGCGCGGCAGATCATGCTGCTGACCGAAGAAGCGGTGGGTGAAGCGCGCGGTGCGCACCTCACGCCTCGCGGGCATCTGCGCTTGCATTGCCCGCATGGCCTGGGCCTGTTGCTGATGCCGCTGGTGGCCGGCTACAACGCGCTGTGCCCGGAAGTGGTGATCGAGCTGACGCTGTCCCAGCGCAACCCTGACCCGCTGGCCGAAGGGCATGACGTGGTGATCACCGTGGACGGTGCGCTGCCGGACTCCCAGCTGATTGCCGTCCCGCTTGGCAATATCTTCAGTATCCCCTGCGCGGCGCCCAGCTATCTGGAGCGGCATGGCGTGCCTGAGCGCCCCGAGGACCTACATGCGCACCGCTGCCTGCGCATGGCGTATCCCATGTATGAAGGCGACTGGGTATTCCCCCAAGGTGTGGATCAGTGCGTGATCACACCGAGTGACAACTTCTCCACCAACGTTGCCGACGCCATGCTGGTGGCCAGTGAATTGGGCATGGGCATCGGCCTGCTACCGTTCTATACGGCCAGCCAGTCGATCGAGCAAGGGCGGTTGTGCAGGCTGCTGGCGCCGTACCGGCTGCGCGAAAGTGCGCTGTATGCGATGTACCCGTCACGGCATTATCTGGATGCCAAGGTGCGTACCTGGATCGATTACCTCAAGGAGCAGTTGCCAGCGGTGTTCGAGGGGCATGCGCAGGTGGTGGATGATTCGCGGTACTGGCGCTGAATCGCAGATCGGCTTCCTTGTGGGAGCGGCCTTGTGTCGCGATTGGGCCGCAAAGCGGCCCCAGCGATTTCGGAGTGTGGAGCAGATCGTGGGGCCGCGTTGCGACCCAATCGCGACACAAGGCCGCCCCCACAGACGGGGACCGCCGTACTACAGGGGATAGTGCTTCAGCTCGCGTGCAATCAGCATGCGCTGGATCTCGCTCGACCCTTCATAGATCTGGGTAATCCGCGCATCGCGGTAATAGCGCTCCACCGGGTAATCTTCCAGGTAGCCATACCCGCCATGCACCTGGATCGCCATCGAGCACACCCGCTCGGCCATTTCCGAAGCGAATAATTTGGCCTGCGACGCCTCCGACAGGCACGGCTTGCCGGCGCTGCGCAGGCGGGCGGCATGCAGGATCAGCAAACGTGCGGCGTTTACCTGTACCTGCATGTCGGCCAGCAGGTTGGCGATGCTCTGGTGCTCGTTGATCGGCTTGCCGAACTGCACCCTGTCGCGCGAGTAGACCAGCGCCGCCTCGAACGCTGCGCGGGCAATGCCCAACGCCTGGGCGGCGATGCCAATACGGCCGCCTTCAAGGTTGGACAGGGCGATGGCCAGGCCCTTGCCACGCTCGCCAAGGATGTTGGCTGCGGGGATGCGGCAATTGTCGAAGGTGACCGCGCAGGTGTCGGAGGCGCGGATGCCCATCTTGTGTTCGCTGCGGTCGACCTTGAAGCCCGGGTTGTCGGTGGGCACCAGAAACGCCGAGAGGCCCTTCTTGCCCAGATCCGGGTCGGTCACCGCGAAGACGATGGCCAGGCCGGCGCGGCGGGCATTGCTGACAAACTGCTTGGCGCCATTGATTACCCACTCGCCGTTGACCAGCTCGGCGCGGGTGCGCAGGTTGTGCGCCTCGGAGCCGGCCTGCGGCTCGGTCAGGCAGAAGCAGCCGATGACCTCGCCGCTGGCCAGCCGCGGTAGCCATTGCTGTTGTTGCTCGGCAGTACCGTAGGCCAGCAGCGGCCCGCAGCCTACCGAGTTGTGAATGCTCATCATTGCCCCGGTGGCGCCGCAGCCAGCGGCGATTTCTTCCACGGCCAGGGCGTAGGCGACGTAGTCGGTGTAGCTGCCGCCGAAGTCCTCCGGCACCACCATGCCCAGCAGGCCGAGTTCGCCCATCTTGCGCACCACGCCGTCATCGATCCAGCCGGCCTTTTCCCAGGCCTGTGCGTGCGGGGCGATCTCGCCACGGGAAAAGTCCCGGGCCATGTCGCGGATCATGATCTGCTCTTCGCTCAGTTCCAGGTCTTGCATCTGTGTACTCCCGGGCTCACAGGCCTTCAAAGAATTGGTCAACCCGCTGCGGTTGCAGCGCGGCCAGGGTCGGCGGGTTCCAGCGAGGCTGTTTGTCCTTGTCGATGATCAGGGCGCGCACGCCTTCGATGATGTCGCCGTGCCGGAACCACTGGCGGTCCAGGTGCAGCTCCATGGCAAAGCAGTCTTCCAGCCCAAGGTGGCGACCGCGGCGCAACATCTCCAGGGTAACCGCCATGGCCAGCGGTGAGCGGCTTTCCAGCTGGTCGGCGGCGGCCACGGCCCAGGCATGGCTGTCACCGATACTGACCGCACGCAATTGCTCGACGATGGCTTGCAGGTTGGGTAGGGCGAAGAAATGGTCGATGACCGGGCGCAGCTTTTCCAGTGGTGCATCTGCCAGCGCCTGGGTACCGAGCGTGGCCAGCAGGTTCTGCAGGTCCTTCAGCGGGTTGTCGCCAAAGCTCAGCTGGTTCAGGCCCTGGTCAAGGGCGGCGAGTTGGTCACTGGCCAGGTACCAGTCGGCCAGGCCGCAGTACAGGGCGTCGGCCGCCTGGATCTGGGTGCCGCTGACGCCCAGGTAGATGCCCAGTTCGCCGGGGATACGTGACAGGAAGTAGCTACCGCCCACATCGGGGAAGTAGCCGATACCGACTTCGGGCATGCCCAGGCGGCTGCGTTCTGTGACCACACGCAGGTCGCAACCCTGGGCCAGGCCCATGCCGCCGCCAAGGGTGAAGCCGTCCATCAGCACCAGCACGGGTTTGCGGTAGCGGTGGATGACCAGGTCGAGGGCGTATTCCTCGACGAAGAAGGTTTCATGCAGCGTGTCGCCAGCTTTGAAACTGTCGTGCAGCGAACGGATATCGCCCCCGGCACAAAAGCCCTTGGGGCCTTCGCCGCGCAGCACCACAGCGCGCACTCGCGGGTCTTCGGCCCACTGGTCGAGGTGCTGGCGCAGGCTGCGGACCATGTCCAGGGTCAGGGCGTTGAGGCCAGCGGGGCGGTTCAGGGTCAGGTGGCCGACCTGGTTGCGGACCTCGGCCAGTACATGATCGGTTGCCGAGGTATTAGCTTGCGCAGTCATTGCGTTCTCCCTGCTTTGTTATTGATTTTCCAAGTGAAGTCTGGAGTTCGCTGGAGGATCGAAGGATCCTGTCATGCGAATTTGCCTTGCACAATCGACAATTATGCAGGGGCAGCGTGCATTTTTGCTTTAGGCCACTGATCCGGCTGGGCAATTCATTAACCTGAGCGTAACAAACGTGCCGGCAGCTTGATTGATCCGCCAGGCAGCGCAGCCCTAAGGTGGCCTCCACGACAGCGAACCTGTGGAGCCACCATGACAATAACTCAGAATCCACCGCCGCAATGGTCGCGGCGGCGCGCCGAAAAGCAGCGCCGCCTTGATCGGGTACGTCACCTCGCCGACGGCGTGGTGCTGCCCACCGAGCGTATCGTCGAAGCCCTCGAACTGCTGCTTGCCCCGGGCGACCGGGTGGTGCTGGAGGGCAACAACCAGAAGCAGGCCGACTTCCTTTCACGCTCGCTGGCCAAGGTCGACCCCGGGCGCCTGCACGACCTGCACATGATCATGCCCAGCGTCAGCCGCGCTGAGCACCTGGACCTGTTCGAGCGTGGCATCGCGCGCAAGCTCGACTTCTCCTTCGCCGGCCCGCAGAGCCTGCGCATCAGCCAGTTGCTGGAAGATGGCCTGCTCGAAGTCGGTGCCATCCACACCTATATCGAACTGTACTCGCGGCTGCTGGTCGACCTGATCCCCAACGTCACTCTGGTGGCCGGCTTCATGGCCGACCGTGACGGTAACCTGTACACCGGCCCGAGTACCGAAGACACCCCGGCACTGGTGGAGCCGGCCGCGTTCAGCGACGGTATCGTCATCGCCCAGGTCAACCAGCTGGTGGACCGCGTGGATGACCTGCCACGGGTCGATATCCCGACGTCCTGGGTCGATTTCGTGGTGGTCGCCGACCAGCCCTTCTACATAGAACCGCTGTTCACCCGCGACCCGCGCCACATCAAGCCGGTGCATGTGCTGATGGCGATGATGGCCATTCGCGGCATCTACGAAAAACACCAGGTGCAGTCGCTGAACCACGGCATCGGCTTCAATACCGCCGCCATCGAGCTGATCTTGCCCACCTACGGCGAGTCTCTGGGCCTGAAGGGCAAGATTTGCCGCAACTGGACGCTCAACCCGCACCCGACCTTGATCCCGGCCATCGAGACTGGCTGGGTGCAAAGCGTGCATTGCTTCGGCACCGAGCTGGGCATGGAGGACTACATCGCCCAGCGTCCCGACGTGTTCTTCACCGGCCGTGATGGGTCGCTGCGCTCGAACCGCATGATGTGCCAACTGGCGGGGCAATACGCCGTCGATCTGTTCATCGGCGCCACCTTGCAAGTGGATGGCGATGGCCATTCCTCGACCGTGACCCGCGGCCGCCTGGCAGGCTTTGGCGGTGCGCCGAACATGGGCCACGACCCGCGTGGCCGGCGCCACGCGACCCCGGCGTGGCTAGACATGACCGTGCCGGAAACCCTGCTGGAGCGCGGCCGCAAGCTGGTGGTGCAAATGGTCGAGACCTACCAGGAAGGCGGCAAGCCCACCTTCGTGGAAACCCTCGATGCCGTGGAAGTGGCCAGGAAGGCCGGCATGCCGCTGGCGCCGGTAATGATTTACGGCGACGACGTCACCCACCTGCTGACCGAGGAGGGCATTGCCTACCTGTACAAGGCCCGCAGCCTGGAAGAACGCCAGCAGATGATCGCCGCCGTGGCCGGGGTTACCGCCATCGGCCTGCGCCACGACCCGAAAGACACCCAGCGTATGCGCCAGCAAGGCCTGATCGCGTTGCCTGAGGACCTCGGTATCCGCCGCACCGACGCCAGCCGCGAGCTGCTGGCCGCGCGCAGCATTGCCGAGCTGGTCGAGTGGTCCGGCGGCCTCTACAACCCGCCTGCACGGTTCAGGAGCTGGTGATGAAAGCACTCTTTCTCGAGCTCCCCCAGGTTCCTGTGGGAGCGGGTTCACCCGCGAAGAGGCCAGCCCAGGCAACCGAAATCTCCCTGGCCGACCACCTCGCCGACCTGGCCGTTGAAGCCCTGATCGACGAAGCCGACCTGTCCCCCAAACCTGGGCTGGTCGACCGCCGCAGCAACGGCGCCCACAAAGACATGACCCTGACCTTGATGCACGCATCGGCCCTGGCCCTGTGGCCATGCCTGCGCAATATGGCTGAAGCCGCCCAGTCCATCGGCCAGGTTGGCCAACCCCTGCGCGCCACACTGGGCCAGCTCGGCCGTGAAGGCGAGGCCGTGATGCTTGCCGCCACCCACGGGGTAAACACCCACCGCGGCGCGATCTGGGCATTGGGCTTGCTGGTTGCATCCAAGGCCCTGGCCCCTCAGGTCGACGCCACTACCCTGGCCGTGCGCGCCGGGCGCATCGCGCTGTTCGACGATCCGGCCATGCCGCACCAGCACAGCCATGGCTTGCAGGTCCGCCACCGCTACGGCACCAGCGGCGCCCGCGAACAGGCACAGCAAGGCTTCCCCGCCGTCATCGGCCATGGCCTGCCACAACTGCAGCGCAGCCGCGCCGCCGGTGCCAGCGAGCAGCACGCCCGGCTCGACGCGTTACTGGCGATCATGAGCGTGCTCAGCGACACCTGCGTGCTCTGGCGCAGCGGCCCGGCGGGGCTGGCTGCCGTCCAGCAAGGTGCCCACGCCGTACTTGCCGAAGGCGGCAGCGCCACACTGGCGGGGCGCCGCCAACTGCGCCAGCTGGACCGGCAACTGCTGCACCTGAACGCCTCACCGGGCGGCGCCGCCGACTTGCTGGCCGCCTGCCTGTTCCTCGACAAAGCCGGGAGCCTGTGACATGGAAACCCTGAATTTTCAATTCCCCGCCGCCGAACCGGGCCGCGGCCGGACGCTGGTGGGCTGCGTCAGCTCCGGCGACCTCGAAGTGCTGATGGAGCCCGGCACCGCCGGCAGCCTGCATATCCAGGTGGTGACCTCGGTCAACGGTAGCGGCGCCCGCTGGGCGCAACTGTTCCAGCGCCTGTTCGAGGGCCGCGTCTGGCCGGCCGTGAACATCGACATCCATGATTTTGGCGCCACCCCAGGCGTGGTGCGCCTGCGCCTGGAGCAAGGCTTCGAGGAGATTGCCCATGACTGACACCGAACGCTTGCTGCGCAGCCGCAGCTTTGTCGAACTGGGCGCCCGCCAGCGCGCCCGCGCCGTGCTTGACCCGGGCAGCTTCCGTGAACTGCTGGGTCCGTTCGACCGGCTGATGTCGCCGTGGCTGCCGCGCCAGGGCATCGTGCCCCAGGCCGATGATGGTGTGGTTATCGCCAAGGGCCGGCTGAACGGGCGCCATGCCGTGGTCGCCGCCATCGAAGGCGGCTTCCAGGGGGGTAGCATGGGCGAGGTGGGTGGGGCCAAAATCGCGGGTGCCTTGGAACTGGCCATCGAAGATAACCGCAATGGCATCCCCACATGCGCCGTGTTGTTGCTGGAAACCGGCGGTGTGCGCCTGCAGGAAGCCAACCTCGGCCTGGCGGCGATTGCCGAAATCCAGGCGGCCATTGTCGAGCTGCGGGCCTTGCAGCCGGTGATCGGCCTGATCGCAGGTTCGGTGGGCTGCTTTGGCGGCATGTCCATTGCTGCGGGCCTGTGCAGCCACCTGCTGGTTACCCGCGAAGCGCGCCTGGGCCTGAACGGCCCGCAGGTTATCGAACAGGAAGCCGGCATCGGCGAATACGACGCCAAGGACCGCCCCTTCATCTGGAGCCTGACCGGTGGCGAACAACGCCACGCCAGCGGGTTGGTGGACGGCTACGTGGCCGATGACATTGATGCGCTGCGCGAACGCTTGCTGCAACTGCTGGACGCACCCTCCAAAGACCGCGCCAGCCAGCACACGTGGTTCCTCGACCGCCTGGCCCGGCTGGGCGATGACTGCCCGCAACTGGATGCCGCCGCCGTGCGTGCCCTTTACCAAGGAGAAGCCCAATGAACCGTGCCTTGAACTGGCTGCTGGGCTTGGCCGGCGGGCAAACCTTGCCGGGCTACCCCGCGTCGCTGCGGGTGATTGACGGCGAACTGGACAACCGCCTGGCGCGCTTCATCGCCGTGGTGCCCGATGCCGACAACCCATTCCCCCGTGCCCGCTCGGGCGAGGTCGGCCTGCTGGAAGGCTGGGGCCTGGCCAAGGCGGTGAGCGAGGCGGTGGAGGCTGACCGCAACGGCCAGAAGCGCGCCATTGTCGCGGTGATCGACGTGCCCAGCCAGGCCTATGGCCGCCGTGAGGAAGCGTTGGGTATTCACCAGGCATTGGCCGGTGCCGTGCAGGCCTACGCCGAGGCGCGGTTGGCCGGGCACCCAGTGATCGGTCTGCTGGTTGGCAAGGCCATGTCCGGCGCCTTCCTGGCCCACGGCTACCAGGCCCAGCGCCTGATCGCCCTGGACGATGCCGGGGTCATGGTGCACGCCATGGGCAAAGCGGCTGCGGCGCGGATTACCCTGCGCAGCGTCGAGCAGCTTGAGGCCCTGGCCGCCGAAGTGCCGCCCATGGCCTACGACCTGGCCAGCTACGCCTCGCTGGGCCTGCTGTGGCGCCGTCTGACAGTGGATAACGCCGTGGCACCGAGCGCCGCCGACATTGCCCAGGTGCGTGCCTGCCTGGCAGAAGCGGTGCGCGATATTGGTAGCTCCACCGACCTGTCGTCGCGGCTGGCGGGAGAAAACCGCAGTGCCTCGCGCCAGGTACGCGAACAGCTGCGCCGCCAGTGGCAGGGCGCTTGAGATGAACACGCCAAGGCCGCATGACCTGCTGTGGGGGATGCCCGTGTCGGGCTTGCCCGCCGACGCGCCGCAGTGGGCCCAGGACGTGCTGGCAAGCGGCCGACCGGTGGTGGTGCGCCGTGCCTCCTGTGAGGATGGCTGGGTAGCGGTTGGGGTGCGTGGTCAGGGCCGGGCGCAGCGCTTGGGTGGGTTGATGCGCCTGGCCGATATCCTGCGTCAGCAAGGCCCCGAAGCGCTGCGGGTGCACGTACAAAGCCCATGGCCTGCGCTACAGGCACTGGCCTCGCTCACCCCGGTATTGCAGGCCAGCGGCTTGGCCTGGGGGCCGACGGGCGGGGTGGGGTACCAGATTGCGACCGGCATTGAAGTGGTACATGCCGACAGTGACCTGGACCTGCTGCTGCGCACACCGCAACCGCTTGCCCCCGCCCAGGCGCGAGAGCTGCTGGATATCCTCGACTGCGCGCCGTGCCGTATCGATGTGCAGCTGGAAACCCCGGCAGGTGCCATTGCCTTACGTGAATGGGCCGGCTTTGCCCGCCGCGTGCTGCTCAAGTCGCCCCATGGCCCGCGCCTGGTCAGCGACCCTTGGGCAGTGATGGAGCGTGCCGCATGAGTAGCCTGTTCGCCTTCCCCGGCCAGGGCGCCCAGCAGGTGGGCATGCTACACCGCTTGCCTGAGGGCGCCGGGCAGCTGCTGGAGGAGGCCAGCGATACCCTCGGCCAAAACGCGCTGGCGCTGGACAGCCAGCAAGCGCTGCAGTCTACTCGCGCGGTTCAGCTGTGCCTGCTGCTGTGCGGTGTGGCCTGGGCACGTTGGCTGATGCAGCGCAGCCCAGCGCCGGATTACGTGGCGGGGTTGTCGATTGGCGCCTATCCCGCGGCGGTTACGGCGGGCGCCCTGGGTTTTGCCGATGCCGTGCGCCTGGTCGCCCTGCGTGGCGAGCTGATGCAGTGCGCCTATCCGCAAGGCTACGGCATGACTGCACTCAGCGGCCTGGACCTGACCAGTGTCGAGTGTTTGCTGAGCGAGGTGGGTGGTGAGGTGCATGTCGCCAACCTCAACAGTGAAAACCAGATCGTCATCGCCGGTAGCGATACCGCAATGGCTGCGGTCGCTGCCAGGGCTCGCCGTCAAGGCCAGGGCGTGGCCCGACGCCTGGCAGTCAGCGTGCCGTCGCATTGCCCGTTGCTGGATGGCCCGGCAGCGGAACTGGCCAGCGCCTTCGCCTCGGTCGAGTTGCAGCGCCCACGCATTACCTACCTCAGCGGCAGCAGCGCGCGGCCTGTGTTCGACCCACAGCGCCTGCGCGACGACCTGGCGGGCAACATGGCAAGGGTGGTCGACTGGCGCGCTACGTTGCGCAACGCCTTTGAACGTGGCGTGCGCCTGCACCTGGAAATACCACCCGGCAACGTGCTCAGCGGGCTGGCCCGATCAGTGTTTGAACAGGGCAGGGTAGTGGCCGTGGAAGGCACCCGTTGGGACACCCTGGACGCGCTGCTGCGCCAGGAGGTGGCTGACCGGCGATGATGGCTGGCTAACGCAATCCCTGTGGGAGCGGCCTTGCGTCGCGATAGGGCCGCAGAGCGGCCCCGGCAATTCTGAAGTGAAGCGAAGATCCTTGGGGGCGCTGCGCACCCCGATCGCGACACAAGGCCGCTCCCACAAAGACCGCGAACGCCGCATAAGTGTGTGTTTACGAAGAACAACAACAAGCAACTTCGACACTACCTGAGGACAACAATAATGATCATCTATGGTGTGGCACTGCTGGCGGTCTGCACGCTTGCCGGCGTTATCGTCGGCGACTTCCTGGGCGTGTTGCTGGGCGTCAAATCCAATGTGGGCGGGGTCGGCATCGCCATGATCCTGCTGATCTGCGCACGGCTGTACATGCACCGCAACGGTGGCATGAGCAAGGAGTGCGAGTTTGGCGTGGGCTTCTGGGGCGCCATGTATATCCCGGTGGTGGTAGCCATGGCCGCCCAGCAGAACGTGGTTACTGCTCTGCACGGCGGGCCGGTAGCGTTGCTGGCGGCAGTGGGCGCGGTGCTGGTGTGCGGCGCGACCATCGCCCTGATCAGCCGCAGCCACCGTGGCGAGCCTTTGCCCGCACTAGAACCCACCCCCGAAGCCCGCGCGCAGGTTGCCCCTGCAGGAGGTCGTTGAACATGTGGTCGATCATTGAAAATGCCCTGGAGCACAACGGCCTGATCACTGCCTTTGCAGTGGTAGGCGCAATCATGTGGTTGTCGGTTGTGATGTCGAAGTACCTCACCTTCGGCCGGGTGCACGGCTCGGCCATCGCCATCGTCATCGGCTTGGTGCTGGCCTGGGTAGGCGGCACCCTTACCGGTGGCCAGAAAGGTCTGGCCGACATGGCGCTGTTCTCCGGTATCGGCCTGATGGGCGGGGCCATGCTGCGGGACTTCGCCATTGTTGCCACGGCCTTCGAGGTGCAGGCCACCGAAGCGCGCAAGGCCGGGATGATTGGCTTGGTGGCGCTGCTGCTGGGCACGGTGCTGCCATTCATTGTGGGTGCGGCAGTAGCCTATGCCTTCGGCTACCGCGATGCGGTGAGCATGACCACCATCGGCGCGGGGGCGGTGACCTATATCGTCGGGCCGGTGACCGGGGCGGCGCTGGGTGCCAGCTCTGACGTAATGGCCCTGTCGATTGCCACCGGGCTGATCAAGGCAATCCTGGTGATGGTATTCACCCCGGTGTCGGCGCGCCTGCTGGCCTTGGACAACCCGCGCTCGGCAATGGTGTTCGGTGGGTTGGCAGGGACGGTGTCGGGGGTGACGGCCGGGCTGGCGGCGACGGATCGGCGGCTGGTGCCGTATGGCGCGTTGACCGCCACCTTCCATACCGGGTTGGGGTGCCTGATGGGGCCGTCGATTCTGTACTTCTGCGTACGCGGTCTGGTCGGCTGACGTCGTAGCCTCCACTCTGTGGGCGCGTCCGTGCCCGCGAAACAGGCGACTCGGTGAATGGCACCGGCTTCGCCGGTGTTCGCGGCCACGGCCGCTCCCACAGTGATTGCGTCGCCTTCAGTCATGCAACCCGTTGCCCCCAAATCGGGGAAAACCGCCGGGTGATCCTCCCCAATCCGATCCGGTTACCTACGCAACCATCTGAAAATATTGGATATCTTCTCCTGGCACACACCTTGCTCCACCCCTCCGCAGAGTTCTCGTGTCCCGGAGGTGCAGCATGTCTACGCCACGCAAAGGCCCCCTTCTGTCATCACTCGTTCTGGCCCTGTTAGGCTGGGAATCGACCAGCGAGGCGGCCGTGCAGTGCCAGCGCACCTTGGTCGCCAATGTGGTGGCACTGGACCAGCCACTGATGTTCAACCGCCTTGGCGCGCAAAACGCCAATGGCATGATGTTCGCGCTTCGTGAAGATGTGGTGGACGACAAGCAAGTCCCCCTCAGCAAGGGCGGGGCAGCGGTCCCGGGCAAGGTCACCCTGCGCCCGGACAAGCGCCCACGGCCGATTGTGCTGCGGGTAGCCGCCGGTGACTGCCTCACGGTCAACCTGACCAATCTGCTGGCCTACCAGGCCAACCCCAACAAGCACGGCATCGACCCAGAAGAAAACGAAGCCGAAGGCGAAGAGGAAGGCCCGGAGAACGAGGTCGAGAACGAAGGCGGTGAGGATTTCGTCGCTGATGAGCAGGTGAATGACCGGCATGTCGGCTTCCAGGTGAATGGCATGCAGGCGGTCAACAGCATTGGCGATATCGCCGCCAACACCGGCCGCAATGGCAACTTCCTGGTGTCGCCCGGCAACACCCGCAGCTACACCCTGTACGCCGAGCGCGAGGGAGCCTTTGCTGCCACCAGTCAGGGCGCTACTTTTGGCGGCCAGGGTGGTGCAGGTAACGTTGCCAATGGTCTGTTTGGCCAGGTGGTGGTCGTCCCCAAAGGTGGGCGAACCTTCCGCAACACCTTGACCGAAGAAGAAATGCGCCTGGCCACCACCGGCCGTACCGCCACCGGCCAACCGGTCATCGATTACCAGGCCCGTTACCCGCAGACTCAACCGTGGATCAGCGAGGGCAAGGCCGGCAAGCCGATCATTGCCATGGTCGACGGCAATGAAATTCTCAACAGCGAGACCGACGCCATTGTCATGGGGCCGAACCCGGACGGCAGCTTCCCGCGTTCGACCTACCCGCTGGAAAGCGTCAACAAGCGCAACCCCGCATTGCCCAACCGTCTGGAAGCATTTCGCGACTTTGCCTCGCAGTTCGCCGATGAAGTGGCCGCCACCCAGGCCTTCCCCGGCTACTGGGCGGACCCGGTGATGGGCCATGTGCTGGAGCCAACGCGCGATTCGTTCATGATCAACTACGGCTCCGGCGGCATGGGTGCTGAAGTGGTCGCCAACCGCCTGGGTGTGGGGCCGATGCATGACTGCCTGTCGTGCGCCTACGAGGAGTTCTTCCTCAGCGCACACACCGTGGGCGATATCGGCACCCTGGTGGACGTGCCGGCCAACGTCGGCCTGGAGAACATTCGCCCAGGCCAGACGCCGCCCGCCAGCGCCGTGGGGGTAAAGGCCAACATGGCGCTGTACCCGGCCGAGCCTGCCAACGTGCACCACAGTTACATTGGCGACTTCACCAAGTTCCGCAACACCCACAATGGCCATGAGCAGCACATCTTCCACCTGCATGGCCACCAGTGGTTGTTCAACCCCAACGACGACAACTCCGACTACATTGACGCCCAGGGCATCGGCCCGGGTATCGGCTACACCTACGAGATTGCCAACGGCGGTTCGGGCAACCGCAACCGCGTGGCAGGCGATGCCATCTACCACTGCCACTTCTACCCGCACTTTGCCCAAGGCATGTGGGCCATGTGGCGGGTGCACGATGTGTTCGAAGAAGGCACCCGGCTGGAAGTGAGCGGGCAGGGCGAGAATGGTTTCCACAGCACCCCGTTTGCCCTGCGCAGCGGCAAGCCGGCTGCTGGCGCCCGGGCATTGCCGGATGGCGAAATCGTTGCCGGTACGCCGATCCCGGCTATCGTGCCGCTGCCTGGCAAAGCCATGGCGCCGATGCCTGGCAAGGTGGTGGTGGTACCCAAACTGTCTGAGCAACTGGTCGCCGCCAACGACGATGATGAAGAAAACGAGGACGAAGGCGATGACGACAACGCCAGCCCGGCGCCGGTGCGCAAAGCCGTCGGCTCACTGGCGCTGGTCGACCGCACTGATGCCAACCGCAACGCCGATGGCACCCTGAAAAACCCAGGCTACCCGTTCTGGATCGGTGGCATGGAAAGCAGCGTCGGCAACCGCCCGCCAACCCCGCCGCTGGACATGCTCGACCCGGCCCTGGCCCGGCAGCTGAAAGACAGCGGCAAGGCCCTGTGGGCCAACCTCGACGCCAACCAGGTAGACGGCTGGGATGGCGGCCTGGGCCGTCATGCGCTGGACGGTGTATCCGCCGGTGGCGAGGCCGTGACCACCACCACCAAGCTGGACTTTTCCAAGGTGGTGCACAAAGCCAAGCCCATCTACTTGCCTGAAGAGGGTACCGATGTCGAGCAGGCCGCCATGCAGTTCCACGCCAAGGCCGAGCACCCCAGCTTCGCCCTGATCCCTGGCAGCCAGCCGGTGGCCAAGGCCTTCCGCACCAACGGCGCCTTGCCCACTGCCGGCGCGCCGTTCTATGAGCCTTGCATGGATGACCGCGGCAAGCGCCTGACCCAAACCTCGGGGGTAGGCGAGTTTGCGAGCGGTGAGAGCCTGACCGGCATGAGCTTCCGTGGTTCGTCCACCTTCACCGCCGACCGCCCGCGCATCTACAAAGGTGCCAATATCCAGTTCGACGCGGTGTACAACAAGGTCGGCTACCACTTCCCGCAGGCGCGTATCCTGGCGCTGTGGGAAGACGCCTGGCCGGTGATCACCAAGCAGCGCCCGCCAGAGCCGCTGGTGATGCGCATGAACACCTTTGACTGCACCATGTATACCCACACCAACCTGATCCCGTCGTACTACGAAATGGACGACTACCAGGTGCGTACCCCGACCGACGTGATCGGCCAGCACATCCACCTGCCCAAGTGGGACCTGACTGCCGCCGACGGCTCGGCCAACGGCTGGAACTATGAAGACGGGGTGCTCTCGCCCGGCAGCGTGGTCGAGCGTGTGCATGCCATCCGCGCCTACAACGGCTGCACCGAGGGCGACAGCCGCGATGGCACCGCCGCGTGCCCGAAAGCCAAGCAGCACCCGTACTTTGGCCGCTTTGGCCGGGCCGACTGGCTGGGCGCGCGCACAGCCATGCAACGCTGGTTCGCCGACCCGCTGGTGAACGTGAACAACGTCGACCGTGGCCTGGGCACCATCTTTACCCACGACCACCTCGGCCCATCCACCCACCAGCAGCTGGGGCTGTATGCAACCGTGCTGGCCGAACCTGCCGGCTCTACCTGGTACCACGCCGAAACCGGCGAGCAACTGTACAACCCGGCCACACGCCAGGATGGCGGGCCGACCTCGTGGCAAGCGGTGATCAAGACTGGCGACCACGATGGCGATGGCAAGAACGACAGCTACCGCGAGTTCTTCCTTGAATACAGCGACTTCCAGCATGCCTATGAAGCGGGTGTGTATGTGGGCGCAGGCCCGGACGGCATCCCCAATGGCCAGTCTTACCCGGCCACAGCCGACAGCTTCCGCTACGCCATCAACCCGCCGGTACGGCAGAAGGCATCCAACCTGCTTGAATCGGTGGTCGAGTCGCGCGGTGGCCTGGCCCCCGGCTGCCCAAGCCGGCCTTGCCCGCAGGCGATTTCGGTGGATGACCCGGGCATGTTCGTCGTCAACTACCGCAACGAGCCGCTGGCCCTGCGGGTATTCGACCCGAACAAGGTCGGCCCCGATGGCAAGCGCGGCATGCAGGCAGACGGCCTGGCCGGCGACCTGAGCTATGCCTTGCAGAGCCGTACCGACCGTGCGATCCCGGCCATGAACCTGGCGCCTTCGGCGATCACCTCGGCGGTTGGCCCTACCGGCGGCACCACACTGTTCCCACCCCACATCAACAAGGCCGGCAGCGAGCCGGGGGACCCGTTCACGCCCATGCTGCGCACCTACTCCGGCGACAACGTACGGCTGCGCCTGCACGCCGGTGGCCACGAGGAGGAGCACAACGTGACCTTGCACGGCGTGAAGTGGCTGCAAAACGGTTCGGGCTTCGGTAACAGCTCCAACTCGGGTTGGAAGGCCTCGCAGATGATCGGTATTTCCGAACAGATGGGTTTCATGGCACCGGTGTCGATGATTTCCAGTTCTGCTGCCACCAACGGCGATTACCTGTACTCCATGGACGCAGCCCTGGAAGGCTACTGGAACGGCATCTGGGGCGTGATGCGCAACTACACCGCACAACGCGCCGACTTGTTCCCGCTGCCGAACAACACGCAACCCGTGGCCATGCGCAATACCGTGAACTTTGACGGCATCTGCCCGAAAACCACGGCCAACCCCAACGGCATCGGTACCCGTACCACCGTCAAGCGCAGCTACGAGATTGTCGCGGCGCTGGCCAACGACATCCTCGAGAACCGCAACGGCGTCAGCATCAACGACCCGGCCGGTGTGGGCCAGCATGTCGGCGGCCCGCTGAAGGCCAATGGCGGCACCCTGGTGTTCAACAGCCGCAAGACCAGCATCCCGCAGGTGACCGTTGTCGACGAGGAGGACGGCACCACCTTTACCGTGGGTGGCCACAGTGCGCCACTGCATGACCCGACCGCCGTGCTGTATGTGCGCAAGGCCGACCTGGACGCCACCACCGGCAAGCTCAAGGCCGGCGTACCGGTGGAGCCGCTGGTGCTGCGTGCCAACGCCGGGGACTGCATCAGCATCACCCTGGAAAACCGCCTGCCACAGGTCATGCCAGACCTGCCAAGCACGGCCGTGATGCAGAACGTGGTCAAGCGTGACCGCTTCGACAGCGAAGGCTCCACCGCCTTCAACAACAACCTGATGCGGCCGTCCAGCCATGTGGGCCTGCATGCCCAGTTGCTGGCCTACGACATCACCAAGTCCGACGGTGCCAACGTGGGTGCCAACCCGGTGCAGACCGTGCCACCCCGGGTGGGCAACAGCGGTGCCTACCCAAGCCGGGTGTACCAGTACTACGCCGGCCACCTGGAGCGCGAGGGCAAACCGGTGCTGCAACTGGGCCGCACGGTGGACAACATCAACACCACGGCAATCGAGTTTGGTGGCCTGAACCTGATGCCGTCGGACTTCATCAAGCAGCCACAAAAAGGCCTGGTGGGTGGCATGAGCATCTTGCCGCAGACCGCAACCTGGACCGAGGACACCGCCAGCCGGGCCCAGGCCACGGTCAAGGTCACTGGCCAACCCGATTACCGCGACCTGGTAACGGTGTGGCAGCGCTCGATGAACATGCGCTGGGCTGACGGCCGCCCGGTCGAAGGCATCGCCACCGAAGGCAATGGCGTGCCGGGGGACCCGAAAGACAACGGCAACATGGCCATGAACTACAAGACCGAACCGCTGTGGCTGCGCTTTGGCCTGGCGCCGGATGCACCGTTCGGCCATGCCGATGGCTTCGGCTTTGCCGATGTGCCCAACGCCCACATGGCCTACAGCAACGCCCTGGTTGGCGGTGACCCGCAAACCCCGGTGCTGTACGCCAAGCCGGGCCAGCCAGTGCGCAGCCATGTGCTGATGCCCAGTGGTGGCAGCCGTGGCATCACCTACCAGCTGGACGGGCACCTGTGGCCATTGCACAACTACCAGGCCGAGAAGAGTGACGTGGACGGCTACCCGATGGGCCTGCCTGGCATCGGTTCGGTGCGCTTCGGCTACAACCCGATGGCCATGTACATCGGTGCCCAGGAGAGCGTACTGCCAGCGGCGCACTTCAGCTTCATGCTGCCGAGTGCCGGCGGTGCCAACGCGGTGGCAGGTGACTACCTGTTCCGCGACTACGCCGCCTACGGCAACGTCTCGGGGCTGTGGGGGATTCTGCGGGTGACCAACGAAGCGCCGCCGGCAACGGCCGCGGCGCAGTGACGGAAGGGGAGCGCGAGCATGAACAAAAAGACTCGCCCTGCTTACTTGGGGGTATTGCTGGGAGTAGCGCTGATCGGCCTGGGCGTGGCGTATGAAAAGCTCTGGTGCGATCCCCGCGAGCTGTTGCAGGAACCTGCCGACCCGCAGGCCCTGCACCGGCTCAGCCGGGACGGTGTGACCGTGGAGTTCGAGGCCCGGCCGCTGGCCGGGGGCGAGTTGAAGGAAGGCGCCTTCGCCAATATCCGCTTCAAGGTCAGCGACCAGACCAGTGGCCAGCCGCTGTCGGGCATGGCCCCGGGGGCGTGGATCGACCCGGCGCAGTCGGCCCCGATAGGCGACCGCAACCAGAGCTGCAAGGCGCGGGTCGCGCTGTTTCTCAAAAGCAGCATCGGCGCCAGGCCGCTGCTCGACCTGAACAGCTACTTCCTGTTGATGCTGAACAACGACGCCAGCCTGACGGTGATCGACCCGACCGTTTCGGTGGGCGGCGTGACCAGCACCATGGCCCGCATCGACCTGCCCGGGCGGCCCATGGACTGGGTGGCTACCGGCGACGACAAGCAGGTGTTCGTGTCGATCCCCGAGCGCGGCAAGGTGGCGGTGATCGATACCGAAACCTTCACCCGCGTGGCCGACCTGGACGCCGGTGACCAGCCGCTGCGCGTGGCTTTGCAACCCGACCAGCACCGGCTGTGGGTGGGCAACAACAGCAGCGACCCGGGCAAGGGTGGGGTGACGGTAATCGACGTGCCAGGGCGTACCACTCTGAAAAGCTTTAACACCGGCACCGGGCACCACGAAATTGCCTTCAGCGCCGACTCGCGTTTTGCCTACGTCAGCAACCGCGACAGCGGCACCCTGAGCGTCATTGATATCCCGCAAATGCGCCTTGCCAAAACCATCAAGGTTGGCCCGCACCCGCTGTCGGTCAGCTACTCGGCGCTGTCCCAGGCCGTTTACGTGGTCGATGGCGAGGAAGGCAGCGTGCGGGTGTTCGATGCCCGCAGCCACGAGCTGCGCCATATGGTCAAGGCCGAGCAGGGCCTGGGGCCGATGCGCTTCAGCAGCGATGGCCGCTACGGCGTGGTGCTCAACACCCTTGAGAACCAGGCCCTGGTGATCGATGCCAGTACCGACAAGCTGATCCACCACATCCCGGTGGCGGCCGAACCCTACCAGCTGACCTTTACCAAGGGCTATGCCTATGTGCGCGGCCTGGCGTCCCCGAAAGTGACCATGATCAACCTGTCCAGCCTGGGCGAAGGGCGCTCGCCGATCGTGCAGGGCTTCGAGGCCGGCCCGGCAGCGCCGCGCCAGGCCGGTGACCTGCCACTGGCCCAGGGGTTGTCGGTGTCGCGTGATGACAACTCGGTATTTGTGGTCAACCCGGTGGACAACACCACCTACTTCTACGCCGAGGGCATGAACGCGCCGATGTCCGGCTACAACAACCGTGGCCACCAGGCCCGCGCTGCCCTGGTCGTCGACCGCAGCCTGCGCGAGGTGGCGCCCGGGGTGTACGGCTCGACGGTGAAGCTGCCCGCGGCCGGCAAGTTCGACGTGGCTTTCCTGCTCAACCAGCCGCAGATCATCCACTGCTTCAGTGCCGATGTTGCCGAAGCGCCCAATGCCGGCAAGCGCAAGGCCGCGCATGCCGAGTTCATCGGCCTGGACCAACCAATGCCGCAGCACAGCGCAATTACCGCACGGGTGCGTATCGTCGGTGACGACGGCCAGCCGCGGGTGGGCCTGAACGACCTGAGCCTGCGCTACTTCCTGGCGCCGTCGTCGATGCCGCGCAACCTGCAGTTGCAGGAAGTGGGTGAGGGCGTCTATCAGGCAGCCCTGACACTGCCCGAAGCCGGCGCCTGGTACCTGCATGTGCAGTCGCCATCGCTGGGGCGCAAGTTTGCCGAAGAAAACTACACCAGCCTGCGCATCCTGCCGGCCACAGCAACCAACGCTTCCCAGACTGAAATGAGGAGTGTGCGATGAACGCCAAGCATTCTTTCCAACTGCTGGCCCTGAGCCTGGCACTTGCCAGCAACCTGGCCCTGGCCCACGCCGGCCACGATCACAAGGGCCACGCCGAACAGCCACCGGCGGCTCGCCAGGAAAAGACCAGTGTACGTTTTGCCGACGTTTCCCTGCTGAACCAGGACGGCATGCCGGTGCGCCTGGAGAAGGACCTGGTCGGTGACCACCTGGTGGTCATGGGCTTCATCTACACCAGCTGCACCACGGTGTGCCCGGTGGTGTCGTCGATCATGGGCAAGGTCCAGCAACAGCTGGGTGGCCGGGTAGGCGAAGAAATCCACATGGTGTCGATCAGCGTCGACCCGCAGCGTGACGACGCCAAGCGCCTGCAAGACTACGCCAAGGCCTTCCAGAAGGGGCCGGGCTGGAGCTGGCTGACCGGCACCCCGTACGCCGTCACCGAAACCCTCAAGGGCTTGGGCAGCTTCAGCGCCGACCTCAGCCAGCACCCGCCGCTGATCCTGGTGGGTGACGGGCGCAGCGGGCACTGGACCCGCTACTACGGCTTCACCGACCCCACCGTACTGATTGAAGAAATCAACCGTCTCAGCGCCCGCCGGGTGCATGCCAAAAGTACGGCCATTGCCGACCACCATGAGGTGCAACCATGAGCTCTGTAACCTCCCGCCGCGGCGGCATGCGCGCTTTCGACTGGCTGGTGCTGGGCGGCTGCCTGTGGATTCTCGCTTCTGTGGCGTTCGCCCATGAAGGCCACCTGGAGCAGGCGCCCGAGCCGCAGCCCGCACCTCAGGCAATGGCCAGTGGTGGCGGTACCCGCGATGCCCAGACCTGGTTTACCGATACCGTGCTGAAAGACCAGAACGGCCGCGAGCTGCGGTTCTACAGCGATGTGCTCAAGGACAAGGTGGTGATGCTGAACGTGATCTTCACCCATTGCACCGACGCCTGCCCGCTGATCACCCGCAAGCTGCGCGAAGTGCGCGAGGCCATGGGCCAGCAACTGGCCAGCCAGGTGACCTTTGTGTCTATCAGCAGCGACCCGCTGAACGATACCCCGCAAGCACTCAAGGCGTTTGCCGCGAAGCAGGGGGTTGATGGGCCGAACTGGCTGTTCCTGACCGGTGACAAGGCCAATGTCGACCTGGTGCTTGGCCGTATTGGCCAGTTCCTGCCCAGCCCCGAGCAGCACTCCACGCAGCTGATTGCCGGCGATGTAGCGGGCAAACGCTGGAGCAAGATCCGCCCGGATGCACCGCCGGCGGCCATAGCCCAGCGCATGCAACTGCTGACCCAGCCTTTGGCAGGCCGGTGATTGCCATGGCGCGATCCCTGTGGAGTCAGCGACTGAGGCGGCGGCCTTTGTGGGAGCGGCCTTGCGTCGCGAAAGGGCTGCGCAGCAGCCCCGGCAATGGCAGCCTCAACCCAGAAAGCGGGGAGCGCTGCGCGCTCCTTTCGCGACGCAAGGCCGCTCCCACAGCTATTCGCGCCGGGCTTTCGATCTGCTTGGCATGCTTGCTGGGCATGGCACCTTTTGCCTCAGCCCTGGACCTGACCGACCACGAACAAGCCGGCAAGCGCCTCTACCGCGAGGGCGTCTCCAGCAGCGATGCACAATTGCAGGCCCGGGTCGGCGCCAGCGACATCAGTGTGCCCGCCAGCGTGCTGCCCTGCGCCAGCTGCCACGGCAACGACGGCCGTGGCCGCGCCGAAGGCGGCGTGCGCCCACCCAACCTGGACTGGCAACGCCTGGCACAAGGCCAGGGCGCACGCGAAGCCAATGGCCGCAGCTACCCGGCGTATACCGAACGCAGCCTGGCCCGGGCCATCCAGCATGGCGTAGACCCGGCGGGCAATCGGCTGGACCCGGCCATGCCACGCTTCGAACTGACCATGGCCGACCAGCGCAACCTTACCGCCTACCTGAAACGCCTGGCCGAGGAACGCGACCCCGGCATAGAGGAGGGCGTACTGCGCCTGGGCACCTTGCTGCCGGCGTCCGGCCCGCTGGCCGAAGCTGGGCAGGTGGTACGTGCGGTGCTGGAAGACGGGGTGGCGCAGCTCAACCAGCAAGGCGGCATTCATGGGCGGTACCTGGAGCTGGTTATGCTGGACCCTGGGTTCGACCCGGCCAGCGCCGAGCAGGCCTTGCAGCAGTTGCTGGAGCAAGAGCGGGTGTTCGCGCTAATTTCGCCGTTGGCACCGATGCTCGACCCGCGCCTGACAACCTTGCTGGCGCCACAGAATGTACCCCTGATTGGCAGTACCCCGCGCAGCGGCGGCAGTGCACAGATCTTCGACCCGCTGCCCGGCTTACCTGCGCAGTTGCTGAGCCTGGCGGGCCACGCCCGTGCAGGGTTGGGCTTGGCACCGGGCGACTTGCGCGTGGTGTACGCCGGCAACGACCAGGCAGAGGCGGCCGAGCAGGTACGTGAACGCCTGTTGCAGGAAGGCTGGGCGCCGCCCGCCATCGAGGCCTTCGACGGCCAGGCAGAGGACGGGCAGGGCATCGTCTTCCTTGGCCGCGCCCAGGCATTTGTCGAGCTGGCGACGGCGTTGCAAGCCGCGGGCCGCCAGCCCTACCTGTTCGCCGCGTCCAGCCAGGTGGCCGGCGCCGTGGCGCGGTTGCCCGAGCAATGGTCGCAACGGGTGTTTCTGGCCTACCCCTATGTCCCCGAAGACTGGACCGAGCAGGGCCTGGCCACCCTCGCCGGGCTGCAGCAACGCCAGGGCCTGGACCCACGCCAGGCGTCGTTGCAGGTCAATACCTTGTGCGCCCTGCGCCTGCTGAGCGAAGCGCTGAAACAGATTGGCCGTGATGCCAGCCGTGAACAACTGATTGGCGCACTGGAAGGCTTGCACGATGTGTCCACGGGCCTGACCCCGGCGCTGGGCTTTGGCCCCGGTCGCCGCCAGGGCATGGCCGGTGCCCATGTGGTGGCGGTGGCCCTGCCCGGGCCGCGTTTCACCGCAGTTACCCCTTACCGGCCGGTGCCGGACAGCCTTTGAGTGGAGGTTGCCATGCGTATTGTGTTGCTGTGCCTGTTGCTGGTAATGGCCAAGGCGAGCTGGGCCGATGTACCTGCTGCGCGGGTCAATGGTGTGGAAATCGGGTTGACGCGCCTGGAGCGCTATTTCAGCGAATACCTGGCCGCCCAGGGCCGCGCGGTGACCAGCATCCGCAACCCGGGCCTGTACAAGCGCCTGCGCGATCAGGCGTTGAATGAGCTGATCGACAAGGAGCTGCTGTGGCAGGAGGCGCGGCGACAAGGCATCGCCATCAGCGACGCGCAGGTGGCGGCGCATGTCGGCGAGGTAGAAGCTGCGTTCGGCAGCCCGGCAGTTTTCGAACGGCGTTTGGCAGAGGCGGGCTTTGACAGGGCACAGTACACTGAGTACACCCGGCAAGACATGGCGGCCCAGCAGGTGTATGCCCAGCTCAGCGCAGTCGACGCGCCGAGCCCGGCCGAAGTGCGAGCATTCTATGATGCCAACCGAGAAACACTGCAAGGAGCGCAGAACCAAAGTGATAACCCTTCGGTCATACACGAACAGGGCCTGGTCTTGGCCAGGGCCTCGCTCATCGGTGAGCGCGAGGCGCAAGCGCGCAAGTCCGTGCGCCAACGTTTGCGCGACTCCGCTAAAGTGGAGATCGCTGACTGAAGCCCCTGATGGCGTTTCCCCCAATGCTGGGGAATTAGGGTTTGGCAATGTGCCATCAGTTTCCCCGGTTGTGGGGAAGCGGGCGGGTGTGCCTGCCCGCCGTGTTTTGGGTGCTGGCCGGCACCTTTTGCAAATCAATGACTTACAGCGGTGCAACATGACTATTCACGCCTGGCACGAAGCCTGCTCAAGCCTGTACAAGGGCGAACTTCGCAGACCGGGTAACCGGGCAGTTCTTGGGAGTCGACCTTGGTGAACAGAGTATTGGTAGTCGATGACGAACAGACCCTTGCGCAGAACCTGCAAGCGTACCTGCAGGCGCAAGGCCTGGAAGTTCATGTTGCCCACGACGGTGCTAGTGGTATCGAACAGGCTGAGCGCCTGGCGCCACAAGTGATCGTGCTGGATTACCGCTTGCCCGACATGGAAGGTTTTCAGGTTCTGGAGGCTGTACGCAAGAACAGGCAGTGCCACTTCATGCTGATCACCGCCCACCCCACCGCCGAGGTGCGTGAGCGGGCCGCGGAGCTGGGTGTGAGCCATGTCCTGTTCAAGCCGTTCCCATTGGTGGAACTGGCCCGTGCAATCTTCGACCTGATGGGCATCGAGCGCCGGCGCAGGGCCACGGACAACCCGGCTGAAGGGTTCGTCGAACGACGCCAGAACAGGAACGAATCGTTCCCCCTGCAGTTGTACGATGGAAGCTGGGTATTGGCTGACCGCCGCCGCAATGGCGCCAAGCCACCAGGGCCCGACGACGATCAACTGCTCACAGGGGAATAGCGGCGCCCGCACCCCTGGCTGAGCCAGCCTGCGACGCGCCCCCTGAGCGGAGTCGCAGGCCATGCCAGCAGCATTCGATGCACCAGTCTCAGCCTACCCCCGCGATCTGCTGGCCCAGGCCCGCCTGCAAGCCAGCGACGAGCGCCTGCTCAACTGCCTCGAACGCCTTGCTTGCGACAACCCCGCTACCTTCACCCGTCGCCTTGGCCTGACCCTGCATTACCCGGTGCTGGACAGCCACACTCTGCTGGCCAGCAGCCCACGCTTCGACAAAGTCAGCCTGGCCGCGTGCCTGAAGCGCGAATTCGTGCTGATCGAGCAGGGCGGCCAGCTGTTGGGCGTGTTCGCCGACCCCTTCGACCCCGCCCGCCTGGCCTGGATCGACGATGTACTGCAAGGCGCGCCGCTGTACCTGGCCCACGCCGCCGAACTGGCCACCTTCCTGGCCCGCCACGAAGAAAGCTTCCACGCCGTCGATGCCCTTGACCACGACGCCGAGGCCAGCAGCGAAGGCGACCCGCTGCAACGCCTTTCGCTGGCCAGCATCAGCGAAGACCAGAGCCGCGTGGTCAAGCTGGTCAACTCCACCCTTTACGACGCCCTCAAGCTGCACGCCAGCGACATCCACCTGGGTATGACCGGCCAGGGCCTGACCATCAAGTACCGCATCGACGGTGTGCTCAACGGTGCCGGCAAGGCCAGTGGCAGTGCCTTCGCCGACCAGGTGATCTCGCGCATCAAGGTCATGGCCGAACTGGACATCGGCGAAAAACGCGTGCCCCAGGACGGCCGCTTCAAGGTTGCCGTGGGCGACCGGCAAATCGATTTCCGGGTATCGATCATGCCCAGCATTTTTGGCGAAGACGCCGTGCTGCGGGTGCTCGACAAGCAGGACTTGTCCGACCGGGTCAGCGGCGTGCAACTGCAGGCCCTGGGCTTTGCCGACGAAACCCTGCGCGCGCTGCGCCGGCTGGCTGCCGAACCCTACGGCATGATCCTGGTCACCGGTCCCACCGGCAGCGGCAAGACCACCACCCTGTACGCCATGATCAGCGAGATCAACCATGGCGTGGACAAGATCATCACCATTGAAGACCCGGTCGAGTACCAGCTGCCCGGCGTATTGCAGATTCCGGTCAACGAGAAGAAGGGCCTGACCTTTGCCCGCGGCCTGCGCTCCATCTTGCGCCACGACCCGGACAAGATCCTGGTGGGCGAAATCCGCGACCCGGACACTGCGCAAATTGCCGTGCAATCGGCGCTCACCGGCCACCTGGTGTTCACCACCATCCACGCCAACAACGTGTTCGACGTGATCGGCCGCTTCAGCCAGATGCAGGTCGACCCCTACAGCTTCGTTTCCGCGCTGAACGCGGTGCTGGCCCAGCGCTTGATCCGCCTGGCCTGCACGCATTGCTCCAGCCCCTGCGAAGTGGATGACGACACCCTGTATGGCTCGGGCCTGACCCGTGAGGGCGTGGCCGGCTGGAAGTTCGTCCGCGTGCAGGGTTGCGGCCAGTGCCGGGGCAGCGGCTTTCGCGGCCGCAGCGCGATCGCCGAACTGCTGCACCTGGACGACGACCTGCGGCAGATGATCGTCGAGCGCCGCCCTCTCTCGCAAATCAAGACACTCGCCTGCCAGCGCGGCCTGCGCCTGCTGCGAGCTTCGGCCCTGGACCTGGTCCGCGATGGCCGCACCACCCTTGAGGAGATCAACCGTGTCACATTCATCTGATCGTTTCTGTGCCGTGGTCGGCGCCGAGGGTGTCGGCTTGGGTTGCTGGCACAAACACCAACACCAGTGGCTGGGCAGCCGCGAGTTCGGTTGCGACGCCGCCCAGCCGGCCTGGGAAGCTGCCGTCGACGCGCTGGCAGGGCTGTTGGCCGAGCATGCCGTACGTGGCGCCCAGTTGCGGGTGCTGTTGTCGGCGCGCTACAGCCGCTTCTGCCTGGTGCCCTGGAGTGATGCCATCGGCCACCCGCGCGAGCTGGACGCCTATGCCCGGGCCTGCTTCGAAAACCTCTACGGGCAGCCGCTGGACGACTGGCGCATCGTGCTGTCGCCCGAGCCTGCCGGTGCCGCCCGCATCGCCACGGCGCTGCCCGAAGCCCTGCTGCAACGGTTGCAGGGGCTGGGCCGGGAAAGCCGCCTGAGCCTGCGCTCGGTGCAGCCGTACCTGATGGCTGCCTATAACCGCTGCTCGCCGCAGCTGGAGCAGGGCGACTTCCTGTTTGTGCTGGCCGAGCCGCGCCGCAGCGTGCTGCTGCTGGCCGCCGGCGGCGCCTGGCAGCAAGTGCTGGCGCAAGGCTGCGCCGACAGCGACCAGGCCCTGCAAGCGTTGATCGAGCGCACCTGCGAGCTGTATGGCGAGCACCTGCCACGGGTGTACCTGCATGCCCCGGGCCGGGGCGACGTGCCGCAACTGGCGGCGGTGCAGCTGTGCCAGCCGGCCAGCGAAGCCGACCCGCTGTGCGCCATGTGGCGGGCGGTGGCTTGACATGCGCCGCCTCGAACTGGAATTCCAACCCCGGCGCAGCGGCCCACTGGCCTGGTCGCTGCTGGCCCTGGGCAGCGCCATGGTCGCCGGCCTGGTATTGCTGCAACAGAATTTGCAGACCGAGCAGGTAGACCTTGAGGCCAGCGTGCACAGCCTGGAGCTGCAACTGGGCCGCCGTCCGGCAACCACTGCCCCGCAAAGCACTGCTGCCAGCCGTGAGCAGGCCGAGCGGCTGGCCCAGATGCGCAGCGTGTCGCAACAACTGCAACGCCCCTGGCAGCAGCTGTTCGCCATGCTCGAAGCCTTGCCGCAGGACGATGTCGCGCTGCTCGGCCTGACCCCGGACGCGCGCAAAGGCCAGGTCCGTATCGCCGCGGAAGCACGCAACCTGGAAGCGATGCTGCAGTATCACCAGCGCCTGGAGGCCAGCGATGAGCTCAGCGATGTATCGCTGCTCAACCATGAGGTGTTGGCCGCGCAACCTGAGCACCCGGTGCGCTTCACCCTCACCGCCACCTGGGAGACTGGCCATGCGCGCCCTTGAATCGCTGAACAGCCTGATCCTCCAGGAACGCCTGCGCCGCGTCGGCCCGGTTGGCCTGGCGGCCGTCGCCGTGGGCGTGCTGGCGCTAGGTGTGGTGTGCGCCGGGGTGCTGCCGCAGTGGCAGAGCGTGCGTGAACTGCGCGCCACCGAAGCGGACGCCAGCGTACAGGTTGGGCGGGTCAAGCGTGGCGAGGTGAAGATCGCCGTCAAGCCCGAGCAGCAGGCCCTCGACAGCCTGCGCCAGCAACTGCCGGGGCAGCCCCAGGCCAGCGAGCTGATCGAGCGCCTGTACCACCTGGCCAGCGCCGAGCACATCAGCCTGGCGCGCGGTGAGTACGCCTTGGGCGTCGATCCCAAGACCCAGCTGGCGCGCTACCAGATCGTACTGCCGGTGCGCGGCAGCTACCCGCAGATTCGCGCCTTTATCAAAGGCCTGCTCAAGCAGCTGCCGACCTTGGTGCTGGAAGACCTCGAGCTGCAACGCAAACGCATTGGCGACAGCGAGCTGAATGCCCGCCTGCGCATGACCCTTTACCTGTCGAGGTCATGATGAACACACAACGTGCAGTCATCTGGGCCAGCTTCCTCGGCGTGAGCGCAGTCCTCGCCTGGGCACCAGGGCACTGGTTCGGCCAGGAAGACAGCGTCGCGGCCTTCGCGGGCAAGTCGGATCGCCGCACCGCCGCTCCCACAGGAGTTGTGGGCAACGCCGAACCTGTGGGAGCGGCTTTAGCCGCGAAAGGGCCGGAACAGGCCTCCAGAGATCTGTTCCCAACCCAGCGATGGACCAAACCCCAAGCCCTGGCCACCGTCACCGAACAACCCGTGGCTGTCGCGCCCATCGTGGCCGCAGCGCCGACCGCCCCGGAGCTGCCGTTCCAGTTCATCGGCCGCATGGGCAACGACGACGACCTGCAGATCTTCCTGCAGAGCGGCGAAAAACTCTACGTCGTGCGCCAGGGCGACGTCATCGAAGACACGTATCGCCTCGATCGGGTATCGGCCAGCGAGCTGAGCCTGGTCTACCTGCCTTTGCACCAGTCGCAGACCTTGTCTGTCGGGAGCGCACCATGAAGTCGTCAAAGCTGTGCAAGCCTGCTCCGTTCCTGCTGTTGGCGCTGTGCGTGGCCATTGCCGGCTGCGGCTCCAGCGCGGTACGCAAGGACAGCGACCAGTTGATGAAGGAGGGCCAGTACGAAGCTGGTATCGCCCGGCTGGAAGAAGCCCTGCGCGATGACCCGCGTGATACCGAGCTGAACATCGCCCTGGCCCACAGCCGCCAGGCCGCCGTTGAGGCACTGCTGACCCAGGCCGACGCCGACCGCATTCGCCACGACTTTGCCAACGCCCGCATGGGCTATGGCCGGGTGCTGACGCTGGAGCCGAACAACCGCCGCGCCCAGGAAGGTACTCGCCAGCTGGAGCTGCTCCGTACCCTTGACGAGCGCGTGGCCCTGGGCCAGGCAGCGTTGCGCCAGGGCGACCTGTTCGGCGCCGAGCGTTACATGCGCGAAGTGCTGCGCTTGGACCCGCAAAACCAGAAGGGCATCGCCCTGCGCAGCGACATCGAGAATGTTCAGGCGCGCACCGCGCAGCCCTTTCCGCAGCTGCGCAGCAAGCTGGAACGGCCGGTCACCCTGGAGTTTCGCGATGCCAACCTGAAGACCATTTTCGAAGTGCTGTCCCAGGTCGCCGGTATCAATTTCATCTTCGACAAAGACCTGCGCCCGGACATGAAGGCCACCATCTTCGTGCGTGAAGTGCGCATAGAGGACGCCGTGGCGCTGCTGCTGGAGCAGAACCAGCTGCGCCAGAAGATCGTCAACGACAACACCCTGATGGTGTACCCCGACTCGCCGCAGAAGACCAAGGACTACCAGGAACTGGTCATGCGCACCTTCTACCTGACCAGCATCGACGCCAACACCGCGCTGAACATGGTCAAGACCATGCTCAAGACCCGCGACGTGTTCGTCGACGAGCGCCTCAACACCCTGACCATGCGCGACACCCCCGATGCCGTGCGCATGGCTGAAAAGCTGCTGCAATCGCAGGACCAGTCCAACCCCGAAGTGGTGCTGGAAGTGGAGGTGATGGAAGTGGCCACCTCACGCATCCTCGACCTTGGCCTGCAATGGCCCAACACGTTCGGCGTGCTGACGTCCGACGGCAAACCGGTCAGCGTGCTCGACCAGCTGAGGGGCATCGACTCCAGCCGCATCAGCATCGGGCCGGCACCGCAGGCCAAGATCAATGCCTCGGACAAAGACATCAACACCTTGGCCAGCCCGGTGATCCGCGTCAGCAACCGCGAGCAGGCACGTATTCACATCGGCCAGCGAGTGCCGATCATCAGCGCCACTTCGGTGCCGTCCACCCAGGGCCCGGTAATCACTGAAAGCGTTACCTACCTGGACGTGGGTCTCAAGCTTGAAGTGCAACCCACCGTGCACCTGAACAACGAAGTGGCGATCAAGGTGGCCCTGGAAGTCAGTAACGCCACCCCGCTGGAAGCTACCCGCCAAGGCACCATCCCGGTCCAGGTCGACACCCGCAATGCCCAGACCACCCTGCGCCTGCACGATGGCGAAACCCAGGTACTGGCCGGCCTGGTGCGCAACGACCACAACGCCAGCGGCAACAAGATCCCGGGGCTGGGTGATATCCCTGGCCTGGGCCGGCTGTTCGGCAGCAACAAGGACGACATGAGCAAGTCCGAGCTGGTGCTGGCGATTACCCCGCGCATCGTGCGCAACCTGCCGTACCAGAGCCCTTCGGACATGGAGTTTTCCACCGGCACCGAATCGGCCATGCAGGTGCGCCAGATGGCACCCCTGCCGCCAATGGACGTGCCCGGCAACGCGCCGGCTACCGACGCACCGGTCGTGGACAGCCAGATGGCAGTGGCCCCGGTCAACGGGAGCCCACGGCCATGAAAGCCCGGCGCCGCATGCAGGGCTTCAGCCTGATCGAAGTGGTGCTGACCCTGGCACTGCTCGGGCTGCTGGCCAGCATGGCCGCGCCACTGACCGAAACCGTGGTGCGCCGCGGCAAGGAACAGCAACTGCGCGAGGCGCTGTACCAGATTCGTGATGCCATCGACGCCTACAAGCGGGCCTTCGACGCGGGCTACATCGAGAAGCGCCTGGACGCCAGCGGCTATCCGCCGAACCTGCAGGTGCTGGTGGACGGCGTGCGCGATGTGCGCAGTGCCAAGGGCGCCAAGTTCTACTTCCTGCGGCGCATCCCGCATGACCCGCTGGTGGCGGCCAAGGATGAAGACGAAGGCGGGTGGGGCCTGCGCGCCTATGACAGCAGCCCCGACAACCCGCGCGAAGGCGAAGACGTGTTCGACGTGTATTCCAGGGCCCGTGGCAAAGGCCTCAACAGCATCCCTTACGGGCAATGGTGACAGCCATGAAACGCAGCAAAGGCTTCACCCTGATCGAACTGCTGGTGGTCATGGCGATCATCGCCACGCTGATGACCATCGCCATGCCGCGCTACTTCAACAGCCTGGAAAGCTCCCGCGAAGCCACCCTGCGCCAGAGCCTGGCGGTGCTGCGCGAGTCGCTGGACCACTACTACGGCGACACCGGTCACTACCCGGACTCGCTGGAGCAACTGGTGGAGCAACGTTACCTGCGCAACACCCCGGTCGACCCGATCACCGAGCGCAGCGATGCCTGGCAGCTGGTGCCACCGCCCGAAGGCGTGGCCGGCGGCGTGGCGGATATCAAGAGCGGTGCCACAGGGAGGGCGCGTGATGGCAGCCTCTTCGCTGAATGGTAAGGCCGAGTGCGGCTTCACCTACCTGGGCGTGCTGCTGCTGATTGCGGTCAGCAGCGTGGCCCTGGCCGCCACTGGCACGATCTGGGCCAGCGCCGCCCAGCGTGATCGCGAGCGCCAGTTGCTGTGGGTGGGCAGCCAGTACGCCCAGGCCCTGCGCAGCTACTACCGTGCCTCGCCGGGCCTGGCCCAGTACCCGCAGGAGCTGGCCGACCTGCTGCAGGACAACCGCTTCCCGCAGGCCCAGCGGCACATTCGTCGGCTGTACCCAGACCCCCTCACCAATAGCGACGAGTGGGGCCTGCTGCGCTCGATCGACGGCCGCATCACCGGCGTGTACAGCCGCTCGGACGCCACCCCGTTCAAGCGCAGTGGCTTCAGCGCCGAATGGAGCGGTTTCGAAGGCCTGGAGCACTACAGCGACTGGCAGTTTGTTGCCGAGCAGGCGTTTACCGAAAGTGCAGGCGGCGTGCAGACGCATGCAGGCCCGGGAGACACGCCATGAGCCGCCTGGCTGCGTTGTACCTGTGCCTGCTGCTGATGGCGGGGGCGACCACCTCGGCCAAGGCGGGTGTTGAGGACGAGATGCAGGGTTTTATCGTCGATAACACCATTTCGCACATCGGCCACGACTTTTACTACTACTTCGCCGACCGCCTGCGCGCCACCAGCCGCCTGGACTTCAACCTGGTGGTACGCGAACGCCCGGATGCCCGCTGGGGCAGCCTGGTCACCGTGGAGTTCGAGCGTGAGGTGATGTACCGCCGCTTCCTGCCACCAAACACCACCGAGCTCAAAGACGAGGCCGTGGCAGCCGCCGACCTGGTCAAGCAGCAAATCATTCAACGCAAGCTGCAACGCCTGCTACAGGACACCACCGACTTGGAGAGGGACGAGCTATGAACCACCGAATTCCACGTTGCATTGCCGCCTGCCTGCTGGCCAGCGCTTGCGCTGCCCAGGCCACCGAGCTGGTGTACACCCCGGTCAACCCGGCCTTTGGCGGCAACCCGTTGAACGGCACCTGGCTGCTGAACAACGCCCAGGCGCAAAACGATTACGACGACCCCGACCTCAAGGACCGTGCCTCGGCCTTTACCGGCACCACGGCCCTGGAGCGCTTCAGCAACCAGCTGGAGTCGCGGATGTTGTCGCAATTGCTGGACAACATCAGCAACGGCAGCACCGGCAGCATGGCGACCGATGCGTTTCTCATCGACGTCATCGACGATTCCGGGGCCTTGAGCATCAAGGTCACCGATCGTGCCACAGGAGAGATTTCGATCATTGAGGTCAGCGGCCTGAACCCCTGAGAGGGAAAGGCTTTTATGTTGGGGAGAGAACACCATGAAACGTCTGCTGAGCACGCTGCTGATCCTCACCGCCCTTGGCCTGCAAACTGGTTGCAGCCTGCGCGAACCCATGTCGGCCGAACAGGACTCGCAAACCCCGACCCTGACACCCCGGGCCTCGACCTACTACGACCTGATCAACATGCCACGGCCCAAAGGCCGGCTGATGGCCGTGGTGTACGGCTTCCGCGACCAGACCGGGCAGTACAAGCCCACCCCGGCCAGCTCGTTCTCCACCAGCGTCACCCAGGGCGCGGCCAGCATGCTGATGGACGCCCTGAGTGCCAGCGGCTGGTTCGTGGTGCTGGAGCGTGAAGGGCTGCAGAACCTGCTGACCGAGCGCAAGATCATCCGTGCTTCGCAGAAAAAGCCGGATGTAGCCGAAAACATCATGGGCGAACTGCCACCGCTGCAGGCCGCCAACCTGATGCTGGAGGGCGGCATCATTGCCTATGACACCAACGTGCGCAGCGGCGGCGAGGGTGCCCGTTACCTGGGTATCGATATTTCCCGCGAGTACCGGGTGGACCAGGTAACCGTGAACCTGCGCGCCGTGGACGTGCGCACCGGGCAGGTGCTGGCCAATGTAATGACCAGCAAGACCATTTACTCGGTCGGCCGCAGCGCCGGGGTGTTCAAGTTCATCGAGTTCAAGAAGCTGCTGGAAGCCGAGGTGGGCTATACCACCAACGAACCGGCACAGCTGTGTGTGCTGTCGGCGATTGAATCGGCGGTAGGGCACTTGCTGGCGCAGGGGATTGAACGGCGGCTGTGGCAGGTGGCGGGGGATGCGGGGGAGGGCAAGGCTACGGTGGACAAGTACCTGAGCCAGAATCAGCAGCCGTGATCGACCTTGGGGACCTTTTCGCGGGTAAACCCGCTCCCACAGGTACAGCGTGATCTCCATAGAGACGCGGTACTTGTGGGAGCGGGTTTACCCGCGAAGAGGCCGGTGCAGCTAACAGAAGTGTTACTGCGCATGCCCTCAGCTTGAAACGCTTCCCTGACCTCGGTAGTCTTTGCCCGCTGCTGTCAATCCAGCAGCCGGGTTTGGTAGCCCGCGATCAATCAAGGCGCACAAGCGCCCGCTCTGCGATACAGTTGGCGCTTTTTTGTGCCCGGCTGTTTCGTTTTATGGCGGCTGTGCGTAGGGCGCCTTCGTGCGCGCCGGTTTCCTTGATTCCCGGTCTACCAACCTGCGTACAGCCGTCACCCTTTCGTTTGGTAGCGATTTGTGGCGGCTCCAGTGAATCAAGGAGCGACACAATGACAAAAGGTTTACCTGATCCTCCCGCCCGCGCCACCACGGCGTCTTCCAGCTTCTCGACTTGCGAATGCAGCCATCCGCCGCTGTTTGCCGTGCGTACAGGGGTGGATTACGAAGATGCGCTGGTGCACTTGTCCACGCTGCTCAAAGGGGCGTTTGCGACCAACCTCAAGGCGTTGGAACTGGCCAAGGGGACTTGTCGTGATCTGCTGCTGAGCAATGACCATGGGCTGGATTCGGCCAAGGCGGTGGTGGAAGCGTTGCTGGATGGGGTGGAGGGGCAACAGTTGACTGTGAGAGGGCTGGCTAGCCCACTTTAAAAAATACAGCGCCGATCTTGAGATCACGCGGTCGCTGTAGGAGCGGCCTTGTGTCGCGAGCGGGCTGCAAAGCAGCCCCGGCGATATGTGCGTCATGGCTGACATCCCGGGGCTGCTTTGCAGCCCGTTCGCGACACAAGGCCGCTCCTACAGGGCAGCGCCAGTTTTCAGGTAACGAGCAAGGCCGGCAACCCATCCTCCACAGGTTCGGCACGTTGCAACAAATGTGGGAGCGGCCTTGCGTCGCGATGCGCCGCGCGGGCGGCGCTCGATTCATGCGCCCACACAAAACCTCAGCCGAACACCCGGCGATCCATGACACCCCCCCCTCAACCCATCAACCAGATGACGCCCAGCCTTTTCTCCCGCACACTGCAAAAAATTCCCAAGCCCGTACCCCGCCACCTTGCAGGGCACAGCCGGAGTAGAAAATGGCGCGACAACTCATAACAAACGCCCACGACCCGCTGCACGAATCCCGCCAGGCCCGCCTGAAGCTGGCCAGCGAAGGCGAGCTGCCGCTGGGCATGCTGCGCGACGAGATCGACGCGTCCTGGCGGCGCAGCCTGGGCCATGGCCTGGATTGCCTGCAGGGCGAACAGGTCGGCCTGGGCCTTGAGCAGGGCCACGACCTGCGCATGCTGCTGGAGCGCAACCGCCTGCTGGTCGACGCCGTCACCCCGGAACTGGATTACCTGGTCGCGCGCCAGGGCAAGGCCGGTATCGTCATCCTCGGCGACGCCCAGGCCAACGTGCTGGCCATCGAGGGCCAGACCCACGTGCTCAGCCGCGAGGGCCTGCGCGACCTGCACCCGGGCAGTTGCTGGAGCGAGTCGCTGCGCGGCACCAATGCCATCGGCACCGCCGTGGTGGAAGGCCGGCCGACGCTGATCAACTGCGGCGAACATTACCTCGACCGCCTCAGCCCGTTTTCCTGCACATCCGTGCCCCTGCGCGATCCGCGTGGGGAGGTGATCGGTGTGCTCGACATCACCCGCGAAGGGGTGATGGCGCAGCCGCAGGACAGCCTGTCGACACTGATGCTGGCCGCCGGCAACATCGAAAGCCGTATGTTTGGCCTGTGCCACCCAGAGCAACTGGTGCTGGCGTTCCACAGCCGCCCGCAATACCTGAACAGTGCCTGGCATGGCCTACTGGCACTGAGCCTGGACGGTGAAGTGCTGGCAGCCAACGACAGTGCCTGCCAGTTGTTGCAAGTGCCGCGCCACGAGCTGATTGGTCGGCGCAGCACTGACCTGCTCGGCGAGCGCTCACCTGCGTTTATCGCACGCCTGTGGCAGGGTGGGGTGAGCAGTGTGCAGACGGCCAAGGGCGAGTTCTACTTCCGTGCCCTGCAGCTGCCGCGCCATGGCCGGCTCAATGGCAGCACGCCGGCAAGCAAGCCGGCGCTGGGCAAGCAGTCGCCGGCACTCGATGCCCTGGCCGGTGATGACCCACGGTTGGCGCGCAACCTGCGCATGGCGCGCCTGGGGCTGGGCAATGGCCTGCCGGTGCTGTTGCTGGGTGAAACCGGTACGGGCAAAGAGGTCGTCGCGCGTGCTTTGCATCAGGCCAGCCCACGTGCCGACAAACCCTTTGTGGCAGTCAACTGCGCGGCCATCCCCGAAGGGCTGATCGAATCCGAGCTGTTCGGCTACCGCGAGGGCGCCTTCACAGGCTCCCGCCGGGGCGGCATGGTCGGGCGGCTGATGCAGGCCCATGGTGGCACCCTGTTCCTTGACGAAATCGGCGACATGCCGCTGGCCTTGCAGGCGCGCCTGCTGCGGGTATTGCAGGAACGCCGGGTGGCGCCGCTGGGTGCCGGCGACGAGCAGGACATTGATGTGGCGCTGATCTGCGCCACCCACCGCGACCTCAAACGCCTGGTGCAGGAACAGCATTTCCGCGAAGACCTGTACTACCGGGTCAATGGCGTATCACTGCGCTTGCCGGCGCTGCGCGAGCGTGACGACTTGGCGGAGATCATCCAAAGCCTGCTGGAAAAGTCCGATGCCCGTGGTGTCACCCTGGACCCGGCTCTGGCCAAATTGCTCGAAGGTTTCGACTGGCCGGGCAACATCCGCCAGCTGGAAATGGTGGTGCGCACGGCCCTGGCCATGCGCGAAGACGGCGAGCAGGTGCTGACCCTGGACCACCTCACCGATTGCCTGCTGGACGAACTGGCCAGCGGCACGGCGCCCTCCGGCAGCCTCAAGGACAACGAGCTGGAATTGATTCGCGGCGCTTTGGCGCGCCACCAGGGTAACGTTTCCGCTGCGGCCGAGGCACTGGGGATCAGCCGGGCGACGCTGTACCGCAAGCTCAAACAGTTGCGCGGCTAACCATGGGTCCATTGTTCGCAAGGCTGGTGGACTCCGGCGACCCTGCGCTGATGCGCCAGGCGTTGGCCTGGCTGTATGGTTTCGTACGCCCGCATCGGCGTGCCATCGGCCTGTTGCTCGGCTTGTCACTGGGCGCCTCGCTGCTGGCGCTGGCACAGCCCTGGCTGGTCAAGACGCTGATTGACGAGGGGCTGTTGGCCAAGGACTACCAGACCCTCTGGCACATGGCGGCGATCATGATCGGCGCGGGCTTGCTGGGCACGGTGCTGGCCGGGGTCAACCGCTACCTGCACACGCGGCTGTCGGGGCGCATCCTGTTTGCGCTGCGTGATGACCTGTACCGTCACCTGCAGCAGTTGTCGCCGACATTCTATGGGCGGCGGCGCATGGGCGACATTCTTTCGCGGCTGGATGGCGATGTGGCGGAGATCCAGCGCTTTGCCGTGGATTCGCTGTTCTCGGCTGTATCTGCCGTCATTGGCCTGGTGGGCGCGGTGGCGTTGATGCTGATGCTGTCATGGCAGCTGTCGCTGTTGCTGGCGCTGCTGGTGCCGATCGAGGTGCTGTGGCTGCGCTGGATGCGGCGCAAGGTGGAGCGCGAAGTGCGCAGCCTGCGCGAGCGTTCGGCGGACGTATCTTCGTTTCTGGTCGAGACCTTGCCGGCGATGAAGTTCATTCAGGCGGCCGGCCAGCAAGGCCGCGAAGCAGGTAGGCTGGATCAGCTCGGCCAGGGTTACATGCGCCAGTTGCTGAAGGTGCAGGTGACCGAATTCTTCACCCAGGCCATCCCCGGCACGCTCACCTCCTGGTGCCGCGCTTGCGCGTTTCTGGTCGGCGGTTGGTGGGTGATCCAGGGGACCTGGCAGTTGGGTGCGCTGATCGCCTTTTCCACCTACATGGGCATGGCAGTAGGCCCGGTGCAGAGCCTGCTGGGCCTGTACGTGGCGGTGCAGCGCATGGCGGTGAGCCTGGGGCGGGTGATGGAGCTGAAGCGAGAGGCCGTGGCCGTGCGCGCGGCAGCCAACCCGCAACCCGTGCCCGACGGGCCGGGCGAATTGCGCCTGGAGGCGCTGAGCTTTGCCCATGAAGGGCGGCAGGGCGCCGTGCTGAACAACGTGCAGGTATGCGTGCCAGGCGGGCTCAAGGTGGCCATCAGCGGTGCTTCGGGGGTGGGCAAGTCGACCCTGATCGACCTGCTGCAACGTTTTTATGACCCAGACGCCGGGCGCATCTTGCTGGACGGCGCCGACCTGCGCGACCTGGACCTGGCCGCGCTGCGTCGACGTATCGCGGTGGTCAGCCAGGACATCGTGCTGTTCCGTGGCACCTTGGCGCAAAACCTTGCCTACGGCGTGCCGGATGCCAGCCGTGCAGAGCTGGAGCGAGTGGTGCGCCTGGCGCGGCTGGACAGCCTGGTCGACAGCCTGCCGTTGGGCCTGGACGGCCTGCTGGGCGAGCGTGGCCAGCAGTTGTCCGGCGGGCAGAAGCAACGCATCGCCATCGCCCGCGCGGTGCTGCAGGCCCCGGCGATTCTGGTGCTGGATGAGGCCACCTCGGCAGTGGATGAAGCCACCGAGCGCGAAGTGATCGCGGCCATCGATCAGCTGTTTGCCGGTCGCACGCGCATCCTGATCAGCCACCGTGCTTCGACACTGGCCGATGCCGACCTGCATTTGCAGCTACATAATGGCCAGTTGCAGGTGCTGCCGCAGCAGGTGATAAAGCATGGGCACTGACGTGTGCGTTGGTATCATCGACAGCGGCTGCTCGGCGGAGCAGGCCAGCGGTTTGCTTGGCGCCCGCCGTTTCTGGCTGGAAGGCGGCCAGCTGCGTGAAGGCGAAATGCTGCCCGACCAGCTAGGGCATGGCAGTGCAGTGCTTGCAGCCTTGCGACGCGAGGCTGGACCAGTGCCGTTGCTGGTGGCCCAGGTATTCGGCGCCCAGGCCAGCACCAGTGCGTTACAGGTTGCTGCCGCGCTGTTGTGGCTGGTGGAGTCGGGGGCAACGCTGATCAATCTCAGCCTGGGCTTGCAGCAGGACCGGCCTGTGCTGCACCAGGCCTGCGCCGAAGCGCTGGCTGCTGGCGTGCTGTTGTGTGCGTCCAGCCCGGCGCAGGGTGAGCCGGTGTACCCGGCCAGCTACCCCGGGGTGCTCCGGGTTACCGGTGATGCCCGTTGCGCGCCCGGCCAGTGGTCCTGGCTGGGCACCCGGCAGGCGGACTTTGGCGGTTATGTCGGGGCAGGCGGCAGGGCGGGCGCGAGTTTGGGCTGCGCAGCCTTGTGTGGCAGGATCGCGGCGCTGATACGTGAGGAGCCGGGGATGGACCGCCAGCAGGTTTATGACTGGTTGCGCCGCAATGCAGCGTTTACCGGCCCTGAGCGACGCGGTGCCAGCCATGCCTGAACCGCGCATTGTGGTACTGGGCGCCGGCCCTGCAGGTGCTGCCACGGCCATCGGCTTGCGGCGGCTTGGCTACACCGTGACGGTGGTGTCGGAATGGCGCCGTTTCGCGGCAGTGGAAGGGGTTTCGCAGCGAGTACTGGAGGGCTTGCGGCATGCGGGCCTTGGCGGGGCCTTGGGCCAGGCGGCCATGCCGGCCACCCGGCAGGTGCACTGGAATGGCCAGCACCTGCAAATGAACCAGGAGTTCTTGCTGGATCGACAGCGTTTTGACCGGGCGCTGCGCGACGACCTTCAGCGTGCCGGCGTGAGTGTGGTCGAGGGGCGGGTGCGCAATGTCGTGCAGGAGGGCTGTCATCAAGTTTGTCTGGATGATGGTCAGGTACTGATCGCTGATTTCCTCGTCGAGGCACGCGGTCGTCAGGCACCGCTTGCTACGGACCGCCTGCGCGGGCCGGAAACGGTCAGCCTGCTCAATGTCTGGCAGGGTAGCCCCGGGGCGCCTGCGTCGGCGGTGGAGAGCCTGGAGGATGGCTGGGCGTGGATGGCGCGCCTGGAAGATGGCCGCTGCTACTGGCAAGCCACCTTGGACGCCGGAGGGCTGCCGGGCAAGGCTGGCCTGGCGGATTACTGCGCGGCGCGGCGTGCCAGCAGTGCGCTGGTGGCCGAGCTGTTCGATGAGCGGGCGCGGGTGCCAGCGCAGGTGCATGCGCGCAGCAGTACGGCGATTTTGGCGGGCGAATGTGTCGGGCAGGACTGGATACGGGTCGGCGATGCGGCGATGGCCGTTGACCCGCTGTCGGGTAACGGGATTTTCCAGTCACTGTCTTCGGCGTTGCAGGCGCCGGTGGTTATCAATACGTTGCTGCGCAAGCCCGAGCGCGCAGGGCTGGCGCGTCAGTTTCACCAGCAGCGGGTCGAGCAGCTGTTCTTGCGCTTTGCCCGGATTGGGCGGGATTTCTATGGGCAGGAGCAGGAACGCGCAGGGCAGCCGTTCTGGGCTCGGCGGCAAGGCTGGCCGGATGCGCAGCCGTTGCATATGCCTGCGGATTGGAGCGCAGTGCGGGTCGAGCGGCGGGCTGTACTGCGTGATGGGTGGGTGGATGAGGCTGAGGTGGTGGTGACGGCGGATCAGCCATTGGGGGTTTGGCATTTGCAGGGGGTGGAGTTGGCGCCTGTAGTAAAGGCGTTAAAGGTTGGCAAAACAGTTGGGACAGTGTTGTCAGGCTTACCGAGCGAACAGCAGATGCAGTTGCGGCGCTGGCTGATAGAGCGGGGCTTGGCGTGAGATTGCCGGGGCCTTGCGGCCCAATCGCGACACAAGGCCGCTCCCACAGGTCCAGTACAAGCCTTGAGGACAGCGCTGTACCTGTGGGAGCGGCCTTGTGTCGCGATGGGCTGCGCAGCAGCCCCAGGATCCTGAATCAGAAAAAGGTTCCGACAATCAGCTGCATATAGGCGCCGGTATCCCGGCTACCCAGCTGCGTGCCGCCATTGGCCGCACTGCGCTCAGGCTTGTAGAACCCCATCAGCGGGCTGATCAGCAAGTGGTCGTTGACCATCCACTCCACATACAGGTCCAGCTCCCGCCCGCCGAGGTTGCCCTGGTCGGTGTCCAGGGTATCGAAGTCGAAGTACAGCGCGCCGACGGTCAGGTTGTCTCTTGGCTTGCCTTTCAGCGCCACGTGGTGCACCTGGCTGTTCTTGTTGAACGGCCCGGCATAGTTGGCTGCCACTTCACCTTGGAACCAGGTGCCATAGCCTCGGCTGAGGCCATAGAACAGCGGGTCGAAACCTTCGGAGAAGCGGCTGTAGCGGTAGGTGGCGGTGGGTGACCAGGGTAGCTCGGAGAAGGTCCAGTTGCCCTCCAGGTACCAGGCATTCTCGCGCCCGCCTGTCTTGTCCTGGGTCACGTACTCGGCAGCCAGCTCGAGGTCTTTCACGCCCAGGTTGCCGCGCCCGCGCAGGCTGGCGGTGTTCATGCCGTCGCGGTGCTCCAGGCCCATGATCTGCGCGTAGCGCTGGTCCACATCCAGGCCGCGGATCCAGCTGAGGCCAAGGGTACCGGCGTCGGCGACGTGTTCCAGGTTGGCCACCGCCAGCGAGGTGTCGGCCTGGTAGTGGTTGTCGGACTTCAGCCACATCAGGTCGCCGCGCCAGCCCTGTTTGCCGCCCAGGCGCAGCACGGCCGTGCGGTCGAAGGCCTTGCGGGCAGCCAGGTAGTAGGCACCGCCACGGTCGAAGTTGGCGCCCAGGTCGACCTTGCCCAGGTTCACCGGGTCGCCCTGGATCAGGAAGCCATCACCCAGCGTCACCACCTGGCGGCCGCCAGAAATGTCCACGCCGTCTTCGCCCAGGGCCGGGAACAGGTTGGCCGAGCGCCAGCCCAGGTACAGGTCTTCGATGGCGGTGCGACGCTCATCGCCCAGGGTCAGGCCGGCAGCATCGCCATCGCCCCAGGTGGCGGAACTGAGCAGGTTGAAGGCGCCGTACACGGCCCCGATATCGGCCAGGGCCTGGCTGCCGCTGAGGCCGTATTTTACGTAGCCTTCCTGCCAGGCGGTGCTGCCGGGTTGGCGGTTGCCGGCCTGATTGAAGCTTTCGTCGCTGTGGAACGTGCCGAACAGGGCTTCGAGGTCGGCGTTGAGGGTGGTGCCGTTCTGGTTGTACAGCTCGTAGGCTTGGCTGGCGGGTGCGGTTAACAGCAGGGCCAGTGTGCAGGCGAGTGTGTGCCTCATGGTTTTGCTCCATGGTTTTTATTGTTGTTTTGTATTCCCTGTACCGGCCCTATCGCCGGCAAGCCAGCTCCCACAAGTACGGCACAGGACCTGAGGCAGTGGATACCTGTGGGAGCTGGCTTGCCGGCGATGGGGCCGGTACAGGCAGAGGATCAGAGCTTGATCAGCACTGACTTGAGCTCGGTGTAGTGGTCGATGGCCGCTGCGCCCATCTCACGACCCACGCCAGACATCTTGTAGCCACCAAACGGCAGCGCCGGGTCCAGCGCGCTGTGGCAGTTGACCCACACCGAGCCGGACTTGATACGCGGGATCATCCGATGCACCGCCGCCAGGTCGTTGGACCAGATGCTCGCGCCCAGGCCATAGGGGTTGTCGTTGGCCATGCCGATTACTTCGTCCAGGTCATCGAACGGCATCGCCACCAGCACCGGGCCGAAGATTTCTTCCTGCACCAGGCGGTGGCGCTGGTCGACATCGACGATCACCGTCGGCTTGACGAAGTAACCCGGCCCAAAGCCTTCGCCGCCACAGGCAATGGTCGCACCCAGTTCGCGGCCAAGCTCGATATAGCCGGTGACGCGGTCCTGCTGCTTGGCCGAGATCAACGGGCCCATCTGCACGGCCGGGTCCAGCCCGTTACCCAGCTTCATGCCGTTGGCGATGCCGGCGATGTCGGCCACCACATTGTCGAAGTGCTTGCGGTGCACATACAGCCGCGAGCCTGCGCAGCACACCTGGCCCTGGTTGAAGAAGATCGCGGTGGCTGCGCCGGCAGCAGCTTCCTGCAGGTTGGCGTCGGGCATGACGATGGTCGGCGACTTGCCGCCCAGCTCCAGGGTGACGCGGGTCATGTTATCCATGGCCGCCTTGCCGATCAGCTTGCCCACTTCGGTGGAACCGGTGAAGGTCAGCTTGTCGACGCCGGGGTGGCGGCTGAGCGCGGCGCCGGCGTTCAGGCCGGTGCCGGTCACCACGTTGAACACGCCTGCCGGGTAGCCAGCTTCGTCTACCAGTTCAGCCAGCTTCAGCACGCTCAGTGGGGTTTCATCGGCGGGCTTGAGCACGATGGTGCAGCCGGTGGCCAGGGCCGGGCCCAGCTTCCAGCAGGCCAGCAGCAGCGGGAAGTTCCAGGCGACGATGGCGCCGACCACGCCGACGGCCTCACGGCGCACGAAGCCGTGGAACTGGTCGTTGGGCATCAACGGCATGGAGGCTTCGACGGTGCTACCCTCGATCTTGGTGGCCCAGCCCGCCATGTAGCGCAGGAAGTCGATGGCCAGTTGCACGTCCATCACCTGGGCCACGGCGGCGCTCTTGCCGTTGTTCAGGCATTCCAGCTCGGCCAGCTGGCGGGCGTCGCGCTCCATCAAGTCGGCCAGACGCCACAGCAGGTTTTGCCGTTCCCGCGGGCGCAGGCGGCTCCACGGCGAGTCGTCGAAGGCCTGGCGTGCTGCGCGCACGGCGCGGTCGACATCCTCGGCGTCGGCGGCGGGCACTTCGCCCAGCACTTCGCCAGTGGCCGGGTTGCGGAACGACAGGGTGCGACCGCTGGCGGCGTCCTGCCAGTCGGCGCCGATGCGCATCTTCAGCTTGCGTTCGAGAAAGGCGCGGGTGGCGGGCAGGATGGGCAGTTCACAAAGCATGGGGCTGTGCCTCTTGTCATTGGGTGTGAACGGCACTGGCGCAATGGGCGTGCCAAGGTGGGCAGATGCCAGCAAGGCATTGAGTTGACTGGGTTTTGCCGTGATGCAAGATTCGGATTGCGAGGGTGCGCTGTTGCACATTGAGACGGTGTGAGACGGTGTTGAAACAGTGGCTTCAAGGGCCAATCGCCGGCAAGCCAGCTCCCACAGGTACAGCGCAGGTGTTCAAGGCAATGGTTTACCTGTGGGAGCTGGCTTGCCGGCGATTGGCCTGCGTATCAGGCCCTGTCTCAGGATGAAACAACCTGTCGCGAAATGGCACGCTGCAATTGGCCATCCGTGCTGCTGAACAACCCTGGGAAACTGCCTAAGAGCTTGAAAGGCAACGCTTTTACAGCAACTGGCACAGTTCCTGTATCACAACTGCCACATGCACACCTGCTGTACCAAAGCGTGCGAAGAACGATAAGAACAACAACCGTGGAGGTCTGACCTTGAAGACGACTCGACTCCGCCGGCATGCGGGCAAACTGGCGCTGGTCGCCGCCGCGCTGCTGAGCACCCAGGCCATGGCGGCCGAGCAGGGCCCGAGCCTGTTGCAGAACAAGTGCATGGGGTGCCATATCCCCGAAGGCAACGATACCTACAGCCGCATCAGCCACCAGCGTAAAACCCCGGAAGGCTGGCTGATGAGCATCGCCCGCATGCAGGTGATGCACGGCCTGCAGATCAGCGACGACGACCGTCGCACGCTGGTCAAGTACCTGGCCGACAAGCAGGGCCTGGCGCCCAGCGAAACTGATGGCGTGCGCTACGCCATGGAGCGCCGGCTGAACACGGTCGAGCATTTCGACACCCAGCTCAGTGAAACCTGTGGCCGTTGCCACTCCGGTGCCCGCGTCGCCTTGCAGCGCCGCCCGGCCAAGGAATGGGAGCACCTGGTCAACTTCCACCTCGGCCAGTGGCCGTCCCTCGAATACCAGGCCCAGGCGCGGGACCGCGACTGGCTGCCCATTGCCCTGCAGCAGGTGGTGCCGGAACTTGCCAAGCGCTACCCGCTGGACAACCCGGCCTGGGCTGAATGGCAGCAGGCAAAACCCAAGGCCGATGTGCTGCCGGGGCAGTGGGCGTTCAGCGGCCACATGCTGGCCAAGGGTGATGTGCGCGGTGTGATGAGCGTTTCGGCCGGGGAGGGCGACACCTTCAAGGTCGAGGTCAAGGGCGCCTATGCCGACGGTACGCCGTTCAACGGCAGCGGCACGGCGATCCTGTACAACGGCTATGAATGGCGCGGCAACGTCAAGGTTGGCGACACCAACCTGCGCCAGGTGTTCGCGGCGCTGGATGGCGAAATGAAAGGCCGCATGTTCGAGGCCGAACATGACGAGCGTGGCCTGGACTTCACGGCTGCCAAGGAAGGCAAGGCGCGCCTGCTGGCGGTGCAACCGGCATTCATCAAGGCCGGTGGCGAAAGCGAGATTACCCTGGTGGGCAGCGGCCTGGACGGCAAACCCGACCTGGGTGCCGGGGTAGAAGTGACCGAAGTGCTGGAGCAGACCCCGACCCTGGTACGGGTCAAGGCCCGCGCGGCAGCCGACGCCAAGCCCGGGCAGCGCGAAGTTGCAGTGGGCGCGCTTAAAGGCGTGAACCTGGCGGTGTACGACAAGGTCGAGGAAGTGAAAGTCGTGCCGGCGTTCTCCATCGCCCGCATCGGCGAAAACGGCGCTTCGGTGCCGAAGGTGCAAGGCCGCTTCGAGGCGGAAGCCTGGGGCAAGGATGCCAGTGGCCAGCCGCTGCGCATCGGCTATCTGCCGGCCACCTGGAAGGTCGAGCCGTTCAATGAGCGTGCGGTCGAGGACGAAGACGTCAAGTTCGCCGGGCAGATGCAGGCCGACGGGGTGTTCGTGCCAGGCGGTGCCGGCCCCAACCCTGAACGCAAGATGATGACCAACAACGCTGGCAACCTGAAGGTTATCGCCACCCTGGCCGACGGTGGCCAGACCGGCGAAGGGCACATGATCGTCACCGTTCAGCGCTGGAACAACCCACCGCTGCCGTAATGGCAGGGTGCAACGGTTTTCCAACGGATCGATAACCCGGAGGTCGCCATGGGCGCACTACTGAATCTGGTCGAACGCAACCTGCATGAAGTGCAGGTAGATGCCGACCGCATGCTGTTCCATATCCCCAGCAGCTCGCTGTTCACCGCCGACGCGGTGACTGGGGGCATCATCGACACCTTGCGCCAGCAAGGCTGTTCGGCCGAGGAGCTGATGCAGCGCCTGGGCCAGCAATTTGCCGGCAGCGATATCCAGGACACCCTGCGCGAGCTGATCGCGCTGGAACTGGTCAGTGACGGCTCGCCGCTAACCCCGGAAATTGCCCTCAAGCGGGTCGAGCGCACTGCGCTGAATACCGTGGTGCTCAACGTCAACACTGGTTGCAACCTGAGCTGTACCTATTGCTACAAGGAAGACCTGGACAAGCCGTCCGCTGGCAAGAAGATGAGCACCGCCACCGCCGAAGCCTCGGTGGAAATGCTGCTCAAGGAATCGCCTGACGAGGAACGTTACAGCGTGGTGTTCTTCGGTGGCGAGCCCTTGTCCAACCGGCCGCTGATCGAACATATGGTGGGCTACTGCGAGCGGCGTTTCGCCGAGGCGGGCAAACAGGTGGAGTTCATCATGACCACCAATGCCACCTTGCTGACCGAAGAGATCGTCGACTGGCTCAATGCCCACCGCTTCGGCCTGTCGATCAGCATCGACGGCCCCAAGACCGTGCACGACCGCAACCGCATCACGGTGGGCGGGCAGGGTACCTATGACGTGGTGCGGCGCAAGGCCGACATGCTGTTGTCGCGCTACAACAGTCGCCCGGTGGGGGCGCGGGTGACCTTGACCCGCGGCATCACCGATATCGAGACCATCTGGAACCACTTGTTCAACGAAATGGGCTTTGCCGAAGTCGGCTTTGCCCCGGTCACCTCCGGCGACATGGCGGCCTTCAACCTCACCGGCGAAGAACTGGTTGAGGTCTTCGCCAACATGAAGGCGCTGGGCCGCCGTTACCTGGACGCAGCGCTGGAACACCGCAACATCGGTTTCTCCAACCTGCACCAGCTGATCACCGACATTCACGAAGGCCACAAGAAGGCCCTGCCATGCGGTGCCGGGCTGAAAATGCTGGCGGTGGACCATGAAGGCGAGCTGAACCTGTGCCACCGCTTCACCGGCTCCAGCCTGCCGACCTTCGGTAACGTGCACCAGGGCGTCAAGCAGGTGGAGCTCAACGACTTCCTGTCGCAGCGCCTGGACCGCAGCAACACCGGCTGCGAGAGCTGCCGCATTCGCAACCTGTGCTCCGGTGGCTGTTACCACGAAAGCTACGCCCGCTACGGCGACCCGCAGCACCCGACCTACCACTATTGCGAACTGATGCGCGACTGGGTCGACTTCGGCATCGAAGTCTACAGCCGCATCATGGCCGCCAACCCGGCCTTCATCGACCGCTACATCACCCCGCGGAAGGCGCACTGACATGAAGCACTTGAAGCCCCTGAACAACAAGGCGCGCATCCTTGAGCAGGCCGCTGCCGAAGACCGCATCGAAGAAGTCATGGCCATGAGTGCGGTGGCCGGCTGCACGGCCACCACCGACCCGGGTTGGGAAGTGGATGCCTTTGGTGGCGTGAGCTCGCTGTGCCAACCGATGGAGGCCGATCTGTATGGCTGCTCCGACCCTTGCTGGTGGCCGGCCCAGGTGCCGGACATGATGAGCACCTATCAGGACTGGAACGCCCAGGCGACCAACTCGGCGGATGACTGGCGCAACCTGGGCACTGTGTTCCCGAAAGACAAGTGACCGGCCCAACAAGAATGACAAGGGGAAACCGCATGAAAGCTGGACGCTGCGCGCAACTCGCGCTCACCATCGCCGCCACGGCCTGCGCCGGGCTGGCTCAGGCTGACGACACCGGGCCTGCGCTGAAGGCTGGCCACGAATACATGATCGTGACCAACTACCCGAATAACCTGCATGTGGTCGATGTGGCCACCGACACGGTGTACAAAAGCTGCCAGATGCCCGACAAGTTCGGCCCTGGCACTGCGATGATGGCGCCGGACAACCGCACTGCCTATGTGTTGAACAACCATTACGGTGACATCTACGGCATCGATCTGGACACCTGCAAGAATACCTTCCGGGCCAACCTGTCCAGCGTGGCGGGTGAAGTGGGCAGGTCGATGTATTCGTTTGCCATCAGCCCGGACGGCAAGGAAGTGTACGCCACGGTCAACCCGACCCAGATGCTGAACGACCATTACGTGGTCAAGCCGCCGCGCCTGGAGGTGTTCAGCACCACCGATGGCCTGCAGGCCAAGCCGGTGCGCACCTTCCCGATGCCGCGCCAGGTGTACCTGATGCGTGCCGCCGACGATGGCAGCCTGTTTGTCGCAGGGCCGGACATCTACAAGATGGATGTGAAAACCGGCAAGTACACGGTGGCTTTGCCGCTGCGCAACTGGAACCGCAAAGGCTACAGCGCCCCGGACGTGCTGTACTTCTGGCCGCACCAGAGCCCGCGCCATGAGTTCACCATGCTGTACACCATTGCCAGGTTCAAGGACGACAAGCAGGACCCGGCCACCGCCGAGCCGCTGTATGGCTACCTGAGTGTCGACCTGAAGACGGGCAAGACCCACACCCAGGAATTCGCCGACCTGACCGAGTTGTACTTCACCGGCCTGCGCTCGCCTAAAGACCCGAACCAGATCTACGGCGTGCTCAACCGCCTGGCCAAGTACGACATCAAGCAGCGCAAGCTGATCAAGGCGGCTAACCTTGAGCACACCTACTACTGCGTCGCTTTCGACAAGAAGGGCGACAAGCTGTACCTGGGCGGCACCTTCAATGACTTGGCGGTGTTCAACCCGGATACGCTGGAGAAAGTGAAGAACATCAAGTTGCCCGGTGGTGACATGTCTACCACTACGCCACAGGTGTTTATCCGCTAGATCGGCGTTGCCTTCTTCGCGGGCTCGCCCGCTCCCACAGGGATTTGCGCCGTATTCCAATCCTGTGGAAGTCTTTGTGGGAGCGGGCAAGCCCGCGAAGAGGCCGGCCCAGACAACACAAGAACAACAAGAGAGCGCCCATGCCCCAGCCAAGCTACTCCCAGGGCAACCAGAACAAAGCCCTGCTTACCCAATGCATCGGCGACGCCTTCGATACCACCGTCGCCCGCTTCCCCGACCGCGAGGCGCTGGTGGTGCGCCACCAGGCCCTGCGCTACACCTGGCAGCAACTGGCCGAGGCCGTTGACCAGCACGCCCGCGCGCTGATGGCACTGGGCGTGCAACCCGGTGACCGGCTGGGCATCTGGGCACCCAACTGCGCCGAGTGGTGCATCACCCAGTTCGCCAGCGCAAAGGTGGGCGCGATCCTGGTCAACATCAACCCGGCCTACCGCTCCAGCGAGCTGGATTACGCCCTCGGGCAGTCCGGCTGCCGCTGGGTGATCTGTGCCGACGCATTCAAGACCTCCGATTACCACGCCATGCTGCAGGGCCTGGTCCCTGGCCTGGCCAGCGGCCAACCAGGCGCACTGAGCTGCGAGCGCTTCCCCGAGCTGCGCGGCTTTGTCAGCCTGGCTGCCTCGCCACCACCGGGCTTTCTGGCCTGGCACGCGTTGCAGGCGCGTGCCGAGGCTGTCAGCCGCCAGGCCCTGGTCGAGCGCCAGGCGCAGCTGCGCTGCGACGACCCGATCAATATCCAGTACACCTCGGGCACAACCGGTTTCCCCAAGGGCGCCACCCTCAGCCACAGCAATATCCTCAACAACGGCTACATGGTCGGCGAAAGCCTGGGCCTAACCGAGCACGACCGGCTAGTGGTGCCGGTGCCGCTGTATCACTGTTTCGGCATGGTCATGGCCAACCTTGGCTGCATGACCCACGGCAGCACCCTGATCTACCCCAGCGATGCCTTTGACCCGCTGGCCACGCTGCGTGCGGTGGCGGAGGAAAAGGCTACCGCGCTGTATGGTGTACCGACCATGTTCATCGCCGAACTGGATCACCCGCAACGCGGCGAGTTCGACCTGTCCAGCCTGCGCACCGGGATCATGGCCGGTGCTACCTGCCCGATCGAGGTGATGCGCCGGGTAATCGGCGAAATGCACATGGCCGAGGTGCAGATTGCCTATGGCATGACCGAGACCAGCCCGGTGTCGCTGCAGACCGGGCCCGACGATGACCTGGAACGCCGGGTGACCAGTATTGGCCGTACCCAGCCCCGGCTGGAGAACAAGGTGGTGGACGCCGAAGGCAGCACCGTACCGCGTGGCGAGATAGGCGAACTGTGCACTCGCGGCTATAGCGTCATGCTCGGTTACTGGAACAACCCCAAGGCCACGGCCGACAGCATCGATGCCGAGGGCTGGATGCACACCGGCGACCTGGCGGTAATGGACGAGCAGGGGTATGTGCGCATCGTCGGGCGCAGCAAGGACATGATCATTCGCGGCGGCGAGAACATCTACCCGCGCGAGCTGGAAGAGTTCTTCTTCACCCACCCGGCGGTGGCGGATGTGCAAGTGATTGGCGTGCCGTGCAGCAAGTACGGCGAAGAGATCGTGGCCTGGGTGCGGCTGCACCCGGGGCATACCGCCAGTGAAGACGAGCTGCGTGAGTGGGCGAGGGCGCGGATTGCGCACTTCAAGGTGCCCCGGTACTTCCGCTTTGTCGACGAGTTTCCGATGACGGTGACTGGCAAGGTGCAGAAATTCAGGATGCGTGAGATCAGTGTCGAGGAGTTGTCCTCCCGTTGATGTATTACCTGTACTGGCCTCTTCGCGGGTAAACCCGCTCCCACAGGTTCATCGCAGTGTTCGAATTCCGTGCGGTCCCTGTGGGAGCGGGTTTACCCGCGAAGAGGCCGGTACAGGCAGCAGAGAATCTCAGCCTTGCAGCATTTCCGGGCTGTTGAAGTTGCTTAGCCGGCGATCATCCTCGGCACACTCCAACCCCTGCACCGCCTCACGCAGCAGGGCCTTCTGCAAGCTCCGCTCACCCGCCGCCCAGGCCTGCTCCAGCATTGGCAGTATTCGCCGTGGCAGCACGCTGAACATCGGCTGCCAATACCCACCCTGGCGCACCATTGCCGCACTGTCACTGGCCACCGCCAGCCTTAGCAGGTCCTCGATCAGTTCGCGGTCAACCCGCGGTGCATCGCAGGCCAGCAGCACCACCCACTCATGCCGAGCCACCTTGAGCCCGGCAATCACCCCTGCCAGCGGCCCGGGGAAGTCGGCTTCTGCATCGCCCACCAACTGGTCTGCATATGCCCGGTAAGCCGCCTGGTTGCGGTTACAGGAAATCACCAGATCGTCGCTCAGCGGACGTAGTACACGATGGACGTGCGCAATCAGGGGCTCGCCTTGCCAGTAGACCAGGCCCTTGTCACGCCCGCCCATGCGCTGTCCGCGGCCGCCGGCGAGGATCAGGGCTGAACTGGGGGGCAAGGGGTTGGTCATGATTTCAACTCTAGGCAATGGCAGAAAGCAACCCTCCCACGGCCTGCAACAGTTGTCCAGAACGCCTTCGCCCGGGTTGAACCGACCTGACATTTTTGCCAGTTGTGCCGATCACGATCTCGTCCTTCAATAAGGCTGCAAGCCTGGTACCGCGATGGTGCCGAGAATTTTAATGAGGAGAGACACTTGAACAAATCGCAACTGGTAGCAGACGTGGCGCAACGCGCCGACTTGAACAAGGCAACCGCACAAAAAGTGGTTGACGCGTTTATCGATGCAGTCAAGGTATCACTCAGTGAGGGCAATGAGGTGGCCCTGGTGGGCTTTGGGACCTTTAAAACCGAGCAAACAAAAGCGCGAGCCGGGCGTAATCCGCAAACTGGCAAGCCGATGCAGATTGCTGCAGCGACCAAGGCCAAGTTCGTCCCCGGCAAAAGCTTGAAGGATACCGTCAATTTCAGCGAGTAACCCGATCAGAAGGCCAAGCCGCGCAAGTGAGGGAAAGGGGGCGGGCCCCCCTTGCTCATGGCATTCAATGCCCGCTGGGCAGAGTCTCGCTAGCGGGTTCGGCTTTTCCCCTGCCCGCAAGGCGCATCACCGCCACGAAAAACACCGGCACAAACACCACCGCCAATGTGGCGCTGAGCATGCCGCCGATCACCCCGGTGCCGATGGCCTGCTGGCTGGCCGAGCTGGCGCCGCTGGCAATGGCCAGGGGTACCACCCCGAGGATGAACGCCAGCGAGGTCATCACGATGGGCCGCAGGCGCAGGCGGGCAGCCTGTACGGCGGCGTCTGCGGCGTCCACGCCCTGGTCGACCAGGTGCTTGGCGAACTCGATGATGAGGATGGCGTTCTTCGCCGACAGGCCGATCAGGGTAATCAGGCCAACCTTGAAGAACACGTCGTTGGGCATGCCGCGCAGGGTCACGGCCAGCACCGCGCCCAGGATACCGAGCGGTACCACCAGCAGCACAGCGGTCGGGATCGACCAGCTTTCGTACAGCGCTGCCAGGCACAGGAACACGATCAGCAACGACAATGCCATCAGCATCGGTGCCTGGCTGCCGGACAAGCGCTCTTGCAGCGACAGGCCGGTCCACTCAAGGCCCGCGCCGGGCGGCAGCTGCGCCACCAGGCGTTCGATTTCGGCCATGGCTTCGCCCGAACTGTGGCCAGCTGCCGGCTCACCGGAAATCGACACCGCCGGGTAGCCGTTGTAGCGGGTCAACTGCACCGGGCCGCTGACCCACTTGGCCTGGACGAATGCGCCCAGTGGCACCATCTTGCCGCTGTTGTTGCGTACGTGGATTTTCAGCAAGTCTTCGACCTGGCTGCGCTGGTCGCCTTCGGCCTGCACCACCACCCGCTGCATGCGGCCCTGGTTGGGGAAGTCGTTGACGTAGCTGGAACCCACCGCCACATCCAGTACCGAGCCAATGTCGGCAAACGACACGCCCAGGGCATTGGCCTGGCGGCGGTCGATCTCCAGTTGCACCTGCGGGCTTTCGGCCAGCGAGGCTTCGCGCACGTTGGTCAGCACCTTGCTTTTGCCAGCATTGGCCAGCAGCGTGTCGCGGGCGGCCATCAGCTCGGCGTGGCCCATACCGCCGCGGTCCTGCAGGCGGAACTCGAAGCCGGTCGACTCGCCCAGGCCGTCGATAGGCGGCGGCAGCACCGAAAACGCCACAGCGTCTTTCAGCTGGGAGAAGGCCGCGCTGGCGCGGTCGGCAATCGACTGGGCGCTGTCGTCGGCACCACGCTCGGACCAGTCCTTGAGGGTGGTGAAGGTCAGGGCCGCGTTTTGCCCGCTACCAGAGAAGCTGAAGCCGAGGATCACGGTGGTGTTGCCCACACCGGGTTCTTCGGCATTGTGTGCTTCGATTTGCGCGGCCACCTGCTCGGTGCGCATGCGGCTGGCCCCTGGCGGCAGCTGGATGTCGGTGATGGTGTAGCCCTGGTCTTCGGTGGGCAAGAATGCCGTGGGCAACTGGCTGAAGCCATAGCCCAGCACCGCCAGCAGCACCGCGTACACCAGCAGGTAGCGACCGCTGCGCTTGAGCGCCTGCATCACCCAGCGCTGATAGCCGTTGCTCATGCTTTCAAAGCGCCGGTTGAACCAGCCGAAGAAGCCTTTGCGTTCATGGTGCTCGCCCTTGGCCACCGGTTTGAGCAAGGTGGCGCACAGCGCTGGGGTGAGGCTAAGGGCCAGGAATGCCGAGAACAGGATCGAGACTGCCATCGACAGCGAGAACTGCTGGTAGATCACCCCCACCGAGCCCTGCATGAAGGCCATGGGCAGGAACACCGCCACCAGCACCAGGGTGATGCCGACGATTGCACCGCTGATCTGGCCCATGGCCTTGCGCGTTGCTTCTTTGGGCGGCAGGCCTTCCTCGGCCATGATGCGCTCGACGTTTTCCACCACCACGATGGCATCGTCGACCAGAATGCCGATGGCCAGCACCATGCCGAACAGGGTCAGCACGTTGACCGAGAAGCCCATGGCCAGCATGACCGCGAAGGTGCCCATCAGCGCCACCGGCACCACCAGGGTGGGGATCAGGGTGTAGCGCAGGTTCTGCAGGAACAGGAACATCACCGCGAACACCAGCAACATGGCTTCGAACAGGGTGGTGATGACCTGCTCGATCGACACCTTGACGAACGGCGAGGTGTCATAAGGAATGTCGTACTTGACGCCTTCCGGGAAGTAACGAGCCAGTTCCTGCATTTTCGCCCGCACCAGGGTGGCGGTTTCCATGGCATTGGCACCCGGCGAGAGCTGCACGCTGAACGCGGTGGCCGGCTTGCCGTTCAGGCGCGTGCCGTACTGGTATTCCTGGGCGCCGATCTCGACCCGGGCGACATCACCGACGGTGACCGTGGAGCCATCCAGGTTGGCACGCAGGACAATGGCGGCGAATTCCTCGGGGGTGCTCAGCTGGCCCTTGACCACCACGTTGGCGGTGATTTCCTGGGTGTCGCGGCTGGGCAGGTCGCCGATGCTGCCAGGCGCGACCTGGGCGTTCTGCGCCGCAATGGCCTCGGCCACATCGTTGGGCGTCAGGTTGAAACCGATCAGCTTGCCCGGGTCGATCCAGATGCGCATGGCGCGCTCCGAACCGTACAGCTGGGCCTTGCCGACGCCCTTGAGGCGGCGGATTTCGTTCATCACGTTGCGCGCGAGAATGTCCGACAGCGCGGTTTCGTCGAGCTTGCCGTCTTCGGAGGTGAGGGTGCCCAGCAGCAGGAAGCCGGTGGACACCTTTTCCACTTGCAGGCCCTGCTGGGTGACCGGGCGCGGCAGGCGCGACTCGACCACCTTCAGGCGGTTCTGCACGTCGACCTGGGCCAGGTCCGGGTTGGTCCCCGGCGCGAAGGTGGCGGTGATGGTGGCGCTGCCCAGGCTGCTCTGCGACTCGAAGTACAGCAGGTTGTCGGCGCCGTTGAGTTCCTGCTCGATCAGGCTCACCACGCTTTCGTCCATGGTCGCCGCCGAGGCGCCCGGGTAAACGGCGTAGATTTCCACCTGCGGCGGTGCCACGTTGGGGTACTGGGCCACCGGCAGCTGCGGGATGGCCAGCGCACCGGCCAGCAGGATGAACAGCGCGACCACCCAGGCGAACACCGGGCGGTCGATGAAGAATTGCGGCATGAATCAGACCCTCACTGGCCGGTGTGCTGTGCGATGGGCGGTGCCCCGGATGCGTTGTCGACCTGCACCTGGTCACCGGCCTTGACGTGTTGCAGCCCCTCGACCACCACCCGCTCGCCGGGGGCCAGGCCTTCGCTGACGACCCAACGGTCGCCTTGGGCGCTGCCCAGTACCACCTGGCGATCGCTGACCCGGGCCTGCTGGTCGACCACCAGCACCTTGGGCACGCCGGCACTGTCGCGCAGGATGGCACGCTGGGGCACGCTCAGGCCCTTGGGTTGCACAGCCTGCTCCAGGCGTACGCGCACGTAGCTGCCGGGCAGCAGGTCGAGGTCCGGGTTGGGGAACTCGCTGCGCAGGGTGATCTGGTTGGTGGTGGGGTCGACGCTGATGTCGGAGAACAGCAGCTTGCCGGGCAGCGGGTAGGCGCTGCCGTCGTCCTGGATCAGCGTGGCGCGGGCCTGGCCGTCGCCCACCTGCTGCAGTTCGCCTGCGCGCAAGGCGCGGCGCAGGGCGTTGAGCTCGCGGGTAGACTGGGTGACGTCGGCATGGATCGGGTCCAGCTGCTGGATGGTCGCCAGCGGGGTGGTCTCGCTCTGGCCGACCAGTGCGCCTTCAGTGACCAGGGCACGGCCGATACGGCCGGAAATCGGCGCCGTCACGGTGGCGTAGCCCAGGTTCAGGCGGGCGCGCTCCAGGGCGGCCTTGGCGGCGGCCACTTCGGCGTCGGCTTGCAGGAAGCTGGCCTTGGCGTTGTCATATTCCTGGCGGCTGACGGCCTTGTCGTCGACCAGCTCGCGGTAGCGCTGCTCCTGCAAGCGTGCCTGGTACAGGGTGGCCTCGGCCTTGGCCAGGGTGGCGCGGGCGCTGTCATGGTCGGCCTTGAAAGGCGCTGGGTCGATCAGGAACAGCACATCGCCCTGTTTGACGTCACTGCCTTCGCGGTACACCCGCTTGAGCACCACGCCCGCGACGCGCGCGCGGACTTCGGCGGTGCGCGGCGCCAGGATGCGGCCGCTGAGTTCGCTGCTGATGGCCAGTGGCTGCAGTTGCAGGGTTTCTACCCGCACTTGCGGTGTGGGGGCTTTTTCGTCTTGCTCGGCGCTGTCGCCACAGCCGGCCAGGGACAGGCTCAGAAACGCCATGAGCGCCAATGGGCGCAGGCGAGGGGGGAGAGTAGTAGGCATGCGGATCTTCCGATGATGACCGCGACTATGGTACGGCAGCCGTTACCCGTGCGGCTGTTAATACCTGTAGGGCGAGTGTGAAAAAGTGTGAAGAACAATCCTTTCGTGCGGCTGGGTTCTATATTCTGCGTATGCCTGTGCCGGCCTCTTCGCGGGTAAACCCGCTCCCACACGGATCGCGTACAGGCCTACCTCAACCCAGATTCCCAAGCACCTATGCCGAATATTTTCCTGGTCGAAGACGACAGCGCACTTTCCGAGCTGATCGCCAGCTACCTGCAACGCAACGACTTCCATGTCCAGGTGATCGCCCGGGGCGATCATGTGCTGGACGAATATCGTCGGCAAAAGCCTGACCTGGTCATCCTCGACCTGATGCTGCCGGGTATCGATGGCCTGCAACTGTGCCGCCTGCTGCGCCAAGAGTCACAGACTCTGCCGATCCTGATGCTGACCGCCCGCGACGACAGCCATGATCAGGTATTGGGCCTGGAAATGGGCGCCGACGACTACGTGACCAAGCCCTGCGAACCCCGCGTATTGCTGGCCCGCGTGCGTACCCTGCTGCGCCGCAGCAGCGTCAACGAGCCGCGGCTGGATAACGACCTGATCCTGATTGGAGGCCTGCGCATCGACCTGGCCGAGCGCACGGTCAGCTGGCGCGGCGAGGAGGTGGAGTTGTCCAGCGGCGAGTACAACCTGCTGGTGGTGCTGGCGCGCAATGCCGGCGAAGTGCTGAACCGCGACCGCATTTTGCAGCAGCTGCGCGGCATCGAGTTCAACGGCACCGACCGTTCGGTGGACGTGGCCATCTCCAAGCTGCGGCGCAAGTTCGACGATAACGCCGGCGAAGCGCGCAAGATCAAGACCGTGTGGGGCAAGGGCTACCTGTTCAGCCGCGTCGAGTGGGAGTGCTGACAGGCCATGCTCAAAATCCTGGTGCGGCTGTACCTGGTGATCATCGTCGCCTACGCCGGTGCGTTGCTGTTCATTCCCGATACCATCGTCGGCCTGTTTCAGGAACGCTTCATGGCGTACAACCTGGACCAGGCCAAAGGCGTGCAGTCGTTGATCGTGCGCCAGTTCCACCAGGCCCCGCGCGAGCAGTGGCCGGCCGTGGAGCAAGACCTGGCCAGCGCGTTCGCCCCGTTGGAAGTGAAACTCCTGCGCATGGACCAGGCCGAACTCAGCGCGGATGAGCAGGCGCGCCTGGAGCACGGCCAGTACGCCGTGCGAATTGCCGAGTGGGGCTACTATGAAACGGTGCTGGCACCGCTGGACAAGGAGTGGCTGGTGCGCTTGCATGCACCGCCAGACCCGCTGGACATCAATGTGCTGTCGTGGGGCGTGACCGTGCTGATCGGTGCGGCCATGCTGGGCTGCCTGCTGTTATGGGTATGGCCGCACTGGCGCGACCTTGAGCGCCTGAAGGAAACCGCCCGGCGCCTTGGCCAGGGGCAGATGGCCGAGCGCACTCACATTTCGCCGCATTCCAACATTGGTGAGTTGGCCGGGGTGTTCGACACCATGGCCAGTGACCTGGAGCGCCACGTCAACCAGCAGCGCGAGCTGCTCAATGCGGTGTCCCATGAACTGCGCACGCCGCTGACCCGCCTGGACTTCGGCCTGGTGCTGTTGTTCGACGAGGTACCGCCGGCCAGCCGCAAACGCCTGCTGGAACTGGTGGGGCATGTGCGCGAGCTGGATGAGCTGGTGCTGGAGCTGCTGTCCTACAGCCGCTTGTACAACGCCGACCAGGCCCGCGAGCGGGTCGAAGTGTCGTTGCTGGAACTGGTCGACAGCGTACTCGGCGGTTTTGCCGAAGAACTCGATGGCCGGGGTATCCAGTGGGAAGTACGGGCCGAGGGCAATTTGCCCCGGTTTGTGCTGGACCCACGGCTGACAGCGCGGGCGGTGCAGAACCTGGTGCGCAATGCCATGCGCTATTGCGACGAAAGCCTGTTGCTTCGCTTGCGTCTGGAGGACGATGGCGCTTGCCTGCTGACGGTGGAGGATGACGGGATTGGTATTCCGGTGGAGGAGCGGGAGCGGATTTTCCAGCCGTTCTACCGGCTGGACCGCAGCCGCGACCGCAACACCGGCGGTTTTGGCCTGGGGCTGGCGATCAGCCGGCGGGCGATCGAAGGGCAGGGCGGGACCTTGACGGTCGCGCAGTCGGCGCTGGGTGGGGCGCAGTTCAGGATTCGCTTGCCAGCCGGGTAGTCCACAGCACGACCCGGTCCTTGCCGCTGTGCTTGGCTTCATACAACGCCTGGTCGGCGCGGACCAGCGCTGTGGTCAGGCTGTCGCTCCGGTCCACCCGGGCCAGGCCTATGCTGATGGTTACCGGATGCTCGCCCCTGTCCTCGCGCACTCGTTGGCACAACGCCGCCACCTGCTGCTCGGCACCCTGCTGGTCCAGCCCCTGCAGGAAGATTGCGAACTCCTCACCGCCCAGACGGGCAAACGCATGGCCGGCCATGCTCGCCTTGATATGCAGGGCCACTCGCTTGAGTACTTCATCGCCTACGTCATGGCCGAAACGGTCGTTGACCTTCTTGAAGTTGTCTATGTCGATCATCGCCAGATACTGCCCGGACGCGGCCATACGCAACTGGCGGTCGGCCTGGGCCATGAACGAGCGACGGTTGGGGATTTCGGTCAGGGCGTCGACGTAGGCTTGCTCCAGCAACACTTTGGACAGGTAGAAGTTGTGCAGTTTGGTCTTGCGGATCTGCAGGTAGCTGTAGCTGACCAGGCCGCTGAGAAACACTGCGTAGCTGATCAGCATGGCGCCTTCGAGCGCGTCGGGCTCCATGCGGGTGTGGTAGAACGGGCTGAGCATCACCCAGGTGATGGCCATGGCGCAGAAGAATGACCAGCGCCGCACCGGCAGCACCGACATGGCATACAGCACGGTGGAGACCCCGAGGATCAGCCACACCGGGCGCAGGGCCACCGGGAGGCCTTCGATTACCAGGCGCATGCCCAGAGTAATGACGGTAATGAACAGCAGGTTGAGCACATCGAAGTGATGGCTGCGGCGGGTAAAGTTCAGCACGACGGTCAGGCAGCCGAGCAGGGCGAAGAACAGGAAGGACAGCCAGGTAAAGCCTTGGCTGCCGAGAAAGCTGACGATCAGGTCGAAGACCAGCCAGCTCAGGAGGCTGATGCAGAACACCAGCAGGCAGAACGGGCGCATGGACTCGAATTCGTGCTGGCGGAACTCGGCGCGCAAGGCGGCGGGGGCGACCTGCTTGCGTACGTGTTCCTCGATGGTTTTGAACATGGGTGAGCTCCTGGGGGGACTGCTTTGCCAGGCCTGGCGACTCAATTCTGTGGCAAAACACCCCGGGCCCAGGGCCGGTAGCGCAAGTCAAACACCGCCTCGAGATGGCAACCGCCAACCCGCTTCGGCTCGGCAGGCTCGGCCCTGAATACCTGCCCAGGTGCGCTCACCTGGCGGAACGCCTCGCGCACCACGCCTATCCGGCATGGCAAGGCCTGTTCGTAACCCTCGCGCACCAACGGCGGTAATCGCCCGGTGCCGGCGCCATCCTGCCACCACACAGTCAAGCCCAGGCCTGCCAGTTGATCCAGCCAGGCAGCGTTGATCCGGGGCGACAGCTTGCCTGCGCTGAAGGCACTGATGTGCAAAGGCTTGTCCAGTTGGCGGTTGAAGGCCTGTAACTGGCTGAACAGCGCTTCGCGCCGCGCGGGGTCGCGAAAATGCTGGTCGTCCAGCTCCATGGGCAGGTACCAGCCCTCCACCGACAACTGCCAGGCCTGGCGCAGTTGCTGGTACTGGCTGAGTGAGCGCCCCAGTTGCGCTTTCCAATAGCTGTTCAGGCCTTCGCCGTCCAGTTCGTCCAGACGCTGGTAGTAGGCGGGGTCCATGTACAGCCCCAGCACCACCTGCAGGCCTTGGGCACGTGCGCTGCGCAGGCTGTTGGCCAGCCAGCCCTGGGCGCCGCCGAAGTCGCTGTCGCCATAGGCGCTCCATTGCACGATCAGGGCCTTGCCCCCCTGGGCCACGGTGGCCTGCCACAGTTGTTGCCACTGGGCGGGAGTGACATTGGCGTCGCGGTTGAGCGGTTGGTAGAACAGGCGCTGGTCGGCCGCGGCGGGCAGGCACAGGGCAAGCAGGCAGAGGGCGAGGATCGCACGCATCAGAAGGTCATCTCCGCACCGACCAGCACGCCGTTGGCGCGCTGGTAAAGATTGCCGCCCAGCGACTGCTGGTACTCGGCACGCACTTTCAGCGAGCCGCGGTAGGCGTTGTAGCGGTCGTCATCGAACCACCATTGCCAGCGCACGCCAACACCGGCCCGGGCGTCCTGGCGCCAGTCGTTGCTCGGGTCCTGGCTGGAGAACTCGACAAAGCCATAGGGCATGAGAGTTTGCGGGGCGCTGCCGGGCAGTTTCCAGGCATGGCCTTGCTGGAAGCGCGACAGCCAGGCATGGTCGCCGGCGCGGGTCCACCAAGCCGCGTCGATGTAGAGGAAGCGCTCGTTCCAGTGGTCTTCATCCACACGCCAGTCATTGCGCCAGGTGCCCTGGTCGAGGAACGAGGCGGTGGCGCGCAACAGCAGGTCATTGCTCGATTCGGCATGGTGGCGCAGGTCGCCCCAGTTGCCGCCGACCTTGGCCGGGCTCAACAGCTGACCAAGGCTGAGGCCGCGGTAGTGCGCTTCGTCGATCTGCCGCTGGTGGTACAGCTCGGCGTACAGGTTGAGGTTGGCCTGGCCGAGCGGCTTGTAACGCAGGCCGACCCCGGTACCCATGCTTTGCGCATAGTCGGTGCGGCTCTGGCCACCGAACAGTACCCGGCCATATACCGACAGGGTACTGCCGTTGCGGCTGGGTTCTTCGCCCAATGCATGGTCCCACATTGCCAGTTGCACGTTCTGCGATTGGGCGCGGCGTGAGCTGCCGCTGCGCTGGCCGTTGTCGAGGAACTTGTCGTTGGTCGAGGTGCCGGCGGGTGACCAGGTGCTGGCCAGGGTGATGGTGTCACGCCGTGACAGGCTTTCGTGGGCACGGCGCTGGCGGTACTTGCGGGCTTCCAGGCTGCCGTATTCGTCGTCACCGTCGACCAGGTTCTGCTCCACATCGAGGATGCGGCGCAGTTCGCGGCGTGCCGAGGCGCTGTCTTCGGCTTCGTCGTAGCGCAAGGCCAGGGTTTCGCCGAGGCGATAATCCTCGGGGAAGTCGTGGGTGGCACGCTCTAGGTAGGGGATCGAATGGCGGCGCTGGGCCTTGTCTGTCGAGCCGGCCAGGCGCATGCCGTAGTCGGCGCGGTAACGCGGCTGATCGGGGGCCAGGCGCACGGCTTCGGCCAACCAGGTCATGCTTTGCTCGCTGTTGCCGGCCAGTTGCGCGGTGCTGGCAGCTGCGTAGTAGTGGTCGGCCCGTGGGCTGCTTGCCAGTGCCTGGCGCTGAAAACCCAGGGCAGCCTGGTAATCGCCCTGGCGCTGGGCAATGGCAGCACCCAGTGCCCAGTCATCGGCGCTGTGGTGTGCAGCAGCGTCCCAATAGCGCCGGGCCGCGTCAGCATCGCCTGCGTTTAGCGCGCCACCGGCGGCCGTGAGGCGGGCGTTGTCGGTCCAGGCGCTGTCCGGCAGGCTGCGCCAGATAGGCAGCGCGGCTTGGGAGTCGCCGGCCGCTTCAAGTGCATAGGCCAACGGCAGGCGGTTACTGGCATCACCCAGGCGCTCGGCGGCCTGGTAGTAAACCACCGCTTCACCGGGTTGGTCGGGCATGGCGCAGCGGCCGAGGGCGCGGTATTGGCCAGGCTCGCGGGGGGTGGCCGGTACCGCTTGGCGCACTGCGTCGCACTGGCCGGCCTCGGCCAGGCGGCCGAGCAACTGGGCACGGGTATTGGCATCGACCCGGGGGATCAGGCCGAGCATGCGGTGGCTGTCCAGAGGCCCATCGTTGCGGGCATACAGGTTGCCCAGGCGCTGCAACAGCGATGGGCTGAGGCGGCCCTGACGGCGGTCGTAGGCCTGCTCCAGCAGTTGCCGGGCGTGTCCGGTCTGGCCCTGTTCCACCAGCAGGAACGTAGCTTGCTCCAGTGCGGCCAGGTCGCCACTTTGCCGGTAGCGGTTTTCCCATTCGCTGGCTGTGCGCGGTTGCGGGGGTTGTGGCGGGTCGCCATACAGGCGTTGCTTTAGCACGGCGTAGGCACGTGTGTCGGTAGTGGGTGTGCAGCCTTTGAGCTGTTCGCGGGCCAGGTCCGGGTCATGGCGTGACAGCCAGTCGACGGTGTCCAGGCAGGGGCGCTGCAGGTCGTTGCTCAGACGGCGCACCAGTGCCGCATCATCACCTTCGCGGGCCAGCTCCCACAGTTGCTGACGCTGGTCGGGTTGATTCAGCTGATCTGGCGGCAGGGACTGCAACCAGCGCTGGGCTTGCTGGTTGTGGCCCATGGCAATGGCGCGGTTGGCCATGGCCAGGCGCGCCTGGTCAGCTGCTTGAGGGGAGGGCGCGCTGGGCAGCAGTTTGTTCAACCCTTTTTCATCCACCTGCTGCACATAGGCGTTGGCCAGGCGTTGCCAGTCTTCGGCGGGCAACTGGCCCTTGTCGGCGAGCGGCTGCAGTTGCTCGATGGTTTCCTTCCTGTTGCGCAGTTGTTCGGCGAAGTTGGCCCGGGCCAGGCGCAATACCTGGCCGTCATCCCTGGGCGGCAACTGGCTGAGCCAGTCCAGCGCCTTGCCCGCGCCACCAAATTTGGCCAGGCTCAGGCTGTAGGCCTGCCACAGGCGCACGCGTTGATTGCCCTCACTGGCAGCCAGCCATTGTTCCACCTGGCTGGCCGGCGGTGGGTCCTGTTCGATCCAGGTCAGACGCAGTTCGAGCAGGGCGTCGGCGTATTCGGGGCTGCCGTCGAGCTGTGCGGCCAGCGCTTCGGCTTCTTTGTAGCGGCGTTGATGGGCCAGGGCTTCTACCAGCAGTGCGCGGGCCTCGTCGTTGTTCGGCACCCGGCCCAGTACGTGACGGGTAAGGCGCTCGACCTCGGCCCAGTTGTCTTTCCTGGCCTCACGATAGCCGCGGTCCATGAACGGGAAGCTGGTGAACCGCTGGAAGTCGGTCATCGGTGCCGAGGCGTCGACAGGCAGCGCGGCGCAGCACAGCAACAGGCCAGTGAATGTGAGGGAAAAGCGCGGCTTCATGCCACCTCCCGGGTCAGATCAAGGGCGGCCTGCTGCTCGCTGGCCTGTTCAATGAGCGCCTGTTGCAACACCTGCTCGGTGATGATGCCGCGGGCGATCAGGTGCTCGCCCAGGCTCTGGTGCTCAGGGTCGAAGTCGATCAGTGCCTGGTTGAACAGGGTGACCGGTACCATGCCGCGCACCTGCAACAGGGTGCCGAGCATGACCTGGTGATGGCTGACACGCTCCAGCAGCGCTTCGTCGTCCTGATGGCGCTCCAGAATGGCCAGCATGTCGCGGGTTTCCGCCTTCTGCCAGGGGCTTGGGTAGTGGTAGCGCAGGCCCAGGGTGACCCGACCCTGCGGCGCCAGGCGAATGCGGACCGGTCGTTTCAGGTAGCGGCTGATCACCCCAAGCGACACTTGGCTGACCGGGCTTTCGCTGGCCAGGATCAGCGTGTCGCCGTCCTCGGCCACAGGCAGTACCCCATAGTGCGTCGCCAGTTTGCGTGGCAGCCTGGCAATCAGTTGCGGGTCGAGCTTGAACGGGTTCAGCGGCGCCCAGGGCAGGTCCAGCTGCTCGGCCAGGGTGGCCACAAGCTGTTCGCTGTTCACCCAGCCACGCAGCAGCAGTTCGCGCCCCAGGCGCCGGCGTACCGGGTTGGTGAGTGCCTGCTGCAGCTGTTCCTCACTGATCAGCCCTTTGGCCACCAGACGCTGGCCCAGCGGCGTGCGTGCAGGTGCTGCAATGGCGGGGAATTCATGGGTGGTCTTGTCCCAGGCCACGCGCCGCGAGTCGCCCATTTCCATCACTTGGCGCAGGGCACGCAGGTTGGCGAAGAAGTTGACGAAGTTGCTCCACATCATCCGCGGTGCCGACAGCAGGCCTTCGCCGATGCCATAGAAACGGGTGACGAACCAGCCGCGCTGGAACAGGCGATTGAACAGCATCAGCCCGTTCAGCCACAGCAGGGTAGACAGCAGCCAACTGTCGCTAAGGATCGACATGAAGCGCCACGAGTTCGGCGCAATCACCGTGACCAGCCACATGGCCAGCAACACCAGCAGCAACAAGTTGACCAAAAAGCTCAGCAGGTAGGCGAACAGCCCACGGCGGTCGCGCCAGAGGAAGTAGTTGAGTGCGCCCTTGCGGCTCCAGCCGAGGTTGCTGGTGCCCTGGAACACGATGCCGACGATCCACCGCGACTTCTGCCGTATGGCATGCTGCCAGTCACGCGGAAAGTGCTCACGCACGCAGATCACCTGGGAGAATTCCCGGCTCATGCCTGGACGCCACTCCTGCTTCAGGGTCAGGGCCGGGTCGGTGATGGAATAACGGGCGAAAATGCACTTCATGCCCTTTTGCTTCAGACGAAAGCCAATGTCGTAGTCTTCGGTGAGGCTCTGCACGTCGAAAGCAATGCCGTCGCCGTCCTCCAGCAGCGCACTGATGGCGCGGCGGCTGAAGCAGGTACCGACACCGGCGCTGGGCACCTGGCCGGTCAGCGCTTCGCGGACGATGACGTCCTTGCCGTGGTTTTCGGCAAACTCGTCGACATAGTGGCCGGCGGTAAAACCTTTCCATTCCGGTGCGTAGGGGTAGACCGGGATCTGGATCATGTCCTTGTTCGGCAGCAGGTAGTTGAACAGGCGCAGTTCCATGGGCGAGATCACGTCTTCGGCGTCATGCAGGATGAAACCGGCGAACTCGATGCCGGCGTCCTGCTGGAAGCGCAGCAGGGCGTCGATGATGTTGTTCAGGCAGTCGGCCTTGCTGGTGGGCCCAGGGCGTGCGCAAACCACCTTGTGCACGTTGGGGTAGTGCAGGCACACCGCGTCGACGTCGGCCTGGGTTTGCGGGTCGTTGGGGTAGGTGCCGACGAAAATCTGGTAGTTCTCGTAGTCGATGGTGGAGGCCGCCAGGCGCGCCATTTCACCGACCACGCCCACTTCGTTCCAGGCCGGGACCATGATGGCCAGGGGTTTTTCCGGCACTTCGTACAGGCGCTTTTCGTCGGCCTTTTCGTACTTGTCATACACGCGAAAGCGCCGGATCAACTTGCGCACCCAGTAGCACAGGTCGATGAACAGGTCGTCCAGGCCCAGCAGGAACATCAGCGAGGCAAGGGTGATGGCCAGGATCTTCAGGCCGAACAACACGTAGGTGAGAAAATCGATGAATGCCAGGCTCATATGGCAGGCACCGGCAGGGCAGAGTGGGCCATCGTCTTTATCCTCGCTCGCTTCCCTCGACGAAGTTGTACGAAATGTCACTTTTGTACGGGATAGATACAAGCAGCCCTATAGGCTGTTGTCCAAATTTTGGGCTTTTTCTTGTGGGCTACATCTTGTAGCTTTACAGGTCGTTCATTCAGGGAGCTGAACATGCAAGGCAAGGCCCGCAAGATCGTCCAGGCCATTCTCTATGAAGCCATCGCGGTCGCCTGCGTGGCACCCGCGCTGGAGCTGGCGTTCGGTGCCGGCATGGCGCAGTCGACGGTGCTGTCGGTGCTGATGTCCGGCATCGCGATGAGCTGGAACATGGGCTACAACTGGGTGTTCGAGCGCTGGGAAGCGCGCCAGCGCCAGCGTGAGCGCACATTCATGCGGCGCTTGCTGCACGCCTTGGGCTTCGAGGGCGGGTTGGTGGTGATCTTGCTGCCACTGGTGGCGTACTGGCTGGATGTGAGCCTGTGGGCGGCGCTGCTGACCAACCTGGCGTTGTTCGTGTTTTTCTTCGTTTACGCCTTTGCCTTCCAGTGGGGCTTCGACAAGGTGTTCGATGTGCCGCTTTCGGCGCAGCAAGCCAAGTGTTGACTTTGTGCCGCACTAACGGCTAAGTTCCTACCCCATGAATACATTCCCGCATGTGAACGCCATTATTATTACCGCCATTATCAGCTTGGCGGGCTAGCGCGTACGTGCACCTAACCCGCCCTGGAGGCGGGTTTTTTCTCTCTGACTCCTGGGCAACATAAAAAAAGCCAAGGAGTCATCGATGACCAGCTTCAGCGTCCCTCGTCCTACCGTCACCCCCCAGCAACTGCTGTCGGAGCAGGTGCGGCGCATTCTGGCCGCGCCGGTGTACGACCTGGCCATCGAAACGCCGCTGCAAGCAGCGCCTGCACTGTCTGCCAGCCTGGGTAACCAGGTGCTGCTCAAGCGCGAAGACCTGCAACCTACCTTCTCGTTCAAGATCCGCGGCGCCTACACCCGTTTGTCACGCCTGAGTGCTGTGCAGCGCGAGCGCGGGGTAATCACCGCCTCGGCGGGCAACCATGCCCAGGGCGTGGCCCTGGCGGCGTCGCACTTGGGCATGAAGGCCACCATCGTCATGCCGACTACCACGCCATCCCTCAAAGTGGAGGGGGTGCGGTCGCGCGGCGGGCATGTGGTGCTGCACGGTGAGAGCTTCCCGCACGCCCTGGCCCATGCCCTGACGCTGGCCGACAGCGAAGGCGCCACCTTTGTGCCGCCGTTCGATGACCCGGACGTGATCGCAGGGCAGGGCACCGTGGCCATGGAAATCCTGCGCCAGCGCCCGGGCGCGCTGGACGCCATTTTTGTACCGGTGGGCGGTGGCGGGCTGATCGCCGGCATCGCTGCCTACGTGAAGTACCTGCGCCCCGAGGTGAAGGTGATTGGCGTCGAGCCGGAGGACTCCAACTGCCTGCAGGCCGCCATGGCCGCCGGCGAGCGGGTGATCCTGCCGCAGGTCGGCACATTCGCCGACGGCGTAGCGGTGGCGCAGATCGGCGCCCATTGCTTCGAGCTGTGCCGGCATTTTGTCGACGAAGTGGTAACCGTCAGCAGTGACGAGTTGTGCGCGGCGATCAAGGACATCTACGACGACACCCGGTCGATCACCGAGCCTTCTGGTGCCTTGGCGGTAGCCGGGATCAAGAAGTACGTTGCACGCGAGGGCGTGCAGGGGCAGACCCTGGTGGCCATTGACTCCGGGGCGAACGTCAATTTCGACCGCCTGCGCCATGTGGCCGAGCGGGCCGAACTGGGCGAGCAGCGGGAGGCGATCATCGCCGTGACCATCCCCGAGCAGCCAGGCAGCTTCCGCGCCTTCTGCCAGGCGCTGGGCAAGCGGCAGATCACCGAATTCAACTACCGCTACTACCCGGGCAAGGAAGCGCGCCTGTTCGTCGGGGTGCAGACCCACCCAGTGCACGACCCGCGTGATCAGCTGTTGGCCAACCTTCGTGAGCAGGGTTACAGCGTGCTGGACCTGACCGACAACGAGCTGGCCAAACTGCATGTGCGCCATACCGTGGGCGGCCATGCAGCGCCGGGCGCTGATGAGCGGGTGCTGCGCTTCGAGTTTCCCGAGCGCCCAGGGGCGTTGCTGGGCTTCCTCGAGCGGTTGGGCAAGCGCTGGAACATCAGCCTGTTCCATTACCGCAACCACGGTGCGGCGGAGGCGCGGGTGTTTGCCGCGCTGGAGGTGCCGGGGGATGAGTTGGCAGGCTTGCCGTTGGCGCTGGACGAGATGGGGTATCGGTATTGGGATGAGACAGACAACCCGGCGTACCTGCTGTTCCTGGGCTGACAGTTAATTTGAGTAGAAACCGGGGCCGCTGTGCGGCCTATCATTGCGCCTGCTGGGATCGCACGGGCGCCTGTATGTCGAGCGCCCACGATCACCCCACTTCACTTCGCTTGTTCAATTGCTCGCACTGCACCTGCGCATCCGTCCGGCTCGGGTAGCTCGGCTTGAGCCGCTCCTTCGCCTGGTTGTCGTAAATGTCGAACCCTCCACACACGGTAGCGGCGTAGTAGCGACTACCCACGCGGAACGACTCCTTTTCGATCGGCACCGCGGGAACGATAACGAATCTGGTTTGCATGTTTCGTGCCTCCCCAGGCAGAGACTTAAGTATTAGTCTCACCCGTGATAAGCATCAAGCAGGCTCATGAATAAAACCGCGCTTGATGAAATGGCGGCGGCCCGTCTGTCGCCTGCAGGGTGGTAATCGGTATTCCTGATCCAAAGTGGGGGGAACAACCCTTGGGCCAAGTGGTCTGCTGAGATGGCCTAAGTCGAACCAGGCGGCATTGAACAAGCACCGTCTGAGCGCTGTGCAGCGCTTCAGAGCCCCGCCAGTCAGGGACATGGCGGTCGATTATGTTCAGGTAGGTAAAGTTAGGTAAAAGCGGCCACGGCATATACACGGATCAGTATTGTGGTTTGTACTGTCCAGTTAAAGATGCCATTGATGAACACACTTCCGTCGCAGCCAAGCGCTGAACGCGGGGCGTTCTCCAGTTTTGAGGCGTGTCGCAACACCCAACAGGGCCCCGTGGTGATCCTTGCCTCTGGCGCCTCTGCCAAGCATTTTCCGCTGGGCGAATTCGCCCATTTGCCCATCATCGCCATGAACGGTTCGGTTGCGATGACCGCCGAACACGGCATCCAGCCATTCTTCTATGTGTGCACCGACAAAAGCTTTCGCCAGCAACAGCCGGCCTTGTTCGCCATTGCCTTGCGCGACAGCGAGCGCCTGGCGCTCTGGCCCGAGCAGTATGCGGGTGCCGATGTGCCGGTAGGCACCGAGTGCTATACCTTGCATAAAGCGGATACGCCGGGCCTGCTGGACGGTTTGCGTGGCCATGGTGACAGCTGCGTGTGCAACCGCACCCTGTGGAGCAAACGCAGCCGCTCGATTGCCTTCAGCAAAGACTTGGCGCACGGTTTCTTCGACGCCCGCACAGTGGCGTACGTGGCCTTGCAGTTGGCCTATCACCTGGGCTTCGAAGAGGTGTTACTGGTGGGTGTGGACCTGGATCAGAGCGTCGGCCGCTTCTACGAGAACGGCCAGGGGCAGTGTTCGCCGTGCGGGCTCGACCAGCATTGGGACAGCCGTATCCTGCCGTCGTTGACGCTGATGGCCAGGGAGGTCGTGAACGAGCACTTCCACGTTTACAACCTGTCGTCGATCTCGCGCATTCCAGCCGAGCTGATCCCCAGGGTCAACCTCAGGGAAGCGCGCCGGATCGCCGGTTGCGCAATTACCTGAGCAAGAAAGCGGGTGCGCGCAGGGCTGTGGATGCGTACAGTACGCCGAACGCAACCAGGCAGGAACCCGCTCATGTCCAGCGCATTCACCTTCATGCATTCGCCCGTCGGCACCCTGACCCTGGTCGCCCGCGGCGAGTGCCTGGCAGCCGTACTGTGGGAAGAGGAACGGGAAAACCGCGTGCGCCTCGGTGCCTTGCACCGTGACGACCAGTGCCCGGTGCTACTGGACACCGCGCGGCAGCTTGGCGAGTATTTTGCGGGCAAACGCCAGCGCTTCGAGCTGGCGCTGGATTTCGCTGGCACGGGGTTCCAGCGCCAGGTGTGGGCCGCGCTGCTGGCGATACCTTTCGGTGAAACCCGCAGCTACGGCGACATCGCCCGGCAGATCGGCAACCCCAGCGCGGTGCGAGCGGTAGGCGCCGCCAATGGCCGCAACCCGATCTCGATCATCGCGCCGTGCCACCGCGTGATCGGTGCTTCGGGCAGCCTGACCGGCTTTGCCGGTGGCCTGGCGGCCAAGCAGTACTTGCTGGCGCTGGAGGGCCGGCAAAGCCTGGCGCTGGACCTGTAGGCCTCAGCTGAACCAGCTGGCGACCAGGAAGGCCAGTAACGTCAGCGCCGACCCAGCCATCAGGGTGTACTGCCGATGGGCCCGACGTGCCTGGGCCTTGACCGCACGCAGGTACTCGCCGGGTGTCGGTGCATCGGGCCGATGGCGCAAACCCTCGGCCACATCGGCAAGCTGGCCCTGGATCAGCAAGCCGACGAGGTAGTAGGTGCAGGTGTAACTCAGCAACGCCAGAAACAGATAGATCATGCGGGGTGTGGGTCCAAAGGCAGGGCCATTGCGCTGGCGTTGCCAGTGTCCAGCATGATCAGCCCTTCACTGTGGTCGTCCAGGCTGGCCAACAAGCGCCCCTGGCTGTCCCACGCTGCCGAACCGCCAGCACCGATGAAGGTGTCGGCTGGCCCCACGCAGTTGGCCATCAATATCGGCATGCCCAGTTCTCGTGCCACCTCCGGGTAATGTGCGTATCCGTCGCGGATGCCCTTGGCGGTTTTCGCCACGCTGACCAGATACAGGTCGGCGCCGTGCTCGCGGGCGGCGGCCGCGTGGGCCATGAACATCGATTCGTAGCAGATCGCCGGTGCCACCCGATGGTCGCCTACTTGCAGCAGCAGTGCCTGATCGCCTGGGGTGAAGTAGGGCAGCTCGTCATCATGCAGGCGCCGTTTGGCATAGGCCTGGCGCGGTGCCCCGGGGCTGAAGATGGGCATGCCGATGCGAATACCGTCGGGTGTCGGCAACGGCAGGCCAACGGCCACGGTGATACCCAGGCGGTCACAGGCTGCCTGCAGCGGGCCCAGTCGCTCGGAGCTGACCGGCAAGGCGGCCTGGCGCGCAAGGCTTGGCTCATAGCCGGTCAGCGACAGTTCGGGGAACACCACCAGTTCCGCGCCAAGGGCTGCGGCCTGCTCGATGCAGGCCAGATGACGCTGGAGGTTGCCTGGCAAATCGCCCTTGAGCGACGCCAGTTGTACGGCGCACAGTTTCATGAAATACCCTTCCCTGGTACAGGTTGAAGGGTCGAGCATACTATCGGCACCGACGCCTGTACCAGTGAAGGCTTTTTCAGGTTGCCGGGTGCGTCGCGAAGCGCTGGCGGAACCAGTCGTCGAGCATGGCCTTCTCGGCATACAGGCGGTCGCTGCTGCTGGCGACCCGGCCGGGGCGGCTGAGGTACATCTTGTCGCTGACCCGTTCCTCGGCCTGCTGGGCGGGTTTGCCCGGCTGGCTGAGGGTGTAGGTGAGGTCGATGGTCGGCCAGGTGATCTCGCGCATGAAACGCACATCGTAGGCCTGGCTGTGCCAGGGCTCGAAGCGCCCGGCCAGATCGATGTCGCGGATATCGATGACCAGTTGCTGGCCCGGTTGCAGGTAACGCTGACCGAGCTTTTGCAGGTACTGGGTAAGGGACTTCATCACATAGGCGTCGGCGCCACGCTCATAACCGTGGCTGTCCAGGCTGGCGTCGCGAAATTGTTCCGGGTGGTCGAAACGCACCTCGACCTGCGCGGCCGGGGAGCCTTGTGCCATGCTGTTCAGTGACAGCGCCATGAGCACGGCACACACGAGGGCGGTACGCATGATGCACCTCCGGGGTAGATTGGGGGGTGTCTCCATTTTACGCCCGCCATGGCAGCACCTGCAGAGGAAGATTGTAATGGGACGGTTTCGGCGGTTGCTCGCCAATATCCGGGGGCGTGACCTGGCGGTGGGCGATATCCATGGTCACTTCCAGCGCCTGGAACAGTGCCTTGAAGCGGTGGGTTTCGACCCGTCCGTAGACCGCCTGTTCAGTGTGGGTGACCTGGTCGACCGGGGGCCGCACAGCGAGGCCGTGCTGGAGTGGCTCGCGCAGCCTTGGTTCCATGCGGTGCAAGGTAACCATGAGGCGCTGGCAATCACTCGCGTGCGTGGGGGGCGGCTTGACCTGGACATGTATCGCGCAGCGGGTGGGAGCTGGTTTCTGGACCTGCCGCGCAAGGCGCAATTGCGTTTCGTGGAACGCTTCGAGCAATTGCCGATTGCCATTGAGGTGGAAAGTGCGGCCGGCTTGGTCGGGTTGCTGCATGCAGACAGCCCGTTTGCGGATTGGGCAGCGCTACGTTCCAGCCTGCAACTGGATGATGACCCCGAAGTACGCAAGGTATGCCAGTGGTCGCGGCGGCGCCTGAAAGAAGGCGATACAGAACAGGTGCAAGGCCTGAGGGCCTTGCTGGTCGGCCATACGCCGGTGCTGGAGGCAAAGCGGCTGGGCAATGTCTGGCACCTGGATACGGGGGGCTGGGCGGGCGGCCATTTCACCTTGATGGACATGCGCACGCTGCGACTGGTCAGCCCCGGGCCAGATGCAGCACCAGCGCCGCAGCCAGTATCACCAGCATGAGCCCTGAGGCCCGCTCCAGCCACGGCAGGCTGCGGGCGAAACGCCGCAGTACCCGCTGGTTGCCGATGGCCACGGCTACCAGCAGGTCCCAGAGCAGGACGATGCTGAACATCCACACGGCGTAGGCCGATTTCCAGCCGGTGCTGGCGCTGGCTACCATGCTGGCAAGGCTGGCATAGAACAGCGCGTTCTTGGGGTTGAGGATGCCGGACAAAAAGCCCATGCCCAGAGTGTGCCACCAGCCTTGAGCCCGCTGTTTGTCAGCGACTGAGCGCAGGCTGGTTTGCCCGGCATGGCGCAGGAACAGCACGCCGATGTACAGCAGGTAGCTGGCGCCGGCCAGTTGCAGGGACGTGAACAGCAGGCTGCCTTCCTGCAACACCGACAGGCCGGTGAAGGCCATGGCGATGAACGCGCCATTGGCCAGGGCAATGCCCAGGCAGGCGCCACTGGCGATGCGCCAGCCGCTGTTGATCGAGCTGCGTGCGACCAGGAAGAAGTCCGGGCCGGGTGAGAGCAGGGCGAGAAAGTGGGCGAGGGCGATGATCAGGAACTGTTGCATGGGCGGGGCGGCTCTGCGGGAAAAACCGCAGTCTGCTGCCGGGCTTGTCGGGCGTATTGAAGAATATTGCGTGGTAGTGCCTTGGGGCTGCTGCGCAGCCCTATCGCGACACAAGGCCGCTCCCACAAAGGTCCTGCGTATGCCGTTCAATGTGGGAGCGGCCTTGCGTCGCGATAGGGGCGCAAAGCGCCCCCAGGATCTCAAGGGCTGCGCACATCCCGGTACTGCCCCGGCGTCACGCCCACATGGGCCTTGAATACCCGCTGGAAATGGCTTTGGTCGGCAAACCCGAGCCGGTAGGCCACCTCCGCCAACGCCAGCCCTTCACCCAACAACTGCCGCCCGCGATTGATCCGGGCATTGAGCACATAGGCATGCGGGGTCAAGCCGGTGGCGGTGCGGAACGCGCGGATCAGCTGGTAGCGCCCAAGGCCGGCTTCGCGGGCCAGTACCTCCAGGCAGAGTTGCGCGGGGTCTTGCCCTTCGAGGCGCGCGATCAATCCGCTCAACGCAGTCGCGCCCAGAGCGGGGGCCGCTGCCAGAGGGGCTTGTGCGGTAAAGTCCAGGTCACCCACAAAGGCAATCAGCGCCGCATCCTTCTCACTGTTGCTGGCGCTGGAGAACAGCAACCTGTTCAGCTCGCAGAACTGACCATACACCGCCGGCGCCCGGCAGATACGCGCCGGTTCGCCGGGCCCGCCGCCGCCCAGCCCCGACTCCAGGCGCACGTGTGTCAGCCAGTCGGCGTCCACATGCAGCATCTGGTAGCTCCAGGCTTGCCCGGGCTCGGGGTTGCAGGCATGCACGCGGTGGGCTGGCACCAGCACCAGCGTACCGGGTGTCAGGCGTTCCTGCCCATTCGCGGCGCCGCTGAAATGGCTGTGGCCGGCATCCACCGCACCGATGGAAAACGTTGGGTGGCTGTGGGCCTTGTAACAGGCCCGGCTATGACAGGCGCGGCGGCTTTCCACATGCGGGAGTGCCGGGTCGCGCCACAGCGCGGCGTGGGGGCGGGGCATCACAAGGTCCTCTATTTCGCCGGCAGCGTAACAGGTGCCGCGGACCCATACAGTTTTTATCGCTGGCTGTAACTTGACCGCAAGGCCCGGCACACGCCGAAATAGACGCCTGTTGCCAAAGGAAAACAACAATGGACCTTTCAAGCCTGCTGCTTTTCATCCCCGCCTGTTTTGCCCTGAACATGGCGCCGGGGCCGAACAACCTGCTGTCGCTGCACAACGCCAGCCGCTACGGCCTGCGCACGGCCTGCGTGGCAGGTGGTGGTCGCATTGTCGCCTTCAGCGGCATGATCGCCCTGGCGGCCATGGGCCTGGCCGTGGTGCTGCATACCAGTGAATACCTGTTCCTGGCCATCAAGGTAGTGGGGGCGGCCTACCTGTTCTACATCGCCTGCCAACTGTGGCGTGCACCGGTAGGCGAGGCAGTGGTGGCAACGGACCACCCGCGTGGCACCTGGCGCCTGACGCGCCAGGAGTTCTGGGTGGCGGCCGGCAACCCCAAGGCCATCCTGATCTTCACCGCATTCCTGCCGCAGTTCGTTACAGTCGGCAGCGCCACCCCGGTGAGCGAGCAGTTTCTGTGGTTGGGCGCGCTGTTCCTGCTGTTGGAATGGGCGGCCATTGCCCTCTATGCAGGCCTGGGCGCCTACATGCAACGCTGGTTCAGCCAGCCCGGCCCGCGCCGCGTGTTCAACCGGGTCAGCGCCTCCCTGCTGGGCTGCGCCGGCCTCGGCTTGCTGGCGGCGCGCCGCTAGAACTGCCAGCGGACCCCCAGGTTGACGCCGCTGGCTTCCTGCTGGCGGCTGTCCAGGTTGGCGGTGTACTGCACGCCGCCATGCAGGCTCAGCGCTTCGCTGACCTGCGCCACCACGCCGCTTTCCAGTTGTACCGAGGTGTAGCGGTAGTCGGTCTTGATCTTGTCGACATCATCGAAGGTCAAGGTGTCGCGGCCACCGTCGCCGTGCCACAGGTTGACTTGCGCATAGGGCTGCAACAGGCGCCCGCTGCTTCCCGTGAACGCACCTTCCAGGCGCACCCCCAAGCGCCCGGTCAGCTCTACCTGGGCGTCATGGCTGATGTGCGAGACACTATCGTTTGCGCTGTCGAGCGAGACTTTTTGTGCAATCAGCTGGGCTTGCGGCTCCAGCGTCCAGCGCTCGGACAGGGCAATGGGGTAGCCGGATTCCAGCGACGCCGTCCAGGCATGGCCGTCGATGTCCAGCTTGTCGCCGCGGTCCGAGCGGGCTCGCCCATCAAGACGGGTGTACTGCAACACTGCATCCAGGTACGCGCCTTGCGGCCCGACCAGCGTCCAGTAAGTGCCGACGCTGTCGCCATCAAGTTTCAGGTCGCCAACGCTGCGGTCTTGCTCGGCCAGGGCGAAACCTTTTAAATCGGCGTCCAGGCGGTTGTGGCTGACGTAAAAGCCGACATGTTGGCGATAACCGCCGTCGCCCGTCTTGGCATAGATGTCCTGGCCCACCTTGAAGCCATACAGATCGCCATCCAGGCTCGGGCTGACCGTACCGCTCCATTGCTGACGCAGGGTGCCACCGTAGGCCTGCCCCCAACTGGCAGGCAGGGCGCCTTCGCCTTTGAGCAACTGCTGGTCGCCCTGGCGCTGATGGAAGGTGCCCAGGGCCTGGCGGGCGATGATCGCAGCGCCTCTTGGGGCTGCAGCGTAAACCGGGACTTCCGGGCGATACAGCGGCAGGCTTTCGCCTTGCACGGGGGCAGGCAGGTCAACCTGGCCAGGTGCCGGTGCGGCAACAGGTGGCGTCAGGGCAGGTGCTATCACCGGTGGCTCACCCGGTTCCGATGGTTGTGTCGGTTGTTCGGGCCCGGGTACAGGTGCAGGAGCAGGTGGCGCGACCAGCGTCGAGCGCAGGAACCAGCTGTTTTCGCTGCCAGCGGTTACACCGCCTTTGAACAATCGGTAGTCATAAGCACCCACCGATAGCGTTTGCGTCTGCACGAATGCAGTGGCCGTGCTGGTGGCGCCGTCACGGGCTTCGACGACCTGGATGCCGTTCTGTGCAGTTGCTGCACCCGCGCCATTGAGGTTGTTGACGAGCAATCGCGTGGAGCCGCTGATGGCACCACGGCTGACCACTAGGCGGTCGGAGGCAGCGCCATCGCCTGCCAGCACGCTATTCAGGCGCAGGGTGCCGTTGTTGCCGGTGTAACCGCCCTGGATTGTCAGGCGGCCCTGAGCGTCGTTGCCACGGCTCAGGTCGAGGGTGCCGGCGTTGACTACCGATGCCTTGCTGTCATTCTGGATGCTGATGATGCTGCCCTGGCGGCTGATCAGCGAGCTGCTTGCATCGATTTGCAGGGTCCCGGTCCCAGTGGCGGGGATCACGCGTGGCTGATCGCTGCCGAGGTCTCCCAGCGTAAGGGTGTCGTTGAGGGTGAGCTGGCTGCCCTGCTTGAGGTTGATGGCCTCCCAGTTTATATACGGCGCGCCTTGGCCGACCTGACTCTGCTCGAACGTCAATGTGTCCGTGCCGGTACCGCCGTCCAGGGTAACGGCAGAGTTGCCGAGGTCAAGGGCGCGAACGATGGCGGTGTCATCGTCATTCTCCATGATGACCCGCTTACCGATCTGGCCACCCGTCCAGGTAAATTCATCCCTGCCGTTGCCAGTGCGTATTTCGCCTTTGAGCGTGCCGCCGCTGATGGTTATCTTGTCAACGCCGCTACTGGTACTGATATCACCGCCGACGGTGCCGCCCGTCATGATGATCGTGTCGTTGCCAAGCCCGCTGACAACGTTGCCAACAACAACGGTTTCGACACCGAGCCCCTGGGAAATCTCGAGGAAGTTGTCAGCCAGCTTGAGATCGATTCGGCCAATGCTGCCGCCTTTGAACCACGCCGTGTCACCATCTTCAAAAGCGCCCGTGATGGTGCCGCCGGTCATGGTGAACGTGTCCATGTCACCGCCCTGGTTCAACGACCCTAGCGTGCCGCCAGACATGGTGAAGGTGTCTTGGCCATTGCCTTGTTGCAATGACTGGACCGTTCCGCCGCTGAGGGTGAACTCATCAGCGGCATCGGTTTGCACAAGGGCGCCAAGGGTCTCACCGGGGGTAACCGCCAGGGATTGGGAATGAGCCAGCAACGGCAGTGCCAGCAGGGGAAAGGGCAGCAGTAAGCGGGGGCATCGCATAGGCAGGTCTCCGGCTCCATTGAAGGGTCCACTACCTGAAGCGACGCCGGCGGGGCGGCTTCGGCCCTGCCAGAGTTGTATGTAATGTTTGGTGAGGGGGCAACTGGCAAAAATGTCAGGTGGCCCGCTGCCATCAATCGCGGTAGAACGTTTGCACCAGGTGGTAGCCGAACTTGCTCTTGATCGGCCCGTGCACCACACGCAAAGGTTTCTTGAAAATTACCTGGTCGATAGCGCCGACCATCTGGCCCGGGCGGACTTCGCCCAGGTCGCCGCCGCGCTTGCCCGAAGGGCAGATAGAAAACTTTTTGGCGAGCACGTCGAAAGCCTCGCCGTTGGCGATGCGCTGCTTGAGCTTTTCGGCTTCGTCAGCGGTCTTGACCAGGATGTGGCGGGCTTGAGCTTTCATGAGGTACCTGTGCTTCGGGGCGCAAAAAAAGGGGCGCATTATGCCTGATAGATTCGCTTTGTAGGAGCGGCCTTGTGTCGCGATGGGCCGCAGGGCGGCCCCGGCAATTTGCACTGCGAAGCTGAAAATTTGGGGCCGCTTTGCGGCCCATCGCGACACAAGGCCGCTCCTACAGGGGCCGCGGTAGTTATTCGACTTTAGCCTTTTGCACGTCCTGCGACGCCGACCAGATGCGGTAGCGCACCTCGACATCCTTGGGCACATACACCACCACCGGCAGCTTGCTGTTGTAGCGCAGCAGGAAGCCGTCACCGATCACCGGCACGAAGGCCTTGGTCTTCTTGCCATCCGGGCAGGCCATCAGGGTGCTGGCCGGGCCGCTGACTTTGTCCAGGCGGTAGTAGTTGTAGCCCCAGCCTTCCAGGGTGCGTTCTTCCAGGCTGCCGCCCAGGCGCTGGCGATTGCAGTCGACCTGCAAGGTCTTGCCGGCGAGGATTTCCAGTTTGTAAGCCGATTCATCGGCCTGTGCCGGCAGGTGGATGACCTGCCGGGTAAAGCCTTTTTCCGCTTCGGGGTAAGGCGCGACGTCCTTCAGGCTGGCCGCCATCACGGGCGTGGCGGCAGCCAGGGTGAGGGCCAGAATTGCGGTCATCGGGGTAGGGCGCATAGGGCCTCCTTGCAGATAAACGAATGCGAACCCGCCGCCAGGCCCAGGCCGCCCGTCACTGGGCCAACCAGCCACCATCGACGTTCCAGGCGGCGCCGCGAACCTGGCTTGCGGCCTCGCTGCACAGGAATAGTACCAGTTCACCCAGGTGCTCGGGGGTGACAAACGCCAGCGACGGTTGCTTTTCGGCCAGCAGATCATGCTGTGCTTGCAGCGGATCGCCACCGTTGGCAGCACGATCGTCGATCTGCTTTTGCACCAGCGGGGTCAGCACCCAGCCGGGGCAGATGGCGTTGCAGGTGACATTGCTGGTAGCGGTTTCCAGGCCAACCACCTTGGTCAGGCCGACCACACCGTGTTTGGCTGCCACGTAGGCTGCCTTGCCGGTCGAGCCGACCAGGCCATGCACCGAGGCAATGTTGATGATGCGCCCCCAGTTGCGCGTGCGCATGCCCGGCAGGGCCAGGCGCGTGCCATGGAACACAGCTGACAGGTTCAGGGCAATGATCTTGTCCCAGCTTTCCAGCGGGAACTGCTCCACCGGCGCTACATGCTGGATGCCGGCGTTGTTGACCAGGATGTCGACGCCACTGAATTCGCGCTCGGCCAGGGCGAACAACGCTTCAATCTGCTCGACGTCCGACAGGTCGGCCGGGTGGTGGATAGCCTTCACCCCATGCCGGGTGATCTGGGCCAGCGCCGGTGCCGGGTCGCCAAAGCCGTTGAGTACGATATTGGCGCCAGCGCGGGCCAGCACCTGGGCGATACCCAGGCCGATGCCGCTGGTGGAACCGGTGACGAGTGCAGTCTTGCCTGTGAGGGTCATGCAAAGCTCCTTGTCATGTAAAGGCAGGTCCGGCCTCTTCGCGGGTAAACCCGCTCCCACAGTGCCCCGAAAGATTCAGCTTCTGGGGAGATCCTGTGGGAGCGGGTTCACCCGCGAAGAGGACGGGCCTGATAACTCATCCTCTGGGGTCGAACGCTTCGCGCAAGGCGTCCCCGATAAACACCAGCAGTGACAAGATCACCGCCAGCGCAAAAAACGCCGTAAAGCCCAGCCACGGCGCTTCCAGATGTTGCTTGCCCTGGGTCACCAGCTCACCCAGCGAGGCGCTGCCTGCCGGCATGCCGAAACCGAGAAAATCCAGTGCAGTCAGGGTGGTGATCGCCCCGGTCAGCATGAACGGTACATAGGTCAGCGTGGCGTTCATGGCATTGGGCAAGATATGCCGCAGCATCACCTGGCTGTCCGGCAGCCCCAGCGCGCGTGCGGCTTTCACGTACTCCAGGTTGCGCCCACGCAGGAACTCGGCGCGCACCACATCGACCAGTGCAAGCCAGGAGAACAGCGCCATGATGCCCAGCAGCCACCAGAAATCCGGCTCGACAAAACCGCTGAGAATGATCAGCAGGTAGAGCACCGGCAACCCCGACCACACCTCCAGCAGGCGTTGGCCGAGCAGGTCGACCCAGCCGCCGTGGTAGCCCTGCAACGCGCCGGCCACCACGCCGATAAACACGCTGACCACGGTCAGTGCAAAGGCAAACAGCAGCGATACCCGCGTGCCATACAGCACCCGAGCCAGTACGTCGCGGCCCTGGTCGTCGGTGCCTAGCCAGTTGCTCGCGCTGGGCGGGCTGGGGGTGGGTACCAGCAGGTCGTAGTTGGGGGTGTCGGCGCTGAACGGGATGGGCGCGAACAGCATCCAGCCGCCCTGGTCGGCTATCAGTTGACGGACATAGGCACTGCGATAGTCGGGCTGGAACGGCAACTGGCCGCCGAATTCCTGTTCGGTGTAGCGCTTGAGCGCCGGTACGTACAGGTCGCCCTTGTAGCCCAGCAGCAGCGGCTTGTCGTTGGCCACCAGCTCAGCGCACAGGCACAACAGCAAAAGGCCGGCGAACAGCCACAGCGAGACCCAGCCGAGGCGGTTGCGGCGAAAGCGTTGCAAGCGGCGGCGCGAGACGGGTGAAAGCATCAGTGCGCCCTCGTGTCGAAGTCGATACGCGGGTCGAGCAGGGTGTACGACAGGTCACCGATCAGGCGGATCAACAGGCCTGCCAGGGTGAAGATGAACAGGGTGCCGAACACCACCGGGTAATCTCGCGATACGGCGGCCTCGTAACTCAGGCGGCCGAGGCCATCGAGCGAGAAGATCACCTCGATCAGCAACGACCCGGCGAAGAACACCGTGATCAGTGCCTGAGGTAACCCGGCCACCACCAGTAGCATGGCATTGCGCAGCACGTGGCCGTACAGCACCCGGCGCTCGCTAAGGCCTTTGGCGCGGGCGGTGACCACGTACTGGCGGGAGATCTCGTCGAGGAAGGCGTTCTTGGTAAGCAACGTAAGGGTGGCGAAACCGCCGATCACCAAGGCCCCGACCGGCAGCACCAGGTGCCAGAAGTAGTCGGCCACCTTGCCCAGCAGGCTGAGTTCGTCGAAGTTTTCCGAGACCAGCCCGCGTACCGGGAACCAGTTGAGCGAGGTGCCGCCGGCGAATAGCACGATCAGCAGCAAGGCGAACAGGAACGAGGGCAGGGCGTAGCCGATCACGATCAGTGCGCTGCTCCAGGCATCGAAACGGCTGCCGTGGCGCACCGCCTTGCGGATGCCCAGGGGGATCGATACCAGGTAGGTGATCAGCGTGGCCCAGAAGCCCAGCGACAGGGTGACCGGTAACTTGTCGAGGATCAGGTCGGTGACTTTGGCACCACGGAAGAAGCTGCTGCCAAAGTCCAGGCGGGCATACTGGCCGAGCATCAACCACAGGCGTTCGGGGGCGGATTTGTCAAAGCCGTACTGGCGCTTGATCTCTTCGATCAGTTTTGGGTCCAGGCCGCGGGTGGCCCGCGACTCGCTGTGAACGACCTCGGCCCGGGCGCCGGGTGCGCCGCCACCCAGGCCTTGCAGGCGCGCCACGGCCTGTTCCACCGGGCCACCCGGGGCGGCCTGGACGATGGCGAAATTCACCAGCAGGATCGCCAGCAGCGTCGGGATGATCAACAACAGGCGGCGCAGGATGTAGGTGGTCATGGCGAGGCCTGCCGGCGTTCGGCCATTTGCGCGTTGGTCAGCGGGGTGGGGCTTACTTCCCACCAGGTGTCCAGGCCTTCGTCATAGGCGGCCTGGACTTTGGGCAGGCCGAAACGGTTCCACCAGGCGGTGGAGCTGCCCGGCGGATAGTAGTTGGGGATCCAGTAGTAGTTCCATTGCAGCACCCGGTCCAGGGCATGGGCGTGGTGCAGCATGTCGGCCTGGGTGTCGGCGCGCACCAGGCCGTCGATCAGCTGGTCCACGGCCGGGTCCTGCAACACCATCAGGTTGTTCGAGCCGGGGTCGTGGGCGGCTGCCGAGCCAAAGTAGTTGTACAGCTCGGCACCGGGCGACAGGGTGACCGGGTAGCCGGTGACGATCATGTCGTAGTCACGTGCCATCAGGCGGTTGACGTACTGGGCTGAATCGACATTGCGAATGTTCAAGGTGACGCCGATCTGTGCCAGGTTGCGTTTCCACGGCAGCAGCAGGCGCTCCAGGCCGGACTGGCCATTGAGGAAGGTGAAGGCCAGCGGCGTGCCCTGGCTGTTCACCAGGCGGTCACCTTCGGGGTGCCAGCCGGCTTGTTCAAGCAGCGCCAGGGCCTGCAGCTGCTGCTTGCGGATAATCCCCGAACCATCGGTGACCGGTGCGGTAAACACGGTGGTGAAGACTTCGTCCGGTACTTTGCCACGCAGCGGAACGAGCAGCTTGAGTTCGCCGGCATCCGGCAGCTTGCGGGCTGCCAGCGGGGTGTTGGAGAACACGCTCTGCTGGCGGATGTACAGGTTGCGCATCATCTGCCGGTTGCTCCACTCGTAGTCCCACAGCATGCCCAGCGCCTGGCGCACGCGGCGGTCCTTGAACTGCGGCTGGTCGAGGTTGAACACGAAACCCTGCGCAACCTGCGGTTTGGCCGGGCCCAGGTGGGCGCGTTGCAGGCGGCCGTCGTCCAGTTGCGCGCCGTTGTAGCCCAGGGTGTACGCGGTAGCGGAGAACTCGCGGTTATAGTCGTAGCCACCGCCTTTGAGCACCTGGCGCGCCACTTCGGTGTCGCCGAAGTACTCGATGCGCAGCTGGTCGAAATTGTAGCGGCCACGGCTGGCCGGCAGGTTGCGCGCCCACCAGGTCGGGTTGCGCTGGAAGGTGATGCTGCGGCCGTTGTCGATGCGCCCGATGCGGTACGGCCCGCTGCCGACCGGCTTGTCGAAGCCGGCACCATTGGCGAAGTCGCGCTGCTGCCAGTCATGTTCGGGCAGCACCGGCAGGCTGGCGAGGTCCAGCGCCAGGGTGCGGCCGTGGTCGGGCTTGAAGTCGAAGCGCACGTGCTGCGGGCCTTCCACGGTGACGCCGGTCACGTCGGCGAACTGGGTGCGGTATTTAAGGCTGCCCTTGCTCATCAACAGCTCGAAGGTAAACCGTACGTCCTCGGCGCGCACCGGTTTGCCATCGGCGAAGGTGGCACGCGGGTCTATCTCGAAACGCAGCCAGGCATCCTCTGGGCCACGCTCCATGTTCCGGGCGATCAGGCCGTAGACGGTGTAGGGTTCATCGAACGAGCGGACCGCCAGTGGCGCGTATAGCAGGCCGTCGACCTCGCTGACACCGATGCCCTTGTCGATATACGGCAGGATATGGTCGAACTGCCCGATCTCGATGGCCGAGCGGCGCAGGATGCCGCCCTTGGGGGCGTCGGGGTTTACGTAGTCGAAATGCTGGAAGTCGGGGGTGTAGCGGGGGGCTTCGTCGTAGACGGTGAGGGCGTGGCTGGGAGCGGCCTGGACCGTAAAGCCCATGCACGAAAATACAAGCCCCCACAATACTTGTGGGAGCGGGTTTACCCGCGAATGCGTCGGAGCAGGCAACGAGGTTGTCTGGTCTGGCCTCTTCGCGGGTAAACCCGCTCCCACAGGGGGTCTGATCACCGGGAGGGGTGAATCAGTCCTGGCGGCTGGTCACTTCCAGCAGGTGGTAACCGAACTGGGTCTTCACCGGGCCTTGCACGGTGTTGACCGGGGCGCTGAACACCACGGTGTCGAACTCCTTGACCATCTGGCCCGGGCCGAACGAGCCCAGGTCACCGCCCTGACGGCTGGACGGGCAGGTGGAGTTGGCTTTGGCGATTTCGGCGAAGTCGGCGCCTGCTTCGATCTGGGCTTTCAGTTCGTTGCACTTGTCTTCGCTGCTGACCAGGATGTGGCGGGCGGTTGCACGGGCCATGGGTACTGCTCCTTGGGGTAAAAAGGCAAGCCTAGCGCACTTGCTTGGGGTATGTCTCGCCAGGCTCGCAACCTCGGCTCACAGTTTTTGTGCCGCCTCACGCAACAGGGTTTCAGTCGAGGCCCAGCCCAGGCAGCCGTCGGTGATCGACACACCGTATTTCAGTGCCCCCTTGCCCAGCGCTTGGCAGCCATCGAACAGGTGCCCCTCGATCATCACGCCAACGATCGAGCGGTCACCGGCCAGGCGTTGTTCCAGCACTTCGTTGAACACCGCTGGCTGGCGTGCCGGGTCCTTGCCGCTGTTGGCGTGGCTGCAATCGACCATGATCCGCGCCTGCAACCCCACCTTGGCCAGGGCCTGGCGGGCCATGGCGATGCTGTTGGCATCGTAGTTGGGGCCCTTGTGGCCACCCCGCAGTACCAGGTGTGTATCGGGGTTGCCCAGGGTTTCGATGATTGCCGGGTGGCCCTGCGCATCCATGCCGAAGTGGCGGTGCGGGTGGGCAGCGCTGCGCATGGCGTCGCTGGCGATGGCGATGCCGCCGTCGGTGCCGTTCTTGAAACCCACCGGCAGCTCCAGGCCACTGACCATTTCGCGGTGAATCTGCGATTCGGTGGTGCGTGCGCCAATCGCGGCCCAGGCCAGCAGGTCGTCGAAGTAGCCGGCGGCCATCGGTTGCAGCAGCTCGGTGGCAACCGGCAGGCCACGCTCGATCATGCTCAGCATCAGCCCGCGGGACAGTGCGATACCCGAGTGCATGTCGTCGCTGCCATCAAGGTGCGGGTCGTAGGCCAGGCCTTTCCAGCCCACGGTAGTACGCGGTTTTTCGACGTAGGCGCGCATCACCAGCAGCAGCTTGTCATCCACTTCGCGGCTGAGGGCGGCCAGGCGGTCGGCGTATTCCAGGGCCGAGCGTGGGTCGTGGATCGAGCATGGGCCGACGATGACTAGCAGGCGCTCGTCGCGGCCTTCGAGGATGTTGCGGATGGCTTGGCGGTGGGCCTGGACTTGCTGGGCCAGTTCACTGGACAGCGGCATCTGCTGTTTGAGCAGGTGCGGGCTGGGCAGGCGCTTGCTGACGGTGGTATTGGCTGCTTGCGGCTGGGTCAGGGGCAGGGCGAGGTTGGAAGCTTGCATGGCGTTTTTCCCTGGGCGGACGGCGGGTTCTGGCCCGCGTGGTCGGCCCTATCGAGGTGTTCGACAGATCGTTGAATTCGTATTGGCTGCTGCATTGCCACCTGTAGAGGACCGATCGGAGGCGGCAGGCTGGCCCGAACGGGATTGGCTAAATCGCCAGGCATAGGTGTTTGCGTAGTAATAAGTGGCGTAGTTCATGAATCTGTCCTCAATATGAATCGGTGTTGTTCAAAGGCCTGAAAAGCAAAACCCCCGGTCGGGGAGCCGACCGGGGGTTTGAGTATTCTCATGTTCGGCGGCCCCTCGAAGGTGGGCGCCGTGTGGGTATCGGCGCCTAGTGGCTAAACCAATACCCAAAGTAATAGCTGGCAGGTGCCACGCAGCCGACAACGGCCAGCACAGGGCGCAGGTTGCGACCGGTGTGGTTGGCGTGGTTGCGGGTGTGTTTTGGCATGTTGCTCTCCAGTGAATGAGCCCGAGCTTACTTCAGTTTTACCGGGCCATTCAATGGATAAATGCTATGGAGCCGATCATTTGTTTTGTACTGATTGGTTCAATGACCATAACGACCGACCAGGCTCTGCGCCCCCAATGCGTGGCCTTGTAGCAACTGCAGCAGGCCATTGCGGTCAAGGCCTTCGGGCAAGGTGCCCAACGGCAGGTCGGTGGCGATCAGGGTCAGTGCGTAATGGTGCGGGTTGTCGCCAGCGGGTGGGCAGGGGCCCCGGTAGCTGAGGGTGCCCCGCGAATTGCGCCCCACTGTCACGTATTGCCCACTAAGCCCCGCCATGCCTTCCTTGAGCCCATCGTGTTCCGGGTCGATGTTGTAGGCAACCCAGTGCACCACGCCGATACCCTTGCCGCCGTCCGGATCGAACATGATCAGCGCGAGCGACCGGGTACCTGCGGGCAGGTTTTCCCAGCTCAGTTGCGGGGTGCGCTCTTCACCGGCGCCGCAGGCCGGGTCTGGGCCGACCTGCTGCAGGGCGATCACGCCACCATCGGTGAACGACGAGGAGCTGATCGACAGCGCCCCTTGGTTACTGCTGTTGGCCAACGCCGTGCAAGGCAGCAGGGCGGCGAGCAGCCACGGTTTGACGTTCATGACGAATCCTTGGCAGGGCTTTGGGGCGCAGTGTAGCCGAGGCGAGCCTTAGTGGCTGTCCTGGTCCTCGGCGGTGCCGCCGGTGTGCCCGGCCCCAGAGCCGGTCGCCTCGCCCGTGCTGTTGGAACCGCCACTGGCCCCGTCGGCGGCATCGCTGTTGCTGCCGGTGTCGCTGCTGTCGTTGTCCTGGCCACTGCCGGGGCTGTTGACGCTGCTGTCGTCACCGGCGGTCTTGCCGCCAGACTGGTCGGTTTGCGGACGGCTGTCGGTGTTGGTGTCGGTGGCGGCGAAGGTGGTGCCGGTGAGGCTGGTCAAGGCCAGCGCCAGGCACAGGGAAAGCGGGCGAATGCGGATCATGGGAATGCTCCTTTGCGGATGATCTGTCATTCGTTTGGCTGGCGACGGGTGGCGGGGTGCCTTCTGGGCGACGGGTGGTCATTTCCGGGGCTGCTTTGCAGCCCAATCGCGACGCAAGGCCACTCCCCCAAGGAAATGCGATTTCCTGTGAGAGCGGCCCTGGAATCAATGAGATTCTGAGCGCTGTGCTGGCGCCGGGTTTTCGACCGGCTCCAGCGGCGGATGCTCCTGCGCCGCATGCATCAGGTCTTCGGTCACCCGCAGCTCGGCGCCGGTTGGCGAGAAGGTGGTCGACGCGGTGAACGGTGCCGGGTGCTCTGCGGCCGGGCGCTTGCCACGGCGCCACATGAAGAAGCACACCATGGCCAGGTTGACCACGGCAAAGGCCCAGAACAAACCGGCCTCGCCAAACTCGGTCATCATCGGCGAAATCGCCACCGGCGCCATGGCCGAACCCAGCGAGTTGATCAGCAGCAAGCCTTGAATCATCGGTACCAGCGCATCGGAGGGCGCCCGGTCGGCCGCGTGGCTGACTGCCACCGGGTACAGCGTGAACACGCCACCACCCAGCAGGAACAGCATGGCCGGCAGCAGGAACGAGTCCGACGGCAGGAACACCGTGATCAGCGAAAGCACCACGCACAGCGCGGCCAGGGCGATCAAGACGTCCTGGCGGTCCCTGCGGTCGGACCAGCGGCCCACCGGGTATTGCAGCAGCATGGCACCGAGGATCACCCAGGCCATCATGTTGCCGACCTCACCGACCGCCAGGCCGATGCGCTGCAGGTACAGCGGCAGCAGGGCATAGATGCCGGCAATCGCCACGCCCGAACCGAAGCAGCCAACCAGGCCAGACGGCGCCACACCCAGCAATTGGCGGGGTTTGAGGGGTTCGACCTGGTCCAGCAGGGGCGATACTCGCGGCAGGATCACGATAGGCAGCACAGACAGGGCAGCCAGCACGCCAGCCAGCATGAAGGGGGCGGTGTCGCCAAGCTGAGTGATTTCGCCCAGGCCTGCCTGGGCAATGACTCCGGCGCCGTAGAAGGCAATCATGTACAGCGCCAGCAGGCGGCCGCGGATTTTCGCGTCGCCGGCCAGCAGCAGCCAGCTTTCGATCACCAGGAATACGCCGACTGCTGCCCAGCCGTTGATCAGGCGTAGCACCGACCACCAGGTGACATCGTAGAACAGCCCCTGCAGCAGAATGGTCGCGGCGATCAGTGAAGCAAAACTTGTATAGGCGCGGATATGGCCGATGCGCAAGATCAGCCGGTCGTTGAAGATGGCGCCCAGGGTCAGGCCGATGAAGTAGGTCGACGAGACGACACCGATGGTGGTGGCCGATTCACCGGCAGCGCCCAGGCGCAGGGTGGTCAGCGAAGACATGAAGCCGTTGCCCAGGGCAATGATGAACAGCCCGAGCAGGGGCGCCAGCGCCATGGCCAGCAAACGCGGAGACATACGAACCTCTAGTTGGATGAGCGGAATGAGCGCCTTCTCGGACGCGCACACCGGCTCGACCCGACAAGGGGGCGAGTGGCGACACGGATGCGACCTGGGCAAGACTCAACCGCTGGCCCCTTTGGGAATGGGCCGGGCGGGGAGGGTTGAGCCTATTTCACATGTGCGTTCATGTGTTCAGGCACGGACTCTGTCATTGCTGCGGGTTGCCACCGTTCAAGGCGACGGGCGAAAAGGAAGCGGGATTCTACGGGCTTGGAAGCTTTTGCCCAAGGGGCATGGGTATGCGACGAGACGCCGCAGTCCAAGGGCGACATGAAAGTGTCTTGGGCAGACATCTTGGGGCCGCTGTGCGGCCCAATCGCCGGCAAGCCAGCTCCCACAGGAAGCGTGCTATTTCCAAGGCATGTGCAATACCGGTGGGAGCTGGCTTGCCGGCGATTGGGCTGCAAAGCAGCCCCGGTCATCTCACGGACTGCTGCATAATGCTGAACCCACACCAAGGAAGGCCCATCATGTTCGCGTCGTTGTTCGCAGTCCTGGCCCCGGTTTTCATCGTCGCCGGCATCGGCTATGCCTGGGCCCGCAATGGCCTGGACTACCCCACCGACTTCATCGCCCGGGTAGTGATGACTGTCGGAACTCCGTCGTTGGTACTGTCCACCCTCAGCCGCACCGAGCTTAACCCGGATGCCTTCACCAGCATGGCCGTGGCTTGCCTGCTGTGCACACTGGGCATGGCCCTGGCCGCTTTGCTGGTATGTCGGGTTTCGGGTATGCATTGGCGAGTACTGCTGCCGGCGTTCATGTTCCCCAACACCGGCAACATGGGCCTGCCGATCAGCCTGTACGCCTTCGGTGAGCACGGCCTGGCCCTGGCCGTGGCGTTTTTCCTGACCCTGTCGATCGTGCAATTCACCATCGGCATGGCCATTTCCGGCACGGCGGCTTCGCTCAAGGCGCTGCTGCGCAACCCGATCGTCATCAGCCTGGCGGGCGCCATGCCCATCATCTTTCTCGATTTCGAACTGCCGCGCTGGCTGGCCAACACCGCAGACCTGCTGGGCGGCATGACCATCCCGCTAATGCTGCTGACTTTGGGGGTATCGCTGGCCAGCATTCGCCTGCGCCACGTGGGCAGCGGCCTGTTGCTGGGCGGTTTGCGCATTGGCCTGGGGGCTGCGATGGGCTGGGCAGTGGGGGCGGCGCTGGGCATGGACAATCTTGAGCGAGCGGTGCTGGTGGTGCAGTCGGCGATGCCGGTGGCCGTGTTCAACTACTTGATGGCGGTGCGAGCCAACCGTGAACCAGAGCAGGTGGCGAACCTGGTGATGTGTTCAACGGTGCTGTCATTTGCCTGGCTGCCGGTGGTGCTGGCCTGGTGGATGTAGGTCGGCAGCAAGCACATCAATCCTGGTTACGGGTATCGATACTGACCACCACCGACATCCCCGGCCGCAAATGCCTGGCATCCGGCTGCTCGGGATCCACGGTAATGCGCACCGGAATCCGCTGGGCGATCTTCACGAAGTTGCCGGTGGCGTTGTCCGCTTGCAACAAGGCGAACTCCGAGCCGGTTGCTGGCGAGATCTGCTGTACATGCCCCTGAAGCTTCAGGTGGTTGAGCGCATCCACGGTGAAGCTCACCGGTTGGCCGATGCGTACATTGGCCATCTGGGTTTCCTTCATGTTGGCGATCACCCACAAGGTGTCGGGCACCAGTGCCATCAATTGCGCGCCGGAATTCACGTAAGCCCCAAGGCGTGTACCGATCTGCCCCAGCTGGCCTTCGCGCGGGGCGGTGACCCGGGTGTTGTCGAGGTCGATGCGCGCCAGCTCCACAGCCGCCTTGGCGTTCTCCACCGAGGCCTGCAGCGCGGCCCGGTTGACCACCACCGTTTCCCGGTCCTGGCGGGCAATTTCCAACGCCGCTTTGGCTTGGGCCAGGCTGGCGACGGCAGCGGCTTCACTGGCACGGGCCAGGTCCAGTTCACGGCGTGACACAGAGCCGTCATTGACCAGCGCCTGGTTGCGGCCAAGGTCGGCTTTGGCCTTGGCTGCCTGGGCCAAAGCATCGCCAATGGCTGCCTGACGCTGGGCAATGGTGGCTTCGGCGCTTTTACGCTGTTGCAGGTTGTTGGCCAGGGCCGCCTGCTGTTGCTGCAGCTGGGCTATGGCCTGGGCCAGGCGCTGCTTGTAGATGCGATCGTCCAGTTGCACCAGCAGGTCGCCGGCCTTGACGAACTGGAAGTCATGCACCGGCACGTCGACGATGTAGCCACTGAGTTGCGGGCCGATGATGGTCACCTGGCCGCGGACCAGGGCATTTTCGGTACTCTCGATGGCGCTGCCGAATGGCGGCAGGCGCCAGGCATACAGCACCAGCAGGATGCCGGCCAGGGCCACGCAGGCGAAGCTGATCGTTGACAGGATGCGCACCCGCCGCGAGCGCCCCGGGCTGGTCGGCTCGCTGGGCGGTGTGGTGCCTTCCGGGGTTTCGGCGATGGCGGTGGTGGTCGTGGTGCGGGTGTCGTCGGTCATCGGGTGGGCGCGCCGGGGGTGGAGTCGGTGGAGGTGGTCTGGCGTCTTGCGTACCAGAGCCAGGTGCTACGGATGCAGATCCATATCATGGTCAGGATAGCGATGCTGCCAATCAGCACGAATACATCGTTGTAGGCCATGACATTCGCTTCACGGCTGGCGGCATTGGCCAGCACGCGCATGCCGGCCTCGTTGCGCAGGGCCGGGTCGGCAAAGATGCCACCGTAGCCGGCGCCGCCGCTTTGTACGCGGGCGGTAACCAACGGTTCCAGGAAGCTGAGGCGGTCCATCAGGTGGCTGGAGTGGAATTTTTCGCGCCAGGTCTGGAAGGTGCCCAGCAGTGCCGCGCCAATCAGGCCGCCGAGGTTGTTGCAGATGCCGAACAGTACCGAAAAGCTCACCAGGTTGCGCGGGTTGGCGCGCACATGGCTGATGCCCAGGGCCATCGAAGGGCCGAGAAAAAAGGTGCTGCCGAACGCCAGCAGGAACTGGCTGAAGTACATCTGTGCCGGGCGTGTGAGGTTGCTTGAGCTGCTGTCCATGAACGCGCCTGTGGCCATGGCCAGTAACGAGACGAACAGCGGTATTACCAAGTGGTTGGGGTTGATGGTCAGGGCACTGCTGGCCAGGCCAGCCACCGCCCCCAGCAGCATGATCCAGTACAGCGTGCGCATCTGCTCGCTGCCCATGTTCAGCACCTGCAGGAAACCGACCGCACCGGTGGACTGTTCGGAAGTGACCATGCGGATCAGCACCACACACAGTGCCAGGCGAATGATCGCACCGCTGCCCAGCCAGTGGGTCATCAGCAACGGGTTGCGCCGGTTGTGCTCGATGGCCAGGCCAGCGAAGATCAGGGCGATCGATGCCGCCAGTGCCACGCCGATCCACGGCGCCTCCAGCCACCATTCGATGCGCCCCAGCGACAGCGCGGCGCAGAGCAGGGCGGTGCCGCTGGCCATCAGGGTGAAGGTCAGAAAATCCAGTGGCTCGAACGTCTTGAAGCGGTCGCCGGGCGGCAGCTTGAGCATCAGGACGCAACCCAGCGCAGCCAGCGCCAGGCCCAGCTCGAACAGGTACAGGCCACGCCATTCGGCGATCTGCAGCAGGTCTTCGGAAAAGATCCGCGCCAGCGGCAGCGCCAGCTGCGAGGCGCCCAGGCCCAGCACCATCGCCTTCAGCCGCCATTGCGCGGGGAACGCCTGGATCATGTAATACAGCCCCAGCGAGCTGAGCGCTGCGCCGACCATGCCGTGGGCCGCCCGCACGGCGATGGCCGAATTGAGGTCGTTGACCAGCAGGTGGGCGAAGGTGACCAAGGCATACAGCACCAGGAACACTTCGGTGAACGCGCGCAGGCCGAACTGCTGGCGGAACTTCACCAGCAGCAGGTTGATCGACACGTTGGTCATGACGTAGGCGGCCGGTAGCCAGGCCATTTCTGCGGTCGTCGCGCCCAGGGCGCCCTGCAGGAACACCAGGTTGGCGGTGACCAGCGCGTTGCCCAGGCCACCGGTGATTGCCACCAGCAAGCCGACCACCCCGTAGGCCAGGCGTTTGGCTGGCGAATGCAGGGGCGTGGAGGGCGAGCCCGGCAGGCTGGGTTTTTCGTGGGGGAGCCACTGGCGGGGGGCGTATTTGTCCATGGGGGAGACTGTACTTGAGCGGCAACTGCAAAGAAAACAGTTACAGCCTGCTCCGGCCTCTTCGCAGGTATGACACTGGCCTTGAGGCTGGCGCTGTACCTGTGGGAGCGGGTTTACCCGCGAAGAGGCCGGCACAGGCTAAAACAGGCCCCGGCCTCCAGGCTCAGAAGTCCACGCTGGCCGACAGGCGCAGCACCCGTGGCGTACCTTGGGTCAGGTAGTTGTTCGAGGTCGACGCGGATGCCCAGTACGCCTTGTTCGCCACGTTCTCCACATTGGCCCGCAACGTCACCTGCTTGTCATCGACCTTGAAGCGGTAGCGCCCGCCCAGGTCCACCCGGGTCCAGGCCGGGATGCTCAGGCTGTTGGCCGCGTTCACATACTGGCCGCCGGTGCGCAGCACCCGGGCGCTGAGGGCGGCACCCTGAATGCCTGGCACGTCCCAGTCGGCCCCCAGGTTGTACTGAAAGCGCGGCACGCCAGCAGCACGGTTGCCGTCGTTGGTGCCATTGGCGGTGTTCTTCTGCTCGGTGTGCATGAACACGGCACCGGTCAACAGGCGCAGGCCGTCCACCGGTTCACCGAACAGGTTCAGCTCCACACCCTTGTTGACCTGCTCACCGTCCATGCTGAAGGTGTCCAGCGTTGCGCCGGGTGCGCGGTAGGTGACGCTATTGGGCTGCTCGATACGGTACACGCCCAAGGTGGCGCCAAAGCTGTTCCAGTCCAGCTTCACCCCGGCCTCGACTTGCTTGCTGCGCTTGGGCGGGAATACTTCGTTGGCATTGCTGACACTCGACGGTGCCGTCGGGCCCTGGGCCAGGCCCTCGATGCGGTTGGCATAGAACGACACATGCTCCCAGGGCTTGATCACCAGGCCATACACCGGGGTGGTGATGGACTCGTCGTACGGCGTGTTGCGCGCACCGGTGGCGGTCGCCCAGCTGTCCACGCTGATCGACTGGCGGCGCACGCCCACGGTCAGCAGCACGCGGTCATCGAAAAAGCCCAGGGTGTCGGACAGCGCCACGCTTTTGTTGCGGTTCTTGCCGACAATGCGCGGGTCGTGCAGGTCGCTGCCGAAATAGGTATCGGTCGGGCGCGGCACCTTCACCGGGTTGTACAGGTTGCTGTCGTAGCGCTTGGCCGCAGCCAGTGCTTCATAGGCCGAGCGCTGCTCACCCCACATGCCCGACAGGCCGAAATTGAAGCGGTGGCTGACCGGGCCGGTGGCGAAGCGGCCATTCAGCCCGGCAACGGCGCTCTTGTTGTCTTCGTCGTGGGGCGAGTACAGGAAACCACCACGCGCGGTGCCGTTGTCGTCGCTGACGTACAGCGAGGAATACTCGCCATTTTCGCGGGTGTGCTTGGCGCCGGCACCGGCGTACAGCATCCAGTTGTCGTTCAGGTCATACTCGGCGTTGACCATGCCGTAGGTGTCTTCGAGCTGCGACCAGGTCCAGTCTTGCGAGTAGTTGTCACGTGCCGACGGGGCGTGGGGCACTTTGCTGCCGTTGGGGTAGATCACCGCCCGGCCCTGGTTGATGCGCTCTTTCTGGTAACCCAGGTCGGTGGACAGGCGTAGCCGTTCGCCACGGTAGTCAAGGGCTACGGCAACCAGGGTGGAATGCTGGGCTTCGTCGTCGACGCCGGTGCCGCCGTCATGCTGGGCCAGGTTGATGCGAGCGCCGAAACGGTTGTCTTCACCAAATCGCTTGCCCAGGTCGAGGTGGCCGCCAACGTTGTCGCCAGTGGCGTAGTCGAGGGTGACATGCCTGGTGGGGGTATCTTCGGCACGCTTGGGCACCAGGTTGATGGCACCACCAATGCCACTGCCCTGTGGCGCGACCCCATTAAGGAAGGCGCTGGACCCCTTGAATACCTCCACCCGTTCGAGCGCCTCGGTGGTCACTATCTGGCGCGGCAGCACCCCGTACAGGCCGTTGTAGCTTATGTCGTCGGTATTCAGCGGCAAACCGCGGATGGTGAACACCTGCGAAAAGTTGCCGAAGCCCGCCGATTGGCGCACCGACGCGTCATTGAGCAACACGTCACCCAAAGTGCGGGCCTGCTGGTCGGCGATGGTCTTGGCGGTATAGCTGGTAACGCTGAACGGCACGTCGCTGATTGCCTGGTCGCCGAGCACGCCCAGGCGGGCGCTGCGGGCTACCTGGCCCCCTTGCCAGGTGTCGCTGCTGGCAGCCAGGTCGCTGTTGATGGTGGTCGCGCCCAGTTCCAAAGCACTGCCCAGGTCTACCGTCGGCGCGAGGGTGTAGCCGCCACTGTCGGTGGTTATCAGGCTGTAGCCACTGCCGGCCAGCAGGCGGGCGAAGCCTTCCGGCACGCTGTAGTTGCCCTCCAGCCCCTGGCTTTGTGCGCCCTTGAGCAGCGCCGGGTCGAACGACAGCGGTACCCCGGCGCTGGCGGCAAAGCGCGCCAGCACGTCGGCCAGTGGCCCGGCAGCCAGGTGGTAGGTGCGCGAGGTGGCATCGGCGGCCATCGCTGTGGGGGCCAGGGCGGCCATGGCGATGGCGAGGCTCAGGGCCTTCAAAGGCAAGCGGTACGTCTGGCGGGGCGTCATGCAAGGGTCCTGTAGGTGCAGAAAAATGAAGGTTCTGCACTCATCACCGGACGACGCAGGAAAAGGTATCACCGAAATATTCACGGCCCCTGTAGGAGCGGCCTTGCGTCGCGATGGAGCGCGTAGCGGTCCCAGGTTCTCTGCCTTCTTGCAAGATTGCCGGGGCCGATTTGCGGCCCATCGCGACGCAAGGCCGCTCCTACAGGGCCCGCGTCAGGCGAGAGGTTCTACGGTTACCCAGTAGCGGGTCAGGCCCTGGATTGTCACCGGCAGGGTGTCGCTCAGCAGCCGCAGGCTGGCATCGGTGTCGGCCAGCGGGAAGGCGCCGGACACCTTCAGTTCGCGCACGGCCGGGTGGCAGCGCAGCACGCCGGGGCGATAGCGGGCCAACGCTTGCAGCAGGTCGGCCAGGCGCATATCACGGGCCAGCAGCATGCCGTGCTCCCAGGCCAGGTCACCGGTTTCCAGCGCAGCGGCGGGCAGTACCCGGTCGGCATCGAAAGCGCTGCGCTCGCCGGCCCGCAGCAGCAGGCCGCTGGTGGCGTGCACCGGGCGGGCATCGACCGCGCCTTCGAGCACGGCTACCCGGGTCAACGGGCCATCAAGGTGCACGCTGAAACGGGTGCCCAGTGCAATGGCCTGGCCATGCAGGGTACGCACCAGCAGTGGCCGAGCCGGGGTGGCAGGGTGCTTGGCGCTGGTAAGCAGGATTTCGCCCGCCAGCAGGTCGATGCGGCGTTGTCGGGCGTCGAAAGTGATATCGATGGCTGTGTCAGTGTTGAGCAGCACGTGGCTGCCATCGGCCAGCGTCAACGCGCGTTGCTCGCCGACCGCTGTGCGCGCATCGGCGGCCCATTGCTGCCAGGGTGCTTCACGCCAGGCCAACCACGCCGCCGGTGCTGCCAGCAGCCACAGCCCCAGGCGATGCAGGGCCTGGCGGCGGCTGACTGCACCGTTACGGCTGAGCCGGCGCAGGGTTTCACCGGTAACGGGTGTGGGCAGCCGGCGGAAATCACCCAGGATGGCCTCTGCACGCTGCCACGCCTGGGCGTGCTGGGCGCTGCGTTGGCACCAGGCCTGCACGGCGCGCTGATCGTCCTCGGTGGCGGTGCCCGATTGCAGGTGCACCAGCCAGTCAGCGGCTTCGCCAAGTATCAACGGGTCAATACGCGCGGTCATCCGTCAATGCTCAGGCAGGCAAGGAAGGCCGTGCGCATGTCACGCTTGATGGTGATCAGAGACAGCTGCAACTGCTCGGCGATTTGCGCATAGGTCAGCCCGTCCAGCTGCGACAGCAGGAACACTTGGCGGACCCGGGCCGGCATGTCGCGCAGCATGGCGTCGATGCGGTACAGGGTTTCCAGGATCAGCCAGCGCGTTTCCGGGGAGGGCACCTCGGGTTGCGGCAAGTGGGCGATGGCCTCCAGGTAGGCCCGCTCGACATCCTGGCGGCGCCAGCGGTCGACCACCAGGCCCTTGGCGATGTGGGTAAGCAAGGCCCGGGGTTCACTGCCAAAATAGCTATTGCCCTGGCGGCTGAGCAGGCGCACGAACGTGTCGTGAGCCAGGTCGGCTGCATCGCAGGCATTGCCCAGCTTGCGCCCCAGCCAGCCCTGCAGCCAGCCATGGTGCTCGGTGTACAGCGTCTGGACCTGCAGGTTGAGGGTAGGGTCGGCGGGCGGCATGGCGTGCGCAAGGTTCCGGCAAAAGGGGTGCAATTAAGAATTGATCGCATTCTAAGCGCCGTTTGTGGAACCTGGCAATGCGCAGGCGCTACAAGGCCTTGGCCAAAAACGCCGCTGTGCGGCTGTCGGCACATCCGGCCACCTCCTGCGGCGTGCCACTGACCACTACCTTGCCCCCGGCATCTCCGGCCCCTGGCCCGATATCGATCACCCAGTCGCTTTGCGCCACCACGCGCATGTCATGCTCCACCACCACCACGCTGTGCCCGCCCTCGACCAGGCGATTCAACTGCACCAGCAGCCGGTCGATGTCTTGCGGGTGCAAGCCGTTGGTGGGCTCATCCAGCACATACAGGGTTGCCCCGCGGGCCTGGCGTTGCAGTTCGGTAGCCAGCTTGATCCGCTGCGCTTCGCCACCGGACAGTTCGGTGGCCGGTTGGCCCAGACGCAGGTAGCCCAGGCCGATATCCTGCAGCACTTGCAGGCAACGGCGCGCCGGTGGCTGTTCGGCAAATACCTGCAGGGCCTGGTCGACCGTCAGTTGCAGCACTTGGGCGATGTTCATGCCTTGCCAGCTGACAGCCAGGGTTTCGGGGTTGTAGCGGGCGCCATGGCAGGTCGGGCACGGCGCATAGACGCTGGGCATGAACAGCAACTCGACGCTGACAAACCCTTCACCTTCACAGTTGGCGCAACGGCCCTTGGCGACGTTGAAGGAAAAGCGCCCGGCGTCGAAGCCCTGGGCCTTGGCCTGATCGGTGGCGGCGAACAGCTTGCGCACATGGTCGAACAGGCCGGTGTAGGTGGCCAGGTTGGAGCGAGGCGTGCGGCCGATCGGCTTCTGGTCGACCTGCACCAGGCGCTTTATGCTGCCAAGCCCCGCACTCACATGGCCGCTGCTGGCCTGTTCAGGTTCGTCTTCCAGGTTTTGTTCTTCGGGCTCGCTACGTTGCTCGGCATGGCCCAGGTGCGCGCCCACCAGGTCCAGCAGGGCCTGGCTGACCAGGCTGGACTTGCCCGAGCCGGAAATACCGGTAACGGCGGTAAAGCAGCCAAGCGGGAAGGCGGCGCTGACGTTGTGCAGGTTGTTGCGGGTGATGCCTTCAAGCTTCAGCCAGTCGCGGGCCTGCCGGGGTTCACGCGTGGTCCGGGCCGGGGCACTGAACAGGTAGGCGCGAGTGCGCGACGGCTGGACCTCGGCCAGGCCTGCGGGCGGGCCGCTGTAGAGAATGGTGCCGCCATGCTCGCCGGCATCTGGCCCTACATCCACCAGCCAGTCGGCGCGGCGCATGGTGTCCAGGTCATGCTCCACCACATACACCGAGTTGCCAGCCTGCTTCAGGCGCTGCAGGGCTTCGAACAGCGCTTCGCTGTCGGCAGGGTGCAGGCCGGCCGACGGCTCGTCGAGCACGTAGATCACGCCGAACAGCTGCGAATTCAGCTGGGTGGCCAGGCGCAGGCGTTGCAGCTCACCGAAGGACAAGGTCGGAGTGCTGCGCTCCAGGGCCAGGTAACCGAGGCCAAGGTCGAGCAGGGTATCGATACGTTCGAGCAACTCGTTGGCGATGCGTTGGGCAGCCAGGCGCTTTTCTACCGTCAGCGGGTCCTGTTTTTGGGTCAGGTAGTCCGCTGCCGCCACCTTGCGCAATACCTCGGCCAGCGCCTGCAACGACAGGTGCGACAGCTCGGCGATGTCCAGGCCGGCGAAAGTCACGCCCAGTGCCTCGCGCTTCAGGCGCTTGCCCTGGCACAGCGGGCAGGGGCTGGGGCGCATGTACTGGGCCACGCGCTTGCGCATCTGCGCGCTCTGCGAGTGCATGAAGGTATGCAGCACGTATCGCCGGGCGCCCATGAACGTGCCCTGGTAGCTGGGCTCCTGTTTGCGCTTTAGCGCTTCGCGGGTCTGTGCCGGGGTCAGGCCGGCATACACAGGTGCGGTGGGCGTGTCCTCGGTGAACAGGATCCAGTCGCGCTGCGCCTGGGGCAGGTCGCGCCAGGGAATGTCGACGTCATAGCCCAGCGTTACCAGGATGTCGCGCTGGTTCTGCCCCTGCCAGGCCATCGGCCACGCCGCCACCGCGCGCTCGCGGATGGTCAGCGACGGGTCGGGGACCATGGTCGCTTCGGTCACCTCGTAGACCCTGCCCAGGCCGTGGCACTCCGGGCAGGCGCCCTGGGGCGTGTTCGGTGAAAAGTCTTCGGCGTACAGCATCGCCTGCCCGGCCGGGTAGTGGCCCGCGCGCGAGTAGAGCATGCGGATTGAGCTGGACAGGGTGGTCACGCTGCCCACCGAGGAACGTGCGCTTGGCGTACCGCGTTGCTGCTGCAGCGCAACCGCCGGCGGCAGGCCGTCAATGGCATCCACGTCTGGCACGCCAACCTGGTCGATCAGGCGCCGGGCGTAGGGTGCCACCGATTCGAAATAGCGCCGTTGGGCTTCGGCATACAGCGTGGAAAAAGCCAGTGAAGACTTGCCCGAGCCGGACACGCCGGTGAATACCACCAACGCATCGCGGGGAACATCCACATCGATGTTCTTCAGGTTGTGCTCGCGGGCGCCACGGACTCGAACAAAACCCGTTGGCGAGGTAGGGCGCTGACGCATGCGGCGATCCTTGAACGTTGGGGGAGTGGCCGTCAAAGTAACAGCATTTTAGCGGGTGCCTAGCACATCACGGATGTTGTCCACGACATTGTTGTCTTTGATCACATCACTGAGCCAGCCTTCCAGCGGCATGTTGCCCCACTTTATTGCACGTTCTATCAGGTAGGGTACCGGGCTTTGCGGTTCGCTCTGCTTGAAGTACTGGGCAATGCCGGCAAGCATGGTGAACGCCTCGTCGCGGGTCAGCGGCGTGGTGCGCATGGCGGCTGGCACAGTCGCCGGTGGGCGTGTATCCATTTGTTCACCTGCTGATTGGGGGGTGGCCGTGACGGCCTCTGGCTCCTGCTCCTCGAGGAGGGTGGGGTGCAGCTCGACACCGCGGTCCTTGAGCAGTTTCTCCGCCAGCTGGCTGGCACGCGAGAGCATGTCGGCAAGGCTGGCAAAGCTGGGTGCCTCGCGCTCGAACAGGCGGTCTACCGTAGCCTGCAGGCGCTTGCATGCATTGAGACTGGTGGCAATCTCCAAGGCCTTGGCGCGCAGGTGATCGGTGTCGCTAAGTGCTACCGAGCGCTGGAAAATCTCGGCGTTGATCTTGCCTTCGTTAAGCGCTGTCTGCATTGCCTTGGGGTTTTGCAAGGCGAGGTTTTCTACGTGGCGTGATTCGTCATAGCGCAACACGCCAAAATTCTGCCCTTGGGTAATGGGCAAACCACCGGCAATGTCGCTGAGCGTGGTCTTGAGCCAGGACAGCCGCGCTGCGCGCTCATCCAGGCCGTCTTCCAGGGTTGGGTACAGCGTCTCCCAAAACGCGTCCAGAACCCGTTCGGTCAGCTCCAGGCCAAAGGTGATACCTTTGAAGTGCTCGCGCTGAGCCAGCCCTTCACTGAGCCAGGCCGCCAGCATCAAGTCTTTGCTCTGCTCCGCCAGCCCTTGCGCCGACAGGTCGATCACCTGCTCCCAGTTGGCAGTCTTCAGGTCGGTTTGCCAGTCGCCCTGTGTCAGGTAGTCAGGGTCGGCCCGGCGTGCCTCCTTGATCTGGTCGAACAAGGCAGAGAAGCTCAAGTCTTCGCCACTGCCACCCTCGATGGGGGCGGCCAGCGTGGCCAGCGAAAGGTCATTGAGAATTTCAGGCATATAACACTCTGGACATGGCTAATGAACAGCGCGCCAGAAAAACTGGCGGCGCTGCCGGGTATGGGCCGCCGCAGCGGCCCATGGTTTGTCACCTGCTTAGGCAAACACTTTGTTCGCGGTGCGGTCCCAGCCACCGACGATGTTGCCGCCGGCCTGACCGTCGGTGCGGTTCTGCTGGGTGTAGGTGGTCTTGATACGGGCAAAGTTGAAGCTGATTTCTTCAATTGGCAGGTCGCTGACGGCCTTGTCTTCACCCCCTTGGTTGCCACCGGCAACGAACTTCACCGACGAGACCACGACTTCTTCCATGTCGATGGTCAGGTAGGTGACTTTATCGCCACCTGCACGGTTCACGTTCAGTTTCAGCTTGGCGATGTGCTTGCCGGTGCAGCAGTGCTCGAACAGCTTGGCCGAAGCCTTGTCGACGGCTTTGCGGATTTTGAAGTCGCTCAGGGCAACACGCTCGGACGACGCACCACCCGAGGAGCTGGCAGTTGCCGAGGTAGCCTGGGTGGCGCCGTACTCGTAGCCCAGCACTTCGATCCAGTCCTTGTGTTTGTCATCCAGTACTTCGCCCGGGATGCCGTCGATTTGGATATACGCGTCAAATGCCATTGTGAAACTCTCCATTAACAACATGTAAAGGGTTGCTCATGCGCCCCTTGGTTTTGACCTCGCCGGGCACGCCGGCAGAGGTAGCTTGCCGCCCCCCGGGCCTCCTCCTGTGAGGCCCGGGCGACCGGTTCTTGCGGCATGGCTCAGTTGAGACCACGCACTTCGATTTCTACCCGGCGGTTGGGCTCAAGACACTTGATCAATTGCGCCCGCGGTTGCTGCATATCGCAATTGACCAATGGCTTGCGGCTCCCTTCGCCTTGTGCAACCACCAGTTCGGCAGGCACGCCCTTGCCGACCAGATAGGTGCGTATGGTTTGCGCCCGTTGTTTCGAAACCTGCAGGTTGCCCTGGCTGTCGCCCAACTGGTCGGCGTGGCCCGAGATGACGATCTTGCCGATGTTCGGGGTGTTCAGCAGCTTGCTGGCAATCGCGCTAAGCTGGCCCTGGCCTTCGTTTCTAAGGCTCTGGAAGTCGGCGCGGCCGAAAGCGAAAAGGGTGTCGGATTCCAGCGTGATGGTCTCGATCGAGCGCAGCGACTGGGCCCGCAGGCTGTCGATGTAGTTACGCGAACTGGACATCAGGAAGGCGTTGTCGAGGATGCGTGGCACATCTGGCTCACGGATCTGGTCGCTGTAGAAAGTGATCTGACGGCTGGCGTACAGGTAGTCCTGGTTGCTGTCTGCTTCGCTACCGGCTGCGGTCATGCGCTGGCCGGTGTGGCGGGCGATAGCCGGGTACCAGTAGTCCGGCAGGTGCGCCTTGAGGAACGCCGGGTCGGCCTTTTCGCGCTGGGCCGGGGACAGCATCACATAGGTGTCCAGGGTGGCTTTGCCGAAATCGGCGATCGACTGGGCGCGGTTGTCATGCGGCAGCGCCTCGGCCTCGACGCTGTCAACACCGCTCACCGGCTGCAACTCGCGGGTGTTGCGCTGGTAGACCTTGAGCGTGGTCAACAGGTAAAGGGTTCGCGTGAGGTTGTCGGCCGTGGGTTTGAGCATCACGTTCTGCAACGTGGCGAAGTAGCGGCTGCGCAGCAGCGGCTCGACTTCATGGCCCTGGTACAGGCCCAGGCGCATGCCGAGCGGCACGCCCTGCTCATGGTGTTGCTGATAGTAGTGCGCGGCCCAGAAGCGCAACCGGTCGAGGCTACGCCAGGCGGTGTACTGGCCGCTGGCAGCCTGGTCGTCGGCCTTGGCCTGAGCCAGTTCGCCGGCAATGCTGGCCAGGGTGGCGCGGTTGTTCAGGTACGACCAGCCCCACAGGCTGCACAGCACAATGGCTACCAGGCCGGCGGCGCCAACCCACCCGGCCTTGCGCCGCCGCTCGCGGTGGTTGCTGGTGTACAGCGCCACCAGGTGTTGGTCGGGGATGATGACCTTGCGGAACAGGCTATTGATGAATAGCGGCGCCGGCTGGCTGCCAGCTTCGGCAGCACCTGCGGCGTGTTCGAGTGCGAAGCGCTCGGCCACATGCTGGCCGTGGCTGCCCCACTGGGCTTCGTCGGCTTGCAGCGCGGCGGTGAAATAGAAACCGCGCAGCATTTCGGCACTCTGGTACGGGTTGGCACGCAACAGGCTGTCGACAAACTGCTGCAAGCGCGGCTTGAGGGCGGCGAGCTCCAGCGGGAACCGATAAGCAGCGTTGTTCTGCCGAGTTACCTGAATGTCCTGTTGCACCAACTGCTGGCCTGCCACCTGCCGCCAGTAACCGGTCAGCTCGTCCATGGCCTTGCCGAAGCGCTGGCCCCAGTCGGCCTGTTCGTAACCCTTGTGCGAGAAGGTTTTGCCCATCACTTCGCCACGTGAGGCGTCGTCCAGCTGGCGATAGAACGCTGTAAACCCGGGTATCAGGTCGCACTTGGTGAACACCAGGTAGATGGGCAGGCGCACTTCGAGCAGGGCGCAGCTTTCCTGGATGCGTTCGCGCAGGCGCTTGGCCACGCGCTCCTGGTCCTCGGCCGAGCCATGCAGGATGTCGGCGATGCTGACGCTGACGATCAACCCGTTAAGGGGACGGCGTTGGCGATGCTGGCGCAGCAGCTGCAGGAAGCCGCGCCATTTGCCGGCTTCTTCCGGGCTGTTCATGTAGCGCCCTGCGGTGTCCAGCAGCACCGCTTCGGAACTGAAAAACCAGTCGCAGTTGCGCGTGCCGCCCAGGCCCGCCACCCTTGCGCCTTCGCGCTCGGCATAGGGGAAGTTCAGGCCCGACTGCAGGATCATGGTGCTCTTGCCCGCGGCCGGCTGGCCTATCACCAGGTACCAGGGCAGGGCATAAAGCGCGTCTTTGGCCGAGGCGCCGCGGGGCTTGTTGCTGTGCAGGCGCTCAATGCTCTGCAGCAGGCGCTCGCGCAACAGGCTGACTTCTTCGCGGTCGGCCGGGGTGGCGCTGAGTACGGCCTGGTCAGCGTCGTCACGCAGCAAGCCTTCGAGGTTGTGGTGCTGGCCGACACCGCGGTACAGCAGCAGTACATAGCCCGCTGACAGCAACAGAAACACGCCGATACCTGCGAGCAAGCTGTGCAGCGAGGCGAAGCCGAAGGCACGGCCAATGGCCCAGACCAGGAAAATCGCCAGGAAGAACGCCACCCCCAGCAGGTAGGGTTGGTAGCGCAGGCAGTAGTACTTGATCTTGTTCATACAGGCGTCGCATCCAGTGCATCGACGAACTGGTCGATGACGTGTTCAAGAGGTCGGTCGTAATCGTGCAGCTGTGGCGCACCTGCCAGTGGGCTCAGCAATTTCAGGTGCTCACCCTTGTCAGCGCAGCCACTGAGCAGTCGGTAGGCGCAGTTGGCATGGCGCGACGGGAAGCAGTAGAGGCGCGGGTGCATGAAGTCATCGGCCAACAGGCTTACCGCCGGCACGCCATGGCTACCGCTCATGCGTGTCAGCCAGGTCAGCCACAGATCGGCAACAGGATTTTTAAGGCCGCGTTCTGCCGGCAGTGGCAATTCAATGCCGCCCGCAAAGTCGCCGTGCAGCGAGCCCCTGCTGTTTTTCAGGTGAGCGAGCGCGGTGGCGCTGTCGAAGCCCGGCCACGAACCGTGCAGGGCGCGGGCGACATCAGCAAAGCTGAAGTCGTGCAGGAACTTGGCATGAACCCGGCGGAACAGGTCCAGGTCCTGGCCCTGCAGCGGGCGCAAGGCCTTGATCCGTTCGAACAGACTGGCGCAATCGGCGCCTTGTACGGCCTGATGCAGCAAAGGCTTGATCTGCGCGCTGAACAGTTCGCCAAGGGTGAACGGGTTGACCCCTGCAACGCCTTCCTCGCCCTTGATCAGCTGGAAGATGAAGAACGGGTAGCGCCGTTGGCTGGCATCGCGCGAGCTGAGCAGGCCGCCCAGCAGCCAGTTGCCGTTGCGTGCGCGGTAGTTGAAAAAACACATCGGCAGCGTGTCGAACAACGCTTGCCAGTCATCGCGGTGGCGCATGGCCACCAGCGACGACTGCAACCAGGCGTCGAACTCGCAGGCTTCCTCCGTCGCGCCGTGCAGGCTGACGAAGTCCGCGCTCGTCGGTAGCTTGCCGAAGCAACCGATCATTGCGCGCCCCTGTCGTTGAGGGCGCTCAGGGCCTTGACGTTACCCAGATCGGTCAGCTTGACCCCACCGAAATTGCGTACAACAAGGCTCACGCGGCCACTGGCGGTGTTCCAGCTAAAGCGTTGCTGAATGCCGTCCAGGTCGTCGACGCGGGCGCTTTCGTTCATGCGCAGAAGGCCCCATCGGCCCGGGAAGTCGAACACGGTAAGCCGTGCGCCGCTCAGGGTAACCACGTCCAGGCGTGCGCCGGGGGCGTTACTGGTGGCCGGCCAGGCAAAGCGGTTCCAGCTGCTGCGGCCGTTGCGGTAGTGCTGTTCCTGGCCATCGAGCGTGAACACGATGTCGGTGAAGTTGGCCGAAGGCTCCAGCATGATCTCAAAGCCGTTGTCACGGTCCGAGAGGCTGGCGATCACCTGGCCCACCGAGCTGGCCTTGTCGATGCTGTTGAGCATGCCGGGGTTGACCAGCGCTGGCCCCTTGTTGTCGCCCACGCCCAGGCCTTCACCGCCGGCCAGGTTGCCGATTTCGTTACGCTTGAACGCCGGGAGCAGGCCGCTTTGCGGGTCGACGAAGCGCTGCAGGTCTTTCACCGACGCTTCGTTGTTGCTGCCACCGGCAATGGGGTAACGGTGCGCCATGACCTGTTCCCACGGTTTGGCGATCTGCTGTGCCCAGGCTTTGGCGATTTGCTGGCCGGCCGGGTCGCGCAGGGTGGCCCAGGCGTACTGGATGGGCAGGCTGAACAGCCCCTGCAAGGAGCGGGACAGGCCGTCCTGGCTGGTATCGACGCTGCCTTCCACATAATTGCGTACGGTGGTGACTTCGCTCGGCTGGCCTTCCAGGGTCTCGCTGATCAACTGCTTGCTGCCCTTGCCCACATCCTGCGAGCGCTGGATGTTGTTCATGCGCACTTTGAGCTTGCGCAGCGCAGCCAGGTAGCGGTCCATGATGGTGCTGTCGGCGCCTTCTGCGTTGTTCTCGGCGAACACCCGCGCCACCGGTTCGAAACGCTTGGCCAGGCTGCCGTCATCCACTGCCGGCAGGGCTGGGGCGACGTTGGCAGGCAGGGCGTCATTGGCATCGAACAGGCCGGTGACCTTGCTCCAGAAGCCGTCATCGCGGGCGGCACCTGGGGTCGGGATAGCATGGTTGATCGGAAGGTCCCAGCGGGTATTGTCATTGACCGCAGCCAGCAGGTTCTTCACCGGCGAGTTCTGCACGTCGCTGAGCAGGCCCAGTTGATCGGTGGCCGAGGCCAGGTCGGCGAAGTGGCGCATGCCGACGCTGCTGACCATCTTGTACCAGGCTTGGGTGTAGTCGCGCTTGTAGCGGGCCATGAACTCACGCACGAAGTTGGCTTTTTGCACGACGGCATCGCCGCCTTCGCCGTCCAGCACCCAGTCCGACTCGTTGCGCAGGTTGCCCGACACTAGCTTGATCAGCTCGGGCTTGACGAAGGTGTCCCAGCCCTGGCGCGTGTAGATTGCCGGTACCCCAGCGGAGCTGTACAGCAGCGCGCGGCCCGGTTGCGGGACCAGGTCGTTGAGGCTGAGCGCCGGGAACTGGCGGCTCGACTCAAGTTGCAGGCGCAGGTATTCGCGATCGACCAGGGAGCTGGAGATCATGAATGCCTTGAGGTTCTGCCGGGTTTCGTTGATCAACTGCTCGTTGCGCGGCAGCGCGGGCGCCTGGCCTTGCTCCAGCAGTTGCACGTACAGCGGCACGTTTTCTTCGATTACCCGGGTGTCGGCCGGGGACCCTTCAGCTGCTGCACCGGCCCAGGCCTGGGGCAGGCTTGCAGAGACGAAGGCCGGGTCCGGGTGCGCCTGGGGTTCGGTCAGCAGCAGGTACAGTTTGAGTGTGTTGTAGGCCTCGATGATCGAGGCCACCTGTTGTTCGTTCAGCCGGCCAAGCATTTCTTCGGACAACGACAGGCCGCCGGTAGTGGCAGACAGCTCGGCAGCATCGCTGGCCGTGGCCAGGTTGACCTTGGCGGCGTAGGCGCCCAGGCGGGTGTCGACTGCGGCGGCCTTGGCGGCCACGGCAGCGGCGATCGCCTTGCCGCTGCGTTTTTTAGGCTGCGGCGCGGGGGTGAACTCCAGGGCCTGGTTGATGCCGTTGGCAAAGGTGTTGAACGCGCGCATCTGCACTTGCAGGCTGCGGGCGATCGGCTCCAGCGCCTGGCTGCGCAATTGTGCCAGGTAAGCGGTGCTGCTCACCTGGTGGATCGCTTCGCCATGGTAAAGGCCGGCAGCCAATTGCAGCGGGACACCTTGCAGGCGATGGGCTTCGACGATCGACATCTGTTCGCGCAGCACCTCCAACCCCTTGCCGGCAGCCAGCAGTTGCTCGCGCTCCTGCGCTTGTTCGATCTGCGCCAGTTGCCCGCGCAGGCCTTCAAGCCATTGCCGGTTGTTGATGAACGACAGCGCCTGCCAGCCGATGAACACAACCCCCGTGGCGACGGCCAGGCCTAGTAACAGAGGGCTGAACGCGGCCTGGCTGCCCTGGCGTGACTGGTACAAAGTCAGGTCGCGGTCCGGGAAGACCACCCGGCGGAAGGTGTCGGTGATGAAGTAGCTGCGGTTACCGACGGCCTTGGTGGTGCTTTCGACCCGCTCGTCGTAGGCCGCCTGAAGGGCGAACTCATCGGCGATGACGTCTTCATAAACCTGCCCCAGCTGCTGCCCGGTCTGCAGCGCACTGGTGAAGTACAGGCCCCGCAGCAATAGCGGATTAGCACCGCGATGGCCCTGGGTGAAGTGGTCAAGGAAGGGTTCGAGCACTTCACTGAGGGCGGCGAAATACTGCGGGAAGTTCAACAGGGTGCTATCGGCTTCGGCACCGAGGGCGATCATCTGTGCGTCGACGTGCTGGCGAATACGGCCTTGCAGGTTTTTCAGCCGCGTTTGCAGCACGGCGTGCAGGCCATTGTTGCGGATTTCCGACAGGCCAAAGGTCATGCCCAGCGGCTGCTGGCGTTCGTGCAGGTCGAGGCCCTCAAATGCCTGGCTGAACCCCGGCAACTGGTCGGTCTTGCTCAGCATCAGGTAGATCGGCGGGTTGGCGCCCAGGCATTCGGCGTACTCTTCGACCCGTGCCACCAACTGGTTGGCCAGGGCATTGCGCTCATCGCTGTTGGCCGCCAGTAACTCGGGCAGGCTTACCACCAGGACCAGGCCATTGATCGCCGCCTTGCCGCGCTGCTTGCGCAGCATCTGCAGAAAGGCCGAGAACTCGCTGGCCGACTGGTCGTCGCGCAGGTAGCGCCCGGCCGTATCGATCATCACGGCGTCGGGGCTGAAGTACCAGTCGCAGTGCTGGGTACCGCTTTCACTGTCGTTGGCCGTAGCAATGCTGGCCGACAAGCCGCTATGGGTCAGCAGCGAAGTCTTGCCCGCAGCCGACATGCCAACCACCAGGTACCAGGGCAGATCGGACAGCGCGGCCTTGCCGCCGCCTCCGGCAGAGCGGTCGGTGCGCAGCATGGCGATGGCGTGCTTCAGGCGCTCGCGCAGTACCTGCTGGTCACGGAACTCGCCGGTGGCATTCCACGAGCGGTCGACCTCGATTTGCAGCAGGTTCTCGAGGTTGTGCTCGGCACGGATGCGCTGATATTGGCGCAGCACAATCACCAGCAGGAAGCAGGCACTGATGATTGCCAGCGCTTCCGGCACGTGATGACGCAGCCACGGCACCAGCGGCGCGGCCAGCCAGCAAATCAACAGGCTGGCCAGCCACAGCAATGGCAGCAGCACCCAGAAACTTTTCAACAGACGCAGTAATGTTTTCATGTCTTCCTGACTCGGCTACCTGACGTGTGCTCAGGCACTGAACAGCTGGCGGATTTGTTCGGACAGGGCGGCGACGTCCTTGTCCAGCAACCAGTCGAGCGTGAGGTACACGGCGATGCAGACCAGCGCGATCAGCGCCAGATACACCCACAGCGGCACTTCATGGCGCAGCATCTGCGACACCTGGTCGGGCAGGGCCCAGTCCGGTGACAGGGCTTTGGGCGCCTTGCGGTAGCGGGCGATATCCTGGCCCAAGGTATTGGCCAGGTAGCGCAGCTGGTCTTTCTGGCCGAGGCTGAACTTGCCCTCGAAGCCCAGGGCCAGGCACAGGTGGTAGACCTCGAGCACGTCGATGTTCTGCTTGACGTCGGCACGTAGCGCATCCACTTTCTCGAAGAAGCCTTCACCTGCCAGGTGCACGCCGAAATAGCGGAACTGCAACGGCTGCAGTTCAAAGTGCCGGCGCAGTTCGTTGTCGCCTGAGCGCAGTACGCTTTCGTCGAGGAAAGCGCACAGCGCGTATTGGGTGTCCTTGACCTGCTCGACGCTGTAGTTGGCGGCGCGGGCATCACGCTCCAGGTTGGTGAAAAAGCGCTCGACGCTGCCCTCGAAAGCCTGCACCGAGGTGACCTGGCGCCCGCGACGCACGATCAGCGCCATGCTGATGAAGTCCTGGACCAGGTCCTTGAGTGTCGGTTTGTCATTGGCGGCCGCGACGGCGCCCTGTTGCAATACGGCTTCGGTCATTTGAGCACCGCCATCAGTTCAAGCTTGAGGTTGGTAAAGGCGCTGGGCGCATAGAAGCAGATAGCCTGGGCATTGATCATTCGCTCATACACATTGCCGTGCGGCTCGATGGCGAAGTACTGGTTGTCCAGGCGTACCGGAATCGCGTTCGGCAGCCGGGCGGCATGATTGAGGGTGACACCAGGCATGGCGCTGTTGACCACCACTTCGATGTCTTCCGGTGAGCCGACCTTGAACGCCCGGGGCACCAGCTCCAGCAGGCTGGCGCCGGGCATGTCGGCGTGCACGGAAATATAGAAGTCCGCCTCGGCCAGGCGTGGATCGTGCAACTGGCCTTGCCAATGCGACGGTTTGGTCTGGGTAAGGTTGATGACGATGCATTGGTTGGGCACGACGTTGTCGAGCATTACCCGGATCATCTCGTCCAGTTTCACCAATGATGCTGCGGGGTCTTGATGGTCGTACTCAGGGATGTCGCTTAACTGGGTGTCCAGGGTGAAGGTCAGCAGCCCGCCAGCCAGGTCGGCGAGGAACAGGTACAAGCGCTCCGGGTGCAGGCGCGGATGAGCCAGCAGATGAGCTAACTGCGGGTGGGCACGGTTGACCGTGTTCAACAACCAGAACAGCGTGACGTCGCTGGACCCGAACTCGGCGATCTGGTCGGCGCGCTCACGTCGCCGGCCGGAAAGTGCCTTGCTCTTGGCCTGCAGGGCCCCGAGCAGGCGCTTGCCGAGCCCGGCGATGGTTTCGTGGCTACCCAGGTGCAGGGTAGGGTGGACGAAATGCGGGTCAATATTGAAGCCGCCCATGCTGTTGCGGGTCAGCTTGGCCAATGGACAATGGGTGTAACCGTCGAGGCTGTCACCGTCGACCAGCATTACCACGTTCAGGCGCAGGCTGGTGATTTCGTTCTCCAGTTCGCCTTCGTTAAGGTCTGGCAGGGTGTCGAACTGTTTGCGAAAACGCCGCGCAGCCTTGTGTTCGTGGCCATCTTCGACGTAATTGAGGCCGAAGGGCTCAGGCAGCTTGAGTGCCGCATAGACCTTGAGGTCATTGGCCTTGAGCAGGTCTTTGAGGTCGCGTGCGGCCGGCAGCGGGTCGTGCTGCGGCGCGTCGTACAGGCTGCCATCTGGGAACACAAGCTTCAGGCGTTTGAGCTGCAGCGTACCGTTGGCCAGGGCGTCTTCGTCGACCTGCAGCGCTTGTACCCCCCAATGGAAAGGGGTACTGCGCAGTGTCGACTCAGCCAACTGGTGCTGGTGGAACTCGTCCTGGTACTGAAAGTGCTGGGGCAGCAGGAACATGCCTTCCGACCACATCACCCGGCTCTGCTTGCTCATTTGACGCTATCCACTAAAGAGTTGAAGGTTGAATCCATGGCGTTGCTGGCCGACTGGCCTGCGGCGTCGGAGGCTTTTTCGATAACTGCGCCCTGCACCTTGTCCGTCAGGGTCGGGTCAGCGTCTTTGGCCTTTTGCGCAGCCGCGAGCTGGTCGGCGGTGGGTGGTTTGTTCAGCACATCCACGCCACGCATGGCGCTGATTTCAGTCTTGTCCACCAGTACCCGCAGGCCGTCGGAGGAGAACCAGATGCCGTCCTTGCGCAGCGAGTTGGCGTCGAAAGCGACTTTCCAGCGCGCGCCTTGTTCATCGCGGAAGAACGCCGCCACACCAACGTAGCGAGCATTCTTGGCCAGCGGCCATTGGTCGATCTGGCCGATGCCCGGCAGCAGGGTGATCTCGCGTGCTTCCACCAGGGTGTTGCCCAGTGCCTTTTGCGGGGTATCCCACAGGGTCTCGGCATCGGTCGCGGCGAAGCGCTCAAGGTCCGTCAGCTGGTACACGCGCATCACCACCGACAGTGGCTTGCCCTCGGCATCAGGGTTGAGCTGGTTGCCGCCGTCAGAGGTCAGGATGACCTTTTCGCTGTCGGCCAGCATGTCGGCAGCCCAGCTGTCCTCCATGCGTTTGCCGATTCGGTCGGTAACCCCACAACCGGCCAGCGCCAGCAGCAGGGCGGCGGTGGTCAGGCGTTTGAGGGCTGTGTGCTTGCGTTGCATGACGGCTAAACCTCCGGTCGTTGATCAGGCCAGGCGATAGGCGAAGTCGCCATCGCTGCCCAATTCGATCACCAGGCGTTCGATGGGCGTGTCCTGGGCCATGCGTTCGAGCACGCGCTGGGCGAGTTCGGGCATCAAGGTCTGGGACAGAATGTTGTCGATATTGCGCGCACCGCTGTCGACCTCGGTGCAGCGCGCAGCGATAGCTTTGACCAGCGCCTCGTCGTAGCTCAGTTCGGCCTGGTGGTTGCGGGCGAAGCGCTTGGCGATGCGCGCGAGCTTGAGGGCGACGATGCGCTCCAGGATCTGGTCCTGCACCGGGTAGAACGGCACGATGCTCAGGCGGCCAAGGAAGGCCGGCTTGAACACATGATTGAGTTCGTCGCGCAGGCCTTCGACGATGGCCTGCGGCGTGGGCAGCTCGGTGGCATTCAGGCAGGTCTGCATGATGCGCTCGGTGCCAGTGTTGGAGGTGAGGATGATCACCGTGTTGCGGAAATTGATTTCGCGGCCTTCACCGTCGTCCAGTACGCCCTTGTCGAATACCTGGAAGAACAGTTCGAGCACGTCCGGGTGGGCTTTTTCAACCTCGTCGAGCAGCACCACGCTGTACGGTTTGCGGCGCACCGCCTCGGTCAGTACGCCGCCTTCGCCATAGCCGACATAGCCGGGTGGCGAGCCCTTGAGGCTAGACACGGTGTGGGCCTCCTGGTACTCGGACATGTTGATGGTGATCAGGTTGCGCTCGCCGCCGTACAGGGTATCGGCCAGGGCCAGGGCGGTTTCGGTCTTGCCGACGCCGCTGGGGCCGAGCAGCAGGAACACACCGATCGGCTTGTTCGGGTCTTCCATGCGCGCCCGGGAAATCTTGATGCGCTTGCCGATTTCGTGCAGGGCATGGTCCTGGCCCAGCACGCGCTCGCCGAGCAGGGCGGGCAGGCGCTGTACGGTGTCGATTTCGTCACGCAGCATCTTGCCCAGCGGGATGCCGGTCCAGCCGCTGATGACCTGGGCGATGGCGCCGCTGTCGACCAGCGCGTGCACCAGTGGCTGGTCGCCTTGCACGCGAGCCAGTTCGGCGCGCAGGCTATTGAGCTGCCCGGCATCGGCGTCGTTGGCGGCATCCAGCGCCTTGAGCTGTTCGACCAGCGCCAGCTCTTGCTGCCACTGCTCGTTCAATTGCTGTTCCTGCTGCTGTTTAGCCTGCAGGCTGGCCTGCAGCTCACCCAGGCGGCGGTCATGGTCGTGGCCCTTGCCGGCTTCGTGGCCGAGCACGTCAATTTCTGCCTGCAGGTTGTCGATCTGTCGACGGCAGTCTTCCAGCAAGCCAGGCTGCGACGATTGTGCCAGGGCAATGCGCGCACAGGCGGTGTCGAGCACGCTGACCGCCTTGTCAGGCAGTTGGCGCCCGGTGATGTAGCGGCTGGACAGGCGCACCGCCTGCACCAGCGCTTCGTCCATCACCGCCACCTTGTGGTGTTCGCGCATCTTGCCCAGCAGCCCGCGCAACATGTGAATGGCCTTGTCCTCGTCAGGCTCTTCGACCTTTACCACCTGGAAGCGGCGGGCGAGGGCGGCGTCCTTCTCGAAGTACTTCTTGTACTCGGCCCAGGTGGTGGCGGCGATGGTGCGCAGTTCGCCACGCGCCAACGCCGGCTTGAGCAGGTTGGCAGCGTCGTTCTGCCCGGCCTGGCCGCCAGAGCCGATCAGGGTGTGGGCTTCGTCGATGAACAGGATAATGGGGTGCAGGCTGCGTTTGACCTCTTCGATGACCGCCTTCAGGCGGTTTTCGAATTCACCCTTTACCCCGGCGCCGGCTTGCAGCAGGCCAAGATCGAGGGTATGCACGGCAACGTTCTTGAGCACAGCTGGCACATCGCCCTGGGCGATGCGCAGGGCCAGGCCTTCGACCACGGCGGTTTTGCCCACGCCGGCTTCACCGGTGAGGATCGGGTTGTTCTGCCGGCGACGGGTGAGGATGTCGACCATCTGCCGCACTTCGAACTCACGGCCCAGCACTGGGTCGATGCGGCCTTCGCGTGCACTTTGGGTGAGGTTGACGGTGTACTGGTCCAGCGCAGGGGTCTTGCCGCCTGCCTTGCTGCTGTTGGCCACCGGTGCCGCCGGGCTGGCCAGGGCGCTTGCCTGGCGGGACTCGGCGCTGCCTTCGACGAGCGCGGCGAGGTTCAGGCGCAGGTCGTTGGCATTGATTTTTTCCAGCTCCGGCGCCGAGGCAACGACCACCCGGCGCAGTTCGGCGTCGTCGAGCAGGGCTTGCAGCAGGTGGCCGCTGCGCACCTGGCCGACGCCATACTCGATGGACGCCAGCAGCCAGGCCTGCTCGATCATGCGGGTAATGTGCGGCGACAGCGCCGGGGTGCGGGTATTGCCTTTCTTGAACGTCCCCAGGGCGGTGACCAGCTGCGCCTGCAGGCGCTCGGCGACCACCTCATAGTGGCGCAGGATCGGGGCCAGGTCATTGTCACCGGTGTCGAGCAACTGCAGCAGCAGGTGTTCCACCTCGACATCGTAGTGGTGCTCTGACAGGCAAAGGGCCGCTGCGCTTTCGGTGGCCGTGCGGCTGGTTTCGTTGAGCTTGGCGAACAGCGACTTCAGGTTCACAAGGCGACCCCATCGTAAGGAATATGGAAAACGGCGCAACGCGAAGGCTCCGCGTCACGGCCAGGGCGTTTGAGCCAGCCCAGCCAGCCCAACGCGACATTGCCGTTGCGGCCGAGCCGGGCGCACGGTACCGCCTCGCGCTTGAGGCGCGGGGCGATTTCAAAGTCCAGGCCGGCACCTATATAGAAGCGCACCAGCTCGACCAGCTTGCGATAGCACTCGGTACCAGGCTGGAAGCGCTGGTAATCGGCCAGGCTCAGTGGGCCCAGCTCAATGCGAATGCACGATTGGTAGTCCCACACCCGCTTGCCAGCAACGGCGCTGTGGCCAAGCTGGGCGTTGCGCCGGCCAAGCTGGGTGCGCTGCTCAGGCGGCAGGTGCAACCAGCGCCCGGCAAACTGCTTGACATGGATCGGCAGCGAGAAATAGAAGCCGAGCATGCGCTCGAGGTTCAGCGCATTGCGCGGCTTCTGGCTGAGCAGGCCGGCAAAATAGCTGAACAGCTCGCGACGCAATGCTGACGGTTGTTCTTCAAACTTGAGCTTCTGCGCCCGCGGGCCGAGGCCCACCAGGTTGAGCAGGTAGCCATCGAAGCCCGAGCTGCCAGTGCGCTCGTGCTCGATATGGAATTTGTATTTTTGCCAGGCCTCGTAGAACAGCGTGGTCATGCGGTGCGAGAAAATGTCGAGAAAGGCATGGGCGGCATCGTCTCGAAACTGCACATGGCGCTCAAGCAGCAACTCGGTGTACGGACGCGGCAGCACGCCTGAAGGCCCGACCAGGCCCATGAAGGTAACCTGCACTTGCGACAGTGGCAGGCCAGCAGGCGAGACCTTGCCTGCGTGCTCGAAGTGCAGGTCGCTGACTTCGCTGGCCGGAAACGCCAGCGACAGCTGGGTGCGGAAACGCAGCGGGTCTTCGTGGGGCCGGGTTGCCAGGTCCATGCGCCCGGTGCGGCTGTAGTGCAGGCGGAGCAGGCGCACCAATTGAAAGAATTCGAATCGGTGCGGCTCGGCTCGGGCCTGATCGATCAGACCAGGGGCTGATCGCCAGTACGTGCTGGCCATTGGACGACTCTCTTTTCTCGTTGTTGGGTGCGCAGGGTCAGTTGCGTGAAGCTGTTCATCGAGCAGTACTGGCCGAAGAAGTGGTCCAGCACCATGCCGAACAGGAACACGCCGCTGCCGGTGAATTGGTGCTCGTCGAGGGTGAGGGTAATGCCCACGCCCCGCACGAAGTTCGGCCGCGGATGGCCGATACGCGCAACGACCGGCTCGCTGTTGATGGCCTTGATGCCGTTGATCTGTTTGCGGATGGCCGAGACGTTGCGGTAGTTGTAAAGCGACAGCAGCTCCAGCAGCACTTCACGGCCTTGGCTGACCAGTGACATATGGTTCAGCGACAGGTGCGCGATCAGGCGCCATATCAAGCCTTTGCCCAATGGCACGCGCACCGTGGCGGTGGGCTTGCGCAGGCAGCGGATATCCTTGATTACCGAGTTGGCGGGAATGTTGAAATCGCCACGCTCGCCGCCGAACGGGAGCATGAGCGGCACATCGCGGTTGCTGCAGGTGAGGGCGATGCTGAGGGTGTCGCTGCTGGCGCTGATCAGCTCCAGGTCGCGGTCGACCACGCGAATGCTCATGGCAGTGGCGTCACCCTGGGCGCGCCGCCGGGCAACCCAGAAGCTGCTGTGCGGGTCTTGCTCGCCTCGCGGCTCGAAAAACGGCTGGCAAGTGGCAACCTGGTCGGTGCCCCCCAGTTTACGAACCCGACGCACACGGTCTATGGATACCACTTCTGCTGCGTTGTGCAGCCGGGTGTCCGGGGTGACCGGATACTCGTGCTGGGTGTGGGTAAGTTTGATCGGCTCGGCTTGCTGGCGGAACAGGTTGATGATGGGCGTGCAGTTGAGCTTGAAGTTGTTGCGCCCGATATTCTGGGTCAACCGCGCCAGTCGCTCGCCAAGGTCGTAGTCGGAAAAATAGAAATTGATGTCGACCTGCTCGATGGCCTTGCCCTGCAGAATGCGGGCAAAGCCACTGAGGTCGAAGAACATGAATTTGTCGGGGAACGTGAAATATTCGTGCAGCAGCCGGTAACCGAGGAACGAGCGCTCCGAGTAGTCAACCAGGCCTTCGTCGCGGGCATAGCCTACGGCCTTGAGGGCATCGGCGGGCAGTGCGACCTCACGGCGGCGGCCCTCGTCGTTGAAGCTCAAGGTCGCCTTGGCCAGGTTATTGAACAGCAATTCGTAAAGGTGCAGCATGAGCGTTGCTTCGCCGTCGAGGAAAAACCGCAGGCGGTCCATTTGCATCTGCCCGAACAGAGCATCGCCGGTGGCTGCAAGGCGGATACGCAGGTGTGCGACCAGGTCGGCACTGTGGCCGTTGAAGGCCGAACGTTCCATTTCGACGAACGAGGCCTGTTGCACGGCAATCGGCCACAGCTCTACCGGGTAGCACGTGCGGAACTTGCACACCACGCCCTCTATGGCGTTGGCATGCATCTCGGTATGGCGCGCCACCCGGTACGCTTCGGTGACTTTCTCGTGCCTGCCCAGGCTCAGCTCGGCAATCGACATCGAGGGGGTAGGGCGCAGGTAATGCGGGTACAGCACCTCAAGGAAGGATTCGACGATTTCCGGAAACTCGTCATCGAGCTTCTTGTGCACCCGCGCAGAAAGGAACGAGAACGCCTCGATCAGGCGCTCGGTGTGCGGGTCTTCGCAGTTGTCGCCCTCGATCAGCAAGCGCGAAGCGATTTTCGGGTACTGCGCGGCAAACTCCTGGCCGAGGAAGCGCAGGTGCGACAGTTCCTTTTCATAGTAGGGCAGCAGTTCGTCGAGCATCAGTTGAGGTTCTGCACTTTGTATTCCTGGGTGTTGACCTGCAGCACGGCGTCGAAAGAGACCTGGCGGCTGATGTCCTGCAGACGCAATACGGCGTCCACGCGGAAGGTCAACATGCGGTGGCCGTTCTGCTGGGCCAACAGCTGCACACGGACCCGGCGGAAACGCCGGTCTCCGGTACTGATCGCCCGCTCCAGCTGTTGCTGGATCAGGCGGCGGTCATGTGGGTCGAGCACGCTGCGGCTGATGAAGTCGGGCATGCCGTATTCAAGGATGGAACCACCGAGCTGGCTGAAGCCGTCGAGCTCTTCGGCGACCAGGGACTGGCGGGTATTCACCAGTACCTCAAGGTCACGGACGATGCTGGCCTTGTACTCGGCCAGCGAGCAGGTACGCTGCGCGGCCGGCTCGGCCGACTGGAACGGACGGTCGTCCAGCAGTCGGTCGAGCAGCGAGGGCAGCAGGCGGGCCTGGTTACTCATGTGTCATCCCTGTACACACCGGCTTGTCAGCCGCGCGCCCCTTGAGGCAGTTCGGCGACCAGGCGCAGCGAGGCGGTCAGTTCGTCGAGCTGGTAGTGCGGGCGCAGGTAGGTTACAGCCTTGTACACGCCTGGCTTGCCTGGTACCTCGAACACCTCGGCGCGGGCTTCGCGCAGCGGGAACTTGGCCTTGGCCTCCTGGCTGGCGGTGTCGTCCAGCAGCACGTAGCTGGCCAGCCACTGGTTGAGGAAGCGCTCCACGTCCATGCGTGAGGCGAAGCTGCCGATCTTGTCGCGCATGATTGCCTTCATGTAATGGGCGATGCGCGACGTGGCGAAAATGTACTGCAGCTGGGCCGACAGGCGTGCGTTGGCGTTGGCGATGTCGGTGTTGTATTGCTTTTGCTTCTGCGCCGACTGGGTGCCGAAGAACGCGGCATAGTCGGTGCCTTTGCAGTGCACCAGGGGAATGAAGCCCAGGTCCGACAGCTCTTTTTCGCGGCGGTCGGTGATGGCGATCTCGGTCGGGCACTTGAGGGCGATTTCGCCGTCGTCGGTCTTGAAGGTATGGGTTGGCAAGCCTTCGACCAGGCCGCCACCTTCTACGCCGCGGATGGCCACGCACCAGCCGTAGCGGGCGAAAGCATCGGTGACGCGGGTGCCGAGGGCATAGGCGGCGTTCATCCACAGGTACTTGTTGTGGTCGCGGCCGTCGACGCTTTCGACGAAGTTGAATTCTTCCACCGGCGTGGTATCAGGGCCATATGGCAGGCGGCCGAGCACGTGGGGCAGGGTGAGGCCGACGTAGCGTGAGTCTTCCGAGGCGCGGAACGACTTCCACTTGGCGTATTCGACGGTGTCGAAGAGATTTGCCAAGTCACGCGGGCCGGACATCTCGGTGAACGAGTCCCAGCCAAACAGCTCGGGGGAGGCGGCGGAGATGAACGGTGCATGCGCCGACGCTGCCACGTGCGAGATCTCTTCCAGCAGGTACATGTCTTCGGGGTTGCGGTTGAACTCGTAGTCACCGATCAGCATACCGAACGGCGCGCCACCGAAAGTGCCGTATTCTTCTTCGTAGACTTTCTTGAACAGCGCGCTCTGGTCGAATTCGCTGGCGGCCTTCAGGTCGCGTACCAGGTCTTTCTTCGAGGCGTTGAGCAGGTGGATCTTCAGCGTGGTGCTGGTTTCGGTCTGGTCTACCTGGTATTTCAGGCCGCGCCAGGAGGCTTCCAGCTGCTGGAACTCGCGGGCGTGCATGATCTCGTTCATCTGCTCGGAGAGCATCGAATCGATCTCGGCGATACGCGAGTCGAGCACGGCGATCAGGTCTTTGCTCGGCGTCATCTCACCTTCGAGCACCTGGTTCACCAATTCGCCAATCAGGTCGCGGGTGCGGTTGCGCTCGGTGTCGGAACGGGCCACGCGGCTTTGCGAAATGATGCTGTCCAGCAGTGAGGGCTGTGGCGCGAAGTTTTCTACTTCGACCAGTTCGCCGGCCTGTTGCGGTGCGGTTTGCTTGTCGGTCATGTTCGTGCTCCTGCTCAGGCGCGATCGCTGCTGGATGGGTCTTTCACTTCGGCTTCACGGCCGAATTCCTTGCCCAGGGTCTTGAGTTTTTCGGTGTTCTGCAGCACGTCCATCAGCAGCTCTTCGAGCTTGTCGTTGCCGCCCATCTTGTTGCGCAGGTCGGCCAGTTTGTTGCGCACTTCAAGCAGCTTGCGCAGCGGCTCGACCTGCTTGACCACGTTCTGTGGCTCGAAGTCTTCAAGGCTGTTGAAGTTCAGCTCCACGCCCAGCTGGGTGCCGTTCTTGGCCAGGGTGTTGTCGACCCGGTAGGTCAGGCGTGGCTTGATGCCCTTGAGCACACCGTTGAAGTTGTCCCGGTCGATGAAGACGAACTTGCGGTCCTTGAGCTTGGGCAGCGGCTCCAGCGGGTTGCCGGAAAAGTCGCCCAGTACGCCGACGACGAAGGGCAGCTCCTTTTTCTCGATGGCATCGCCGATGTCCACGTCGTAGGTGATATGGACCCGCGGCGCGCGGACGCGGTCGAGTTTGTGCTGGGTGCTTTCCTTCTTCGCCATCGTGTTCTCCAGTGCTAGCAGTTCGCTGCGAATCATTGCGCGGCCCGGTGTGGGGCACTGCGGGTTACAGTCCTTCGATCGTCAGCAGCAGGCGCTGACGGATGTCGTCGTTCATTTCCAGAATGTTGTCGCGGCCCACCAGTTCTTCGAAGCTGGTGTTGCCGGCAATTTGCGTGCTGCTACGGATGACCGAATCGTCGGGAAGTTCCGAGCGCACCGGCGAGCTGATGACGCAGAACGGCAGGTCGCCAAAGCCTTTGAGGCGTTCGAAGCTCAGCCCGTAGCGCAGGCCTTCGAACAGCCGGCCAAGGCCAGGCGACTTGCTCAGGCAGTAGAACAGCACGAGGTAGTGCACCACGAAGCGGTACAGCTCGGCGCTGCTGCGGTTGGGGTCTTTGATGACATTGCGAAACCGCGCCAGGTCGAAGGCGTGGAAGCCCACTACCCAGCGGGTTGGGCTGGTGATACGGATGGTCTGGCCGCTCTGTTCGAGGACCTTGTCGTATTCCAGCGGGAACAGTTCGGGGGTGGTGCTGATCAGGTTCAGCGGGACTTCCAGCTCGGTGACCAGCTGGAACGGCGCGGCCGAGCCGATACGCTCGTAGAGTTCGACCAGGGCCTGGAAGTGGCCCTGGGTTTCGCGCCCGCTGCTGCGCTGGGCGCCTTGCAGGTATTCGCCAAACAGGGTTTGCGGACGGATCAGCGGTGCCACGGTGGCAAGGTAATCCGCCGCCTGCGCCTTCAGCGCATCGGAGATCGCCCGCGTCTGGCTACGCAGCTTGATCAGTGCTTCGACATCGAATGATTGTGTCATCGGTACATCGCGTCCATGTGCCTGCTTGATCGTCCTGAACGCCAGTGGCGTCGACCTGAAATTGAGCCATCGGCTGCGGCAAATCTGAGTGCTGGCACATGAATATTGTGTTGCCAGCAATGCCGACTAGGGCACCTCGCTGGGGAAGAAGTTCCGGCGGGCGGGGCGATTTTTTCAGTGTTTTACGACGCTACGCAATAATGGCGCTGTGATATTGACAGTGCGCTTGGTCGCAGGAATTGGGGGGTTAAGCCCTAAAGACTGGGTGCGAAAGGGGCTGGGAAGAGATGAAAATCATTGGTAAAAAGTTTTTTCAAAAAGTGAATCAGTTCTCATTTTGTGCGCTGGCCGCCTGCGCGTTGCGGGTTGAGGAAGCGCGTCAGGATGATGGCAATGCGACGAGTTTCGTCGCATCCAGCGGGGTAACTGTCTTGTGCAAAAGCGATAGCTAGCGCGATGCTAGTAGGTGCGGGTAGGTGCGGGATTGCCCGCGAACACCGGCGCAGCCGGTTGCATCCAACTCAGCGACCATCGACCTGTACGCAAACGTCTCTGCCATTGATTGCCTTACATGGCCAATTGTCGTTGATGTAATGATCCGGCTTTAAGCACACGCGTTCATCGTTAACCCAGAACATCTGCCAACCGGAGCCCGAGATCCTGAGCTTCGGGCACGACCAGTAGCCCTTTGCCGAAAGCGTTGCTGTGGTCAGCGTAATCATTGTCGGTGCGACGATAACCATCAGCACAACCGTCAGTTGCAGCGAGCGTAGCTGGAACCCATGCAGCCAAGAGGTTTGCAGTGGGTCAAACTTTCGACCGGTCCATGCGGCGATCAGGCTACCAGCGATCAGGCAAGGCCCCAGGGGAATGAATGCAATCATGAAGAAAGCTTTGAGCGGGGTTTCCACGACCGGCGCATTACGGTAGATCCGGCCGTAGAGGGGTACGATATCCGTCCATAAGGCGTACACCGCCAGTGCTCCCATGGCGAGCATGGACAGCATCAGACCGATGGCCGTAAGCCGGAAAAGAACAGGGGACCTTTCGTAGAGTTCGGGATGGTCTTTCATGTGTGCCTGAGCATTCCCTGGCTGCTGCGGATCAAACCAGCATGGCTGGACAACAGATCTTGGACGTTATCACAGGACCAGGCACTGGATCGCGCTCAGGGCGCATTGCCTGGTCGGGCGATTGGTGATGCAGTAGGCACGACGCTGGAGTGTCAGCGGCGCGATCAAGGGCATGTTTACGATAGGGTCGGCGGTACTCCTTTCCGCCTGGCGTCTGGTGAGTGGACCGACGATACCAGCATGGCCCTGTGCCTGGGGGCACCTACGCTACAAAGGGCCAAGGGCCAACGACCAATTCGATTTCGCTTCCTTTGCCGATGCCATGGCGCGCTGGTACCGGCAGAGTGAAAACAGCGTCAACGGCCGTTGCTTCGACATCGGCAATATCAAGGCCTCGACCGCAGGCAATGGTACCGTTGATACGCCAATGGCTCCGTTACCCAATTCATTCTCAAAGAAATCCCATGATCGATCTAAGAAGCTCAAACGTATTGCTGGCCGACTACGTGCAACGTTATGCGCATCTGTCGCCGGAGCCCTCCCGGCAGTTGCAGCAGCGGATGGACTACACCTTGCAGCCTGATGCGCCGGCGGTCAAGCCAAGCTGGCTGCGTTCCAGGGCCTGCACATTGACCGCGGAGCAGGCACTGGACCGCGCCAGGGGCGCGCTGCTTGGCCTGGCCATCGGCGATGCGGTCGGCACCACGCTCGAGTTCCAGGCCCGCGACAGGGGCCAGGTGAGCGACATGGTCGGGGGTGGCCCGTTCAACCTTGTTGCGGGTGAGTGGACTGATGACACCAGCATGGCGCTGTGCCTGGCAGACACGTATGTGAGCAAGGGCAAGTTCGATTACGCCACCTACGCCGATGCCTTGGTCCGCTGGTACCGGCGCGGGGAAAACAGTGCCAACGGTCGTTGTTTCGATATCGGCAATGCCACGCGCAATGCCCTTGAAGGCTGGCTGCGCGAGGGCATTACCTGGCAAGGCAACTATGACCCCTCGACGGCTGGCAATGGCTCCATCATCCGCCTTGCGCCTACGGCAATCTTCCGCCGGCACTCGCTGTCGGCAAGCTGGTGGGAAAGCGTCACGCAAAGCAGCGTGACCCACAACGCCGACGAGGCAGTGAACTGCTGTCAGCTGTTTGCGGCACAGCTGCATCTGGCGCTCAACGGTGCAGACAAGGAAGAGGCCCTGGCCCCAGCGGTGCGTTCGTTGCGGCCTCGCCCGATGATCATCAATGCGGGCGAGTACAAGCAAAAGAACCGCGAACAGATCCGCTCCTCCGGCTACGTCATCGATACCTTGGAAGCAGCACTGTGGGCCGTATGGAACACCGACAACTTCAAGGACGCGATCCTCCTGGCCGCCAACCTTGCCGATGATGCCGACAGTATCGCGGCCACCGCCGGCCAGTTGGCAGGTGCGCTGTACGGCGTCTCCGGCATGCCGCCGGAGTGGGTGGCCAAGGTGGCCTGGTCGCAGCATATTCGTAGGTTGGCGAGCCGGCTGTTCGAGCTGTCGCCGCTGAGCGATGAGCTCGATGACCTTCTCTACGGCAGGCACGGATAGGGTGCAGTGATCGTCAGCGCGAGCGCTTTGTCTACATACTCGAGTGGTGTAGTAGGTTCATGTTAATTACCTGACCTTGGTCGCTAAGGTCTCGGTTTTGTAAAGCTTCCCGATGGGGTTGATCCCTAAGTGTGTGTTTGTCCATTTAATGCCTGAGTGTGCGCAGACCGGAGGGGCGCCGCTGTACATCCCCGTCGCCCCGTCTCCAAGTCACTGCGGCTTATCAACTGCTACCTTTTCGGTTTTTCCGCCGTATTCGCTTTGAGCCTGGCCAAGGTAGGCAACTTACCGCCCATCGACCTGGACGCAAACGTCCTTGCCGTCGATAACCTTGCACGGCCAGTTGTCGTTGATGTAGTGATCTGGCTTGAAGCACACCCGGTCATCGTTGACCCAGAACAACTGCCAGGCAGAACCTGATATCAACAGTTTCGGGCAGGGCGAATAGCCTCTGGCCAGCAACGCCACGGTTGTCAGAATCATCACTGCTGGAACGACATAAAGCAGTGTCTTCAGTGACAACCCGAACATCTGAGTCTGGAAACGGTGTAGCCGTGAGGCAGGAGGAGGGTCGAACTTTTTACCCGTCCAGGCGCAAATCGCGCTGCCCACCAGCAGAATGGCCAGTGCCGGCGGAGCCATGAGCAGGCCAAATGCGAGATACGGCGTCTCGACCACTGGGGCCCCGCGCAGGAGCCTGCCGTAGAGCGGGAACAGGTAGTTGAGGTAAGCATAAACGGAAATGGCGCCCACCAGCAGCATTGCGGCAATCATGCCAACAGCCAGCAACCTGATCTTGAGAGGCGATAGCCCGGGTGATATCTGTGAAGAGTGTGTAGTCATTTTCAGAACTTGGGCAGGTTGAACGTGGGCAGCGATGGCAATGAAGGCATCGATGGCAGGCGGGGTGCGCTTGGCCAGTTTGGCAGGTCGATCCCGTCGGGGCGCACTTTGCGGATGATCCACGACTTGGCTTCATCGTAAAGCTCGTCGGCAATTCTGCCTGCGATGTTGGTAGCCGTTTCTTCAGCATAGCGACGCAGGTCGGCTGGCTTGATCTCGGTGATGGTCTTGTGGATTGCCTCGATATGATCCACGGCATAGCGCAGGCCGGCCTTCACTGCGTTCTTGATGCCGAAGTGGTTGTCCAGTGCATTAAGCCCAAGGCCCACTGCAAAAACGACCAGCGCACCGGCGATGACCGGTGCTGCGGCTGCCGTGAACAGTGCGCCAGCAGCCAGCGCTGCGGCGTAGCCGAGCGCCGAAGCGATGCCAGCCTTGATCAACTCCACCCCAATGCCGCCAAACAGGTCGCTCATGATGTGCTCGTCGCCAAACACCCACTCTGCGACTTCGATGGCTACCGCCACATAGCACGAGAGCTTGAAGCCCTTGATGGAAGAGCCGCGCACGCCGTATTTGCCGATGCCCATGCTGACCAACTTGGCGTTCTGAACACCATAGCGTGTTGCATTGAGCGTTTTGCGCAGGCCTGGGTAGCCGGTGAGAATCACGTACTGCTTACCATTGCGCACGGTGTAGCGTACTTTCGTGCCCATCCCGTTCATGTCACGAATGAAGCCGACGATGTTTTTCGCGTCCCAGGCTGCCATGGCCGTAGGCACGCCCCAAGTAGTGTTGACGAAGGTGTGGGGCAGGCCATTGTAGGTGGATTTCACGCCGTTCCAGGTACCGGTGAGAAGGTCACCCTGCGTGCGAGTACACACTTGCGGAGGCTGCGTGGCGCCCTGTGCCTGCTGGGCTAACTGGGCCTGTGCGTGGAAGTCTTCTATCGACATGATCACCATTTCCCGGTGATTCTGGTCCATCTCCCGGTCCAGTTGGCTGAGTTGGCTTTCGCTCACGCTCATGGCGATTCTCCCTGATAGTCGCGATCTACTGCCTCATGGCTAGGCGTAGGGAGCCTACACTCCAGACCTCCAGCAGATCAAACCGGAGGACATATTTCGATGTAATTAATCAAGAAAGTGTCGACTGATACACCGGCCCATGATGCACCAGTTGCACGCGGCTTTTGTCCTCGATGTGAGGTGTTCTGGCTTATCGCCATCATTTGACAGCCTCAGCCAAGCGCGTTTTCATTGTGAGATTTCCAGCTTGATGCAGGATGCATTGATATGATTACGGATGCCCTCGAGTCGATGCTCACCCAGCATCAACGCCTGTTCACCTTCGATTCTCCACTGCCTCCCGAGCAAGAACTGCAACTCCTCAGCTTCAGCGGCCGCGAGGCGATTTCGGAGTTGTTCAGTTTCCAGGCACACCTCATTTCGCAAGACGCTCGCATCGAACTGAAGAAACTCATCGGCAAGAAAGTCACGTTGGGGATTGCCTTGGCCGACGGCACCACAAGGTACATCAGTGCGCACGTGTCGGACTTCGTGCACACCGGTGCTGATGGCGGTATTGCCAACTACACCGCTGAACTGGTGCCTTGGATCTGGATTCTTAGCCGTCGCCGCGACTCACGCATCTTCCAGGACAAGACCACCGAGCAGATCGTCAAGGAAGTTTTCGATTACTACCTGTCCCTGGCCGAGCATGAGTTCCGCCTGAGCCAGCCGCTCAAGCCAATCAGCTACTGCACGCAGTATCAGGAATCGGACCTGAATTTCGTGCTGCGCCTGCTCGAGCAGGAAGGGCTGTTCTTCACCTTCGAGCACTCCCAGGAAGGCCATCGCATGATCATCAGCGATGACAGCAGCATGCTTCCGCAGCTGGAGCGCCAGCCGCTGATCCGCTACCACAGTGCTTCGGTCACCGAAACCGCCGACTCGATCACGGCGTGGTCGTCGGCGCGACGGATGCAACCCACCCGCCTGACCCTCAAGTCCTTCGACTACAAGCAACCCGGTAACCCGCATCTGGTGCAGCTGAACTCGGTCAACCAGCAGGGTGAGGTTGGCCAGTACGAGGTCTTCGAATATGAAGGCCTCTACGGCTATGCCGATTCCGATGAAGGCATGCGCAAGGCCCGTCGTCGGCTGGAGGCGATGGAAGTCGACGGCAAGACCTTCCATGGCGAGAGTAATTGCCGCGCCATGGAACCTGGCCATTACTTCGAGCTGAGCCAGCATTACGATCACGACAACGACGCCCCGGACGATCGCCAGTTTCTGCTGCTTTCCGTCACCCATTGGGGACAGAACAACTATGCCAACGATGGCGAAGCGGGCTACCGCAACAGCTTTAGCTGCATCCGCCGTAAAATCCCTTTCCGCCCTGCATTGCGCACCCCAAGGGCGGGTATCAGCGGCCCGCAGACTGCCATTGTGGTCGGTCCACACGGCGAAGAGATCTACACCGATGAGCTGGGGCGGGTGAAGTTACAGTTCCACTGGGATCGTAACGGTGAGTTCAATGATCAGAGCTCCTGCTGGGTACGCGTCACCCAGTCTGGCGCTAGCGGCGGCTTCGGCAGCATCCAGATCCCACGCATAGGCGACGAAGTGGTTGTGGTGTTCCTCGACGGCAACCCGGACCGGCCGCTGATCATGGGCAGCCTGTACAACAGCACCAACACCCCGCCATGGTCGCTGCCGGCGAACAAGACCCAGAGTGGGTTCTTGACGCGTTCGATGAAGGGCGACGGCGGTACCGCCAATTTCTTCCGCTTCGAAGACAAGGCCGGCGCCGAGCAGATCATCATGCATGCCGAGCGCAACATGGATACCGAGATCGAGCTGGATGAGACCCATGATGTAGGGAACAACCGCTCGATTACGGTTGGCGGTACGCACACCGAAACGGTCAAGAAAGACACCGTGGTGCAAGTGACCGAAGGTTCTTACACCCTGCAGGTCGACAACCAGTTCATCCAGGTGGCCGCCAAGCAGCACATCATCCTGCAGGTGGGCGACAGCAGCATCACGCTGACCCCGGAAGGCATCGAGATCAAAGGCAAGGTCATCGTGACCACCAGTACCGATACTACCCAAATCACTGGCGCCGCAGTGCGGATCAACGACTGAGGCAAGGTACATGTACAAGCCCTCGATCTACGACCGCATCTCCGCCAGGCGCGAAGCGCAAGAGGAGGCAGCGCGCCTGGCCAAGCTGGCAGAAGCTGCTCATGTGCCCGAACCTGTGCCCACACCGGAACCCGTGCCGGCAGTGCTGCAGGATGTGGCCAGCGGTTTCACCTTCGCGGGTTTCAACCTGCAATTTCCAGTTGGCTTTCGTTTCCGCGATATCCAGACCACCCTCGAGCATGAAGGCGAGCCAGTCAGCCTCAGCATCCGCCGCCGTGATGTACGCGCCAGGCAGCCGCTGGAGCAATTGTTCGAGCGTGCAATCGAGGCCTTGCGCGAAATGAGCCCGCAACTGCGCGTGATTCGCAAACGTGACTGCCACCTGGCCGGCAACCCCGCCAAAGTGGTGGATTTTCACTTCAATGCCGGCCACGAGCCCCGCCACGGTCGCCTGGTCGGCGCGCTGGTGCCCATCGCCGGCAGCGAGTCACTGCAATGGCTGGATATCTCATGCGTAATCGACCCCAGCAAGCCGGGCCTGAGCCAGTGGCTGGCCGAGTTTGACCGCATGCTCGATGGCTTCGCGCTGAGCTGACCCCCATTTTTTGTTATCAGGAATTTTCATCGCATGGATTACGAGTTGCAGGAAGGCGGCATAGCGCTGCCAGCAGGGTTCGAGGACCGCACGGTCAACATGTTCGTCTTGGGTGCCAGTGTTCCCGCGCCGTTGAGCATCACCATCTCGCGTGACACCTTGCTGCCAGACGAAGCCCTGCAGGCCTATGTCGATCGCCAGGTCAAGATGCTGACCTCCAAGCTGCGTGGCTACACCCGTTTGGGCAACAAGGCCGTCGCGCTTTCTGCTACCGCACCCATTGCCGGTATTCAGATCGACGCCTATTACATGAACCAAGGCCGCCCGCTTTACCAGCGCCAGGCGGCCTTCATCATCAGCCCTGGCCGTGCGCTGATCTTCTCCACCACTGCACAGGCCGATTTCAGTGCCCAACAGAACCAGGACTGGGACAACCTGCTGGCGAGCTTCACTCCGCGCACGCCCGTAAGCCGTTCCGAGCCCGGCGAACAGGAGTAACCCCTCATGTTCGAAGCGGCCAGGTTCGGCGACGAGATATCGCACACCAGCGCGTTGGGGGGCTTCCTGATTGGCGCCGCCCTGGGTATCGCACTGGTTGCCACGGTGGCCATCGCCACGTTCACCTGCGGGTTTGGCGTGGCGTTGCTGGCCGGCCTTGCAGCTGGTATTGGAGGCAGCTTGCTGACCGCTGCCGGAGAGGCGATAGGCAGTATGTTCTCGTCCCCTTCAGGGACGATAACCACTGCCTCACCCAATGTATTCATCAACAGCCGCAAGGCTGCGCGTGTTGAAAAAAGCATTGGCGCCTGCGACAAACACCCGGGGCCGGTGCAAATTGCCGAAGGCTCGACCAATGTATTCATCAACAGCGTGGCCGCTGCGCGCAAGGGCGACAAGCTGACCTGCGGCGCGACCATTTCCGGTGGTTCTGACAACGTCATCATCGGCGGCGGCACCCACCGCTACCTGCCCGTGGACGATGAAGTCCCGGAGTGGCTGCGCACCACCGTGGATGTGCTGATGGCCATCGCCGGTGCCGCAGGCGGTATCGCCCAGCTGATCAAGGCCGGTACCCAAGCCGGCATGAAAGCCATCATGCCTTGCGCGCTGAAGTTCACTGCCGGCTTCGTCGCCGGTGAAGTGGCCAGCCGCTACGTGGTCGAACCCGTGGCCCGCAAGGCTATCGGGGGCCTGGTCGGCAACCCCGTCGACCTCACGACGGGCCGCAAGCTGATCCCCGATGAAATCGACTTCAGCCTGCCGGGTCTGATGCCGATCGAGTGGTCGCGCTTCTACGCCAGCGACCTGTCGGTCGACAGCGTACTCGGCCGCGGCTGGGTGCTGCCATGGGAGCAGAGCCTGCGCCGCCAGGGTGCATTCATCTACCTCACCGACAACCAAGGCCGCGAAGTCCCGTTCGTGACCCTGCAACCGGGCGAACGGATCTACAACCCGCATGAGCAGGTGTACCTGGTGTGCACCGAGGGCGGCCACTACATCCTGCAGACCCTAGACAACCTGTTCTTCTATTTCGGCGAAGTGCCAGACACCAACACCGAAGTGCCGCTGCAACGCATCGAGAACGCCCTCGGCCACTTCCTGCACTTCACCCGCACGCCCGACGGCACGCTGACCGACATCAGCGCCACCGGCGGCACCCGCGTGCACCTGCACTACGAGAACCCGCTGGGTCGCCTGACCGACATCAAGCGCGTGGTCAACAATGAGGCGGTCGAAACGCTCACCCAGTACCGCTACGACGAACACGGCCAGCTGAGCGCGGTGATCAACCGCAACGGCGACACCGTGCGCAGCTTCAGCTACGCCGACGGCCTGATGGTGACCCACAGCAACGCCCTGGGCCTGGGCTGCCACTACCGTTGGCAAACCCTGGGCGACAAGCCGCGCGTGGTCGAACACTGGACCAGCGACGGCGAGCATTACCACTTCCGCTACGACCTCGACAGCCGCACCAGCTGGGCCACCGACGTGCTCGGCCGTGAGCTGCAAGTGCAGTACAACGCCGACCACCGCGTGGTCGCCAGCCGCGACTACGGTGGCGAACGCTATGCCATCGAACTGGACGAGCAGGGCAACATGGTCGGCCTGGACCTGCCAGACGGCAACCGGCTCGCCTTCAAGTACGATGAATACGCCCGCCTGCTGGAAGAAACCGATCCACTGGGGCGCAAGATCCAGTACGAGTACCACCACCTGACCACGCTGGTGACCAAAGTCAGCTACCCGGATGGCAGCACCTGGCAGGCGCGCTACGACGACAAGGGCAACCTGCTCGCCGAAATCGATGCCCTCGGCCAGATGACCGAGTACCTGAACAGCGATGACGGCCTGCCGCACACCATCATCGACGCGACCTACAAGTCCAAGTACCTGTGGTGGAACACCCTGGCCCAGGTCGAGCGTTTTCAGGACTGCTCGGGCAAGAGCACCTGGTACCGCTATGATGAGCGCCAGCACCTGGTCGCGGTAACGGACGCGCTGAACCAGACCACCACGCTGGAACGCAAGCCCGACGGCGAA
>PJUI01000066.1_pt1 | contig 165541 bp, 135 predicted proteins | sample 1512201 | NCBI WGS metagenome assembly PJUI01 (sample SAMN08177670, study PRJNA422409) | Feces metagenome, whole genome shotgun sequencing project. | isolation source: Chicken feces (2) enriched on wood chips | host: Gallus gallus | place: USA: Madison | collected 2015-01-15
AGGCATATTCATCGCCTATTCATCGCAAAAAACGAAACGAAACCCAGCGGAGCCTCTTTCCCAGAACTATCGAAAAATAGCCAAAAAACACCAAATACTCGGACTCGCATAGGATAAATATGCGAAAAATCCCTGTTACACAACGAAAGTTTACATTATGAAAAAGCATTTTGCCTTGCGCATTACCAGCATCGGCCTTTGCATCGGCCTGAATCCGGATTGTAGTAAAGGAACAGTCTTTCGGGTTAATGCCCAACTAACATGCTGTTTAAAAAAAATAGTAACAGTAGAAGTGTGCGAAATCGGAAGATTAGAAAATAGAAATGGAACTGAAACCAGCTAAGGCTGATTCTCAAAAAAGGAATTACGATTTCTCCTCAGCTTTGAAGACCCAAAAGCGCTGAAGCGTATAGTTGAATCCCAGAGAAACGAGCAACTCAACAACAAGTTTTGAAAACAGAAAATTCAGATGATATATATCAACCAGAAAATGAATACCGGTAGACTTCAATGCAATGCTGCCGCATACAACAATCACAAATTTCCATAGCTGACTCCTCACAGACTTTTGGGTGCTGCCAAATGACCAATAACGATTGATCAAAAAATTAACAACAGCACCAAGGCTACCACTTATTGCATTAGAAAAAGGTGCACTGATATGAAGGAGCTTATAACAGGCTGAGTACACTCCAAAATCAAACAATCCGCCTAAAAAGGCGGAAAGTTGAGCTTTTAAAAAAGTAATAACTTTTGAAGACATCGCTAAATAGCCTCCTCCTGCTGTTTTTTCAATTTATCCTCTTTATCTTTTTCATCACCTAATTTAAGAAGTAGGCGCGTATCGTTTGTATTAATGATAAAAAGTGCAATGCAAATAACTAGCACACACCAATTAATAGACCCAGGCATCAAAACTTCCAATAGCATAACCAATGAAATAATCACCCGAATTTCAGTCGGTCCCAAAATTCCAGCATCTATTGTATATTTATCTGTAATTCGGTATCTAAGCTGAGAAATGATCATTGCCCAACCATATAAAGCTACCAAGGTGAATCCAAGATACTTGTAATCTCCCACAGTGTACAGAACATATCCTAATCCAATAAAAACCGTGCTGATCCAATCCATTACAATATCCAATGCAAAACCGTACCAACGACGGGATTTATTGCGATAAAATGCAATACGCCCATCCAATGAATCACCAAACCATTGGACAAAAAAACCGGGAATTCCTAAAAGTAAATAACGGATATCAACATATTCCGCCAATATAAAGCTGCCCAAGATCATTAATGAACCTAAAAAACCAATTGCCGTAAGCCCATCCGAAGTAATCCAATTTGGGATCCGGGGAACGAGATACGAAATAAGCTTTTGTTCAGGTTCACTTAAGATATTTGTTCTCTTTCTATCCTGAAAAAGTTTTTTATTTATTTTTAACTCACTCATTATTTGCGATTATAGCCATTTATTTTCTTTATACCAAGCCAATGCTTCCATTAAGCCCTTCTTCAAATCATATTTAGGCTGATATTGTATCTGACGTTGGGCCGCTGCGATATCACAGCCCCAGTTTTCAGCTGTAAGCTCATTCAACCGTTCGGGATATAGAACGGGAATTGCTTTAGAATTTTTATACAAACGTTCAAAAATAACGGCTATAGTCTTTACGACACCTAAAGGAATATGCATACGGATCATTTTCTTTTGGCTAAACTCTTTGAAAAACTTTGCCATTTCATAACGATCATAAACCTGTCCGTCGCTGAGGTTATACACCTGTTTTCCACCTCGGTCAAAACGACAGGCATGAATAATTGCTTGCACCAAGTCGGCAACATAAATAAAGCTAAGCTTTTGAGGAGAGCGGCCAACATACGCATCCATACCTCCATTCATTGTTTTAAAAAGAATAAAAATATCCTTTTCCCGCGGGCCATATACTGCCGTAGGACGCAAAATTGTCAGCGGTTGATCTTTAAAATCACTCAATGCGAGCTCTGCTTTTCGCTTACTACGTCCATATGCTGTAACAGGACAATAAGGATTACTTTCATCGATCAGCTTAGCATCATAGCTCACAGGACCTATCGCTGCGAGGCTACTGACAAAAACAAATCTTTTGATTGGATTTTTCAAAGAAAAACAAGCAGAAGCCAAGTTTTTGGTGTAACCAACATTGACTTTTTCGAGATCTTCTTCATGTTTGGCACGAGTCATGGCCGCAGCATGAACAACATAGGTGTAATTTTCCGCTTCCAGCAATTCCCTAATGGATGCTTCATCGGAGAAATTTGGATAAACAAATTTATCCACAACGGAGCGAATTTCCGAGACATCACTTGACTTCCTCACCGCAGCATGAACTTCCATTCCTGCTTCTTTCGCTGCTCTTGTCAAATGATAGCCTACAAAACCACTCGCTCCGGTGATTAATATTTTTTCTATCATAATGATTTTTGATACAAACGATAACGTTTGTACAATTCTCCATTCATTTGTTCGATGGCATGGTTCATCATATAATTATGCTCCAACATCCATGAACATTCGGCGCCCTTAATATTCGAATCTTTTGATTCCTTAATAATTCGTCCATATAAACATGCTTCTATACCTAATTTCCGGTAATCTTCCAACACACCCAACATCAATACACGAAGCAAATTAATTTTTTTCTTCCCAAACAACAATTTAAAAATACCTGTAGGAAGTAAACGTCCACGCTTAACTTTGATAAGGATCTGGTTAATATCCGGTATGCCCAAACCAAAACCAACAAGCTCTCCATCTTTCTCTGCCACGATAGCAAAACGTGGGTCGAGAATCATTTTTAGATCCTTAGCTGTATAATTAAATTCGTCTTCCGTCATCGGAACAAATCCCGAATTTTTATCCCAGGCTCTATTGTAAATATCACGAACTTTCGCTGCTTCGTTTTTAAAATCCTTCACATTGAATTGACGCAATGTAATACCAGATCTTTTCAAACGCTCCTCTAACCTATCCAAAAGCAATACAGAGCGTTTATCTGCAGACTTTTCCATCACCAAATAGGCTCTGAGATCCACTTTATGCCCATAGTCCGCATTCGTAATCAGGTCGATGTAATAAGGCGAATTATAAGGCATCATGGCTACAGGGGGCTTATCAAAACCTTCAACCAATAAACCAACGGTATCATTGGTAGATAAATTGATCGGACCGACAATCGTATCCCCGCCTTTCGCTTTAACCCATTTTTCTGCTGTTTCAAACAACGCGTTTGCGACCTCTTGATCATCTATACAATCGAAAAATCCCCATTGCCCTTCATTCACATGATTAAAGGCATTATGGTTGTTGTTCCAGATGGCACAAATACGGCCAACAATCTTATCGTCACGATAAGCCAAAAAAGGTTGTGCTTGAGAATGTTTATAAAAGGGATGCTTATCAGGGGAAAGCAGATCGTTTTGCTCAAGAAATAAGGCAGGTACATAATTAGGATTTCCCTCATAGAGACTATGAGGGAAATCTATAAACAGCCGTCTTTGTTTCTTTGTTTCAACGGGTATAATCTGAATCATATACGATTAGATTTTATATTAATGTTTCAACTTCAGCTTGTTTGAATACTTTAACCATCTTCTCAATAGCTTCGTCGATTTGGTCATAAGTATGTGTCGCCATCAATGAGAAACGGATCAAAGACTCTTCAGCAGGAACTGCTGGAGAAACAACTGGATTAACAAATACACCATCATCTTGGAGCATTTTCGTTACCCAGAACGTTTTTTCATTACTACGAATAAAGATAGGTAAAATAGGGCTTTCCGTAGCACCTAAATCAAATCCATGATCTAATAATTGTGCTTTGGCATAATCTGTATTTTTCCACAATTTTTCAATATGCTCTGGTTCATTTTGAATAATTTCCAAAGCTTTCAATGTTGAAGCTACTGAAGCTGGCGTCATTGAAGCGCTGAACATCACAGAACGCGCATTGTGTTTTAAGAAATCAATTACATCAGCATCACCTGCCACAAATCCACCTAAAGACGCCAAAGATTTACTAAATGTACCCATGATCAAGTCTACATCATCATTAAGCCCAAAATGCGAAGCCGTACCAGCTCCTTTGTGCCCAATAACACCTAAACTATGTGCATCATCCACCATAACGGCAGCGTCAAACTCATTGGCAATCGAAGTAAGCTCAGGCAAATTAACAATATCACCCTCCATACTAAAGATACCGTCCGTACAGATTAACTTCGCACTATCTTCAGGTAGGCGAGATAATTTCGCACGTAAGTCCTCCATATTGTTGTGACCGTATTTGATTACTTTAGAAAAAGACAAACGGCTACCATCAATAATTGATGCGTGATCGCGTTCATCTAACAAAATATAATCATTACGTCCCATTAGACATGACAAAGGCCCTAGATTTGATTGGAATCCTGTACTAAAAAGAATAGCGGCTTCTTTACCTACATAAGCAGATAATTTTTCTTCCAGTTCCACGTGAATATCCAACGTACCGTTTAAGAAACGAGATCCAGCACATCCTGTACCATACTTTTCCAAAGCGTCTTGCGCTGCTTTTATAATACGTGTATCAGTTGTTAACCCTAAATAAGAGTTAGAACCAAACATCAATACACGTCTACCATCGATTTTTACTTCGGTATCTTGTTTTGATTGAATAGGTCTAAAATAGGCATATAAGCCCTTAGCTTTCAACTCCTCAACAATCTTAAATTGCGATATTTTTTCGCCTAACTTTCCTTTACTCATGCGATAAGAAGGTATTTCTAAAACTATTTCTAACTTTTAGATGTTATTGTAACAAACAAAATTATCGAATTGGACTTTTATATAAAAAACTCGGCCTCCGATTAAAAATCTGCTATATCCACAATGTAAGTTGAAATTCTACGTTGTATATATTCACAATAATTCCAAAAAACGTTGCAAACATACGAAAACATAATCTGACTTTCACTTAAATTTAGTCATATTTTTAACACATCGCCCAAAACAGTTAATTTTATTTTAATACTCCGCTAACATCTATCCACACAATTCTACTTTAAAATAAGACAATTTTAATAATTATATTTGCGAACTTTAAATTATCCTATAATTAGTTACATTTAGGTTCATTGCAATAGCAATGGTATAGACTTACTAATATACAACAATATATGGCTTTATCTTCAGATATCAATATAAAAAATAAAAAAGCTTCTTTTGAATATCACTTACTGGACAAGTACATTGCAGGAATTCGGTTATTGGGAACAGAAATAAAATCTATTCGCGAAGGAAAGGCGAATATTAATGACAGTTTCTGTACTTTTTTTGAGGACGGCCTATATATCCGTAACATGCATATTGCCGAATACTCCATGGGCTCTTTCTATAACCATGAGGCAAAACGCGACCGTCAACTGTTATTAACAAAAAGAGAATTAAAAAAATTAAAAGAGAAAGGCGAAGAACGCGGTTTTACCATCGTCCCGCTACGCATTTTTATCAGTGCCCGTGGTTTTGCGAAAGTTGAAATCGCCTTAGCTCAGGGTAAAAAAGATTTTGACAAACGAGAAAACATCAAAGAAAGAGATGTCAAACGTGAGCTTGATCGTGTGATGAAATTCTAGATTACCGCGCCAGGACAAATGCGCCTGGCGTCATTCCTACCCTATTTTTAAAAAGCCGAACAAAGTAGTTAACATCATTAAATCCCGCTCCATAACAAGATTCTTTTACACTACGGGTGAGCATAAGTATTTTTTTAGCTTTTTCAATACGCTGTTGGATCACATACTCCATTGGGCTGAGTCCTAGCTCACGGTTAAACATCCGCGTAAGGCTCGCTTTGCTCATGTGGGCAGTCCGCTCCAGCAAACCAATTGAAATTTTCTCTGTAATGTGTTTCTGAATAAATTGTTGCAAATGTAACAGAACCTTATTGGGTGACTTCCCTATTTTTAAGGCAATCAATGACTGTGATTGAAGTAGCCTTATCGTAAGCTCTTTAAAAGTCAAATCTGCCAGTACATCTTTAAGCGGATTTTCGCTAATAATGATCTGAAACAACTTGTTCACCAAATCGGCAAGCTCAGTCGAATTGTAAAGATGAAAAAGCTCTGGATCGATATTCCACTGACTACGCTGTTCTTTTGGGTAAAACTCGTTTAGATAGTCCAAAACTGCTGCTATCTTTTCTTTATGAATAGTTAAGGCCGTACATTGTGTAGGTCTTTCGAGGGTCGCCTCCGGGAAATCAATGTGCATACCTACCAACGCTGGCAAGACCATCATCTGACCCGGCAAGTAGTCGAAGGCCTTTATATTCTCCAGATGCATAATTTTTTTCCCTTGGATCATGTTAATCATAACCAGATCATCGAAACACAAAGGTACATGCTGTGAGACTCGATACGTCTCGTAGATATTAAGTTCTAAGCTATCTAACGTAAATGCGCGTCGGTTCTCAACCAATGTACTAAGCTCCCCTGCCTGCGAAAACGGCAATGTATGAATTAACGTCCTATCTCCCATAGTGCAACAATTTAATATAATTGGCAGTCAATCAAATATAATAAAAAAGCAGAAAAATTCCTCAAGGCCATTTGCGACAATCGTGCTATGCTTTGAATCAATACTGCTATAGGAATGAATAATTGCTGGCTAACTTTGATAAGAAGGGATTAAAAAATAATTAATAATAAACTATATGAGCGCAATTAAAAGACCCTCGTTCAAAGAACGATACGACAACTACATCGGCGGCAAATTTGTTGCACCAATTCAGGGAAAATATTTCGATAATATCTCGCCAGTAGACGGAAAAGTGTTTACCCAAGTTGCCCATTCAACAAAAGAAGATCTGGATTTCGCTGTCGATACCGCAGCCAAGGCTTTTGAAACTTGGGGAAAAACCTCCGCCACCGAACGAAGCATCATCCTGAATAAAATCGCAGACCGTATTGAAGCAAATTTGGAATATATTGCAGCAGTTGAGACCATAGACAATGGAAAAGCAGTCCGCGAAACCATAAATGCCGATATCCCATTAGCCATCGATCATTTCCGATATTTTGCTGGTGTAATCCGGGCTGAAGAGGGGTCCATTAGCGAATTGGACAGCAATACCGTTTCGCTAATTGTACACGAACCCATAGGCGTTGTCGCACAGATTATTCCGTGGAATTTTCCTATTCTCATGGCGGTATGGAAACTGGCACCGGCTCTTGCAGCAGGAAACACTGTCGTCCTAAAACCAGCCGAAAGTACACCTGCATCTATTCTTGTCCTGATGGAGATCATCGGCGATTTGATTCCTGCCGGCGTAGTCAATATTGTCAATGGTTTCGGCGCAGAGCTTGGTCGCTCCTTGGTTACCAATCCCAAAGTTTCTAAAGCAGCTTTCACAGGTTCAACAGCAACAGGACGTTTAGTGATGCAATATGCTACTGAAAATATCATTCCGGTAACGCTTGAATTGGGCGGGAAATCGCCGAATATCTTTTTCAGTTCCGTTATGGACGCCGATGATGCATTTTTGGATAAAGCAATTGAGGGTGCTGTATTATTCGCGCTCAATCAAGGAGAAATTTGTACATGTCCTTCCCGTTTACTGATCCAGGAGGACATCTACGAAAAATTCATCGCTAAGGTCATCGATCGGGTTAATCAGATCAAAGTTGGAGATCCATTAGATCCAGCAACGATGATGGGGGCTCAGGCATCTAAGATCCAAAAGGATAAAATCATGTCTTATATTAAGCTTGGTAAAGAAGAAGGAGCAGAAGTATTGACCGGAGGTGATGAAAATAATGTTGGCGAAGGCTTTGAAGAGGGCTACTACATCAAACCTACCCTTTTCAAAGGCAACAACAGCATGCGGATTTTTCAGGAAGAGATCTTCGGGCCGGTATTGGCTGTTACCACATTCAAAGATGAACAGGAAGCAATCGCCATCGCCAACGACACCATGTATGGTCTAGGCGCAGGTGTATGGACCCGAGATGCACATCAGCTTTACCAGGTTCCACGTGCCATACAAGCGGGCCGTGTATGGGTAAACCAATATCACTCCTACCCGGCTGGTGCTCCATTTGGGGGCTACAAGCAATCGGGAATTGGCCGTGAAAACCACAAAATGATGCTTGCCCATTACAGGCAGGCTAAAAACATGCTGATATCCTATAGTAAGGAAAAACTTGGATTCTTTTAGGTAAAACAGACCAGGTATCATTTTTTAGGTAAAACAGACCAGGTATCATTTTTATGCAAAAATGATACCTGGTCTAAAAAGGTCAAGCCACCTTTTCCGCTGTGTTTAGGATTGGTGAACTCATAAACATAATCTAATTTAACCATGATAAATAGACTGGATGTTACAGATAAAGCAAAAGCGCTCATTCACGAACTTGAAGCAAAACATGGCGAATTGATGTTCTATCAAGCGGGAGGTTGCTGTGAAGGCACCCAACCCCAGTGTTTTGAAAAAGGCGGGTATTTTCCACGAACAAACGATGCCATGATCGGCTTAGCAGCGGGCTACGAATTTTGGGTTGATCGAGATCTTTTTGAATATTGGAAATATGCGCATTTTACCTTGGATGTGCTGGACGGATTTGGCCCGGGAGGTTTTTCACTGGAGACCCCGCTCGGCAAAACATTCAAAGTTCACTATAGACTATTTACTCCTGAAGAGCTCAGTAATCTTAGCCCAATCAAGAGAAACGAATGATAACAAAGTGTATAAGCCCATAGAATCACAATAGTTACGAAAAAGGCCAACAAATTCTTCGGCCAATCTCTCCAAGAAAAAAAGGGGTTGTCTAAAAAGCCCCCCGTTTCAATGCTATAATTTTTCTAAAATCTCTGAAGAATGCGCTCATTCGGAACGGGATACTTTATTCAATATCTAAACCTTCAAGTACTGGGATCGGCTGTTTATTTTCATCCAGGGCAACAAATGTAAAAATACCCTCGATGGCCAGCTCTCTTCCTTCCTTGTACATATGTTCCAAAAATATTTCGACTTTCACCTTCAAGCTGGTTCGCCCAACATTTTGAACTCTTGCGATAGCTTCTATAATACTCCCAGAGGGAATGGCCTTATTGAAATCGATACGGTCTGTTGATACCGTTACCAAAGTTTTGCGACAGAATCGCGTTGCAGCCATAAAAGACACTTCGTCCATAATGGACATCGCCTTACCGCCGAACAAAGTATCGTGATGATTCGTCAAAAATGGAAACACGGTACTGCAGACACGTGTTTCTGATAAATCAATACGTTCTTGTAAAGTCATTTATTGTTTCTATTTAGTGGATTTAAGAGGAGACAAATGTAAACCAATCTAGCCTCAGTTACGTCATTTTTATTCCATATTTTCGTCGATATCCACACCTATCCCCTTTAACAAGAGAGAGGCATTAAATATCTTGCATTCACCAATTTTGAGTTTATAATCAAACAGCATCTGCCCTTCATCGACACGAATATCAAAATGATAATTTTTGATGTCTCCTGGAAATTCTTCTTGTAAACTCGAAAGCTGCAGATCATGTGTAGCCACCATCCCTTTTCCATCCATCCGGACCAGTTTTTTTATAATTGCCCTGGATCCAAGATATTTATCCACCGAATTTGTACCCCGAAGCATCTCGTCAATAAGGAAAAAGCTGTCGTTATAAGCTTCGACAGTATCCAATATGAACTTCATACGATTCAGCTCGGCCTTAAAAGTTGACGTACTTTCATTCAGGTTATCCTTGATCCGCATATAGGATATCAGTTTATAAATCGGCAGTTGAAAAGAAGTTGCTGCCACTGCTGCCCCCGCATAGGCCAAAATTGCATTAATACCTACTGTCCGCAGAAATGTGCTTTTACCAGCCATGTTGGACCCTGTTACCAAAGCAATACGATGATCACGGCTGCTATAATCATTGGCAACGACCTGATCGATTGGGATCAGGGGGTGATATAATCCTCGTGCTTCAATCTGATCTTTCAATGGATTGTCCAAAATCACAGGATAACAATAGGACGAATGGTTCCTCTTCCAAATAGCCAGACTCGTTACCGCCTCAACCTTGGCCAAGGTATCGAATGAATTTAGTATCTCATGCTCATATTTATTTTTCCAGTCGACAATGGCCAACACCTGTCTAAAATCCCAGAGCAGAAATAAGTTCAGAAATATTCCAACAAATACATTATTCCGTGCATCCAGATTATTAATAAGGCCAGCAAGTTTTTTAAAAGCAAACGAAATGGATTCCCCTCCATGACTCCGCTTAAGCTCTCCTGCTATCTCTTGCATGGAAAGCGATTTCCACTCCTTGCTTTCAATAGATTGAATAGCATCGGCATAGGATCCCAATACCCCACCGATCTTATCTATCCGAGAGGAGAACAGGCTGACGCTTCCTGCTTTAGCTAATGCCCAGAGAATATGAAATAATCCCAGTAATGTTGCAACTCCGGCCAACTTGGGAACGAAGAAACTTCCAGCTAAAGCGACAACAAATAAAATGGGACCTGCTTTGATATAGAATCGCATAAAAGCATTTCCAAACTGAAAATTCCGGTCTTGAAAGTAATTCGTTAAGAAAGTTTTGATGTCCAGCTTATGGTTCAGATTGACCAGAAGTTTCGCCTGAAAATCCCATATCCATTCAGATTCGGCTTCCAGTTCCTGCGAAGCCTCTTGGTTGCGTTTTATTTGCTCTTTAGGAAGAGGTGCATCAAGCCATGAGGCCAACAGATCAATTCCTTGTCTGGTCGTTGCCCGATTTAATTGTGCAAATAGGGAATATGTTCCAAAGACATCCATATCTGAACTATAAGGATGGTTACCATCTTCAAAATGCTGACCATGGTCATACATGTTTAATTTTCCATCTGCAAGTGTCCGTTCATTTTCCAAAACTTTCAAATAGGCTTCAAAATAGTTTTTTTGAAGCTCAAGCTTGCTCTGTTTCCGTACGAGATAAGCGAATAAAAACAAGAGTGCAAAAAAACAGAAAAAGACCAGCGCAAGGCTTTCCAGTTGAAATGTATAAAATAACAGCGCCCCACCGCCGAGGATAACAAATAGCCGCGACAAACTCAGTGTATTGACTTGCTTATTTAATTTGAGAACAATTGAAGCTATTTCTTGATGCTTCTGGTCATATAATATTGCTGTTGGAGTCATAAGTGAATATTTATTCTTTCACGTGCATTTTAATTCGATCGTGGAGTTTGCAGCTATTTCATAAGGCGGGCGGTCTATTGCCGCTTAGAGACCTGATGCCCATAGAATCAGGCCAAATGGTGTTACCAGGCTTGATCGCCCACCAAAGGTACAAAACGAAAGGTATCCAGTTCAATACGGTCAAAGTCATTTTCACCTACCCGAATGATCGTCATCATCTTTTGCGACTTTTCGTCGCCAACCGGAATCACAAATATCCCGCCCATCTTCAGCTGTTTCAACATAACTTCAGGCACAAATGGTGCCCCCGCGGTCACAATAATCTTATCATAAGGAGCATGTGCCTCAATTCCCTTGGAGCCATCACCCAAAAAGAAATTGGGTTTATACCCCATATACGGCAATACCTGAATTGTTCGCTGATACAGATTTTCCTGACGTTCGATGGTATAAACTTCAGCGCCAAGCTCCAATAGAATACAGGTTTGGTAACCGGATCCTGTCCCGATTTCCAGCACCTTATCTCCTTTTTTCACATGGAGCAATTCCGATTGATAAGCAACGGTATAGGGCTGTGAAATCGTTTGACCGTCGCCTATAGGAAAAGCAATATCCCGATAAGCTTGATTCCAGAACGTTTCATCAAAAAAATAATGACGTGGTACCTTTCCAATGGCATCCAAGACTTTTTGGTCTGCAATACCCCGACTTTTTAGATGCTCCACCAATTTTTTGCGAGCACCTTTCTCCCGATAATTATCAATAAACTTGTACGCCATGATTTTCAAATTTACTTTTAAAAAGGCAGATTCAACAGAACTAATCACAAATAGTTAAACACCAGTCAAGTACGAATATACAAGAAAACTGAAGGCAACGCTTCACCTGAACGAACAGCGGCCGTTACCTCATCGTTGCGTGTTAAAGGCCCTGCATGAATCAACCTCTTTCAAAAAGAAAAAAATGACATCGATAAGATCACCACTAACCGTTCATGGAATTTGAAGCTTCTCAAAAAAAATCCTTTGGTTTAATACGGATCAACATCTATTTGGACGCGCACTCCGGTATTGCTTTTATCTATTTCAAAATCCAATAACACAGAACGGATCAACTCCTTGACTTTGGCAATACTGATATTTGTACGTTCTATCTTTAAAGTAATCGTCTGAATAAAATTGTTCCTTACACGCGAAACTAAAGGTGGTTCTGGCCCCAATACCCTTGCTCCCAACTGCTGGCGCAGTGAAGAAGCGAAACGATTGGCCGAATCGTAACATTTCTGAAAATCGGCATGTTTAATATCAATCCGGATAAGACGATAGAAAGGTGGATAAAGGTAGTTTTTACGTTCTGTAATTTCAGTCATAAACATCCCTTCATAATCGTTATTGACCACCTGTTCTAAAACCCGATGATTGGTGGTGTAACTCTGGATGATAACTTTCCCACCGGCTTCACGTCGACCTGCACGGCCCGCTACCTGAGAAAATAACGAAAAAGAGCGCTCATATGAACGGAAATCCGGAAAGTTAATAATCGTATCTGCATTGACAACTCCAATAAGGCTTACTCGTCCAAAATCGAGTCCTTTTGCAACCATCTGTGTGCCGATCAGCACGTCAAATTCATGTTCATCAAAAGCTGTAATAATCTTATCAAAACCGTACTTACCTTTTGTGGAGTCAAGATCGAGCCGACCGATGCGAATTTCAGGCATCAACAGTTCAAGTTCCTCTTCTACCCGTTCGGTACCAAAGCCTTTACTTTCGATATGTGGCATACCGCAGGCCGGACAAACACGAAGCGGAGGTTCCACATGGCCACAATAATGACAATGCATCATATTAGAGCTTTTGTGATAGGTTAAGCTCACATCACAGTTGACACATTTCGCAACAAATCCACAGGTATTGCACTGGATCATGGTCGTATGTCCACGTCTATTCTGGAATAAAATAACCTGCTCTTTATTTTTTACCGCTTCTTCAATTGCTTTTAACAAGGTTCCTGAAAAATAGGAAAACATATTTTCTTTTCTTCCTTCTTCGGGAATATTAATCAATTCAATACTTGGCAATTGCGCATTACCATAGCGTTGAAGCAGCTGGACAAAGCCATACTTCTTGGCCTTTGCATTGTAATAACTTTCCAAAGAAGGAGTTGCTGAGCCTAAAAGAACCTTTGTTTGGTGTAAAAAACCAAGATAGATAGCTGTATCACGGGCATGGTAGCGAGGAGCCGGATCAAATTGTTTATAGGAACTTTCGTGTTCCTCATCAACGATGATAATTCCCAAATCCTGAAAAGGCAAAAAGATAGAAGAACGCGCCCCGATAACAACCTGGAACTCATTTTTCATCACTTTATGCCATACTTCAGCACGTTCATTATCATTAAATTTCGAATGGTATACGCCCAGCTTATCACCAAAATGAAGTTTTAATCGCGCCGTAATCTGAGCTGTCAACGCGATCTCGGGCAAGAGATAGAGCGCTGATTTCCCCGCAGCTATTGCCTGCTCTATAAGCCGTATATAAATTTGTGTCTTTCCTGAGGCAGTCACGCCATGCAATAGCGTCACTTCCTTCTCGTCAAAAGACTGTTGTATTTCATCATAGGCTCGTTGCTGATTCTCGTTAAATTGAAAATTAGCATCCAATTCAATATCCTCGCCTTGAAATCGGGATACAACCTTTTCCTTTATTTCAAAAACGCCCTTATCAATCAGGGCTGTAACCGCGCCGTTTCCGCAGCCCGAAGCTTCAACCAGCATTGGCCGTGTAATTTCCTCGGTCTTTTTCACCAGTTGCATAAATGCGAGCACGGCATCCTGTTGTTTCGGTGCCCGGTTTAAGCTATCCAATAGTTCTCTTTTTGCATCTTCATTCCTGAAGTCTGGGGCAAAACGAAGAAATGCTTTTGTCTTGGGTTTATATCTTTCCGTAATCTCTTCCGAAATCAATACGATGCCCTTATCAAACAATTGTTTCAATATAGGGAAAACCGTTTTTTGTCCCAGCAATTTCACAATATCATTGACCTTAAGTTCGCCAGCTACTTCCAGGGCTTCGATAATGAGATATTCTTTATCCGAAAGCGTAGAACGATCAAACTCTTCGGAAATAGAAGAAACCACTTTGGTCTCGCTAGCCAGTTTTAATGCAGAAGGCAACGCAGCCTGCATAACCTCACCCAAACTGCACATGTAATATTCAGCCAGCCAATCCCAAAGTTTAAACTGTGCTAAATTGACAATGGGCTTTTCATCAATGATGTCCAAAATATATTTTGCCTCATAGCGCTTTGGTGCTTCCTGACTGATTGACTTTACCACTGCCGAATAGATCTTGTTCCGTCCAAATTGTACGATCACCCGTACACCAATCTGCACCCGATCGTTCCAGTCAGCCGGAATACGATACGTATATGTTCGTGCCAACGCTAAAGGTAGAACTACATCAATAAACAAAGTATCTCTTTCACTAAAAATCGTAGCTTGTGGAATGGACATAAATTCAAATTATGGCATAAAAATACAAAAAACCTCCAAGCAAAGAGTCATCACGGTTTCAGCAATCCATAAAACCTTCATGACTTCGCAGACACCAACAGCAATGAAAGCGGAGTGAAGAGGGCGACAATAGGGCTTCAGACCAAGGTCCGAAGAGCAAAACCAAACGCTCAGCAATCAATAAAATAACCCAAAAAAGCCTTCCTGAAATCGATTCAAGAAGGCTTTTCTAATATTCGATACGAATACGCATTCGCATAGACCTATTCAATGGGAAAATTATGATTTATTTTTAAGTGCAGCAATAAAGAGTGCCACCCAGCCTACGATAAAAGATAGCCCTCCTAAAGGGGTAATCGGCCCCAAAATAGATGGGCTACCAAAGCCTGTAATCTCTCGCACGCTCAATACATACAAAGACCCCGAGAAGAACAGAATCCCAATAAGAAAAGCAATAAATGATACTTTAATGGAGTACGTTTTTGCGCGTGAAAAAGTTGATAAAAATAACAGTGCAAAGGTATGATAGAAATGATACTGATTTGCAGTTTTCCAAGTGTCAATATGATATGTACTTACCTTTCCTTCTAGACCATGGGCACCAAAGGCACCTAATATTACAGCTAATGCTCCCAATAAAGAAGCGGCTAAAATGATTTTCTTATTCATTATGTTAAAGTGAATGCTGAAAATGAGTTTCTAGCGATAAATGTATTAAAAACAGAACAAAATAAGGAATTTTTTGTTAAAATTATATTACAAAGGCGCATTATTGGAACGATTATCTACCGCTTCCCATATATTTTTATTAGGTTTGTTTTACGTATGAATCATCATGAGCAACGTGCTGCTCAACGACATCTTGGAACACGTATAAGGATAGGTATATCCTTGATAAACATTTGCCTCATGATCGCTTCATCAAAGTTTAAAAATTCGAGTTCAGTGTACTTGCTCAAAGTCAAAAAAGTGAGTACTTCTTACATATTTGTTCTGATGAAATCCGGGTTCATTCGTATTGGTCAATAGATCGATAAATATGCGTTCGGGATTAGTCAGTCATTGAAAAAAATAAAAGGATGAAAAAAACAATTATCATCACTGTTCTATTATTCATCGCGGTCATCGCGGCCACGATTTATCTTTTCGGAGACTTCAATAAAAACAATAAACAAGATTCTAAAGCTTTACAATACTTACCTGAAAACACATTAGCGATTGCCTCTTTTGCCAATGATCAGACAGTAGACACGATCTTTAACGATTATGAACTTTTTAAAGCTATTATTGGTCAACAGAATTTCAACAATCTGGAACGGCTAAAAGAGGAGCTGCTCCAGAGTGAACAGCTAGCGCCTCTCGTGTCCGGGCAGCAAATATTACTTTCTTTTCACCAGGAAAAAGATCAGATTACCCCCTTGTATAGTGTTCAGGTTGGACAAAGTATCGACAATAATTCGTTGGCAACACTAATCGGAAATACGGGAAAAAATTATAAGGTACAACCATTCGACACGTTAGGACAACGTTTTTATGGTCTTCATCAAGGTAGTAAAGATAGTACGCTTTACTGTGCCTATGATCACGAGATCATTTTTGCCAGCTATTCCAAAAAAGTACTCGCTCAGATCTTTGACAAAAATGTCAAGAAAATAAATGCCAAACAGATTGAGTTCTTCGTCAATCACAACAATAAAAACACACCACTTAGTCTATACTTTTTCAATGAGCAGCTATCTCAGATCGCTCGAATATTGATGAAATCCAAATTTGGCACTTATCTCAACCTGATCGATTCGCTGAAGGGCCAAACATCCTGGAATATGAATTTTAAAAAGGATGCTTTTATCTTTAAAGGTGAAACAGACCTCACGGCGAGCAAAAACAGTTACCTCCAGTTGTTTGCGACCCAGACAGCCCAGGTTCAAGCTTTAGGAAATTACCTTCCTAAAAATGCAGCATCTTATATAGACTTCAGTATTTCAGATCCACATAGCTTTCGTAGCGCGCTAAAAGCACTGTTGGTACAGCAAAAAGAAGATGGCCGATTGGCCAAGAGCATAAAAAACTTTGAAGAGGACACCAAAGTATCTTTTGACAGTGTTATTGCGCCCATTTTCAACGATGAATTTGCACTCGCGGAGTTGGATAATCAGGATGCGATAGGTTTGATCAGCATTTCCGATTCGACACAATTTGCAGATAACTTTAAGAAATTTAGTTCCTCTGTCGGTGATTCGATCTATCAATTTAAATATTCGAATCTCTTGCATGCGCTCTTTGGCGAACCATTCAAGAGCTTTAGCAGACCATATTTTACCATTGTGGACAATATTATGGTCGTGGCCAGCCGAACAGGCATTTTAAGAGACTATCGTGAATCTTTTCGGGAAAAGCAATTTCTCTCAGGAACAGCAATTTTTAAAAATCACGCAGCATTACAGAACAGCCGCAGTAACGTAACTTTCTATTTAGAACCTAAAGCTGGTAAAAGCAACATCCTGGATAACTTAAAATCTGATTTTGCGAAGAACTTCAAAGACGAAGACGAATATGGTTTTCAAAATTTCTACTCATGGTCTTATCAGCTAAGTGGCAATCAAGGCACATTTTCATCCAGTTTATATGCACTTTTTAAGAGTGACACAAGACTTGGCGGCAAACCAGAATGGACAGCCCAGCTGGAGAGCCGGATTATTAATAAACCTTGGATCTTAGACCAGGATGGTAAGACCAAATTTATCCTGATTCAAGAACAGGATCATACGGTACACGCCTTTTCACCGGATGGAAAAGAGCTTTGGCAAAATCTCTTCCAGGGTGAAATCTTGGGCGAGCCAATTCAATTACAGGATCTCAGTATTGTCGCCGTTACAAAAAGCCGTTTATATCGTTTTATGCCAGATGGTAAAAACAGGACCGGCTTCTCCGTTGAATTGCCATACTCGGCAACTTATGGAGCTACAATCGCCAACTTCAATAAAGAGCAGCGTATTTATATTCCGGCAACAGACCGAATCCTTGCCTATACCCTCGATGGTAAAAAAGTGGAGGGCTTTGAAAACAATAGCGTAGATGGTCGAATTTTATTCGATTTAAAAACGACCACCCTGGGTCAGACAAATTATATTATTGCCGGTACAAGCACGGCTTCCGTGTATTTCTTTGATCAAAATGGTAAGATCATCCATAAAAAAACAATGGATACCGATGGAGAAAGCGTCAAAAATCCGATAGGTTTAGTTGCGGCGTCGGATGAAAAGAACTCCTTCATTTACTTGGCAAATAATAGAGGTAGCGTATTCAAAATTCCTTTCGAAGGCGAAACCAAAAAAATAAAACTGGGCGACTGGAGCAAAGATGCTTTCTTTAATTTTGAAGATATTAGCGGTGGAGCAGACAGAGACTTTGTTATTCTAGCCAACAACAAACTGAATGCATACAGTGCAAGAGACTCCTCTTCTTACTTTGAATATAAATTCATCGAAGAGGCCAGTAACAGACCTTTGTTTTTTAAACGAATAGGTAAATCTGATATCATAGGCGTTGGAACCGACAACCGCATGATCTATGTGTTCGGATCTGATGGATTAGTCCAGGAAGGATTCCCCGTAGAAGGTTTCTCTAAGTTCTATTATGGCCCGATTAACTATGGCGACAATGCCAATTATTTAATCTGCATGAAGCGGGATTTCAAGGTCTATGTATATAAGTTTTAAAATACTGAAAATCAATTTTTTAAAATCAACACCAAATACAATAAGATGCTAAAAGATCTTTATAAAAAATTTGTCTAATCTAATTTTTTTATAGTAGGTTTGCAGACTTAATATGACTATGCTGAAATCGGAAGAATTAAAAGAATTATTGGCTGAACCAAAACGTATTGTAATTACAACGCACTACAAACCAGATGGCGACGCATTGGGATCATCTTTAGGATTATATTTTTGGCTGACCGCTAAGGGGCACCAAGTAAATCTCATTGTACCATCAGATTTTCCTGCCTTTTTGGATTGGTTACCTGGTTTAGAAAATGTACAGATTTATACACAGAATCTTGAACTGCACAATCAACAGATTGATGCTGCTGAATTCATCTTCTGCTTAGATTTTAATGGCCTTGCCCGGATCCACGAAATGGGCGAACCAATTCGTCAGGCAAAAGGAATCAAATGCATGATCGATCACCATTTAGATCCGGAAGGATTTGAAGATTACGCTTTTTGGGATCCATCTGCTGCAGCGACGGCACAATTGATCTATCGCTTCTTAGTCCATGAAATGCAAGATTCGGATCATATTAGTGCTGATATGGCAACCTGCCTCTACACCGGCATTATGACCGATACCGGCTCCTTCCGTTTCCGTTCGACGACAGCAGAAATTCACCGAATCATCGCATCGCTCATTGATTGTGGTGCACAAAATTGGGCGATTCACGAAGAAATTTACAATAGTTCGTCTGAAAGTCGTCTAAAGTTCCTCGGTTTCTGTTTGCTCAACCGTCTACAGGTTATCCATGAATATAATACCGCCATTATCCATGTGACTAAAGCGGATCTCACGCAGTTTGAAGTTATCACCGGTGATACCGAAGGGTTAGTCAATTATGCACTTTCTATCAAAGGAATTCGATTGGCTGCGTTAATTATTGACAGAAATGAACAAATTAAACTATCTTTGCGTTCGATTGGAGAAGTTCCCTGCAATGAGATCTGTAAATTGTATTTCAATGGGGGCGGGCATCTTAACGCTTCAGGTGGTAATTCAAAAGAAAGTCTTGAAGCGGTAATTGCAAAATTCAAATCGATTTTACCAAATTATAAAGAAATATTAACAAAATAAGATATCGTAACATACATTAGAAAATGAAGAAAGCAATTCTATTTTTCGCGGCTGCCGGTCTTTTGATGACGTCATGCCAAAAATTCAAAAAGGCTGAAGGTGGTCTTGAGTATAAAATCGTTGATGATAATGCCAAAGAAAAAGCAGTATCAGGCGATTTATTAGCACTTGACATGGTTGTGAAAACGGACAGAGATTCTACAATGCAAAGTACATATGACATGGGAGTCCCTCAAATCGTTCAATTATATCCAGACAGTATTATTGCAAAAAATCCAGGTGACCCTACTGGTTTATTCAAATATGTAGGTGAAGGCGATAGCTTAGTATTCAAAATTAACTTGGATTCTATGGCTGCTAAAACACATCAACCAAAACCAGAGTTTGCAGATAAATTCATTGTTTATTCGATCAAAGTCAAAAAACACTTCAAAAAAGGAAAATTGACTGATCAACAATTAGGCGAACAAGTTCAGAAATATTTTGAAGAAGAATTGAACAAGCACAAAGCTGCTGAACCAGCTAAACTTGAAAAATACATCAAGGATAAAAGCTTGAAAACAACAAAAACAGCTTCAGGTCTTCAATATGTAATCACTAAACCTGGAACAGGCGCAAATGCTAAAGTTGGAGATTCTATCCACGTTAACTATGTAGGTTCATTGACTACAGGAAAAGTATTTGATACTAACCTTCCAGATGTGGCTAAAAAAGAGAAAATTTTCAACGCGCAACGTCCTTACGAAGCATTGAAATTCCAATTGGGTGTTGATGGTGTTATCCCAGGATGGACTGAAGCTTTCCAATTGTTTAACAAAGGCACTAAAGCAACGTTGGTAATTCCTTCATCTTTGGCTTATGGCGATCGCCCTTCAGGTGTTATCCCTCCATATGCTCCTTTGGTATTTGAAGTAGAAGTATTGGATATCAAACCAGGAAAAGTTCCTGCTCCTACAGCGACAACTCCGGGTATGGTAGCACCAACTGGAACGACTGCTCCAGCGGCAACAGCACCTGCAACTAAAGCTCCAGCAGCAAAAAAATAATTTGACTGTAATTTTCAGTTTAAAAAAAACGGTTTCATCTCGATGGAACCGTTTTTTTTTGAAAGTGTCTGCTGATATTGGCTAGAAAGAATCTTCAGTTCGCTTTCATTGCTGTTGGTGCCTGCAAAATCGTGCAGGTTTTGTTGGTAATGGATCCGCTATGCGGCCTTCTTCTCTTCTTTTTTAATCTTCCTTATCTTCATCCAAAGCACGACAGCAGCCAATATAAAACTAATAACCATAATGATCGTCAGTGCAATAAGCGCCTTATCGGTATGATAATTTTCCGCATGCTGAATAAACATCAACCTAAAAATCCGAAGATAATGTGTGGATGGGATAACATTCGCGATAGCCTGCACCCATTCCGGCATCAAACTCGACGGCCAGGTAAATCCGCTCAAGATAAATGCTGGTGTTGCAATAACCATAAGGACTTCCGTCGATTTCAGCTGCGATGGCAGTAGGATACTAACGAGTACACCTATAAAACAGACAGCGAGTAAAAAGACAAAAGTACACAGGACAAAGCGACCAAAATCAGCATGCAAAGGCATACGGTAATACTGGCCAAAGCCCCAATACAACAACAAGATCCCTATGGACATCAGCACATAGGGCAGTATTTTGACAAGAATAAGCCCCACCGGATTAGCGATCTTCTTGACAAGCTCCGGAAACGTATTCCCTTCAAATTCCGACGAAAAAGACAAGGCCAGCCCCAAAAGCAAAACCTGCTGCAACACGGTAATCAGTACTCCGGGCAGCATAAAATAAAGGTAATTCCCACTTCGAATATTCTGCTTGACAAAAGTTGTCTTAAAAGGTTCGTACTGCTGTGCGGCAACCTTTGCCGGAACACCACGCTTCATTTGCGCCTGAATCTGTATCCCTGCCTTAAGGGTCGAAGCACAGACATTGACCGCCATCATTGCCGTATTAGAGGTCAGCGTATTTGCTCCATCAACAAAAACCGTCATCTCGGGTAAACGTCCTTGTTGAACGCCAGATGCAAAGCCTTTGGGAATATGCACAATTGTCGTTGCCTCATATTGCATAGCAATATCCTTCGAATCAAATAAGGAAGGCAATACACGGGCAACTTCAATACTCTCATTATCTGAAAGCATATCAATAAATGAACTGCTTAAGGGGCTATGATCCTCGTCGACCACGATAATTGGCATCTGAGTTACTTTACCTTGTTGATAAACATGCCCCACTAAGACACCATACAATACGGGTGCCCCCAGAAAAAGCATCAATAACACTTTATTATTGAAGAAGAGCTTAAACTCCCGTTGGATCAATTCTAAAAATTTTTTCACAGTCAAGCCCTTTAATTTGCATGGAGAAGCACCAGCGTTTTAGTTAACAAATCCTTTGCCTCTGCAGCGTCCACAGGTACAACTTTTAATTCAAACACAGCCTGTTGCGGATCAAAATCAGGATAAGCAGAAGCAATGCTTGCATAAGAATTCAAGGCTTTAATACTAATCACCTTCGCTTTAACCTTTTTATGGTTCAAATAAGGAATTTCTACGTCGACAGATCCGCCTTTTTGGACTTTTCCAATTTGATTTTCGGGCAATGTAAACCTAAAATAGGTTGATCGGTCAAGAAAGCCATTAATAATCGGATAACCTGCCATGGCCAGTTCCCCGACCTTTAGGTTAATCGTCTCCACGCTCATGTCCTGTGGGGCTATTACATATTTTTCCTGTGCAGCAACATTAACTTCAGATATCGCCCCTAGCGCACGTTCTTTCTGTCCCAAGGCCATCATCTGCTGTTCCTTTCTAGCGCCACCTTTCGCTTCGGCCAATTCAGCCTGAGCAGCGAGGTACTGATTTTTTGCACCTTGGTATTTCGCATAGGTTTCATCATACTTCTGCTGCGGAATGAGGCTGTCCTGCAAAAGCGCATCCAGCCTACCTATTGATTTTTTGGCAAATTCATATTGTTCCTTTAGACCGTCTACTTTAGCCTGCAATTGTACCAATTGTCCTTTTGTAGCTCCCTTAACGGCCATATTATATTGCGCATCAGCAGACTGTAAAGCACCCTTTGCCTGCTCCTCTTTAGCATCCACTTCGGGAATACTCAAAATGGCCAGGGTATCGCCCGCATGCACGAAATCCCCTTCCTCAACCAGAAGTTTTGCGATCTTTCCCGGAACTTTGGTTACAACTGTCACTTGCTCACGCTCTACCTTCCCTTCAATAGCCTTCTCTTTCACTTGATTTGTACAAGAAACAAAAATAGACAGAGACAATATCCCATATAAATTCTTCATCTTACTCATGTATAGTTTGCAATAATTTTCCTGATGTATGTAGTAATTCAACTGCAGCAGTACGTTGCTGCAACACATTATTAAAATAGCCCAAATTAACTTTGTACCAATCGTTTTCAGCAGCCAGCAGCTCGGTCACATCAATCAATCCTGCTTGATACTGTTTGACAGCCATAGAAAGGTTATTTTCGGCAACTTTCAGCTGCTGTTCCCCTACTTTCAACTTTTGGTTGCCAGTTGTATAGGTCACTGTATTCTTGCTCAATAATAGATTTAACTTTTCCTGCGTATCTTCCCGTTTGGTGGTATTGATATTTTGATCGAGTTTAACTTGTTTAATCTTATTGTGATGCTCTCCTCCGGTATATAGGTCCCATTTCACCCCCACTCCGACGAGTAAATTTGGACTGCCTTTTATAGAATTGAGCGGTAAGTTGACGTTCCCGAATAGAGGTTGATCTTTAACAGTGAGTTTAGAGTTAAATACATTCAGATAGTTTGCGGATCCAAAGGCAAAGACCGCGGGAAGAGCTCCCCCTTTCTCTTTCTTATAAAGGTATTCATAGGCTTTGGAAGACGCTTCCAGTGCTTTAAGTTCAGATCGCTGTTCGACATCCTGGGGTAATTCGGATAAAAAGATGGGTTTAAGGCCATAATGAATTCCGCCTACTTCTTGAAAAGACACCCCTGTTTCCTGTTCGATCTTTTGACAGAGCAGATCCCGATTGCCCGAAACTTCCACTTTTTTCTCTTCCAGTTCAAGCAAGGCCAATTTCAATTTATCTCGATCATAAGGAATTGCAAGTCCATTCTGAATAGCTTTATTTACCTTTTCCTGCTCTTTCTTTAACCGTTTTTCCGAATCTACAATCAATTTATCCACTTCATCCAAAAGCATAAGCTGATCAAAAGAAGCGATAATATCCTTTGATAATGTCTCGCGACTCGCCGATTCCAAATATTGCTGGGCAAGGGCTTTCTCCTGCAATGCCTTTATTCCATTCGGAATCTGTAATCCCGAGAAAATAATCTGCTTGACCGAGACACCGGCATAGGCCGCTTGCCCGTGCATACTAAATCCGGTTGCACCTTCAAACAAACCCAGATTCAATAAAGGAATATTAACCGTAGGGATGTCCACACTCCCATTGCTATGTACATAACCGTATAAGCCAAGTGCTGAGACATGTGGTAGCCGGTTTGCTTTCACCCCCTCTGCCTCCAGTTTTGCCTTATCAACTTCGTAGGCCTTCAACTTCAATTCTTTATTTGTTTGAAAGGCTTTTTGAATAATATCTTTTACCGATGGGTCAATCAGGGATTGTGCAGGTAGTTTGTTTAAAAACATAACCGACGCCAAAGTCAATAACCCCAGGCATAACTTCTTATTCATCATATGATTCATTTATTCTTATAAAAATAGGACAACAACCGCCTCGTCTATCTGTTTAACAGCAAATCTTACGGTATGTTTGACTTCTGACACTTTTTATTGAATGTTCTAATCAGAGGTATTCATCACTTTTGTTACTGCTTTCATGACGTCAAGAGCTGACCACCTCTTGAAGGCTTTTTCCAAGATACAAAAAAGGAATTCATTTCAGTCGAAGGAATCCTGCATTAATTTTCATTTTTGTTAATTAATAAGTTATCTTTGGAGATCGAATTGAAATTTTGGTAATTAAGTAGACCACTTTATTCGATAATAATAAAAACAAGTTTTTACCCTAACCCGCTGCCTCCACGCAGAAAACTATGTTGCTTACAGATACACATACACACATTTATTACCATGCAGGAACCGAAAAACTGCAAGAACACCTCCAACGTTGCTTTGATAATGGCATACAACGCCTTTTTTTGCCGAACGTGAATAGCGCTTCCATAAAACCTGTATTTGATACCGTAGCAGCTTATCCAGAACATTGTTTTCCCATGCTTGGATTGCATCCCTGCGATGTAAAGGAAAACTATGTGGAAGAGTTAGACACCATCCGAAAGAGCTTGGAAACAAACAAAGTCCATGCCATAGGTGAGATTGGGCTGGATCTTTATTGGGATAAAAGCACGCTTGAAATTCAAAAAGATGCCTTTCGAACTCAGGTTCAATGGGCTAAGGAATTAAATTTACCAATCGATATCCATTGTCGGGAAGCCTTTACAGAATTGTTCGAATTATTGGAAGAACTGCACGATGATAAATTGTTTGGCGTACTGCATTGTTTTACGGGCACCCTCGAGCAGGCCCATCAGGCGATCGATTTAGGCTTCGCTCTTGGTATTGGCGGAGTCGTTACCTTTAAAAAAGCGGGCTTAGATCAAGTGGTCAAAGAAATCGACTTGAAGCATATTGTTCTTGAGACCGATGCGCCATATCTCGCGCCTGTCCCTTTCCGCGGTAAAGAAAATGAAAGCAGCTATTTGATTTACGTCGCGCAAAAAGTAGCTGATCTGCATCAGATTTCCGTCGAGAAGGTGGCAGAAATCACAACAGAAAATTCAAAACGTATATTTGGTATATAATTTCAAAACTCAATGCATAATATCTTTATTATCTACACAGGTGGGACCATTGGAATGGTTAAAGATGAAACAGGAACATTCGTTCCTTTCGACTTTGAATTGATCAAACGTAATCTCCCTGATTTAAGTCGCTTAGACTATAAGCTGACCGTGCACTCTTTTGAACCCATTATCGATTCATCTAACATGAAGCCTGAGATATGGATCGAAATGGCGCAAATTATTAAGGATAACTATGCAGATTATGACGGATTTGTTATTCTTCACGGTTCCGATACAATGGCTTTTACCGCCTCTGTACTGAGCTTTATGTTGGAAGGCCTCCAAAAACCGGTTATTTTATCGGGTTCACAGCTGCCTATCGGTGAAATCCGGACCGACGCGCGGGAAAATATGATGACAGCATTGGAAATCGCCTCCGCAAAGCAAGATGGCATCTCTATCATACAAGAGGTATGTATTCTTTTCGACAACAAGTTATTCCGCGGAAATCGTTCATTTAAATATAATTCAGCCAAGTTTGAGGCTTTCAGATCACCCAACTATCCCGTATTAGTTGAAGCTGGCATCCACCTCAAATACAATACAGATGCCTTATTGAATAATATTGATAAAGACTTTATCCTACATACCAAATTGGACAATCGAGTTGCCGTCTTAAAACTGTTTCCTGGAATTTCCCCGCAAACAATTAAGGCTGTTCTGGATTCAGATGTAAGATCTATCGTCATGGAAACATTCGGATCGGGAAATACAACGACAGATACTTGGTTCCTGGATTTGCTAAAGGAAGCAATTGAACAAGGAAAAAATATCCTTAATATTTCCCAATGTAAAGTTGGATCCGTTGAACTGGGACGCTATGAGACCTCACAAGGACTTAAATCTATCGGCGTACTCAATGGCTACGACCTTACATTTGAAGCGGCTGTCACCAAATTAATGTACCTCCAAGGTGAATTGGAAGATCAGAAAGAAGTTGCTTATTGGATTGAAAAGGATATTCGTGGTGAATTGACTATAAATGACTAAATAAAAGCAATCCTATAAAACACAGAAGGATTGTAATGATTACAATCCTTCTGTGTTTTATAGGCATTCCAGAACTGATCCCAGAGAAATTTTAGTTTCTATTTTTTAACAGATAGGCTAGCCAGCACTTCCGCAACAACAAAATTGCTTCCGCCAACAAAAATAAGGTTACCTTGCTGATACGCATCTTTTGCGGCATCAAATGCAGCATCCACTGACGAATAATCTAGTCCGACTAAACCGAATTCCAAAGCTTCTTTTCGCAGTAAATCTGCTGGCATGGCACGAAGCATATCCGGAGCAGAGAAATAATAGATTGCATCTTTCGGAAGATAAGGTAACATATGAGACAAGTCCTTATCCCGCATCGCTCCAATGACGAAATGTAGCTTATCATAAGTTGTCGTAGCCAAGTTTTTCAGTACTTCATGAATTCCATCTTCATTATGTCCTGTATCACAGATAACAAATGGGTCTTTAGACAGTTGTTGCCAGCGGCCCTGAATTCCTGTTGCCTTCTGAACTTTTGTTAACGCACGATGGACATGCTGCTCACTGATCTCAAACCCCTGATTACGCAACTCATCCACTGCCAATAGCACACCTGCAAGATTTTTTACCTGATAGGAGCCTTTCAGATCGAGCTGATAGGCCACCGAATGACCTGCAGGATCAACAGCTTGTACTGTTAGGTAATCCTGGTCTACTGCTAACATCTTCGTACGGTATATATCTGAAGCGAATTGGAGAGGAGCCTGTTCTGACTGTGCTTTATTCAAAAAGACGGATGCCGTCTCTTCGGCATATTCTGAAATAACCACCGGGGTATTTTTTTTGATAATGCCTGCTTTTTCAGCGGCAATTTCCGCCAACGTATTCCCAAGAAGATTCATGTGATCAAAGCCAATATTGGTAATCACAGACAATACTGGTTGAATAATATTGGTACTATCCAAACGGCCCCCAAGGCCGACTTCAATGACAGCGATATCAACCTTATTCTTCTCAAAATAATCAAAAGCCATTGCCACCGTAATCTCGAAAAAAGAAGGGCATACTTCTTCGATCAATTCACGATAGGTATTGACAAAATCCACGACAAACTCCTTCTCACATAACTGTCCGTCTACACGGATACGTTCTCTAAAATCAAGTAAGTGTGGCGAAGTATAAAGACCGGTTTTATACCCCGCATCGGTCAAAATAGCCGCCAACATATGGGAAGTTGATCCCTTTCCATTTGTACCGGCAATATGTAAGGTTTTGAATTTTTGCTGTGGATCACCCAGCGCAGCGCAAAGTTTGATGGTATTGTCAAGGTCTTTTTTGAAGGCTGAGACGCCATCCCTTGTAAACATAGGCAATCGAGTATACAGATACTCGATTGCCTCATTATAAGCATTCATGTGAATGATTTTTATCTTAATCTAAAATTGAATACAATCCTTCCTGTCTGGGAGTCGGGAGCATTCGGCAATTGATTCAACCGAGCACCACGAACAGCACGCTCACATTTCTCCAGTAACGATGGATCAGTTATCGTAGTACCTTTCACCCCAGCACGTGCATAGGTAATAATTCCTTGCTTGTTCACTCTAAATTCTACAGCAACCTTTCCCGCCTGCTGTCCGTTATCGTCGATACTCGGTCTTTGGGTAAAGCTTCGGTTTTCAATAGACAACATCATATTCCCATTTCCAGAACCCCCTTCGCCATAATTACTTGCTAAAGGATCACCTAGTTTGGAACCTTGATTCCCGGGTGTTGTCCCTGTACCGTCACCAGCTCCAGTACCGTTATTTTTATTACCTTTAAAGAGTGCCTTGGCATTTGCCTGCGGCGCCACTTCTTTTACCGCCTTGGTTGTTTCCGGTGCTTTTGAAACGACCTTCTTTTCAGTTTTTGTTACTGCAGGCGCATCTTCTAAATCCTGTGTAACGACCGCTTTCTCCGCAACCTGTTGTGTCGGAGTCGGTGTAGGCGTTTCAACAGGATCAATACGGTCAGGGCGTTCGTTATTGGCATTGGGATCCACGGAAGGTTCTTCCACACTCATATAGTCATCCCCCATTCCTTCCGGTGAAGTGCCGTAATTGACGATCATCCCACCCATTCCATATTCGTCAGGTGCCTGTGCTTTAAAAACAACAAAAAATCCAATCAAGAGCAACGATGCCATGACCAAAGTCGATATCCCCAATGCTTTAGGGAAATTATTTTCTTCATGTTGAAGATGATATCTCATCGTATTAATCTCCTATATTAATAGCTGACCAATAAACTTGAAAAAAGTTTAATGATACTTACTTATCTTTTTTTGGTTCAGTTGCCAACACCACCTTCACTTTCAAACGGTTAGCTACATCCATGACCGAAATGACATTTTGGATAGGAACAGTATTATCGACATAGAGCATGATTGTCAACTCCTCTCCACCAGCCATTTGCGATTGAATTGCAGCTTCCAATCCTTCAATAGGAACTGGAGTTTTATCAATGAAATAGCCCAAATCTTTTGTAATCGATATTGTGACAGTTTTTTTTGCAACAGATTGTTCGCCAGCGCTAGATTTTGGTAACAAAAGCTTAACGACCTGTGGATTAGAAACTGCTGAGGCCAACAGGAAGAACAACATCAAGAAAAACATGATGTCATTCAGCGCTGAAGTATGGACCTCCGCAGATGGTTTATTTTTTCTACTTCGTAAGTTCATTATCTTCCTGGTTCATCCAATAAATCAATAAATTCTACTGCATCGGTTTCCATACGTAAAATCAATCGCTCGACCATCATATTTAAAATATGGTAACCCAAATAAGCCAAGATACCAACGGCAAGACCTGACGCAGAAGATACCATTTTTACATATAAACCTCCAGATACAGATGCAATATCAATACCACCGGCTAGCTCAACTTCATGGAAAATCTTAATTACCCCAAAAATCGTACCCACGAAACCAAGCATCGGCGCAATACCTGCAATAATACCCAAGATATTAATATTCTTCTCTAATTTGGCAACTTCCAGCTTACCAACATTTTCAATAGCGCCCTCAATATCTTTGATAGGTCTTCCGACACGCAATAAGCCTTTTTGCAACATACGTCCTAACGCAGAGTTACTCGAACGGCATACGGCCAACGCAGAGTCCAGGTTTCCGGATAGTACATTCGCTTTCACCTGTGACATGAGGCTATTATCATATTTTGCTGCACGACGAATAGTCAGATAACGTTCAAAAAAGATAACCAATCCAATAAAGAATAACAATAGGATCGGAATCATAATCCATCCCCCTTTGATCATCATATCGATCAAACTCATGTTTTCTGTACTTGCGGCGGCAGGTAATGGTTGTTGCGCAGCTTGATTAAATGAATCCACAGCGGCTCTTGCTGTATCCTGTACTAATGACATAATTATTAATAGTTTTATATAGTTTCTATAATTTTTCTACCCAAGCACCTTCAATTTTTTTCTCTACAGATTTCTTTGCGAGGTCTGCCTCTGATTTTGTCATGTAGGTATTCAAGATGATTTTCTTTTTATTTCTTTTAAACTTTCCTTCCACTGCTCGCGCTGTTTTGTAACCCATTTCCCGAAGGCGTTTTGCCTCCTGCTCAGCTTGTGCCATTGTTTTCGCAGAACCAATAACCAATTGATAGCTTGGCTGCGCAACCGGGATCGACTCTTTGATCACTGGATTTGCCTCCAGAACAGGAGCTTTGGTGGCTGGATTTGCAACAGTTTGTAGCGTCGCGTTTTTAACAGAATCAGTAACTTTGATTTTTGCTAATGAATCAGCTTTCTTCAAACTATCTGCCGCCAATGTATTGGACAGTGTATCAGTAGGTGCAAGCTGTTTATTCTGAACAAGTGTATCCGTATTTACGACAACTGGTTTGCTTGCACCGAATAGCGAATCTTTTAAGTTCGGATTCGTATAAATAACCCCTACAGCGACCATCGCCAATACAATGATTCCGGTGATCCAATACCAAACTGCATTAGAATGACGGGGTTCTTCTTCATAGACATCCGGCACATACGTTGGATGCGCATTAGCTGCAGCTATAGCACCAAGCTCTTTTTTCTGAACCTGCTCTTCTTGAGTAACAGCTTCATCAGCAATGAGTTCGTCGCTATCCGTTAGCGCGGTCTCATCTGCAAGTTCAGTTTCCTCGATTTTCCCTTCTTCTCGTGTGTCTACTTCGGGCTCAACAACAATGGAGTCACTTGTTGTTTCGGTATCAGGAGTCAGTTCATCCGCTAATACTGGGGGTACCGATTCATCTACAGATTCGACAACTTCTTCCTTATTTTCATCCTCATCAGTTTCCTCTTCGGGGATCGCTACTTCCTGAATCTTCGTATCCGACACAAGTTCTTCCGTTTGTGCTCGCTCAAGATCAGCGTCTAGAGCCGGATCTTCTTTCAAAGGTGAAGACTCAGCCAATTGTTCTTTTACTTCCTCCAAAGACGAAACAACTGTTTCAATTTCTGGCGCAACAAGATTTTTAACTGGCTGGAAGTCGAATCCGGACAAGTCCAAAGGTTTGAAGACTAAACTTGCGCCATAACTAATCAATAACCCAAGATCATCAAGTTTGACCTGTCCAAATTGCCCCAAATCAGCCCGCAGGTTCTCAACAGTTTCCGACAAGATCTGTTGCGCCTGATTTAGGCCCAAGTTTTCCTGCTGTTGGATATAATGAACAATATTAAATCCTTGTTGGGCCGAATAGTCCAGCTCAACGTAGGAAATTGGTGGCAAAAACACATTATTCCGTTTATCGAACTGGGCCGGAGAATGAATTCTTTTGAACACACCTATTCCGGGCACGTATACTTCCGCATAACGTTTTAATAAACTATTGATGTTTTTGCCTAGATTCATCGCACACTATTTTAAGATGCAAATTTATAATCTTAATTCGTTAAAACGAATAATTAAGACCACCAATTACATTAAAGCCCAATCTTGGGTAATACATATAACGTTCGTACTCTTTTCCAAAGATGTTATTTGCTTTCACGAAAATACCAAATTGTTTTTTGATTCGATATTCTGCACCGGCATTAAGATCGGCAAACGAAGCAATTGTTGCTTTATGACCACTGTTAGCAATACGGCTGCCATCTGTGTTATAATCATAAATATACGCATATGTATTGCCTTGGGTAGAAAGTTCAGCATCTATGAACAATTTATCGGAAATATTGAAACGCGCATTGGCCTGCATACGGAATTTAGGTAAACCCCAAGCTTCTTCTTCATCGCTCAATTTGTAGTCGTCAATAAAGACCTTTCCACCTAGATTAACCAGTTGCGAAAGACGGACATTGATCTCTCCTTCCAATCCCATGTGCTTAGCCTTATTGATTATGCCGTCATAAACTACATCGAAAGCCCAAGGAACATAGCCATTTTGACTATCACCATACGTACTGTTTTTAAACAAAGGCAATCCTTCAATCTGCTTATAGAATACCTTTACTTTATAACCAAATGTTGCGCCTGCATTTCCTTTTAATCCTGCATAGACGTTCATTTTCTCTATCGAGTTGATCATTCTGACATTGGGTGCCAAATAAGGATTCTCCTTAGCGAAACTACGGAAAGACGCTTGTTTTACGCCGCCATTAATTCCGGCAAACAAAGAGATATATTCAGGTGCCAAAGCAAAATCAGCTTCTACTGATGGGAAAACATTGAATCGTGTACTATCACCGAATTCGGAAGTCAAATTCGCTCCCAAGGTTACATTATAGTTGTCGCCTTTGAAACGGATATATGGATTAATAACGGCCAAATGGTTTTTTACCTCAGCGCTATCTTTCGCATTATTCATCGTTACGCTTAAATTCGCTCCAACATTGAACGCACTTAAACGCTTATTCAGATAACCTGATAATGCAATTGAATTCTCTTTGGCCTTGTAAGCATCTTTAAACAAGTAGCCGTCAACTTTTGCTGAATAGCTTAATGCTTGCTCATTTTTAGGATCAACATTACTTGACAGTTCTCCATTTAAATAGATATCTGTAAAAGTTTGCTTATCCGGAGTCGCATTCAACAAGGTTGTTCCCGGTTGGTCAAAAGTCTGTCCATAGAAATTTGTTCCATAACGATTGTAGCCTAGGGTACCTTTTACTGTTACCGCGTCCAATACACGGCGACCAAAGATACCGATATCCTGTGTACTGAACTTCTGTCCATCAATATTACCTTTTTGGCTCAAATGCTTTGCAAATAAACCAAATCGTGTGTTTTCAAACTGCTCAGAAGCTAAATAAGCCTCACCCAAGATACTATTATAGTTACCGATACCAAATTTGACATAGTTGCTACTATGCTCAAAAGGTTGTGCAAAAGGAATCTCTTGTACATCCAATTGTTTCAACCCCGTATTGATATCCAATTTTTTGTCCAAAATATTGTTGTAGGACAATTTGGGCTGATACTCCCTTTTATTGGTCATATCGGGACTGCGGCGGATTTTTACAGCATCGGCAAGAATTGGCTTATAATCACGAACAACATCAAAAGAATCGATAGTGACCGGTTTTTCAGGATCATTCTTCTTGCCTGTTTCCTGTGCAAAAGAATTCAATCCCACGCCCATCAAAAGCGCTGCTAAAGTATATTTCTTCACGTTTCTATTTTGCAACTTCTTCATTATATCCTATTTCTTTTTGTTGTTCAATTTATTTAGACGTTCTTTTGCGGCTGGCAAAATATCATCTTTCGCATCATAGTTATCCACAATCGATTCAAGTGTAGCTTTTGCTTGGAAGGTATCGCCCTTACCTGCATAGGCATCAGCCATGGTGATAAAGCTTTTTGCTACCCAATATTCGTAGGAAGAAAAATTATCCGATAAATCCATTGCTGTTTTGATACAAGCATCATATTGTTTATTTTCCAATTGCAGTAGGGCAACATTGTATTTTGCTTCCGCACCGTATACGGTACGGCTCTTCAACGCTGCCAAACTGAATTCTTTCATTGCTTCAGTTTTCTTATTCTGCTTAACATAGCATTTACCGGCGTACAAGAAAGCATTTGCGATCTCTTCCTCGGAAGACTTTTCGTAATTCTTAACCGCGTTGGTATAATTTAATGCTTCTTTATAATCTCCAATCTGGTAATAAGAGACCATGAGGTTGTTGATTGCAAAACCATAATTAGACTTGTATTCAGAAGTAAGTTCCAGTTTTTTCAACAGCTGCGTAGCCTCATTATATTTCTTTTGTTTCAAATATAAATTGGATACAGAAATTAACGTACGCTCTGTATAAGGGGAAGTCCAGTCATTCAAAATAATATTGTAATCATGTAATGCATCTTCTGTATTTCCCAATGCTGCGTTACTTTCTGCCCGCACAAAGCGTGCATATTTCTCTTGGTTTGGTTTCGGGAATTTATCGAAATAAGCATTTACAGCTTCCACTGCACCTTGGTAATTCCCTCTGGAGAATAAGGTTGTAGCAGTGGCGAATGAACGGGAATCTTGCTCCGACTTCGACGCATCGCCTAAGTTTGTTCCAGTAGCATATTTGATATAACCTGTTGCATCACCTTTGTCCAGATAGATGTTCTCAATCGAACGCATGGCCTGTCTTGCCTCATCCGTTGATGCATATTGGTCGACCACACGTTGGAATGTTGCCAATGCAGCGTCGTTGTTATCTTGGTTATATTGAACTAGACCAATTGTCACCAAAGCACGTGGAACATAACTACTACGTGGATATTTTTCCACCATTGTTTGGAGCCCAGAGATCGCCTGATCACTCTCTCCCATCAAGAAACGCGTATAAGGGATCTCAAATGCAATATCATCAGCATAATTAGAATTCGGGAATTGTGAAATAACAGCATTCAATGTTGAGATCTTACCATTGTTATCCCCCTGTAATCCTTGAATAATACCTCTTTGGAATAAAGCATAATCCTGACTAGGAGCTTTAGACGAGATCAATTTATTGTATTCAGTTAATGCCCTGCCGTAGTTTTTGGAGGAGAAGTAAGAATCACCTAAGCGTGCAATAGCATCATTACGTGTATTCATTTCAATTCCCTTTGAACCACCAGAAGCTAAGAAACGCTCGAAGTAATTTGCCGCAGTACTGTAATTACCATTACGGAAAGCCGCGTAAGCTAAAGCATAATTGGCATAACTATAAACGTCTGTTTTGCTAGCGCCTGGCAAGCGTAAGAATTTATTGAAATTCGTAACCGCTTCTCCGTATTTACGTACTTCATACATAGCCTCTGCTTTCCAGTAAGTTGCCAAAGCATAAATTTCCTCATCATAACGAAACTCTTCAGAGCGCATGAATAAGGAGATTGCATTTTCAAAAGCACGCTCGTTATAATATTCCAAACCTCTGTAGTAGGTCACCTTTTGATAAGCTGCATTTGCTTCTTTTCCACGTTTAGGGATAGATTCCAAAATATCAACTGCCTCGCGGTAATTCTTTGTGCTCAGTAATACTTCAGCAAGCAAGGTTTTTGCTTCCTCCAAACGTTTCGATTTTGGATAGGTTTTCAGGTATTCCTGTGTCGACGCCAAGGCGACTTGGTGAAATTCCAATTCATAGGAAAGCTTTGCATAATTGAATAACCCTTCTTCTTGCATCGCTGGATCAAAATCCAATTTCGAAGCACGGAAAAAGGCGTTACGCGCAGATTGCTTATTGCCTTTCTTCAAGAAAGAATCACCTAGGGTAATCATCGCAGATTGATAATATGCATCCGGATCAGTCATTTTTTCCAATTCGGTGATTGCTTTATCGTAATCCTTCAATTTATAGGCAATGTAACCAATTTGGTAGCTATCCTGATTATTCTGTGTCTTACCTTGATCTTGTGCCTGGAATTTATCGTAATAATCTTTCGATGTTTTTAGATCACCTTTGATAAAGTACGTTGCCGCGATAATACGGAACATCTCTGTTTCGTTTTCCTGTTTCGTTCTTGACAGAATTGGCAATGCATAGTCCAGCACATCATCATAGCGTTTATCCAAGAAATACAGAGCTGTGATATAGTAAGGATAGCTATTTTCGAATTGTTTCGAACCATTCAGACGTTCAAATTCATTCAATGCAGTTTTATACTCTGCATCTAAGTACGATAAGTAAGCATAATAATAGATCGAAGCTTCCTGAAATTCCGTTTTTTGGTCTTTCAGCCCTTCAAATAATGGTTTTGCTGTTTTATAATCCTTAGTCATAAAGGAAGCATATCCAAATTTAAAGCGATATTCGACATTTTCCTTTCCTGCTAAATTTTTGCTATCGATCTTATTAAACCACTCTAATGCTTTAACATAATCTTTTTTAGCATAATAGGATTTACCGATCTGAAAATAAGCCGCTTTAGCGTTTGCACTGACAGGGAAATCTTTGATGTATTTTAGAAAACGGTTTTCGGCATCGGATTCGCCCAATTCCAAGGCACAAACCGCTTGATAATACCGTACGTTCTCTTTCAACAAAGACAGTTCCTCTGTTTCGTCCAATTGCAAATTGGATTTTGTCCGCAAGGCTTCAACACGATCAAACTGTGCTGAAGCAGAACTAAATTTTCCGCGTTCATACAATTCCATCCCTGTTTTGTACGCCTTGTTGATTTGTTGCCATTCTGTCTGTTGCGCTAATGCTGGCGTCGCCATAACGGTTAATGCAACTCCCACCTGGTAAATCTTCTTATACATAATATGTGAAACCTTAATATGTTATTTATCTGCAAATGTAAATGAATCTCCCTCCAAAAAGCGATCAATTTGATTTAAATTCAAATTCATCAAAACTTGCTGTCTCTGATGGCCTGAAGATAGGCCAAAATTTATTGAAAATCAATTCAAACCTCCTCTTTTCAGGGAGATAGTTTTATTCATTTTACTAAATTATACTTTAATTGAGCTATTTTACACAAAAGTTATTAACATCTGTGTATAACCCTGTATTATAACGGAAATTTTGCACAAAAAATATGCCCGACAAAAAATAAAGTCAGGCATAATATTGTTGAATTAGAAAACAGTATAACCTCGTTTCCGAATCGCCACAGGGGCACTTCAAAGGAAGGTTAAACTATCCGCGTTGCCCTGCTAGTAGATACAAGACAGCCATACGGACAGCAACACCATTTTCAACCTGATCCAAAATAATGGAATGTTCGCTATCCGCGACATCCGATGTGATCTCAACACCCCTATTGATTGGTCCTGGATGCATAATTGTGATCGGCTTCTCTAAAGAATCCAAAATTTCTTTATTCAATCCATAAAGCATGGAATATTCTCTTAAGGAAGGAAAATAGGCTATATCCTGACGTTCCAATTGAATCCGTAACATATTTGCCACATCACACCAGTTCAGCGCTTTCCTCAAATCGTGCTCAACTTTTACACCTAATGAAGTAATATGTTTGGGAATTAATGTTGTTGGACCACAAACCATCACTTCTGCTCCTTGCTTTTGAAGACATAAGATGTTGGACAATGCAACACGTGAATGCGTGATATCTCCAACGATAGCTATTTTACGACCAGCTACGTCACCATAACGCTCACGGATTGAAAAAGAGTCAAGCAAAGCTTGTGTCGGGTGTTCATGTGCGCCGTCACCGGCATTGACAATTTGTGCATCCACATGTTTACTTAGAAATACCCCAGCACCGGCATAGGGATGCCGCATCACAATCATATCGACCTTCATGGCAAGAATATTATTGACCGTATCGATGAGTGTCTCGCCTTTGCTTACTGATGACGAGGATGCAGCAAAATTAACAATATCTGCAGAAAGTCTTTTTTCAGCAAGCTCAAATGACAAGCGTGTCCGCGTTGAATTTTCAAAAAACACGTTGGCAATCGTAATATCCCGTAATGAAGGAACTTTTTTAATCGGCCTATTTAATACCTCTTTGAAATTACTTGCTGTATCCAGGATCAATTGGATATCTTTCTCATTTAGATCTTTGATCCCCAATAAATGGCGAGTACTTAATTGTTCTGCTACAGATGACATTTTATAGTATATTCAAATATTTACTAATCATTTTTTTTCTGAAAGTGTCTGATCTTATTGGCCAGAAAGAACCTTCAGTTTGCTTTCATTGCTGTTGGCGCCTGCGAAGTCATGAAGGTTTTATTGACAGTGCGCGTCTCCAAAGGTAGACAATACCTCCAGAATCTTACTGCACCCCTATTAATCGCTAGCTGAAGTTTTCTTCTCCGTAATCAAGATAATACTATCCTGATCCTCGGATTCTTTCCAGTTAACAATTACTTTTTGCGAATCAATAGAATCTACCTGTATTCCGATATAATCAGGCTGAATAGGGATCTGTCTAGAAAATCTACGATCGACCAAAACAAGCAGTTCTATGCTTCTTGCCCGGCCGAATGCCTGTACAGCATCCATCGCGGCACGAATAGTACGTCCTGTCCATAAAACATCATCTATAAAAATGACGTCTTTACCTTCTACAATAAAATTGATATTTGTGCTATTTGCTAAGAGCGGGCCGGCATTCCCTTTTGTTCGGAAGTCATCGCGATAAAAGGTAATATCCAAATCACCAACTAAAATCTCTTTTCCGATCATTTGCTCGAGCTCTTTGACAATACGTCGAGCTAAAAAAGTTCCTCGGGGCTGAATACCTATGACGACAGCATTTGAAAAATCACCGTGATTCTCAATCAATTGACGACATAGTCTTTGAATTGTGATTTGAAATTTTGGTCCGTCTAATAAAATCGACTGTTTCATTATGGGAATGTTTGAGCAAAGCTACACTTTTTTTAACAAAAATAAAGCCATGAAGGGCAATTAATTTCAATATTCGCATGCTCCCTGCACTTACGGCCATCTGATTTTAATAATGTACATTTCCCCTATTTATCTGCAGACATCCTATTTAAAATTGACATTTTACAGCCCCTGATCACTGGTCTACCTGCGTGTTTTTATTATTCCGGGCAAAAAAGTATACCGGCACCCCAATGAGCACGAGAATAAAGCCAGGCCAGGTGTATTGTGGTTTATAAATAATCAATAACACACAAAATACTGTACCGATCAGCAAGTACAATATAGGTGTTACCGGAAATAGGAAAGTCTTATAACTACGTTCCAAATCCGGTCTACGGATACGCTGCATAATAACACCAAGCACAGTAATCATATAGAATATGACGATAACGAAGGATATCATATCAAGTAAATTGCCGTATTGCCCGCTTAGACAAAGCAAGGAAGCCCAAATTCCCTGGAGCCATAATGATCTTGCAGGTACATCATATTTGTTATTGGGAATAGCTTGCTTCAGAAATAGGCCATCTTTTGCCATCGTTTGAAAAACACGCGCTCCGGAAAGCGCAAGTCCGTTGACACAGCCAAAGGTAGAGATCATAACCAGAATTGCCATAGCGATCGTCCCGCTATGTCCTAGCATTTTTTCAGCGGCTGCAATAGCAACGCGATCATTGGCGGCGAAAGCAATCTCCTCTCGATTTAAAGCTGCCAGGTAAATGTAATTGCAACTGATATAAAGCAACATCACCAGGCTCGTGCCGATAACCAATGCCCGAACAACATTACGCTGCGGATTGACAATCTCGCCGGAAACAAACGTTACATTTTCCCAGGCCACGCTGCTAAATACCGAACCGACCATCGCTGCAGCCAATGCCCCCATCAATGTTCCCCCAGAGATCTGCGACCAACCTTCACCTTTTAAATTTTGAAAAGAATCCCAGCCGTACGCCATATTTTCCGAAAAGTGATTTTCTTTAATCAACAACAAACCACCTACAATCAATAAAATCAGGGCAATGATTTTTGCAGAAGTAAAGAAAGACTGAACGGCTTTACCGCTTTTTATCCCTCTTGTATTGATAAAGGTAAGCAGTATAATAACGCCCATAGCGAGGATCTGTATCCAGGTAATCTTAAACTCTCCACGCTGGAACAGCGGGGCAGCGTCATTCAACTGCGGTATGAGGTAAGCGGTAAACTTACCAAAAGCAACAGCTACTGCGGCGATAGTCCCCGTCTGAATAACGGTGAACAAGCTCCAACCATATAGAAAACCGATTGGCTTGCCAAATATTTCTGTCAGATAGGTATATTGTCCGCCAGCCTTCGGATACATGGACGACAATTCACCATAACATATTGCTGCCGCAACAGTAGCCAATGCTGTCAACAGCCAGACTATCGCCAACCAATATCCGGACCCCAGTTGCCGCATCATATCACTCGAGACAATAAAAATACCGCTTCCGATCATTGATCCCATGACCAGCATAACTGCATCCCACAATTTTAATTGGCGCTTCATATGCATATAATTATTTATTAAGTATCGATTTTCATCCCCGCCCTAGGGCATCCATGCTGCCTTCAGAGGTTGTAAAAGCCCTATAGAATCCGCAGATAGTTTTCATAAGCACGTATGCTTTTATACGGGGGTATTTCATCCTAATTCAGGCTGGTTTATACGCCCTTAAGCTAAGAAAAAATAATCAAAAAAAGCTGCCCTTTCCTACATCGCTTTCAAAAAACAAATTTCTTTTTTGAAGGCCTGCAGCAAAGGGCAGCGTCTTATAGTAAAATAATGTCTTTAACTGTTATTCAACACCATACTGTTGTTTATATGATTTCTCTAAATCGGTCACTTGCTGTAGCAATTGTTTTTCCGAGGTAGAAGCTAAGATACTCTTATAAGCACCCAAAGCACGTAGAGCAGTACCTATATTTGAATACTCCAGCTCAGGCTTTGTCTGAGCAATATCCTGATACCAACGCATATTCTGTGTCATAAACTTCAAATTGCGGTTTACGATCTCATTCGCACGTTTGGTTTCGCCAGTTTCATACAATACATTAACAATTGGAATATATCCTAAAATATCACGCATCAAATAAACACGTTTTGGCATTTTCTCATAAGTTTCAACAGCGACTTTTCGGGCCTCATCCTTATGCCCTTCCATCATCAATTGTGTTGCCGTACCACCCATCACTGTATTTGTGATCATGGTAATCATGCGATAAGATTCTGGATCCAGGTAGGAAGCATGCGCCATATTGCCCCATTGATATTTTGTTGTAATATCTTTATAAGCAGACTGTGTATCGACCAATGTACCTTCGGCTCCAGCAGGCGTAGCAATTGGCATTAAACGCAATGCAAAACCTTCTTGCACTAAATATTTATCCAGGCCAAGGTAATTGTCATTTGGAACGGTTGCCGCAAAATAGATCGGACGTTTCCAATCGTTATTCAACAATACGTTTAAGATAGATAATTCAGCTCTAGAGATATAATTTCTATTGTAGGTCCAGCTCATTGTATCGACAATAGATTCTTGCCAAGCTTTAGGAACGACATTATTTTTCAGAACAGATTCTTTATTCACCGGAAGGCTAAAGTTCTTCGTTGGCAGGAAGTTTTCGAACTTACCACCTCTCAACTCCAATTTGTTCTTTTGATCGTCGGACAATAAAATCTGCATAATCAGATCCAGATCCACATGCCCCGGTACTTTCATATCCTGATAGTAAAGGACTTCACGAACACCTTTTTTGAATTTTTCGTCGTCGATATTGATCGGTAAGCCGTCCGCCTGATTCACTTTCTGTTTCATCTGACGCATGTACCAGTCCGAACTCAACAAGCTTAAGTTCACCACACGTACATCCGGACGATAATTCTCAACTTCCTGTACATACCACAAAGGATAGGTATCGTTATCACCGTAGGTGAATAAGATGGCATTTGGCGCACAAGAAGCTAAGTAATTTTTGGCTAGATCACGTGCAGTTGTTTTCTCCGAGCGATCGTGATCGTCCCAGTTTTGAAATCCCAGCAATACTGGAGCCCCCAATAAACAAGCTACAGTAGCAGCACCTGCAGCCACTTTACCATCCACCTTTTTACTGAGGTAATCTGCAATCGCAAATACCCCTAAACCGATCCAGATGGCGAAGGCATAAAATGAACCTGCATATGCATAGTCACGCTCACGGGGTTGAAGCGGACTTTGATTCAAATACAATACAATTGCTAAGCCTGTAAAGAAAAACAACAAGCCCACAATTCCCGCATCGCGTTGTCTCTTTCCAAAATGCCAAAATGCACCGATTAAACCAATAATCAAAGGCAAGAAATAATATTTGTTATTCGAAGGATCAGTCTTCAATGAATCTGGAATGGCATTTTGTCCACCGACATGCATTTGGTCTACAGGTTTAGCACCTGAGATCCAATTACCTTCTGTAAACGACCCTTGACCCTGTTGGTCATTCTGACGGCCTGCAAAATTCCATAGGAAATAACGTCCGTACATATGTCCGATCTGATAACTGAAAAAGAACTTCAAATTATCACCAAACGTCGGAGACTGCCCTTCAGGTATTTTTAAATAATCACGGTAATAATCAATATGGCCCTGATCCCTAGAACTGTAAACACGCGGAAAAAACATGGTTTTATCATATTTATAGTCCATGCCGTTCTCCACTTTTGTATACTTATCCTTATCTTTTCTATACGTATAAGTCGGTTCGGCGTCAACTACCTGCGCATCAAATGTAGGTCCGTTTAAAAGAGGTTCACTCGCATATTGCTCACGTCCGAGATAACTTACAAAGGAGAACGCATTATCTGGATCACTATTATTTAAGGTAGGGTTCGCTTTTGCCCGCACCATGATCATGGCAAAAGAGCTATAACCAAAAATGATAAATGCTGCACTGATCAGGATCAGATTCAGCATCGGTTTGACCTTCTTGATTGAATACCAGATACCATAGACAAAAAGAGCTATGGCCAAAACCATAAATAGGTTGAAGCCTGTACCGAAGCCCATGCCCAAACTATTCACAAAGAACAGATCAAAATATGCCGCCGCTTTAACAGTATATTGAATGATACCCCATAAGATCAGCGCCAAGACAACGACACCAATTAAGAAAGCTCTGATTGCCCCTGATGATGTAACCGTTTTTGAACGTTTAAAATAGATAACCAAAGCGATTGCCGGGATTACCAAAAGGTTCAGTAAGTGAACTCCAATGGAAAGCCCCATCACATAGGCGATAAAAATTAACCAGCGGTCTGCCCCCGCTTCATCGGCGTGGTTTTCCCATTTTAGAATTCCCCAAAATACAACCGCTGTACACAACGAAGACATTGCGTAAACTTCAGATTCCACGGCAGAAAACCAAAATGTATCTGTAAATGCATAGGCCAAGGCACCTACAGCACCGGAACCAAATATTTTAATTAAATCGGTTGATGTATATGATCCATCAACACCCTTTACAACGATTTTCTTTGCTAATGCCGTAATTGTCCAAAACAAAAACAAAATGGTCAGGCCACTACATACCGCCGAGCCTACATTCATCCAGAATGCAATTCGTGTAACATCCCCACCGGCAAGGTTGGAGAATATATTTTGAATCATTAAGAATAACGGTGCTCCTGGCTGGTGCACAATTTGAAGCTTAAAGGCTGAAGCGATAAACTCACCACAGTCCCACCAGCTCGTCGATCGTTCGGCAGTCATGACATACGCTATAGTTGCAATTAGCGCACATATCCATCCTAAAAGATTGTTGATTTTAGTATAGTTCATAAAATGATAACTGTAAAAAGTATTATTAATACGGCTCGAAAATAAGGATAAGTTAATAAGAAATGAACTTTATTCTGATTTTTTAACACATCTTAATTAAAAAAACATTTCTGACCTAGCGATAGTAGGCATATTACAGGTGAATGATACGCATCCTCGTCTATTGGGAATAAAAATTCGGAAAGAAAAACAGCAACCAGATCCATCATTTTAGATAAAAACAAAAATTATTTCTTTGAAAATCAGCCCCAATGCACTTGACAACACATTTTTATTTGCAGAAATAAGAATAGTCCGTATATTTGCATCATCAAATGTGAACGACATCACTACGATAGAAAACACTTTTGAATTGTTTGTCCGATAGTATAAGGGTAGTACGACAGTTTTTGGTTCTGTTTGTCTTGGTTCGAATCCAGGTCGGACAACAAACAATAGAAAAGGCTTGCATTTGCAAGCCTTTTCTGCGTTATATGCAAGGCTTATTATTTATAAAAGGGTTCAGATTTTTTTTAATTTGCATTTTGATTTTTAAAACAAATCTCTATCTTTGCGTCGTCAAAAAGAAAAAGACGGAAACGTCAACTTTTTAGAGACATTGTCCGATAGTATAAGGGTAGTACGACAGTTTTTGGTTCTGTTTGTCTTGGTTCGAATCCAGGTCGGACAACTTTTAAAGTTAAGAGTATATGGATTGTGAAAACAATCCATTTTTTTTAATGTTTAACTTTAAAAACAGTAAGGGAATAAAATATTGAATAAACGACAATACAATAACCCAACATAAATATACAAAACCATGCCTTTGCAATTCAACACGGTTAAACTATTTGCAGGTTCTGGCACTACAGAACTAGCCGAAAAAATCGCACAATCTTACGGGAAACCACTAGGAGACAAAACATTATCGCGTTTTAGCGACGGTGAGATTCAACCATTCTACAATGAATCAGTTCGCGGAAGCGATGTATTCATCATCCAATCTACCAACCAACCAACCGACAATCTTTTTGAATTATTGTTAATGACAGATGCAGCGAAGAGAGCTTCAGCGCATTACATTACAGCAGTAGTCCCATACTTTGGTTTCGCAAGACAAGATCGAAAAGACAAACCAAGAGTTGCTATTGGCGCAAAAATGATTGCCAACCTATTGACTGCCGCTGGTATCCACCGCATCATGACCATGGACCTGCATGCAGCACAAATCCAAGGTTTTTTCGATATCCCTGTTGACCATTTGGATGGCTCCATCATTTTTGTTCCTTACATCAAATCCTTAAAACTTCCGAATCTAACGATTGCTTCTCCCGATATGGGCGGTTCATACAGAGCACGTACTTTTGCTAAATTTTTCAACGCGGAAGTGATTATCTGTGATAAACGTCGTAAACGTGCGAACGAAATCGAATCCATGTCTATTATTGGCGATGTTACGGATCAGGATGTTGTATTGATCGATGATATCTGTGATACAGCTGGTACACTTTCGAAAGCAGCAGCGTTGATCATGGAAAACGGTGCAAGATCTGTAAGAGCGGTTTGTACACACGCTGTGTTGTCAGGTAAAGCCTACGAAACGATTGAAAACTCCGTTTTATCTGAAATGATTGTGACAGACACCATTCAATTGGATCCAGAAAAAGCAAAACAGTCGACCAAAATCAAAGTATTATCAACGGCTGATTTATTTGCAAAAGCTATCAAAAGCGTAAATCAACACTCTTCTATCTCCGATTTATTTGAAGTAGAATAAACGTTGTGTTTTAGCTATTAAATATTGGACTCTGGTCTGGGACGCATTTTGCGGAACGACCAGAGTCTTTTTTGTATGGCTCCAGCCTACCCTTTTTAAAAGCGACAAACCTTTAAAAGCACTATTCCGCTTGCCCCCCTAACTTTTAACAACAAGCGAGCAGCTTTTTTAGCCCGTATACAAGTTAACACTTGATTCATATCAATTCCTAGATTAACAAGGTATTTATAAGGGGTTAACAGGGGTAAATCCCTGTTAACCCCTGTTATTTCCCTGCTAGAAGAGTCTTATTTCGGTTTTAATCTAGGAAATGGTATCAATTTGCTCATACATTAGGTTAAACAAGCAAAGTTGAATGGGTTTAATCATGTACATGGAAAAGTCGAAGATCTTGAATAAGTGCCTGTTTCCGAGCTAATATCAATCGTATTTTTTGATAATATCAAAAATTAGATTATCTTTGCACCTCAAATTTATAAAAAATTAAAAGATGAAATCAATTGCTATTAGCGGTTCTGTAAGACAGAACGTAGGGAAAAGAGATGCAAAAGAATTGCGTTACCAAGGTTTAGTACCAGCAGTACTTTACGGTGGTACAGAGCAAACAGCTCTTTCTGTATCCGCAGCTGATTTGAAACCAGTTCTTTACACTGCAGACGTAATCATTGTTGAATTAAACATTGAGGGTCAAACTAAAAGAGCTATCGTTCAAGACGCACAATTCCACCCATTAACTGACTTAGTTACTCACGTTGACTTTTTAGAATTATTTGATGACAAAGAAGTATCATTAAATATTCCTATCAGATTAACAGGAACTTCTCCAGGTGTTAAAATGGGGGGTAAATTAGTTCAAAAATTACGTAATTTACGCGTAAAAGCATTACCTGCAAACTTACCACAAGAAATTGCTGTACCAATGGAATCTTTAGAAGTTGGTAAATCAGTTCGCGTAGGTCAAATTCAATTGGAAAACGCAAAAGTATTGAACAATGCTGATGATACAATTGTATCAGTAATCATGTCTCGTGCATTGCGTCAAGCTGAACAAGAAGCAGCTAAAGCAACTAAAGGTGGTAAAAAATAATCTGAACAAGATTCTTAAAATACTACAGAAAGCACCGAAATTCGGTGCTTTTTTTTTGCTTTCATTTCTGTTGGTGTCTGCGAAATCATGAAGGTTTTGTTTATTAAAATTTCTATTTTTGCGTCATGAATTATCTTATCGTTGGATTAGGCAATATCGGCAGTGAATACGCCGACACACGACATAATATAGGTTTTATGGTTGCCGATGAGCTTGTTAAACAGGCCGGTGCCAGTTTCTCCTTACTAAAATTAGCTTATTATAGCGAATTTAAGCAAAGGGGGCACAATGTCACCGTGATTAAGCCCACGACTTACATGAACTTGAGTGGTAAGGCTGTCAACTATTACATGCAACAATGTAAAGTTCCAATTCAGAACGTATTGGTGATTGTGGATGATCTGGCTATTCCATTTGGCTCGTTACGCATGAAACCCAAAGGAAGCAGTGCCGGTCATAACGGACTTAAATCCATTGAACAACTCTGCGGCGGACAGGTGTATCCCCGTTTACGTTTTGGAATCGGAGATAACTACCCAAAAGGCAGGCAGGTAGACTATGTCCTTGGCCCTTTTGACAAAGAAGAACAAGCTGAACTACCGGCTTTAATTGAGCATTCTGTTAAAATGATTCAAAGTTTTGTCAATATCGGCATCGAGCTAACCATGACGAACTTGAATACAAAATAATAGAAGTCACTCAACGCTCCAACATACTGACACGTCTTTATGGATGTATAAATAGAAAAGACCGAATAAATCGGTCTTTTCTATTTAATTAGGTATTCTTTTAGCCTTAGTTTAGGCTACCCGCCCGAGCCTTTTCTTTGTCAATTTCTCTCTTAATTATACCGTCTATTTCCTCTTTTAATTTCCCATTCGCCTGTTCACTGTTTTTAACCTCACCGGTTTTCTTTCGAGTCGTAATGATAATTACGCCATCTTTACCTGCATTTCCATATAACGCAGTAGCACTGCTATTTTTCAAGATTTCCATGGATTCAATATCTTTAGGATCCAGTTTATCCATATTGCCACCTTCGGCCTTCACCTTGCCATCAATGACAAACAATGGTTTGATTTTTCCACTATAACTACGCATTCTAACCGATGGAAAATCTGTCCCAATCGTCTGGCTTTCTTGCTTATTCGCTGAGAAATCAATCGCTTTCGCTTCAAGACTAACCGCTTCTGATTTATCCTTAAAAGTAATCAGCTTTGTTTCATCCAATTTTTCATCTTTCTTATAGCCAACAACGGTCACGACGTTACCAACTGCATTTTCATTTTTCACATGACCAACACCGGTAACAACTTTCCCTTTCTGACCTTCCCCTTTCTTAAAACCAACGACAGCAACGACATTGTCAGCCTTTTTATCTTTCTGTCCATTGAAACGAAACTTATCATTTACTTTATCTGGATTTTCCTGCGCCCATTTCTTTGTAGTAATGTATATCACTCCATTCTTTGCATCTTCACCGTACTTCTTAATTGCTTCATCATCCTTCCACACCGATAGTGTCGCAATTTCCTCTGGATTCAGCATCAATTCTTTCACCATTTTATGATCTGCCCTCTTGCCATTGATAACATACATCACATTTGCGGACTTACCTTCAATTAGCTTGTCGTCACGATAGCCTACCCCTATAGTAAGCCCCTTGAGTTTAGTCATATCTTTGCCAATATGGGCTCCTTCTTTCAATTTCACTTCGAGGATTCCGTCTTTACCAACATCCTCACCGTATTTATCGATAGCAGCTTTACCCTGCAACACCGAAACAGACGCGATGGTATTCGGATCGATATCATCCACATCAAAGGTTTTCTCCTGTACAATCCCATTCATAACGCAACGGATTTTTTTTTGTGCTACAGCAGTCTTCTGTTCCATCTCAACTGTATTCGCTAGAATTGCTCCAGCAGAAATATCAATCGCGGAACTCGTCCGGTATTTGATCAGATCGCTATCGTTGGAAAACCAGTACTTCGCCAACCTTTCTTCAGGAATAGCCAAAAACTCTGTTTTAGAGACCAATTTATTGTCCACAAAATACTTTTGATCTTTAGAAAAATCAATAGCAGATCTTTTAATTTCCTTAAAATCTGTTGCTGCAACTGTTTTTGCCTTAACCATTGTGTCCGCTACTGCTGTTAAGTTCATCACCGATTGAGTACCCTGAGGCTTTAGATCCAACTCGGGCATTTGAATAGGCAACACTGTCTCATTTGCCTTCTCAACCACGTTCACTATACCGCCTTCAGCTTTACTAACCGTAAATGCTGCTCCCGTCAATAAAAATACAGGTAAAAGAAAAGCATACTTACTCAGTTCTATTTTCGATGATCGCTTCTTGTTCATCATCATAATGCGACGTTTTAAAAGTTTAAAATTAAATTGATTGCTCAACCCTACTGAAGTGCCCTTTTTGGACACATTCAATAGGCTGTATTGGTACGTCTGCTTGTCAATTCCTTTATCGAGAACCTGTTGATCAGTCAGGAACTCCAAATTTTGGCGAATGGCCCTGCGCATGAGCCAGACGAAAGGATTGTACCAACAACACACCAATATCATTTCAAACAATAAAATATCCAAACTGTGAAGGCCTTTCACATGAATATCCTCATGCTTAAAAATATCTTTCAGTTCAGCATCCAGATGCTGCTCCTTATTAACATAGATTTTATTCAAGAACGAAAATGGAACAATAGGAATGAGCACATTCCTGAATAAGTAGGTCCGCCACTGATCGGACGTCGAATTCAGATGAATCCGCAATAAACTCATTAATTGAAATACAAATTTTAATAACAATAAAACGGCACCGACCATAAACACAACTTCTACCAACCTTCCCAAGGTCAGCTGCTGTTGAACCTCCGGCTCTGTCATATAAAACGAAATCTGTTTGCCTATTACTCCCATATCCAGCCCACGCTGTACAAACAAAGACTTTAAATCCATAAATGGATATACAAAAGCAAACATTCCCCCCGCTAAAAAGTAGACTCTATTTAACGAATAGAAGGTCAAACCTTTCAATAGTCCGATATATCCCAAATAGATAATACCCAACAATAGGTTAACTTGTATAATATAGGTCAGTAGACTTTCCATACGGCTAAGATTTATTGTGCTTAATCATGTCCATGATTTCCTTTAATTCATCGGCTGTTAATTTTTCCTCTTGTACAAAAAACGAAACCATTTCCTTATAGGAATTTTTAAAATAATCACCGACAAAAGAATTCATAAATTTGGCTTTATAGTCCTCCTCACTCACCATCGGTTCATAGCGCTTGGCATTGGCATAACGCACTGCCTTCACAAAATCCTTGCGTTCTAAATTCTTCACCGTCGATGCTAAGGTGGTATAAGGCATCTTTTCGCCTTTTATATTGTCCAAGATTTCCTTTATAAAACCTCCGTTGAGACTCCAAATAGATTGCATTGCCTGCTCTTCTTGTGCTGTTAATTTTTCCATATCTTTATCTTCCTTTTTCTAATCTAACACTAATCTACGAATAATTCGTAAATACAAAAAAAATATTTTTTCTTTACCTGTAGAATCTTATCAAAATAGAATCATCCTCAAGCTGGCAAAAAAGAAATAGCTCATTTACTGCGTATTTAAATTCAAATTCGACGAATATAAGTTAGCTGGCAAAAAATTTGTTATACGATTATTTTAATTCTAAATTCATTCATAAATTGTTTCACCAATTAATAAGGCAAACATTTTCGGTGTATAAAATTGACAACATTCGATTGGACAACATGCCTTAGAAAGATGGTTAAAAATAAATACAAGAAAGATAAATGGCTAAAAATATCAAAGCGATCAAATGTCCGCATTGTGGCAGTATAAAAATCACCACGCTACGCCCTGATTATTACAAATGTGATAGCTGTGGAACAGAATTTTTTTTAGATAGCGACGACATCAATATCAATCATAACTACAACTATCCACGCAACAATCCAGATCAATATAAAGCCATTCGAATCGTATTATTTGCGATAGTAGGCTTTGTTGCACTTATGTTCATCATTGGTGGTTTGAGCGCTATTTTCTCTAAAAAGCCAGAGCCCAATTATTCAACTTACAGCTCCTCCAACACAACAGAAAAAAAAGAAGAAGCCGAACCATTGGAGTGGAATTATGCCAGCAATATGCTATTTCTGGACAAAGATAATATCCCTCATATTGTCGTCGTCGGTAACGTTGGCACGTTCAGGAATCGAATGGACGAAGGCAAGGACAATAAAGTTTATATCGGACTTTTCGATCCCAAAACCGGTAAAAAAGAATGGGTAAAGACTTTGATGGAAACTCCTGTTGAACTGTCGAGCAGCGATGTTAAACTTCAGGTATTTGAAGATCAGAATCTTTACATTATCGTCAAATCCAAATATATTTATCAGCTGGACAGAAATACACTCAGTTATAAAAGTGTACTGGAGAACTATGTAAAAGATGCCCCATATTTAAGCACGGGGATCGCCAAAGTTGAATTTAAATACGAAGACTATGGTTCTGCCTATCAAATTGTCAACAATGAAGGACAAAATATAGCTTACTATCCTTTAATCAACAAATCTATTCCCGATAAGCAGTTATATGACGAAAGAAGGAAAAAACTGCCCAATCCAACGACAAAAACGGAATTTACCTTTTCAAGTAAATCCAGTTACTATCCAGAGGAAAAAATTCAGTTAATCCAGTACAGTTACCAATACCAATATGGATTTCCGAAAGATAGCCCGCGCTTTTCCTGGGATAAGGATTATGGCGGATCAGGTATTTTTACTGACCGTGACCCCTACAAAAAGGTGCTGATCAATCCATGGCAATTTAAAGGAGCCCGTCTGATCAGTTTCAAAGACTTTACACCGGGAAGGCTCTATTTTCAGCCCGTGGTGGTCGCACAAAACGACAAAACGCTCCTTATTGCGTATAAACCGACACCTGCGGAAGACGACCCCTTACAGATACAGCTGCTGGATATAACAACAGGTGCCATACAAAAAACGATCACCACAGACCTGAAGTCTATTTATGGAAATGGGTGCCTGTTAAAGGATGGTTTTATCGTAAAGGACGGGAGCAACTATTATTATTTTGATAATAATGGCAAACAAATCAACAAGTTTGAAGGGTATAACCCCAAATTCGACACACTAAATTAAACACTATGGGACTATTTAATCTTTTTAACAACCAGCTTTCTGAGGTCATTGAGTGGAAAAACCAGGATCCTCGATTATTGTGGTATAAATTTCCATCTGAGAGGAATGAGATCAAAAATTCCAGTAAACTGATCCTCGCTCCGGGCCAGGGTTGCATCCTTGTCTACGAAGGAAAAGGTGAAAACCTCCTAACTGAGGCCGGTACGTACAACCTAAAAACGGATAACCATCCCTTTTTTACCACTTTAGCGCGTTTGCGGCAAAATTTTGAATCCGAACATAAGCTTTACATCTACTTTTTTCGCACGGCCGCTATCGTTAATCAATCTTGGGGCACAGGGTCTCCGATTAAATATATCGATCCCCACTATAACTTACCCGTAGAAATCGGTTTAAATGGCACATTCTCCTACCTGATCAAAGAACCGGTACATTTCTATAAAAACATTGTGGCCAATCAAAATACGGTCAGTACAGCTGTCATTCAGGACATCCTTAACAATCGGATTCCCCAACAGGTTATTGCACAGATTGCACAAAAGAAATTAGGCTATAATGAGATTGACAGCCAACTGGGGCTTTTATCCAGCGACATCAAGACTGCAGTTGAACAAGACTTTAAAGACCTTGGGCTCGACATTACGGATTTCAAAATTTTAGGGACTCAATTTGATAGCAATACACAGCGAAGAATTGGAGAAATCGCCGATTTAAGTACACAGACACAAGCAGCACAACAGGCAGGCTTAAGCTATGTTGAATTAGAAAAATTACGGGCGTTACGCGATGCAGCTAAAAATGAAGGGGGGATCGCTGGTATAGGTGCACAACTGGGAGTCGGTATGGAACTCGGAAAGCAATTTGACCTTCAAAAAGAGGAGATCAAAGATCATATTCAGCAAGAGGGCGACTTTGTCGAAAAACTCCAAAAGCTGCAGCTGTTGCTTCGCGAGAATATCATTACCCAAGAAGAATTCGACACATTAAAAAAACAGATTCTCAACAAAATCTAGTGCTTTACGGGAGATTCATCGGACGGTTCAGCTCCATTATACCGAGGTGAATCAATTCATAACAAATAAATTAATTCAGGTATGAAATACATATTCGGCATATTATTCACACTGGTGATACTTTTCGTGGCCACCTATTTCCTTTTGGGGCTCTGGGGCATTCAACTATTAGATGCAGAAAATTTCAGCAAAATATTGTGGACTACAGGAATTCTGACACTGACTTCCATTATTCTGGTTTGTTTTGTCATCATACCCTTTTTCGGATCGGGTAAACAGGGCAACTATGAAGACAAAGGAAAGGTTGCACAAAGAAAAATCGATTGATATTTTTGCAGAATAAGATAATGTTAAATTTGAATAAATTATTTGCTTATTTAAGTAAATAATTAGTGAATATTATCCAAAATGACGCAATCATGTCATTTTAATTCCAAAAGAACTTTCAATTTTAAATATCAAATAGTTAAATTTGTGAGATTAGCATAACAAATCAGATATAAGATAATATATAAACATGTCAGATAAAGCATCTATAAATTTAGACGGCACTTCGTATGACCTTCCGGTCATTGTCGGTACTGAAAATGAAAAAGCAGTTGATATTTCCAAATTAAGAGATCTAAGCGGATTTATTACGTTAGACCCAGGATACAAAAATACAGGTGCAACGAAAAGTGCGATTACTTTCCTTGACGGTGAAAAAGGCATATTGAGATATAGAGGATATCCAATTGAGCAGTTAGCAGAGAAATCAACTTTCCTGGAAGTTGCTTATTTGTTGATTTATGGAGAGCTTCCGAAAAAAGAAGTATTGGAAAAATTCAGAGCTGACATCAAGAAGCAAATGATGATCCACGAAGACATGAAAAATTTCTTCGCTGGATTCCCTTCCAAATCTCACCCAATGGGTCAGCTTTCTTGCTTAGTAGGCGCATTGTCGGCATTTTATCCAGAATCTTTAAATCCAAACTTAACAGACGAAGAAGAAGATCAAACGATCATCAACCTTTTGGCAAAAATGCCAACAATCGTTTCCTGGATTCAAAAGAAATCATTAGGTCATCCTGTTGTTTATCCCAAAAATAATCTTGGCTATATTGACAACTTCTTAAACATGCTGTTTGGAGAAGTGAATGATGAAAAAACATTTGATCCTGTTGTCATTGACGCCATGCACAAATTGTTGATTTTACATGCTGATCATGAGCAAAACTGTTCGACATCTACTGTTCGTATCGTTGGTTCATCCAATGCAAACCTTTATGCATCTGTTGCATCAGGTATCAATGCATTATGGGGACCATTACATGGTGGTGCAAACCAAGCCGTAATCGAGATGTTGGAGGCCATTAAAAATGATGGTGGTGATGCTGAAAAATATCTTGCTAAAGCAAAAGATAAAAACGACCCTTTCCGTTTAATGGGATTCGGTCACCGTGTTTACAAAAACTTCGACCCTCGTGCTAAAATCATCAAAAAAGCATGTGATGATATCTTGGAAAAATTAGGTGTTCAAGATCCTGTATTGGATATCGCGAAGAAATTAGAAGAAGCGGCATTGAATGACCAATACTTCATCGACAGAAAACTTTATCCAAATGTTGATTTCTATTCAGGTATCATCTACCGTGCGTTAGGTTTCAAAGCAGATATGTTTACCGTATTATTTGCTTTAGGCCGTCTACCGGGATGGATTGCACAATGGAAAGAAATGCGTGAAAACAAAGAGCCTATCGGTCGTCCTAGACAAGTATACGTTGGCCACACAGAACGCGACTACGTTGAATTTTCAAATCGTTAATCCGATTTCGATTATATCCTAAAAAAGCATCCCTCGGGGTGCTTTTTTATTTTCATACCATTTATATTGTTTATTCCAATTGATCCAAAATCGTCCATTCGACCAATATAGTCTTGCTATGCGTTACGTTATTGTCACGATAATCTACTTGTTAAGTATATTTTAATTTTTCCTTATCTAAATTCCCTGTTTTTCGTTAAGTTTGCGTATTCATTGGTCGCTTATTAAAAATCATTATAAATAAGACTTGTTAGATACAATACTACATATCTTGGTTCCCATTGCTATTTTCACCTTTATAGCAGCCTTCACCTTGTTTGCAGTATACGCCGAACGAAAGATTGCTGGATTCGTACAAGATCGCCTAGGACCAATGGAAACAGGAAAGTATGGCAGTCTCCAAACTATCGCCGACATTCTTAAACTGCTTCAAAAAGAATTAATCACCCCCTCATCAGCCGATAAAATCCTCTTTAGGATTGCTCCTATCATTATCTTCGTTGCTGTATTTACAGGTTTTGCTGTTATTCCCTGGGCCAAAGATTTTATCCCGGCGAATACACATACGGGCTTATTCTTTATTATGGCCATCATCTCCATTGACGCCTTAGGCATTTTAATGGCAGGCTGGGGATCTAACAACAAATATTCTTTATTGGGTTCCATGCGTGCCATAGCACAAATGGTATCCTATGAAATACCGGTAGGCCTTTCGCTGATTGCGGTTGTGATGCTTACCCAAACCCTAAACTTGAATGAAATCGCCATTGGTCAAGGTATTTTAACCAATGGAAGCATTAAATTCCTAGGCATTTGGGAGGTCAATGAAATTGGCGGTCTTTTCGCCTGGAACATTTTTCAGGCCCCACATTTGATTATTACCTACATTATATTCTTTATTGCAACCCTCGCCGAGTGTAATCGTGCTCCTTTTGATATTCCGGAAGCCGAATCTGAATTGGTGGGTGGTTTCCATACAGAATATGGGGGGATACAATTTGCCTTTATCTTTTTGGCGGAGTATGCCATGATGTTTTTGGTCTCCATGTTGGGTGTCGTTCTCTTTTTGGGGGGCTGGAACACACCGTTGCCCAATATTGGCGCGATAAGGCTGGCTGATTGGACCACGGGCTTAGCTTGGGGAATATTTTGGACCTTAGCCAAATCATTATTTATTGTCGGTATCCAAATGTGGATTCGATGGACATTACCACGGTTACGTGCAGACCAGCTGATGAGTTTATGCTGGAAAGTATTGACACCGTTGGCTTTTCTTTGTATGGCCATTTCTGCAATTTGGCGAATTTTAGTTATAGCATAGGATATGATATTTAAAACGGCTTCGCATGCATTTCGCACGGCAATCAAAGGTTTATCTTTGACTGTTAAACACTTGTTTGGTGCCCGACGTTCGCGAACGGAATTAAATATCAAGAAAGACAATTACTTTGATCAACAGGAGGGTATTGTCACGGTGCAATATCCACGTGAAAAAATGCCTATCCCCGAGGTTGCACGCTATCAATTGCAAGTCGATATTGAGGACTGTATTGTCTGTGATCTATGCGCAAAGGCTTGTCCTGTCGACTGCATCGAAATCGAAGCAATCAAATCACCAGAAGCGATTGGAAAAACCTCAGATGGTAGCGTTAAAAGACTATACCCGGCCAAATTCAATATTGATATGGCCAAATGTATGTATTGTGGATTATGTACTGTTGTATGTCCGACAGAATGCATTACCATGACCAATGAATATGACCGCAGCTCGCAAAAACTGACCGATCTTATCTATGGGTTTTCAGATATGACTGATAGTGAGGTCGCACAGCGCAAAGCAGAGTGGACCAAGTTTCAAGCTGAAAAGGAGGCAGCAAAGCAAAAATAAAAGATGGAAAGTATTTTATTCTATGCCTTTGCTACCCTAGCTATCGGTTCAGCACTTTTACTTGTCAATCTGAAAAATATTGCACGTGCCTTGTTCCTGTTTTTTATTGTGCTATTTGCCATGGCAGGACTCTACTTATTTGCTTTGGCCGATTTTGTGGCCATCACACAAATAATGGTGTATGTTGGTGGTGTACTCATCCTCATGTTGTTTGCTTTTATGCTTTCCAACAAAGAACTTTTAAAAGATCTCCAAGATAGTAGCGGTTCATTCTTAAGCATGCCCAAATGGCAAACAATTCCAGTAGTACTTGGCTTTCTATTCCTAATGCTATATGGCATTATTGAATGGCAGCAAGACCCGCCAGCGTGGATTTCACAAGCCAGGGAAAATAACACCGAGATTGTCGCAACAGACAATAATATTCATCAAATCGGATTACGTTTTATGACTTTTTATGTATTACCATTTGAAATTATATCCGTGTTTTTGATGATGGCTTTGATCGGAGCATCACATTTATCCAGAAAGGAGCGTACAATATGATTACGCTGACACATTTTTTAGTTGTCAGTGCCTGCATCTTTTGCATTGGCCTCTATACCGTTCTTTCCAAGAAAAATGCGATCATGATTCTGGTGGGTATTGAATTGATGATCAACGCGGCTATTCTGAACTTTGTTGCTTTTGGAAAATACGATAAAGTCAGTTATGGCGGGCAAATTTTTGCGCTATTTGCGATCGTCCTTGCGGCGGCGGCAGTTGCCGTTGGGTTGGCTATCGTATTAAATGTCTATCGACATTACAAAACCATTAATCCAGATGAGATAAACCAATTAAAAGACAAGTAAACATTGGATCAATTTGTTCACATATCGCCCCTGTTGACCGCGCTGCTTACCTTAGCGGCACCATTAGCTGCATTCATTTATCAGGCAATATTAGGTAAACGTGATCAATCGGGCTTTATTTCTCTTCTAGCCATTACCGTTAGCTTTATAGCGGGCGGACTTACCTGGTTAGCCATATGGAATAATCCCGTCGTATCTATTCAGGTAAATTGGTTCACTATTGGACAAACGACATTCAAAGTTGGTATCCTCCTGAACAATTTGAGTACCTTGATGCTCCTTTTGGTTCCGACGGTAGCCTTACCTGTACATATTTACTCAAGAGCCTATATGCATGGCGATTCAGGTATTCACCGCTATTGGATGTACCTCAGCTTATTCTGTTTTGCGATGCTGGGATTGGTCATTATGGATAGTCTTTTGCTGATGTACGTTTTTTGGGAACTGGTCGGCTTTGCATCGTATCTCCTCATCGGCTTCTGGTTCACACGTGAAACAGCTGTACAAGCTAATAAAAAGGCATTTTTGGTGAACCGCATCGGTGACCTTGGTTTTCTAATCGGCCTTGCGATCCTATTTACGCAATTCAAGACACTCAATTTAGTCGATTTATTTGGTGAAAATGGCTTAATCTATCAATCCACAATCACGGATGGACTTTGGACATCTCCAGTCAATAGCTTACCTCAGATCTGGCTAACCATTGCTGGACTTGCCTTCTTCTTGGCAGCGATGGCTAAATCTGCACAATTTCCATTACATGTATGGCTTCCTGACGCCATGGAAGGACCTACATCGGTATCATCATTGATTCACGCTGCGACCATGGTTGCTGCAGGTGTATTCCTGCTGGCTACCGTATTTCCATTATTTAATGCGTCGGCGTTGTTATTTATAGCCATTATAGGCACAATCACTGCTGCATCGGCAGCATACTTTGCGCTAGGCCAATACGACATCAAACGTATTCTTGCATTTTCCACCATATCGCAGTTAGGTTTTATGATGGTTGGAATTGGCATTGGAACATGGGATGCTGCCTTATTCCATCTGACTACGCATGCCTTCTTTAAGTGTCTATTGTTTCTTTCTGCCGGAGCTGTCATCCATGAAATGGCGCATCTTAAGGCACATAGCCACCTAGACTTTGACCCACAGGATCTACGGAATATGGGTGGATTACGTCAATATATGCCAAAGACCTTCGTGCTGATGAGTATAGCTTCGCTAGCACTTGCAGGCTTCCCGTTGACTTCAGGTTATCTATCCAAAGATAGTATCGTTATCTCATCCTTTGAATGGGCTATTTCAAAAGGTAACTTATACCTTATCATCCCCGCGATTTTAATTCTGGTAAGTATATTAACGGCATTCTACATCGGTCGTTTGCTCTTTAAAGCATTTTTTGGAGAGTTCAGACTGTTGACACAGCTGCAGGACAAACTACATGATCATCCGCTACATGAAGCACCAAAGACCATGTTGATCCCAATGTTTACGTTGGGTCTCTTCTGTCTATTTCCGGCATTCTCTTTCAATCCGTTTTCTTATCATGATTCCTGGTTGATGGATGGCCTTTTATTGGATGAATATGCTTTTGCGCCAAGCCATAGTGCGCACCTTATCATTCCTGCCCTATTGCTCCTTGGTTCTATCATTGGCTGGATTATCGGCTGGAAATGGTATGTTCAAAATAAATACCCGCTAAACTCTGGTAGCTTCGCATTAAAAGCTTCTTTTCATCAGGGGTATATTAACGAATTTTACCAATCGGTCTTTGTTAACGGGACATTAAAATTAGCGCAGTTCTGTTATTGGTTTGATCGCCATATTGTTGACGCTTTAGTTTCATTGATTCAGTTTATCGTCCTATCACTTTCCCAGCTTAGTGTTTGGATTGACAAATATATTGTAGACGGTTTTGTCAATACGGTTGCTTCTGTCGCCTATTGGACGGGCAATCAAGTCCGCTTGGTCCAAAACGGAAAGCTACAGACTACTTTGTACTCCGTCTTTTTATTAGTTTTACTTGGTTTAATTTATCTTATATTCTTTTAGGAAATGCCTATTTTATCCTTACTGATATTTTTACCGCTACTGGCTTCGGCGCTTATTCTCGCCTTGCCAACACGCTATAAATCGAGTTACAAATATGTTGCTTTAGCAATCACAGCAATACAATTTGTACTGGCCGGAATATGTTACGCACAATTTGACGCCAGCAAAACAGGAGTCCAAGATCTGGCGGGCTATCAATTTGTTGAACAGCTTTCCTGGATCCGGTTAGACTTAGGATCAATAGGTAAATTAGAGATCGATTATCTTATTGGTATTGATGGGATCTCCATGCCCTTGTTATTGTTGAGTGCATTCGTCATGCTAATGGCTATAGGTGCCTCCTGGAATATCCAGAAAAGTCCGAAGGGATACTTTGCCTTACTCATGGTCCTTAATATGGCTGTTATGGGGATTTTCTGCGCATTGGATTTCTTCCTATTCTATTTGTTTTACGAGGTCATGTTACTGCCACTATACTTCTTGATCGGTATCTGGGGTGGTGCAAGACGCGAGTACGCAGCCATAAAATTCTTTCTATATACCCTATTTGGGTCTGTATTTATGTTGTTGATCATTGTAGGCTTGTATTTTTCAGTAATCAACCCCTTGACTGGAGCACATACCTTCAACATGATCTATATGATGAATCCACAGAATTATCTTGAGGGTTCTATTTTCGGTTGGGAAGGTTACCAAGAAATTTTGGGGATTTCGGCCCGATTGATTGGTTTCATTGTGCTTTTCTTTGCTTTTGCCATTAAGGTCCCGATTGTCCCTCTACATACCTGGCTACCGGATGCCCACGTCGAGGCGCCAACTCCGGTATCTATTATTCTTGCCGGTATCCTCCTGAAAATTGGTGGTTACGGTATCATTCGTATCTGTTATAGCATCTTTCCTGATATGGCAGCCTTATCCAATTGGTGGCTTGGATTAATCGGCGTTGTCTCCATTATTTATGGTGCTTTGAATGCCTTGTCACAAAAAGACCTGAAACGCATGATTGCTTATTCATCGGTTTCACATATGGGTTTTGTGTTGCTTGGTATTGCATCGCTGACTGCCGAAGGTATTTCTGGCGCCATGTTTCAGATGATTTCCCATGGATTTTTATCCGCTGCACTCTTCTTCCTGGTCGGCGTGGTTTATGACCGAGTACATGACAGAAACATCTATAGTTTCCGTGGCCTAGCTCAAATTATGCCTAAATACACAGGTTATGTCGCTGTCGCATTTTTTGCATCCCTGGGCCTGCCCGGCTTTTCAGCCTTTATTGGCGAAGCCTTTGTCATTATCGGCTCCTTCAATGCGGCGAGTATAGGAACCGGATTACCGCGCTGGATGGCATTGGCGGGATCCATAGGTATCTTATTAAGTGCGGCCTATTTACTTTGGACACTGCAACGCATGTTCTTTGGACAAATTCGCTTAAAAGGCGGGGACTCCTGGAGTAATGCACTGACAGACTTAAATATACGCGAACAGATCATCTTATTTCCTACCCTAGCGCTCGCCTTATTACTTGGAGTTATGCCGGCATTAGTATTTAACAACCTAAACGCTAGTGTTCTGAATCTCGTGAGTTTTATCCAACAATTTATTTAATTCGCATGCTCGCATTCAGTCCATATATCAGTTCTTTCATCGATCAGATTATCGTAAGCATTCCTTATTTTAAGCCCGAACTGACATTGATCGTCACTTTTATTGGTACTATCCTCGCTAGTCTTTTTATTGACAAACACTGGAAGCATACCTCTTTTGTCATCACCCTCATTGGGCTATTGCTCAGTGGCTGTTACCTTGTGGGCCAGGGACTCAGTAAGGTAGAGGCAACAGGCTTCTTTGATATGATCCATATTGATGCATTTGCTGTAGCCGCACGTTTGATTATGCTGTTGTCGACAATGCTCATCTGTATCTTTATCCAACAACGCCAGCAAGTCCGCCCCTTAGGTGACCTATACGCTGTACTCCTAACCGCAACCCTTGGCTTGAATCTGCTGACTATGTCGAGTAACTGGTTGATGATCTTTATTGCAGTGGAAACAGTTTCGATCAGTTCTTATATTATGGTCGGTTATTTTTCGACCACGAAAGTTCAATCGGAAGCCGCTTTAAAATATGTACTCTTCGGATCGATCTGTGCTGCCGTTATGCTTTACGGTCTGTCTTTACTTTACGGTTTCACGGGAAACTTGAATTTTGATGCACCTAGCCACATTGCTGGTTTGATGGAAGCGCCACAGATCATGATCAGCGTCGCTTTATTGTTTTTGCTGACAGGTATTGGTTTTAAACTGAGCTTCTTCCCTTTTCATGTGTGGAGTCCTGATGTTTATCAGGGAGCCCCAACAGTGATTACGACCTATCTTGCCACTGTACCGAAAATTGCAGTTGTCGTCCTGTTATCCAAGATACTCTCTGCATGGCTTAACGTTTCCTTCTATTTCAGCGATTTCCTGACTTATGTCATTATAGCGATTGCCATTGCAACCATGCTGATCGGTAACCTAGCGGCCTTACGTCAACAGGATGCCAAAAGGATGATGGCCTATTCTTCTATTGGCCATACCGGTATATTACTGATGGCTGTATTGGTTTATCAAAATAATGAGTCAAATGTCCTATTATTTTACCTTTCCATATATGCCTTGATGAATATTGCTGTATTTATCTTCATTGATGCTCTAGAAACTAGTTTAGGAAATACCACGATCGAATCTTATCGTGGCTTAGGAAAACAATTCCCCCTACTATTCACGTCTTTTTCGATCGTTTTAATCGCCTTGATCGGTTTGCCGCCAACGGCCGGTTTTGTCGGAAAGCTTTTGGTCTTTTCCAAAGTGTTTGAGCAATACCAAAACTTCCAATCTTTCAGTTTATTGGCACTGCTTATTGTCGGAGCGCTCACATCGGTTATCTCGCTGTTTTACTATTTTAAAATTCCCTTGAATGCCTTTCTAAAGGACAGCACGACATCTCCAGCGGTTAAATTCAATGCTGTACTTTTATGTATTGGAATCCTGTGTACCCTAGCAGTCTTGATCTTAGGCATCTTTCCCGGTTTATTGCTTTCAGCATTTTAAAAAACAGGGAAACTTCTTTCAATTAAACAAGGTTATCGTTCCATTCACTGGCTTAATGTCTCATCCGAATAGAAAGAATAACTCCATAATATATTTTATATTTCCTCAATAAAAGTACTATTTATGGTTGAGAAGAGACCGATAAATTGTTTTTTATGTAAAGCGCAATTAAATTGCATATAAAAAGCAATTTATCTAAGTTTGTACCATGATTAGTGCAATAGCAAATCCAATTTTTCAACGTGCTATCCAGGATTACCACGTATACGACCAGATTGATCATCCAATCCAAAATCCGTATGACAAACAATCCTTAGAACATCTCCTCTATTTAAAATGCTGGATTGATACCGTCCAATGGCATATGGAGGATGTGGTACGTAATCCCTCTATTGACCCCAAAGATGGCTTATATTGGAAAAGACGGATTGACGAATCAAATCAGTACCGTACCGATACAGTGGAGTATATTGACAGTTATTTCCTACAAAAATTTCAAGATATACAAGCTCGTCCAACAGCAACAATCAATACTGAAAGTCCAGCTTGGGCTATAGACAGGCTTTCCATTTTAGCTCTAAAAATCTACCATATGGAGCAGGAAACATTACGTACAGATGCTTCTGAAGCTCATATCAATGCTTGCCAGGAAAAACTCAATATTTTGTTGGAACAGCGGAAGGACTTATCACAAAGTATTGATGATTTGATGGATGCCATCGCGTCTGGCGATAAATACATGAAGGTCTATAAACAGATGAAAATGTATAATGATCCATCATTGAACCCTGTCTTATATTCATCGGGAAAATAAACCATGTCCTTACCGCAACGGATCATAGTAACACGATTTTCAGCTATGGGCGATGTTGCCATGGTTGCTTCGGTCTTGAAAGAATTCTGCATGCAGTACCCTGATGTGGAAATCATTATGGTCAGCAGGCAATTCTTTGCCCCGTTTTTTGAAGGAATAAAAAACATACGCTTTCACGCGATTGAAACCAAATCAACACATCAAGGATTTTGGGGGTTGGTTAGACTGAAAAAAGAACTGTCCAGATATGGCGCAGACGCTATCGCTGACTTACATTTCAATTTGCGTTCCCGCATAATTGATCTCTTATTTTCCCTATCTGGTGTAAAAGTCAAACAGCTTGATAAAGGACGTGCAGAGAAGAATGCTTTAACCCGGGAAAACAACAAAATTAAAGTACCATTGAAGCTAACAGTGGAGCGCTATGCTGATGTATTTCGCGCATTAGGCTTTAAATTCGAGCTCAGCAATAAATTGGTTCCTAATTTGCAGGATGTACCCAAAGCGGCTTTTAGTATGTTTGGTAACTTCGATCGAAAGAAAATCGGCATTGCCCCGTTTGCACAGCATCGTTATAAGATTTTTCCACAGGTAAAAATGGAAAAAGTAATAGATTCTTTGACACGCAATGGCTATGACGTACTGTTATTTGGTGGTGGTGAAGAAGAATTCCAAATTGCTCAAAACTGGACAGAGCGATTTCCCAATACCTATAATACAATAGGCAAATTTTCGTTAAGGGAAGAACTCGATTTGATCTCTAATCTAGCTCTCATGATCAGTATGGACTCTTCGGGGCTTCATATGGCATCTCTCATGGGCGTGCGGTGCCTTTCTTTATGGGGAGCAACCCATCCCTATGCTGGATTCACAGGTTATGGACAACAGCTAACAGATTGCATTCAGGTAGAACACCCTAATCGACCAAGCTCAGTGTACGGCAACAAGCCCTGTGATTGTGATGGCATAGAAGCAATCGATTTAATTACATCGGAAATGGTGATTGAAAAAATAAGTGCAATAGGATGAGAATAGGATTCGATGCGAAACGCTATTTCCTAAACAAAACCGGTCTGGGAAATTATAGCCGGGATTTAATTCGTATGCTCGAAAAGTATGCTCCCGAAAATGAGTACCTGAAATATACACCAAAAATTGGCGATCAATATGTCAATCAGTCTGCAAAGCAGGATGATATCCGCTTGCCTCAGGGTTTTATCAACAGCACCTGGCCCAATATCTGGCGCAATCAGCGTATTGTTCATGATTTAAAAAAAGATAAGATTGACATTTTCCACGGACTGTCGGGTGAAATTCCCATAGGATTAGCAAAGGCGCACATTAAATCCATCGTGACCATCCACGACTTAATTTTTTTAAGACATCCCGAACTTTATCATCCAATTGACCGTTGGATTTACAAAAAGAAATTCAGACATGCATGCGAAGCGTCTGATCGTATCGTTGCCATAAGTGAATGTACTAAAAATGATATTGTCGACCTATTTCATATCGCTGAAGAAAAAATAGATGTTGTTTACCAAGGATGCCATGAAGCATTCAAGACCCTCAAAACTGAAGAGCAGAAGGCGGAACTTAGAAACAAGCTAAAATTGCCAAAGGATTTCTTATTAAATGTTGGAACTATTGAACCCAGAAAGAATATCCTACCTACAGTAAAAGCGATTAAAGACATCGATATTCCCCTTGTTATTGTAGGAAAGCCGACACGCTATCATCAGGAGATCATGGATTATATCCGACAAAATAATATGGAGAACAGGATATTCTTTTTCCAGGGGTTGGCGATGGAAGAGTTGGCAGTTCTATATGCTTCGGCAACGATTTTTATCTACCCATCAATTTACGAAGGCTTTGGCATTCCTATTATAGAAGCGCTCTACTCAGGTACACCTGTGATCACAAGCAAAATGGGCGTATTTCCAGAAGCTGGGGGTCCGGCGTCTTGCTATATTGATCCTACAGATGTGTCGCAGATACAGCATGCCATAGCAACACTGCTTGCCGATTCCGCCAAGCGGTATGAAATGATCGAAAAGGGGCTTGAATTTGTGCAGAAGTTTAATGACGACAAGGTTGCCAAGCAAATGGCTTCCATTTACGCCAGCTTATAAATTGACCGATTGGCCCGTTGAAATAAAATACTTCTTCAATACATGAAGAGAAACAAATTCTTCTTCTGCCTGATTCAAAAACAATTTCACATAAGCGTTGGCCTGTTTAACAATCGCTTCAGCGGCCTCGGGGTGATTAATATAATACTGCAGCTTTTCCTCCAAATCCGAATAATCACTTTTAATGCAGATAAAGTGATGGTCAGGCAGCAATGTCCCCTCCATAAACCAGGTTTCATACGTTGGCATCGGCATGACAGCGATGGAATTTGAAGACATGATCCACTTCAAATTTGTCGCCACATCGTTTCCTTCCAAGGCAAGAATAAATTTATAAGACAAGTGTCCAGTGATCGAAAGATAATCTGGATCTGAAGACTTAAATGCCTTTTTTAAATCACATAATGGATGTTTGTGGTATTTCTGAAAGAAAAGTTCCCGATGAACCTGTGCAAACTCACTCCTTCCAACAAGCTTATTTTTTTTCTCCCCAAAAGGTATATGGTCAGTAATAAAATTAAAGTGCCTACTCTTATCCAAGTTCAATAACACCGAGTTGGCATTATCACCTGCTATTGGTCTACTTTTTACCAGCGCGGGTTTATCTGGGATATCAATAATATCTCCAGGCAGAATTTGAAATTTTAATCGCTGATCAAAATAGTCAAGATATTCTTTGCTATCAAAATAATAAACACGAATTTTCTCCGGCATCTTATAATCTTTGATCTGAATTGCTTCATCTGACAAGGACTGCTGCGGGGATAACTTATTATAATAGTTTATCCTAAACCGAACCCATTCAGACACATCTGTTAGGTTTTTGTTCAATAGCGCTGATGCTTTTTTTCGTAAGAGCAGCTTCGGCCTCAACTGCCGTCCCAATACACTCAGATAATAAAAGAATTTAACATTCTTATTTTTTAAAAAGATCTTCTTGAAATTCAAACTCATAGCATATATAAGAAATAAGAGCCGCCTTTAACTAATCGTCCATAGGTTTGACTACGGGCACACGAAGCTGCATTTTTTTCCAATGCAGTGAGCGGTCGCCGTAAATCAGGATCTTACTGAGCTTATACTTAAATTTCAGGAGCCCTTGATAATCGTCTGCTATCCGACGATAGGAAACCTGAGGATCTTCTTTTAAAACCAAATTTATGGCCTCAGTATAAACTGTTGGTCCTGTCATCTGATGAACGTCGTGTGGGTATCTATTTTCCTCTATATTTCGTACGATCAGTTCGATCGTTTTTTTCAGAAATGGGTGTCCTTTATCGTAGATCAATGCCCATTGTGCATAAAGACTCCTATTCTTCTCATGGGTAATAACAGCAGTATCATCAGGCCTAATAACACGATCCAACACACCGATAATATCGCTATCTAAATCTAAATAGATACCACCATACACATATAAAACCGCATACCTAAAAAAATCCGCTTTGGCGGCCCCTATCTGTAAACGGGCAAAGGCCTTATACGTACGTTGGTCAAAATTTTCCCTGATAAGTGTATCAATTTGAGCATCATCAAAGAATTTCCTACTATAGCCTTTATTTCGCTTTAGAAATCGCCAAATATAAAACTTCGTCAATAAGGGTATCTTATTGGTTTTAAAAGTCTGATAGATAACTTTTGGAATAGCCACTTGGAATAAAAATTAAATTATGGTAATAAATAGCCTGTACAGTGTTGTAAAAATAGATTCAAAACTATAAAACATGTAAAAATAACGATATATCCCTTACAAATATGTATTTTTCTTGTATTTAGTTGATCATATGTTGTTCTAGAGAACAATAAATATTCACTTCGCAAACATTTCATTTTTTTTATATTTTATTACAAAAAATATGTAATATATTTGTCACAAAGCAATAAAGCCCAGTAAGGTGATCTACATTGTGAAAAACATTAAATGTCATTTTTTCAATTAAGTTGTAACGAATTAGCGAACTTTTACGTTACAATAAAGTATGGTCCAATTTTTCAATTATATCGTATACCTTGAGTCAAAAAATAAGCGCTTTAATCATTACATACAATGAAGAGGATAATATAGCGGAAGTCCTCAAAAGCATGGAGTTTGCAGATGAGATCATTGTTGTGGATTCATTCAGTACCGATCGAACAGTTGAGTTAGCTGGTCTGCACCCCAAGGTGAAAATTTATCAAAACAAATTTGAGGATTTCACCAAGCAGCGCAATTTGGCCTTGACTTATGCGAATAACGATTGGATACTTTTTTTGGATGCCGATGAGCGTTTGACTGCAGCTTGCCAAACGGAGATATTGTCGACAATAAACGATCCCCAAGCAAAAGATGCTTATTATATGTATCGTTTATTTTTCTTTTGTGGTGAACGCATTAATTTTTCGGGAACGCAAAACGATAAGAACTTCCGTTTGTTCAAAAAAAGTAAAGCAACATACGACACGAAAAAGAAAGTGCATGAGACTTTGCTTGTCAATGGTACAATTGGTAGCTTAAAAAACAAGATATGGCACTATTCCTTTGCAGACTATGCAAGTTATAAGGAAAAAATGGTCCATTATGGTCAGCTTAAAGGTAAAGAGCTATACGCCAAAAATAAGCGGTATTCGCTCTTCAGTCACCTAGCCAAAGTATCCTTTAAATTTTTTAAGGCATACTTTTTGAAACTAGGAATATTAGATGGGCGACGAGGATATCAACTTTGCTACTTACAGAGTCTCAGTGTACATGAAACTTTTAAGTCATTGAAAAGAGAAGAAAAAAATGAAGATTTGCATTATAAGCTTTGATTACTGGAATTACGACCACCATATTGTAAAGAAATTACAAGAAAAGGGTATTGATGCATCACATATCAATATGGGGGCATATAAATACAAAAATTTTGGTGAACGGGCTTCCAATGCAATAAGCAAAATTTTTCTGAATAAAAACATCAAACATATAAAGCGGCAAGAGTACGTATTAAACACCTTGGAAAAACTAGGTCCTCAGGATCAAATATTGGTGCTTAACCCACATACCTTAGATTACAAGACTATCAAACAGATCAAATCTTATACACCATATTTAATTTCCTATCTGTATGATAACCTTGAGCGTTTTCCAGTGGAAGAAAAGTTGGAGTTGTTTGATAAGATCTATTCTTTTGAAGATAAGGATGTAAAAAAATATGGTTTTGAGAAGATAACAAACTACAATTATCTTTCAGAACAACCGATTCAAACCGAGGAAATTGAAAACGACTTATTCTACATCACTTCCTATGACAAACGGCGTATCAAGCTTTTGCGTAAACTCGCGGCTCGTTTCTCTACTATGAAAATAAAAAGTAAAATTATTGTAGTGGGAAAACAGATCTGGAAAGAAAAAATAAAGCAATTAGCTTCTAGCAGACTACTTAGTAAGTATATTCAACTAAGAAAAACCCCGATATATATAGATGAAGTATTAGCTGAATATAAGAAAAATAAAGTAATTTTGGATCTTATGCGAGATGGTCAAGAAGGATTAAGTTTTCGCGTTTTTGAAGCCATGGCTTTTGAAAAAAAACTTATTACTGACAACCCTAGTATTCTTAACTATGATTTTTACGATCCTCAAAATATTCTATATATCGATAACGATCTAGAAATTTTAAACGAATCTTTTTTTCACACGCCATACAAAAGAATTCCCACCGAATTATTTAGAAAATACACTTTAGATAGTTGGCTTGACAATGTATTTGGTCTTGAACAAATCTTAAATGAAAAAAAAATTGCTCTTTATAGCTCCTAATTATTACGGATTTAATGAAGTTGTCTATCAAGGTCTGAGATCCTTTAGCAATTATGAAGTAATTGAAATAGACTCAACAAAGCCTTATAAGTATAAAAATATTGGCGAAAGAATATTTAATTTTTTTCTGAAAATTTTTAAAGGATACAATTTAAAAAAAATAAAAACTGAATTATATATTCAACAGTCCATTCAAAGATCTGAAAAATATGATTTGCTCCTTGTAAATCGCCCTGATATGTTGACAAAACAGGCATTAGAGACTGCTATAGCTAAATCAAAGAAAAGCAAAGCAATTCTTTGGGACAGTATAAAGAAAGTTCCACAATCGAAAGAATATCTTGCTAAATTTGACAATGTATTAAGCTTCGACCCTGATGACTGTTATAATTATGGATTTACACCTATCACTAATTTCTACTTTAAGGAAGCTCAAAATTGGGAAATAAAATTTGACGTGGCCCTATTGATTACATATGACAATAGAATTAATGATGCTATTAAACTATTTCGATACTTCAACAGCCATGGGATAAAAGCAAAAGCACGAGTTTTTGCCTATAAAAAAAATCAAATCAAAGAAAAACTTCCGGAAAATATGGAAATAATCGAGCAAATTATTCCTTTTAAAAACTCCTGCGAATATTATTTCGACAGCAAGATCATATTAGACCTATCACATCCGCATCAAAAGGGACTTTCTTTTCGTCCCTTTGAAGCTCTAGGACTAAAAAAGAAGCTAATTACAACAGCCGAGAATGTAAAATCCCTGGAATTTTACAATACGACAAATATCCTATATCTTCAAGATATCAATAACATTGAGATCCCTGAGGATTTTCTAAAAGATGAGTATCTTAATCCAGATTCACAAATAACAAAAACGTACTCTTTAGAAAATTGGGTGGAAAACGTTACATCATAATGGAAAAAGATTTTATCATTTATTTTATCTGTCCGACGAATAAATATGCTACTGGTGGGGTTAAACAAATGTATAGGCAGGTAGATATATTAAATAGTGCTGGAATTAATGCTAAAATCCTACATAAATGGCACGGGAATAAAGAGAAATGGTTAGAAAATAATCCTCCAATTTCCTATAATCCATATATCTTTAAGCAAATAAAGTACATTGCTAAGTCAAAAAGCATCAATCTCCTCAGAAGAATAACGTTATTTCTTCTAAAGTTGGTCAGCAAAAAATTAGAAAGTAATTCCATATTGGTCTTTCCAGAATTTTATGGCTTAAATGCGCATAAAATAATACCGAATTTACCGCGGGTAATATTTAATCAAAACTGCTATTATACATTTGACCATTCAACTAACTTTGAATTGCAGAAAAATACATATACTGATGATAAGACTCTAGCAGTACTCACAGTATCTGAAGACTCTCAAAGCTACCTGAAATATGTCTTTCCTGACATTTCAATTCATAAGTTAAGGTTGGGAATAAACAATAAACTCTTCTTTTATTCTCAAGAAAAGAAAAAACAAATATGTTTTATGCCTAGAAAGTTGTCTCACGATATTTCACAAGTCATCAAAATACTCCAACTTAAAGGAATCGACAGCTCCTGGAATTTAATCCCTATTGAAAATAAATCAGAAAGAGAAGTTGCGAAGATTATGCGGGAAAGTGCTATTTTTTTAAGTTTCAACCATCGAGAAGGATTTGGTTTACCTCCTGCCGAGGCAATGGCCTGTGGCTGTATTGTTGTGGGATATAAAGGCAGAGGAGGCGAAGAATATTTTAATCCGGAATTTTCCTATTCGATAGAAGAAGGAGACATAATAGGATATGTTAATAAAATTATCTATGTGATAGGTTTATTTGAAACGCACCTAGATCTGGTAACAAGCCAAAGAAAACAAGCTTCAGATTTTATCTTAACAAATTATAGTATAGCCAATGAAATTGACGATGTAAAGACTTCGTGGAAAAACATAATTGAAAGATACCATGAAGTGTTTTAAACATTTCTTAATATCCATCGGCTATTACTATCTTTAAAAACTTCAAACAACACTTTTCATAATTCATTGAAATAATTTATGGGACTTCGGACAACAATTAAAAATTGGATAGAAAAAACAAAATATATTAACAACCTACACGCAGAGCAAGTGACAGTGACAGATATACCCGTAAACTTCAAGCGTAGTAAATTGGTCTTTCCATATTTCTCGAACCCTAAAGTTTCTATAATTATTCCTTTCTTTAATCAAGAAGCATATACTTGGGCATGCCTTAATTCGATACACCGACACCTACCGACCGTTAGCTTTGAAATCCTTCTGATTAATGATAAAAGCAGTGATTCAACCGACTTTTCGCTTATTGAAAATATCCAAATTATAAATAATTCAGAAAATTTAGGTTTTTTAAAGAGTGTAAACCAAGGGATTTCAATGGCGCGAGGCGAATATATTTATTTACTGAATAACGATACTATAGTTAAGGATGGTTTTTTAGATGCGCTCTACGAAGTTTTCGCAACCTTTCAAAATGTTGGTGCTGTTGGATCAAAACTGTTAAATTCAGATGGCAGTCTTCAAGAAGCCGGCTGTGTTTTTATGAAAGACTGCAATATAAATCAGGTTGTCAAAAAAGAACATTATTATCCGGAGGTTAACTACGTCTATAAAGTAGATTATTGTTCTGGTTGCAGCCTTCTATTCAAGAAATATAATGATAATAATGAATTCAATCTATTTGATGAACAATTTGCTCCAGCATATTTTGAGGAAACAGACCTTTGTTTCTCATTGAAATATCTTCAGGGTAAAGATATCTACTATACACCTTTTTCGCAAGTTATTCATTTTAACGGCGTATCGTATAACTCTAAAGTCGAAGATCAAATTCAATCTAAAAAACAGCTGTTTGAGAGCAACTTAGCAAAATTTAAACGTAAATGGCTAAAGGAAATAGAGAGTATTTCTGCGCTGAATATTGAACAGCGGATATTGGAATTATACAACAACAAAAGTATTGTCTTCTTTTATTACCGCGTACCCGAATATGATAGTAATTCAGGAGATCTAAGATTTACCGAAATCATTAAAGCATTTAAAATATTGGGTTATCATATTACGCTAATTGTAGAGTCTAATAGAATCGACAACCCTTACTTATCTTTTTTTCAAAAAATGGGCGTGTCAACCTACTATGAATATAGAAAGACGAAAGGGGTGCAAAAATTTTTTAACAATATACAGCATGTAACACCTATCTGTTGGTTCTATACAGCCGATGTCTTCATCAGTTATTCTAAAACTGTTCGGAAACTGCTGCAAAAGCCTACCTTGGTATTTGACATGGTTGATATTCATCATCTCAGATTGCTACGAATGCTAGAACGCGACCCGTTAAATAAAAATTTAAAAAAATGGTACCTCAAAGCGCTGAAGAATGAAAAAATTGCATCCTCTGAAGCAGACATCATTATTCCAATTTCAGATGAAGAAGGGATTTATATGGAAAAATTTTGTCCTCGGGATAAGATGGTTGTCATTTCCAATGTACATTATCCGAAAGTAAACATTGGACAGATACCAGATTTCTCACAGCGGAGCGGTTTACTTTTTATTGGATCAAAACACCTTCCAAATCTTGATTCAATGAAATTTCTACATGAAGATATCATGCCTCATATCTGGGAAACAAACCCCGAAATTGAGCTGTATGTTATTGGGAATGTAAACACATTATTGAATATATCCCATCCTAAGATAAAACTGCTTGGCCATGTACCCGATATAACTGATTACTTTCTCAATACTAAATTAATGGTAGCCCCATTACGTTATGGTGCAGGAGTCAAAGGTAAAATTGGTCAAGCTTTCGAATATTATCTTCCAGTTGTTACAAGCAAAATAGGAGCAGAAGGAATGCAATTGGAGGATGGAGAAACAGTGCTATTGGCCGAAACAGCAGAAGAATTCGCAGAAAAAATCCTGCTTTTATATACTGATAAAGATTTATGGAAAAAAATTCAGAAGCACTCCGAAAGAGGTCTTCGACCATTTTCTAGAGAAACCTTGTTTGAGAAAATCAAAGCAGTAGAATTACAATCAAAAAAAAAGCATCATGTTAATTAAAATAGGTTATTTATTATCTTATGACTACAAGTATATCATAACCTCACTTAAACAGGTATATGCAGAGGCTGACTGCATTACTATAAGCTACGATATCAATAAAAGAACCTGGACAGGTAACCATTTTGAAATACCTGAAAGTACCTTTGAAGAAATAAGAAAGCTTGACACCGATCATAAAATTCAGTTTTATGCTGATGATTTCTATGTTGCAGGACAAGCCCCCTTGATATCTGAAACTAGACAACGCAATATGCTTTCTCAATCTATGGGCAAGGGTGGATGGCATATCCAATTGGATAGTGACGAGTACCCTTATGATTTTAAGAAGCTAACAAAATTTCTCAGGAAAAATAAATTTCTTTTGAAACAACCAGATAAAACACCCGTTACTTTTCGAATCAAACTTATCGTATTATTCAAAAAAACAATCGATGGCTTTTTCATTATATCCCCATATGATGAATTGTGCAGTTTAGTGACCAATCGCCCCATCTATAATAAAGCAAGGGCTACACAGAATACAAAAGAATATATATTAGACTATTATGTTATTCATCAGTCCTGGGCTAGAGATAATTCCGAAATACAACAGAAAATCAGTAATTGGGGCCATGTAAATGACTTCGATACTATAGAATTTTATAGAAGTTGGGATAAACTATCAGCTGAGAATTATAAAAACTATCTGAATTTTCATCCTTTACCAGCCTGTAGCTGGGAAAAATTAGAATTTTTCCCAGCTAGCAATCTTGATAATCTTATAAAATCTATAAATCTTAAGCTACCCCAAAAGGACATAACCTGGCCAATATCCACCTTCAAAAAAGCTATTCTTTATTTAAAAAGTATTTTTTAGATACGGCTCAATTTTTCTTTAGAACTAGCGAAGCGAAAGCTGAGAAGAATATATCTATGTCAAATAAATAAGATCAATCTTTTAATTATGTCGAATGAAATAGAAGTTACCGTATTAATGGCCGCCTTTAACGCTTCAAAATTTATTGCTGATTCTATAAAGAGCGTTTTAAATCAAACATATCAAAACTTCGAATTACTTATCATTAATGACGGTTCCACTGATAATACAGAAACAATCATTCAAAGCTTCAATGATCCAAGAATAAGAGTTATAAAAAACGAGACAAATCGTGGATTAATTGAAAGTAGAAATATCGCTATACTTGAAGCGAAGGGGAACTTTATTGCCATTTTGGACAGCGATGACATAGCTATACCAGATCGTTTAGAAAAGCAGCTAAAAGCTTTCCAAAATAATCCAAATCTTGCTGTTGTTGGCAGCCGAGCGCTCATTATTGATCAGAACGGCAAAGAGACTGGAGAAAGACTCGATGTTTTCACGGATATAAATAAAATAAAAATCACCTTATTTTTTGAAAATACAATTGTTCATTCTTCTACAATGATCAAAACTGAAATATTCAGAGAAGTGAACGGATATCAAGGAGATACCCTTATAGAGGACTACGATCTCTTCTATAGGATTTCCCAAAAATATGCAATTGAAAATTTAGACGATTACCTAGTCAAATATAGGATACATGGAACAAATATTTCAATACAGAAAAGAGATCAGCTTCATCAAGCGCTCTACAACTTAAAAATTAGACAGCTTAATCAATTTGCTTTAAATGTTGAATACAAATATATCGCCATTCTTTTAGCTAACTTTAGAAACGATAATTACACATTAGATGAAAATTTTCATATCCTTGCATTACTTAAAGAAACAAATAAGCAGTACAATATCTATAAACAGGCAGCTTTTTCAAATGAGCTTTACAATAAGTGGTTCGAACTTGTTATAAAAAGAGGAAAGTTCCAAACAATAAAATTATTATTTAGAAAACCTTTGTTTGATTGGCATGTATGCAAATTCAAGCATCTAAGAAAAGGACTTAAACAAACATTATCGTCCTTTCTCAAAAGATAACTTATGAAGATTGTAAAATTCTTAGGTGGCCTAGGAAATCAGCTCTTTCAGTATGCATTTTTTTTGGCATTACAACAAAAATTTAAGAACGTAAAAGTCGATTTAGAAGATTTTAATAGTTACCACCTACATAATGGTTTTGAATTAGAAGCAGTGTTCAACATTAAACTTCCACAACTCAACACTTTTGAAAAAAATATCTATACCAGAAATAACAATAAATGGCTGTGGAGGAAATTGAGACGACTATATAATACGAAACATATCTATTTTGAAGAAACATCACCTTTTTCTTACACAAAAGATATTTTTGAAGACAGTAGAAGTCGCTATTATTGGGGATATTGGCAACATATTGACTATATTGATCACGTAGCATCACTTCTTCGTCAACAGCTTATTTTCCCACCATTTGAACAGCCTAAAAACATTCATATCCAGCATTTAATAGAACAACAAAATGCGGTATCATTACATGTCCGGAGAGGCGATTATCTAAAAGAACCCTTATTTAAAGATATATGTACGGAGGAATACTATCAAAAAAGCATACAGTATATACTTGAAACACAGGATTCACCGCTTTTTGTAGTATTTTCTAATGATATTAAATGGTGTAAATCAGAGTTTAAAGATATAAATGCTATCTTCGTTGAACATAACTCCGGCTCTAACAGTTTTCGTGATCTGCAGCTCATGTCATTGTGTAAACATCATATTATCGCGAACAGCAGTTTTAGTTGGTGGGGAGCTTGGTTAAACGATAATCCGGATAAAGTTGTGGTATCGCCAAAAAAATGGATTAATGATGCTACGATAGAGACTACGGGATTAATCCTACCAACTTTTGTCACATTTTAACTCGTCTAGATTCTCTAGTGATGCAATTATTTACAAATAACCCAAACTACGATACTGTCATCTGCGTAGGTCAGCAGCATATTGAAATTGCAAAGGTTGTGATCAAACAAGTTAAACGATTTTTTCAAGCAAAACAAATCTATGTCATAACAAACCATTCTCATTTCGAAAAATTTCAAGCGCTCAATCTAAACAATTTACTTCTTATTAATGAAAATAAATTGTTTGACCAGTTTAATTTTCAATCTGTAGCTGACTTCCTAAAACACAAAATAGCGAATGGAGATAGAGCCGGCTGGTACTTCCAGCAATTCTTAAAAATGGAAGTGTCCAAAATCATTCAAAGTGACTATTATCTAATATGGGATGCAGATACAATCCCACTAAAACCAATCAATTTCTTTGACGAAGACGAAAAGGTATTGATTCATAAGAGTGAGGAAAATCACACCCCATATTTTGAAACAATAGAACATATACTTGGTTTAAAAAAAACGGTCGACTACTCGTTTATATCAGAACACTTTATGGTCCAAACAAAGCTGATGCAAAAAATGCTGCTTGAGCTTAGCACAAACGCAGGTGATCTGGCTTGGCCATATTACATCCTTGAAAATATAGCCGCAAAAGATATATCATTTTCGGGATTCTCAGAATATGAAACTTACGGTAACTTCCTTAAGTCAACCTGCCCTGATACTTTTCGTTTACGGACCTCGGCTTCGGAATTATTAAATACAACCAGAAATGGAAGCATGATTTTGGGCACTCTACCAAATACAAAAGACCTCAATTTTTTAGAGGTCTTAGGTTTACATTATGCGACATTCGAAATTTGGCAAGATCTTAATCCTAAAAAAATTAAAGCTAACAGAAGATGTATTGCCCTATTTTTTTTCTTGAAAAAAATTCCGTTGATAAGGTCTCTCAATAATTTGCTCGTAAAAAATTTCAGGAAAACTTATTCATTACCTCAACCACTCTAATAATATCATCTTCCGTATGTCCGTAAGAAATTGGAAGGCTCAATATAGTTTGATGAATTTTCTCAGAAATAGGATACCTATCACCTGATAAAATTCCTTTCATCGCTTTTTGTTGATGTGGTTCAATGGGATAATGAATTTCCGTTCCGATACCATTATCTAATAGATATTGTTTCAACCGATTGCGTTCAGGGTGACGGATTGCAAAAATATGATAAACATCCTTTTGTTGAGGCTGTACAACTGGAAGTATAAAATCAGACTTTAACTCACGCAGATAGACTGCCGCCAGCTTTTGTTTGTGAGCTGTAATCTTATCTAGAAATTTTAATTTCACAGATAGAAAGGCAGCTTGCAACTCGTCGAGCCGTGAATTATAACCTACTTCATCAAAGATATATTTAGCAGACGAACCATAATTACGTAGTGTCCGAATCGAATTATTCAGTTTATCATCCTTACATGTTATAGCTCCAGCATCCCCTAATGCGCCTAAATTTTTAGTTGGATAGAAGCTGAACGCTCCAAAATCGCCAAATGAGCCTGCCTTTTGGCCATTGTAGCTAGCACCATGTGCTTGGGCACAATCTTCAATTATACGTAATCCATAACGACCTGCGAGAGAAATAATGGGATCCATATCACACAATTTACCATAGAGATGAACAACTAAAATCGCCCTGGTCCTTTCTGTAATAGCAGACTCGATTTTTTTAGGATCAATATTGTAGGTAGTCACATCGGGTTCAACAAGTACAGGTTTTAGGCCTACCTGCATAATGGCAAGGATTGAAGCAATATAGGTATTAGCAGGAACAATCACTTCATCGCCGGGAGTAAAGCCAAAATAACGTAATGACAAAACTAACGCATCCAGTCCAGAGGCTACACCAATGCAATGTTGCACACCACAATAGTCCGCAAATGATTGCTCGAATTGCTGCACTTCTTTTCCCAAAATATACCAGCCTCCATGCAATACGTCATGAAAAACCTGTGTATACTCCTCCATAAATTCCTTATTGACCTGCCGTAAACTCTCGTAAGCTATCATGTATAAAATAGGGTTCGTAAATATAATCTGTTGAATCAAAATATTCAGAAGCAAGTACCATAAGAATAGCATCCTCCGAAAAGTCAAACATCTGATGCCAATCCGTTGGTTCCAATAGTAAACATTGATCAGGTGAATCTAATTCAAAAACCCGTTCATTATCTCCATCCTGATTGTAAATCGCACAACTGCCTTTTAAACAAATTGCAGCCTGTACCGTTTTATGATGTCGATGTCCACCCCGTATGGATCCGTCAACACCATAGATATAAAATATCCTTTTCACCTCGAAAGGAGTTACTTTTTCGATCACCGTTAAATGCCCACGATCATCGGTAAATGTCTTTAAATCAATTTTATAGGCCATTATCTTAAGAAATAGGATTGATGGTAGTATTCTCTAAATTTTCCAAGTACATATAAATTGAACATCCGGCGTAATGATTTACGAATACGCGGAATTTCATTCATTTCATGAAATTGGACTAAGCACGATAAAAACCGTATTTCACGACCTGAATTTTTTAATGCTTTTATATAAGGTTTATATAAAAAGTGGATGTCATTATCACTTATTAAATTGCCTCCTGCGAGAGTAAAAGAATTCTTTTCAGCATATTTTAATGCGTGAAAATGATAGAAAACCACAGGAAATAACCGCTGGCTAGCAAGCTCTCTGCCCCAAATTTGCCCTATTTTATACTCAAAATCATATTGCTGAACATTCCAGGGCGCTACACCACCGCCTAAATGCTCCAGAACATGCACTCCAGTAAACTTAGTCGTCCATACATCCAAATATTTTTGATCACCAAATCTTCCGGGTTCCCTGCGATTGTAGCACCATTCAATACACGCTGAACGCCACCACTCCAAAACCGCTATGCCTTCGTCTGAATTCTTAAAGTAAACAAACTGCACACAATAGGTTCCTCCCGATTCGCTATCTTCATACATGGGGCTGTATCGATGTGGAGTTATAATCACCGATGCTCCCTTTGCCTCTTCAATTAGTATCACTGGATCGGCATAGAAAAATAAATCTGCATCCAGATACGTGCAATTGGATAAACCAAATTTTCGAATACTATATAGAATAATTGAGGGCGTACATGTCCAACAATATTCCCCTGTAGTGCGAGTAGATTTTATAGCCAGTAATTTTTCATCTTCAAAATCACATAATCGGATGATAGTGGCTTTATTCAGCTTTAATTCAGACAGAATGCGATAACACTCATCATCAAATGCAAAAATATAAAGATGAAAGTCCTTTGCATGCTTTTCAAGTGACCGATACATGGCCAGTCCTCTTGAGAGATACAAAGAATTAAATAAGGTGCAATAACTATTCATATAATATTTACTTTTCAAAACTTCCTGTATTATTATTTGTCATACACAAACCTATTCATTGGACTCACACAATGAACAGGCACAACGAGCGTTAATATTTATATTAGTATAGAATCAAAAATTTTAATCATGGACAACAGTAAAAAACTTTATATCATCCGACATGCCAAAGCTGAAACCATTCCCGGAATAAACGATTTTGACCGTGCCCTTACCTCCGATGGAATTCAGCATGCAAAACAGGTTGCTGCCAAGCTTGCCACAAAATTGAATCTTGACGAAAACAGTATGGTGATCAGCTCGCCAGCCAACCGCGCACTCCAAACAACACGTATCTTTCTGGATGTGATGGGTTCTTCTTCTTTTGATATTCAGATTGAAGAAACGATCTACGAATGCACATACAAACATCTGCTATCCATTATCAATGCAATTCCTGACCATATCAATCACGTGCTGCTCTTCGGTCATAATCCTACGTTAACTGATCTCGTGGAATACTTAACCCGGAAAGCGGCATATCTACGAACCTCATCATGCGCAGAGATAAAACTCGATACCGGTTTCACTTTTCAGATGCTCAGCGGCAATTGCGCTGATCTTGTGCAAATAATTGATTAAAATTCAATTCAAAGAACCATTTGTATTGAAACATGTCTAGTTGTTCAATCTTTAATAATGACAATAACATTATTAAAAAGTCCTAATAGCATTTTCATTTCTAATCCACAAAATTTAATAGAACAAATTCACATAAAAAAAGCCATATACGATTCTTACGTATATGGCTCTTCATTTTAAGGATTAAATTGGCTATTTAGCGTTTCTAATATCTTTCATCGGAACTGTTTTCTTGATTCCATCCATTACATAGAAAAATCCAAGGGCATTTCCCGTAACATTCCCTTGTACATTCGCAGGGACTGCTGACAATAGCCCTTTCCATTTTGTTTCTTGGAACAAATTATATAAAAACTTTGCATATCTCGGCGAAATCGCAAATTTAGAAATCACTAAACTGTCTTTCCTTCCCATTTCATAACTATAAGTAGCAGCCAGCAATGTATTTAAAACATTTGGAGCTCCCGACCTAAAACTATAACTATAGGGTGCTTTAAACAATACCATACTTTCATCCGAAAATTCCTTTTGCGGCATGATAAGCCATTTATTGGAATTGCTCATACCAAATAAATATGTATCAACCTTGACATGCCATTTTTTATTAACATCAGATTTTTCTACCGGTATAAAAGACTTTTCTATCGGCACATTGGTGATTAGCTGATCTTGTGATTCATACACCTTTCCATTCAATTCAATTTTTAATTGGAATATATTTCCAACGGTATCTCTTAAATCAAACAATTGACCTTTATACAGACCATTTCCAACATCTTCAAAATCAATCTGATTTGGACCATTTGTCACGATAACCGTAGCAGCTGGAATTCCTTCAAGTTCACTAGTAACGCCAGAAATATGAAGTCGCTTTAATTGAATATATTGCTCTTTATACATGGTATTGATACCACCTTCCACGATCATATCATAAGATTGCCCATCTTCTAGGGCTGATTTTTCACAGGCGTAAAGCATGCTGCAGCAAAACAACAAAACAAGGACTTTCCAATAGACATTTTTATTCATCTGCCCCAACCTAATTTACTAGTTCCAAATTTACATTAACCATACGATTAAAATGAACTTTTAGATACAGGGAACATCATTTATTTTAAAATCTTATTGCATAGTTTACTGACGGAACAATTCCTGAAAATGAAGTTTGTTTAACGATGGGGGTACCATCTCCACTCTCTAAAAAACTGTAATATAATGGATTATGTCGGTCAAAGACATTATATAGACCTATATTTAAAGTATTTAGCCGACCTTTTTCTCGCTGTTTTTTCGTTTCTAAATCGAAAGAACAGCTCATATCGAAGCGACTAAAAATCGGCATACGATGTGAATTTCTATCCGAATAAATAGGCATAACTATGCCTTCATACTCCGTAAACCCCATTGGATAAGTTAATGGCCTTCCTGACTGTAATACATAAAATGTATTCAAATGAATAGTTTTATTGATATCGTAAGACAAGCTAACTTTAGCCACATGTGGAATATCATAGTTAGCCACGTATTCATTGCCTTTATTTATTCCTACAATTTTGCGGAAGGACCGAGAATAGCTATATAGAACAGTTCCTTCAAAAGGCCCTACACGTTTATTAAAAGAAAATTCTAAACCATATACTCGACCGCTTCCCTGTTTTATCTGAGTTTCTATAAAAGGATTTAAAATAAGTTGCGCATGATCAATAAGTTCAACTTGATTTTTCATCTTTTTCCAATACCCATCTATCGCAATGTATCCTCCATTAATCATTCTATTTATGCGAAATGAAACTGCGTCTGTATATTGAGGTTTTATATTTTGCCCAGCAGGTATCCAGGCCTCCAACGACGAAAAAGCCAATTCATCGTTCTGTAAAAGCTGTAGATATTGGTATATACGGTTATAAGATATTCTTGCATAATAAGCATCGGCAAATTTATACTGAAAAGAAAAACGAGGTTCGATCCCGTAATAAGTCTTTTTCTTATCCAAATCTCCCGCTAATACTTTGTATTGATTATTTAATAAATAATATTGTCCAAACGAAGTGCTATAAAAAGCATTTAAACGTGTACCTAAAACGCCCCGAAAGGAAGAGTCAATCTTCCAGTTAAAGGATACGTATCCTGCATACTCATATGCTTGTGCCCTGAAAATATTTTCTTCCTTAGCTAGGTCAACGGGAGAAATTTCCCCAGGCTTGAACCTATGCAGCGTCCCTTGAATTCCAAAATCAAGCATGCGATCTAATCCTCCAAAATAGGTAAAATCAGTTTTAAGGCTAAAATCTCTAATTTGCGTCAGCCATGTTCGGTTTTCTGACGATTCGGGCTTACTGATATCCAACCTGTTCGAATAATTACTAAAAATCGCGGACAAATTCATAAACAGGCGTGGACTATGCACATAATTCCATCGTAATGTAGACGCCCAATTTCCCCAATGATTAGTATTTTTATTAGGTGCAACCACTTTATCTTTCCCGACATATCCAGAAACGTAGACCCTATGACGGTCCCCAATTGCGTAATTCAATTTGGCATTATAGTCACTATAATTCCCCTTCACATTGAACAAACGATATTCTTTATTGAATACATTCGATATACTTGATCTTGCCGTCACTAAAAAAGATCCCTTCCCTTTCTTTATAAGTGGACCTTCAGCTCCAATGCGAGCAACTAGTAAGCTTGCGCCGCCGAAAACATGTATTGTGTTTACGTCGCCATCACGTGTGCTCATCTCCATGATGGATGAAATCCGTCCTCCGAAATTCGATGGGATAGCATCCTTATAAATTTGAGTATGTTTTAAGATATCAGGATTAAAGACAGAAGTCAAACCAAATAAATGCGATGGATTGTAAACAACAGCTTCATCCAACAATATAAGATTCTGATCTTTACCACTGCCTCTAACAAACAAGTTACTCCCCCCCTCAGTCAATCCGTTAACACCATTTTGCATCTGTAAAACCTTGATAATATCCGCTTCTCCCTTGTAGAAAGAACTTCTCCGAGCTCTATTCCAGTCTATCTTCCCATTTAGCACCTGTAATTGCTTACTTCGTCCGATAGAGTCTCCATTGATCACAATTTCACTTAGATTCATATCTAGAGGAGAAAGTTTGATTAAAAATGTACCAAACTCCATATCGGGAGAAAATCTCACAATTTTTGTTTTATACCCGACATAGCTTACCACACAGACATTGGTCTCCAGTGGTAGAGTTAATGAATAAAACCCATATTTATTACTAAAACTACTTTTACTTTTCTCAGCAATCAACAAAGTAGCACCGATCAGGTTTTCACCGCTTAGACTATCTACAACACGCCCCTTAATGGTAAAAGTCTTATCCTGTTTGTAGAAGATCAGGGCCCTATTGATAATTGTAAATCCAATATTGGAATCTTTGAGCAAATAATTAAGAACCTCTTCTAAACTCGATTTATTAAATAATCGACTATAGATAATGTCCTTGTTAAAAATCTGCTCATCATAAGACATGGATATATCGTATGTTTTATGAATTTCGACAAGTATCTGAATGATCTGTTTGTTATGTGTGTCAATTGAAATTTGCGAATCCGTAGGAGAATTCTGCCCCATGGATTTCGAACACATGACTATAACCAACCAGCATAAAAAGAGCAGACGATACAGTATCCTATCTTTCATATCAGCAATGCGAAAAATCTATTCGTAGATACTATATCCTTTTTTATCCGATTTCCATTTCACATTGAGAGTCTTGGAGAGAATCTGAACAATCTCTTTGAGCGTTTGTCCATCAAAATACATGGTCAGCTTCCGGGCTTTTAAGCTATCCCCAACGACAGTAATATTCGCCCGGAAATGCTTTTCCAGATCCTTGCAGATACTATCCAATCGAATATTCGAATAGTTCAGTTTCTGAGCAACTTCGGTATCATTTTGCTCGGAAAGATCTATTTTGAACAAGGATGCTGTTTGTTTTTTATACAGGCCTTTCTGATTTTTTTGCAAAACAAGTTCTTCCGAATGATCTCCCTTTCCACTGCTCAAGGCAACAATTCCTTCCTTAACAAGTACCTCAACATCTTCTGCCAATAAATTCACTTCAAAGGTAGTTCCGATATCGCGCACATAATTGTTTTCAAGATCTACGACAAAAGAGCTCCCCGCTTTGTGCTTCACATCAAATAGCGCTTTTCCCTTTTTAAGTTTGACAATCCGTTCTTCCGGAAATGTTCGTCTATTGAACACTGCTTCCGCTCCTGCATGCAGTACCATGACCGAACTATCAGGAAGTAAAATAGATTGTTGCGCTGCTGATCCATACATGCGGATTTCATTGCCCATCCAGCGATCAAAGTTCAGATAACAGACAAAACCAACTATCAACAATATGGCTGCAGCCACAAATTTCATCCAGGGATATAATATTGTTCTGATTGGTATAGAGATCTCTTGGTCCTGGACAATGGCGTCTTTATCCAGTTGTAGTTTAAACTTGTCCCATTGACTATTGGTATCTACATTTTTATAGAGCTCCAATGCAACAAGGTCATCGGATATCGTACTGATTTCATCATATAATCGATGGTTCTCCGTATCTTCAGAAATCCAACGTTCAAGTAACACTCCTTCCCTTTCGGAAATAGTCCCATCCAGCTTTTTCTGAATCAAGTCATAAGGAATAAATCTTGAAGTATTGTTTTCTTCCATATCTATAAGATAATAAACTGAACAAAAAGTCCTAATGAAAAAAATAAAAAGCCGATTAGAAGCAACAGAAATGTTTTTTGCTTGGCCAAAGCCACCCGAATTTTATCGTAAGCAATCGTTAAATGATTTTTTACGGTTTTAATGGAAATTCCCAATTGATCCGCTATTTCCTGTTGTTTCATCTTATCGTACTTACTCATAAGAACGATTTTTCGACACTGCGGCGGCAGCCCTTCCAATATACTTTCGATCATCAATAATTTGGATTCGTAAAGTGCTGCACTATCGGTTTGATCTTCCTCGTCTGTCAGATCCAGTTCCTTGCTATAATCAGTATTCCGTTCTAATAAACGTTGATTCTTTTTGAGGTAGGTAAGCGAAAGATTGATAACACTGCGGGATAGGTAGGCTCCAAGTGATTGATTAATAATCAATTTTCCTGCATTTTCCCATAACATCATAAATACATCATTGGTGAGCTCTTCAGCGATCGTTTGATCTCGCACATACCGAAAAGATAAGATATACAATTTACGGAAATAGGCTTTATAGATAGTCTCAAAAGCATCTCTATCTTTCTGAACTATCTTTTTAAGCAGGTCAACGTCATTTGACATAGGACTTCGGTAAAGCTAATAATAAACGTATGTAAAAATAATCAAATTCCATGGAGATTTTATGCATCTAGTTAATTTACAACTCGATGAGTAACCAAAGCCATTTAACGTAAAAACAAACAACAACGCCACATGATTAATCAAATTTTAAATAAATTTTCTATTTTTACGAAAAATCAAAAAAACATATTAAAAAGACACGTTTCCATAAGTTTAATTTTATTTATTTTCATCTCGTATTCCAAAGGAAATTATCCTGAAACACCGGAAGTTGGAACTCCGAAAGATATTATTGAACATTATATGATTATCGGAGTGCCTAAATATTAAAACATGTTTTTAACATTTAGAAAAGCAAAAAAATATTTAATACACTTATTTTAACTGTTATTTTTATAGTTTATATATAAACACTCAAATTTAATTTCTCACTAATGAAATCATTTTTTTTAATGACTGTAATAGGCATTTTCTTTTTTTCTTGCAAGAAATATCAAACTGAAGTTATTTCCGATGACAATATAAAAGAAGAACTAATCCTGAGCGATAGTATTTCATATACAATTAACGGCATCAAATATATTTGTAACGATCAATATGCAAATGGCTTCAGTAATAAACAAGTTAACATTAAACCTTACAGTCAGGAATTGCCGAATAGGGATTATGCTTATAGTAGCGGAAATACTTGGTGGTATGGCGAAAAAGATTCTTTGCTAGTTGAATATAATTATCAGTTTTCTGGCGACGCGTTTGTAAAGATTGGTTTCACTAAAAAATACAATATCGCGAAATTGCAAGAAGGATCAATAGGGTACGAACCAATAAATGGATTACAATTAGCAACAGGCCCGCAACAATTTATAACAGATTATGCGCGTGAAAATAAAACTTCAGGTGTATTTTTAAGTATTTCTTCCCAAACGGAAGAGTCCTTGTTTTCGTACATTCCCACTCGATCCATGACAAAACCGGCCCAATTGAATAACAATATCCAAGATGATTCTAAGTTTACGATTTTGAAATTCGAAAAACTCGACGGAAATTTTTTTTTATTGGAAGCTGAGTTTGAACTCAATGGATATACAAAAAACAATAAAAAATACCGTATAAAAGATGGTTTTATACGATTAATATCGACATTTAAACACTTTTAACATATAAAGACTCTAAATCAACTAGCATTGCCTTCCAAATCAATGCTAGTTGATTCAGATTTTCACTACCTTCGTCTTATGGCGAATCAATTGCAATTTGAACATTCACCGTACCTTAAGCAGCACGCACACAATCCAGTAGATTGGATGCCCTGGGGGCCGGAAGCTTTAAAAAAAGCAAAAGACGAAAATAAACTGGTCATTGTAAGCATTGGCTACTCGGCATGCCATTGGTGCCATGTGATGGAGCGTGAAAGTTTTGAAAACTCAGCCATCGCACAGACCATGAACAAGTTTTTCGTATCGATCAAAATTGACCGCGAAGAACGTCCCGATATTGATCAGGTCTATATGCTCGCTGTACAACTGATGACCAATGCCGGCGGCTGGCCCTTAAATTGTATTTGCCTGCCCGACGGAAGACCAATTTATGGCGGCACCTATTTCAAACCGCACGACTGGCAGAATATCTTATTGCAAATTGCACAAATGTGGGAAGAGAAACCCGAAGTCGCATTTGACTATGCCGAAAAGCTGAACAACGGTATTCAACGGGCAGAAAAACTGCCCATCAACCCCATTCCCGAACAATACACGATCAACGACTTAAATGAAATTGTTGCACCTTGGGCCGAGATGTTCGATAAAAAAGAAGGCGGCTATCAAAGAACACCTAAATTTCCGTTACCAAACAATTGGTTGTTTTTGCTGAAATATGGGGTTCTTGCTGACGATCAGAAACTATTGGATCATATCCATTTTACGTTAAAAAAGATCGGATCAGGTGGAATATATGACCAGATTGGTGGTGGCTTTGCGCGCTATGCTGTCGACCATTATTGGCATATTCCCCATTTTGAAAAGATGCTCTATGACAACGGGCAATTACTATCCCTTTATGCGGAAGCTTATCAACAGAGTCGGGATCCATTCTATAAGCGGATTATCGAAGAAACGATTACTTGGGCCAAGCGCGAAATGCTGGCTCCAAACCATGGTTTCTATAGCGCTTTAGATGCTGACAGTGAAGGCATCGAAGGAAAATATTATTCATTCTCCAAAGCTGAATTTGATAGGGTATTGGGCGATGATGCGCCCCTCCTTGGCCAATATTTTAACATCACCGAATTAGGCAACTGGGCGGAAGAGAAAACCAACATCCCTATTTGCGCCATAAATGCAGACCAGCTAGCGGCAGAGGTCAATATGTCAGCTGACGAATGGTCAGATTTTCTAAAAATTTCAAAGAAAAAATTATTCGACTATCGTGAAAAACGGGTACGTCCTGGACTCGATCACAAACAGCTCACCACCTGGAATGCCCTCTTTTTAAAAGGGCTCATCGATTCTTATCGAAGCATTGGAAACAGTCATTTTCTTGAACTCGCTTTAAACAATGCCCAGTTTATCTGTACGCATCTTATTCATGATGATGTCCAGTTATTACATCAGCCAAAAGATAACAACAGAGCGATCACAGGATTCCTAGATGACTATGCATTCACTATTGAAGCCTTTATAGCATTGTATGAAGCTACATTCGACCTCAATTGGCTCACCAAAGCAAGACAGCTAGCCGATAAGGCCATAGCATTGTTTTACGATGGATCACAAAAAACATTCTTTTATACTTCGTCGGAGGCAGAGGAACTCATCGCGCGGAAAAGCGAAATTATGGACAACGTTATCCCATCCTCTTCGTCGACTATGGTTCGTCAGCTGAAACGATTAGGATTGCTTTTTGACGACGAAAATTACATCGCCATTACAGACCAATTGCTGGCGAATGTATTCCCCCAAATCAAGACTTATGGATCGGCCTATTCAAATTGGGCAATATTATTGCTAGAAGAAATATATGGAATCAATGAAATTGCATTGACGGGCGATAGAGCAATGGCTTTTAAAAAAGAACTCGACCAATATTATATTCCTAATAAAATTGTGCTCGGTGGTACGGAAGAGAATCTTCCACTCCTGGAGCATAGAGTCGGAAAGGAGACAAAAGCATATCTTTGTAAAAATAAGACCTGCAGTCTACCACAGGATTCAATACAAGCGTTAATAAATTATATTTAATAAACGGTAGCCTCGGCTTCCAAAAATCAAAATCAGATGGCTATAAAAGCAAACGACGTCGTAGCATTGACGTACAGACTTCACACAGTAGAAAACGGTGAAAAAGTTTTCGTTGAAGAAACAACTGCAGAACAACCTTTAGATTTCTTATATGGTGTAGGTATGATGTTACCTAAATTTGAAGAAAACATCGCAGACTTAAACGTTGGTGATAAAATTTCATTTGAATTGGCACCGGATGATGCTTACGGTCAAAAAGACGACAGAGCATTCGCACAATTGCCAGTAGATATGTTCAAAGAAACAGGCTTACCTCCAGTAGGTGAAGTATTGCCTTTGCAAGACAACCAAGGAAATCAATTCCGCGCGGTAGTAGCTGAAGTTACTCCAGAAGTTGTTGTTGCTGACTTAAACCACCCAATGGCTGGTAAAACATTAAATTTCGATATCGAAATCTTAACTGTACGTCCTGCTACTGAAGAAGAATTGTCTCATGGACATTCTCACGGTGTAGATGGTACGCAAGGTCACTAATCCTGACCAAGATAAAGTATAAAACAGGGCGCTATTTTGGCGCCCTGTTTTGTTTTCTAAAAGCACATCTACTCTTTTATTATCCCCATGTCATCCTTCCAATTAGAACGCAAACAGCAATACTTCACAGCTTTTAATAAAAAATAAGAAAAGAACTTATTAGCATATTATATTTGCTCAATGAAAATAAGAATTAACAACATTTTCCAGAAAACCACATTACTTTGTTTAACAATTGCTATACTTATTTTATTTTTTGGATGTAAAAAAGAGCCAAAAGAAGATGGCATTATTTCACCCATAACAGGATCAAGAACAGAATTTACATTAGATTCTCTATACCTATATGCTCAAGAAATATATCTATGGAACGATGCGCTTCCCAGTTATGGTGCTTTTGCACCTAGAGAAAAATATGCCCATATAGCTTCTGAGATCAACGCAGTTAATAACGAGTTATTTGACCTCTCTCAATTTAAAATCAACGAAAAGACTAAACTACCCTATGAATACCGGGGATTGTTAAATCCAAAATATAGTTATATAGAAACCAATTATAAACAAAATGCAAAAGCAACATTATCTGCTTCCGTCGTTCAAAATAGCGGGATAATAGTCAACCATATTGACAATGTAACCTATCTTTATATACCATCGTTCCCCCAATTAAATACGCTAAGAAACGATTTAGATAATATATTTATAGATATAGCTAAGCAGAAACCAACCACAATGGTAATTGATTTGCGTTATAATAGAGGAGGATATATAGAAACGGCCGAGTATTTAGCAAATCTAATTGCCTCTAGTAAGCTGAATGGAAAAATAATGTACGTGGAGAGTTTTAACAGCACGTTAAGCGCAGGAAAAGCAAAAATTTTAAAACATCAGCCCTATCTGGATATTAATGGGAATTATGTAAAAATCAATGGACGGCAGGCCACTATGGCAGATATAGACTTCAGTGAAAAAGGAAACACCTACTATTTTGATAAAAAAGGACAACTGGAGAGCGTTGAAAATATATACTTTATTACATCGGGATCGACCGCCTCAGCAAGCGAATTATTAATTAGCTTATTTAAACCCTACTACAAAGCGAAACTAGTCGGGCAAAAAACTTTCGGAAAACCGGTAGGCTTTTTTCCAATCGAAATTGATAAATATTCAATTTATCTCAGTAGCTTCTTATTAAAAAATGCAGTAGGCTGGTTTGACTATTTCGATGGAATGGAGCCGAATATTGCCGTTGATCTATCCATTAGCCCCAATCTTGGTGATCCCGAGGAAGAAGGTTTAAAAAATATTCTTCGAGACCTTGAAATAAATAAAACCAGCTTATCAGCAACAAACCGCAAGAAATATTCCGGAGGCAGCCAGCATTACAATAAAACATGGAATTCTGATAAAGAAATTCCACTCATTGAAAAGAGACTAAAATTAACTCTAGGTATTAAAACCCCAAAAACGCAATAAACTTAAAATCAAACAATTAAACACCATATACATTAACACAAAATTACAAAAACCTTATTTAAATATAAAAAATACAATAAAACACATTGAATAATAAAATTAGTTTCGTTAATTAGCGTAAAAAATAACAAAATAATGAAAAGATTTAATTTTATTTACACTTTAATCCTCTCAACAGTTTTTCTAACGAATTGCAAAAAAAACGAAGCAACTCAAGACAAATTATTGAACAACAATTCTACAAAAACTGCTGTAGCTGGTGACGAAAAATGGGATGTTTTGGGCTATGGATATGACGCAACAGGTGAGTATCTTCATTTGAACAGTGTAAAAACTCTACCAGTAATTGATGTAGAAAAGTTCGATAACGAGAACAAGGGTAAAATATACATGCCAACTACTACGGTAAGTCCACAAGCAGGCTACTATTATGGCTCCACAGCATCGGAGTTTATAAAAGAAATTAACAAACAAGGAAAATTCGATGCCAGTGCAAGTTACGGAAACAAAGATTCCCTTAAAACAGGAGGAATGCTTTTTACAGCCTCATTTAGTAAAGAGAAATCAAGCGAAAGTTTAAAAAATACTGCCAGCAGATTCTCTTATGCATGGTATGAAGAAACAGTCAATATTAAAAGAATGCAATTTACCGATGATATTGACGTAAATATCTTAAAAAATTATACTACCAATGATTTCAAAACATATATAAATACCAAATCACCTGAAGAAATGATCCGTCTTTACGGTACACATGTTTTGCTGAGTATTGATTTGGGTGGACGTTTAGTTTTTTCATTCGCAGCAAATATCGCTACTGAAACAACCCAAGAAAAAAAAGTGGAAAAAATGCAAGGTGGGCTAGGCTTCTTTATAAAGAAATTCGGAATTAATGTTGGTGGAAATAAAACCACCGAAGAAATGACAAAAAACTTCAATGAAAGCCGTGAAAGACAATTATATTTATCCTTCCTTGGCGGAACTAACTCAGGAAGAACTATATCGTTCGATATAAATGGTAATTCATCCGAAAGCATTAATCTCGCTTCGTGGCAACAAAGTATATCTACAAAAAACTGTGCTTTGACTGACATCAGAAAAATGGTACCTCTCTATCATTTCGTAACAGATCCGACCAAAAGAGCACAATTAAAAGCAGCTATTGAAAAATACATTAACGATAATCAGGTTACCGAACTGGGAGAAAAACCCGTATACTCATTATATTATGATGGCACAAAACTGAATAAAAAAGCTTCCTTAGATAATCATGTTTTAAGTATGTTCCCTAACATTGAAGATCCAAAAATGGTAAATGAAGGAATAATGTTCTATGCATTTGATAAGCAAAAACCAGGTACAATTCCTGTTTATCGTTATAGAGATGATAAAAACAATAATAACTTCTTTACAACAACACAATCCAACTATAACGGATTTGCTCTTGGGGGAATTGTCTTCTATGTTTTTGCTTCACAATCAAGTTCATTCAACCAAAAAATAACACCAATTTATCGATACTGGAGCAATTATCATCAAGATCATTATTATACACCAGTTAGTGGAAATTATTTAAATTATATATTCGAAAAAGTCGAATTTTATGCCATAAAGGCAGAATAATTCTCTGACTATTCAATAAAGTTCCACTCATTTTCCAAAAAAAATAAGTGGAACTTTAAAAATCTGTATATTGTCTAAAACTTTTTGACTATGCTGACATTTGCAGAAAAAGTAGTTTTATTTAACAAACAACTGCATTACCGAGGGAATCTACCTCCGGAGTTCAATGTAATTAATCCCTATCTCGATAACCCCGAGACATTGATGGTGATGGAGCAGTTCTACCACAAATATTATAATGATAATCTAACAAGAAAATTCATTATTGGCATTAATCCGAGCAGACACGGGGCAGGTGTAACGGGCGTTCCTTTTACAGATACCAAAAGATTAGCTAGTGCATGCGGCATACAAATGCATTCTGCACATACCCATGAAATCTCTTCAGTGTTCATGTACGATATGATTGAAGCCTATGGTGGACCCGATATTTTCTACAAACAATTTTATATCAATTCGCCCTTTCCCCTGGCTATAGTCCGAGAGACGAAAGCCAACAACTGGATCAATGCCAACTATTACGACGATAAAAGACTATTCGACATGGTCAGGCCCTTTATGCTAGATTCCTTAAAACAGCACATCTCTATGGGCTTAGCGACGGATGAAGTCTTTGTGCTCGGAAAGAAAAATGCAACCTTTCTCGCTAAGATCAACAATGAAGAAAAGTTGTTTGGAAAAATGACCATTTTAGACCATCCTCGCTATATTCAGCAATATAAATCCAAAGACAAACTGCATTATATCGATAATTACATCAGCTTACTAAGCGGCCTATAAGCTGATTGATTTTACAAAGCATTTAGTATCCTCTTCCGAGTGATATTCGAGTGTATGCTATGTCTATTTATTGACGATCGTTTTCTTCTGGCTATTATTCGACGCTGCTTCTCCCTTTAATCGGCTCTTATTCTGCTCTTGTTCGCCCCAGCGTCTGAACATGGTCGATATCAGTGCGTCTTCCAAGCACCATGCTTTAGCCTTCCTTCCGTCTTTAACTCGTAGACAACACGGACGCATGTCGTATTCATGCCGCTAGCATGTCGAGCCTGAGACGACGTTGCTCCGAAGCTGTTACGAAACTATGCCGAGGCTTTATGCTACCCAGTCCTTACAACATCTTTAGCCCGTTTTTTTACAAATTTCACAGCGCCCTTTTGCTGCTTATTTCCAAATCTTCAATCGGAGGCGAACAACAATTTTCATTCCCGAAAAAGTAAACAACAATTTGTTTTTCAATTATTTAACCAGCAATTTTACACTATGGGAACATTAAAAAATGGAAATCTAAAAGGCGCCGTTGGAAACGTCGTCATTAGACAATCAAATGAACAAACAATAGTGCAGACGATGCCGAAACCTGTAAAAAAACAGACACCGGCAAAAAAAGCTATTGGATCAGATTTTGGACATATCAGCACCGCCGGTGCCCGAATCAGGGAATTCATGGGGGATATACATTTGGACCTGCACGATAGCAACATGCACAACAGGTTAATTACACAGCTCAAAAGAGTGGTGCGTCCAAATGGGCGCCCCACTGGAAGGAAAACCATTCATGGTGGAAAAATAGATCGTTTGGTAAATTTTCAATTCAACAATAAATGCCACATCCATGATTTTATGCATTTTGATCCAGAACTTAGCTTAGTGGATAAGCAGGTCCACATTCAATTTCCTAAGTTTGACCTTCGCAATGACATACTGTTGCCAAAACATTGTGATGCTCTAGCTATAAACTTTACCGTCGCAGTATTTAACTTCGAGCTACAGCAGCATATCCATTTTTACTCTCATGAGATTCAACTCGACCTTCATCAATCCGAGAAAATGATCGAGCTTGAAGAGCTTATTTTTGATATGGATTTTAAAAATGCCGAGACAATAATTGTGGGAATGAATATAGAATACTATCAATTGTTACGTCAAAAATACCTTTTACTTAATAACAAAGAGTTCCACCCGGCATGTATCGCCGGCGCATTTAGTGTTAAATCTTAAAATAAGATGTCCTAATGCACAATACTCATTAGGACATTGCAAAATAATTATCCGCTACAACTTTGTCGCGCGAAGCATCTCCCGTTTGCCTGGCGCTCCGGGAGCCTTTTCAATTGAAAATCCCAATGCTTTCATGCTGCGTTTGAGATTTCCGGTAATAGCGTAAGTCACAAAGACTCCACCGGGTTTGATAAACTGGGCGATATGCCCCAAAGCTGCATCATTCCACATGTCAGGTTGATGCACCGCAGCAAAGGCATCGAAATAAACAACATCAAATAACCGGTCCGATTGAAAATTCAGTAATAAAGTATGATCAATATAAAGTTTTAACCGTTCATTGAGCTGCACATTCTCCACCAATGCCCTTTCGTAGGTATCAAGATAATCAGTCCATATTTTCGGATCTACCGCCGTCTCATAGCCGGTTGCAGCAACAGTAGATAAAGGCAATGGAAACCCTTCAATTCCGACATATTCGACCCTAAAAGATTTATCCTGAAGAAAGTCGGCAGTTTGCAAAAAATTCAAACCAGTCCCGAACCCAACTTCCAAAATACCGACATCGGTTGCTCCTGTTGTTTGTACATAGTGGTCGAGCCCTGTTTTGACAAACACATGCCTGCTTTCCTGTACCGCACCATGTGTAGAGTGATAACATTCACCTATTTCGGCATTAAACAATGTTTTCGAACCATCTCCTGTCGTTACAAATTCCATTTTACTACAAATCGTTTACGTTTTAATTGATACATCAAATCTGGACAAAAAACAGCTGCCCAAATAAAATGAAGTACTTCTTGCCCATGACGCTGACAACCGCCAATGCCCAAAGATATAAAAGCCAATACGAGTATCAAAAACCTTCATCACTTTGCGCTTACCATCAGCCATAAAAGCAAAAGAAGATTTTTTCTGGCCAATCCTCGAACTAACGATCCGACTGATATCTCGGTAAAAAAACACAAATCAATAAAACAGGAACTCTCGGAAAGAAAGCGGATTTTTTCAATAAAAAAACAAAAAATGAACAAACATGCATTAATTCGACTGATACCAATAAACCTATTCAAGAAAAACACTATTTTAGCAATCTAAATACTAAATATTCACAAAACCTAATGAAATATCCAGGCCTAAAAAGAGCAGACAATGCCTTAGAACTGCTTAATCCGAAGGTAATCGTGATGCAAATTCAGTGCAGCCGGTTCATTTGTCATGAACCCTTGCCGTATAACTAATCAGCTACCTATGAAATACGCTATAAAAACTTTTGTACAGAACTATGGCAGCATCCTGCTCCTCCTTCTCGGAATCAGTATCGGAAGTTTGATCGGCATCTTTTTTCCCCATAGTGTCAACAATCTTAAACCGATTGGCGATATTTTCCTAAACCTACTCTTTGTCAGCGTCATACCCTTGGTCTTTTTTGCAATATCCTCCTCCGTTGCCAATATCGATGGCGATAGTGTATTGGGAAAAATCATCGGCATGATGTCATTTGTATTTGTATTAGGAATTGTTGTCGCCGGGGTATCAAGCATACTCTTCCTTTATCTATTTCCCGTAGATGCTCCGTTAGCTGTTGAACAGACAAGCAATGTGATAGACACTGCTATTCATGATTCCTGGGGTGAAAAAATGGTTCGGTTTCTGACTGTAAGCGAATTTTCAAGCTTATTATCACGCCAGAATATGCTGGCATTTGTTATCTTCTCATTCCTTGTCGGAATTGCAACACGCAAATCCGGAACAACGGCCGAGGTTTTCCGCAATTTTATTAATTCGGGCAATGTGGTGATGGGCAACCTACTTGTGATGGTCATGGCACTAGCCCCTATTGGTTTGGGTGCATACTTTGCGTACCAAGTCGGAACCCTAGGTCCGCAGTTATTTGGCTTCTATGCCAAGCCAATAGGCCTATATTATCTCTTTGGAATTCTATATTTTTTCACCGCATTCAGTTTATTTGCTTTTTTAGCATTCGGTCTAAAGGGTGTTAAAAGATATTGGGAAAATAACATTTTGCCTTCCTTAACGGCTTTGAGCAGCTGCAGCAGCCTAGCGACCATGCCGGCCAACTTACTTGCGGCCAAGCGAATCGGAATCCCGGATAGCGTAGCAAGCGTCGTCATCCCCTTAGGTACAACCTTGCACAAGCATGGATCGGCAATTGCCTGTATCTTTAAAATCTATATCGCACTTTTATTAAGTGGAAAGGAATTTTTTGATCCGTCCAATCTGATCATGGCTGTAGGAATTACCTTACTAGTCAGTATCGTGGCAGGCGGTATCCCTAATGGTGGTTATATCGGAGAAATGTTAATCATATCGGTTTATCAGATGCCAACAGAAGTAATTCCTTCCATCATGATTATAGCAACCCTGGTCGATCCCCTCGCGACAATGCTCAACGCCACCGGAGACACCGTAGCCGCTATGCTCACCACCAGATTGATCGGACAGAAACTGACCGATCCGACTCTCGAAAATCCAGATTAAACAAAACTTTACATGACAAGTATTCCACAGGACAGCGGATCAACGAAGCCATTATCTATGCCTAGCAGATCAATATAGGTCACACCTATTGCTGGCGGATCAAAAACGGTAGGCAAAAAACAGCTCGCCATATTGATGCCGGTGAAACACCGATTTGAGCTCTTTCGAGTTGAAAATATAATTGATCCCATAATTGACCTTTTGGTTAGACCAGTTAAAACCGATACGGTGACTGAGCATCCAAGGTTGAATCGTGTATAACTTGCCAATAGGATCATCTTTGCCCCTTCCCCCCTCTACAGTTGCACTGTAAAAAATGCGTGCTATGCTCGGTTGATAAACAAAATACCATTCTTTGTCAGCATCTTCTCTCGCCTGTGTCAAATGACCATGTGTAAAGGTCGAGGCATGATAAGGTTTCAGCTTCCCCACACGAAAAGGAGCCGCCATCGTTATATTGGTATTATTCAAACCAATAGTCCCCTCACCAATAATTCCCACATCGAATTGTTGGTTTTGACTGCGATATAGCCCTTTTTTATAGGTTGAACTTAAATCAATACCAAAGGAATTTCCAAGCTGCGTATCCCAACCCGTCGCTTCATACATACCAAATAGATGATGTATAAATTTTTGTGCTTCTTCACCGTAGGACTTGGGACCGATCTGCGCCAATTCGGTTTTGAGTTCAAGAACCTGATCGTGCGGCAAGAATCGGGTTCCCGCTGCACTAAAATAGAGGTAGCCCGCAAATGGCCTATCGTATTTCTTTTCCTGCCGTCTATAATCAATGATACTGATACCATTGTAAATGCGTTGGCCCAGTTCAAAATCCAGCACGGTATTTGAAGACTGTCTATCCACTTTCCCCGGCAATGCAATCCTGTAATTGATATTGATGCCATTGGTATAATAGCGGTCTTGCCCCGTCAATAGATAAACATCATTGTCATTCTGGATGGAAATTTCCTGGTTACGGAATTTTACCTGACCAAACACAAAAAAACAAGGAAATATAAGAGCCCAAAGGAGCCCTAAAAATCGCAAAGCAACACTCATATTAACAGGCAATTGTAAAATTCATGCGATATCTTTAAAACCAAAACAGCAAATTTCACTTCAAATTATTCAAAAGCATTCGAATCTAGCTTATTTTTCAAATCTTTTTAAACTATTTAGAATAGATATAAATAATATGGAAAACTTGCATTATTCCTTTCTTAGCGAATCTATTTGTAATTTTGCATTCGATTAGGTGTCAAATGTAAACAATTTGAAATTTCCAGGGGCATGACCTTGTCAGCTTTGGGTAATAATCGAGCTAAAAAAATGGCAACACTTACATATCGAAGTAGCCGGTAACAGGAATTCCATTTGAGTTGCTCCGTAGGGAATAAAAACATACATGAAATTGCCATAGGTTAAATCCGCTGTCAAAGCTTCTAATATTTGACTCATGCTAAATCAGTAGGGATAAAAAACAAATCGAGCGAACCGATCTCATTGATAACGAAGAGATTTAACGCTTTTAATAATTTAAATACAAGATGAAAAAAAGTTCCATTATTCTAATCGCTATCATTGCTGTCGCAATTGCCATGATACTTGTGATCTACACAGATTCAAGTACGTATTCGACATTTACCGAAGCTAAAGAAAAGAAAACCGAACTATATGTGGTAGGTCAATTGAATAAAGACAAAGCGCTTCATTATGATCCCAAAACTGACGCTAACAAATTTTCTTTTTTCATGCGTGACAACGATGGTACAGAATGTGAGGTGATTTTTAGAGGTGCCAAACCTCAAGATATTGAGCGTTCAGAGCAGATTGTATTGACCGGAAAAATGGACGGGAATGTGTTTAGGGCAAGTAAGATATTGATGAAATGTCCGTCTAAATATAACGATAAATCGGTCGTCACCGAGATCAATGCTACTGCTTTCAATAATTAATTCGTAAAATCAATTTTCAATGGACGTTAATTACGTTGGTGAGCACCTGCTTCCAGGGCAGATCGGACAATTTTTTATTGTACTTTCTTTTGGTGCTGCACTTCTATCCTGCATCAGTTACTTTTTTGCAACAAAAAACCCTGAAGAGAATTCATGGAAAAAAATTGCCCGCATTTCTTTCTGGATCAATGCGGTATCCGTTGTGGCGATTGGTGCAACGTTATTTTATATTATATACAATCATCTCTTTGAATATAACTATGCTTGGGCCCACTCTTCCAAGACGCTACCCACCTACTATATAATTTCCAGTTTTTGGGAAGGTCAAGAGGGTAGTTTTTGGCTATGGATGTTCTGGCAAACGGTATTAGGCTCGGTTTTGCTATTTAAAGCAAAGAGCTGGGAATCTTCAGTCATGACTTTCGTCATGTTGTGCCAGGCATTTTTAGCGTCCATGATTATCGGCGTGGAGATCTTCGGGCTTCGTATCGGTAGTTCTCCTTTTATCCTCTTGCGTGAAGCAATGGATATTCCAATCTTTAGAGAAGCCAATTACCTCTCACTTATTACCGACGGAAATGGTCTGAACCCTTTGCTTCAGAACTATTGGATGGTGATTCACCCACCGACATTATTCTTGGGTTTTGCTTCCATGATTGTTCCTTTTGCTTATGCAACAGGTGCTCTTTGGACCAAACGTTACAAAGAATGGATTAATGCTGCACTTCCATGGGCTTTATTTGCAGTCATGATTTTAGGAGCTGGTATTATCATGGGCTCCTTCTGGGCCTACGAGGCACTTAATTTTGGTGGCTTCTGGGCATGGGATCCTGTAGAAAATGCATCGATTATCCCTTGGTTTACCTTGATCGCTGCAGTACACGTGATGATCGCTTACAAGAATTCAGGCCATTCCTATTTCACGGCTACATTTTTGGCGATGATCAGCTTTGTACTTGTGATCTACGCATCTTACCTGACACGCAGTGGCGTACTTGGAGAGACTTCGGTACACTCCTTTACCGATCTGGGCATGAGCGGACAATTGATCTTATTCAATGTTGTCTTTTTGGTGATCATGGTGGTCTTTCTTACCGTCAAAAAGAAAGAGATGCCCATCACAGAAAAGGATGAGGATATCTATTCCAGAGAATTCTGGATGTTTATTGGCGCATTGGTATTGACTGTAGCCTGTGCACAGATCATTGCTTCAACGTCCATTCCCGTGTTCAACAAGATCTTTGGTACCAAGGTAGCTCCACCTTTGGATCCGATCCAACATTATAACAAATGGCAATCGGGTTTTGCCGTCATCGTGATGATCTTAACCGGATTCACACAATTCTTAAAATACAAACGTACCGATAGCCGCAAGTTTTTGGCTTCTACAGTCGCATCATTGGTTGTGTCTCTAATCCTAACGGCTGCTGTCATCTATTTTACGAAGACCTACACCAACCTGATCTATATCTTGATCACCTTCGCTAGTATTTTCTGTATCCTGGCGAATATCCGCGTATTGGGTGACGCTGTAAAAGGCAAATGGAAATTGGCCGGCTCCTCGGTAGCGCATATCGGCTTTGGACTATTGCTAATCGGTGCGATGGTGGCTGCGGCAACCAACGAAGTGATTTCCGTCAACAATACAGGCTATATCGCTGTATCTGGATTTGACAAAGTAGAGAAACCGGGCGACAACTTATTCTTGACCGAAGGTGAACCAGTGCAAATGGGGGAATATAAAATTACCTATATCGGTGATAGCATTGTTGCTCCAAATACATTTTATAAAATAAAATATGAGCGGATCGACGAAGAAACAGGCAAAGTGAAGGAGCATTTTGTGCTACAACCTTTTGCACAAAACAACGCGAAAATGGGCGGTTTGATTGGTACGCCAGCCACCAAACATTATATCACGCATGATGTATATACACTGATTACCGCAGCAGCAGCGGAAAGTCAAGCGACACATGCTAAAGTTCCAGCCGAAGAAAAAACTGGTTTCGAAGACTACGAGGAGCCAGCAACCTATCAGGTGAATATCGGTGATACCTTACGTTACCGCAACGGGTATTATGTCATTGAAGGCTTAAACAAAGAGGCTCACCTGGAGAAAATTCCAAAGGGACCTAATGATGTGATGGTGGGATTGAAAATAAAAGTATTTTCGGCCGACAACAAGCAATATGAAGTCCAACCTATTTACTTGATTAAAGAGGGTGGTGTATACGACTTCAATAAGGACGTCAGCGAGCAAGGGCTTAAATTCAGATTTACGGGAATTAAACCTGATAAAGATAAACTGGAAATTATGGTCTATCAAAAGCCTCTTCCAGAAAAGAAATGGGTCGTATTTAAAGCCATTAAATTCCCGTATATCAACTTCTTCTGGTGCGGAACAATTGTGATGACCATCGGTTTTATCATGTCCATCGTGAGAAGAAACAAAGAGGAGAAACGAAAAGCACTTAAATAATGAACATTGTGATCTTAGGAAGCGGTAATGCCGCTACGCATTTTGGACAACAGTTTCAAAAAATAGGACAACATATCGTTCAGATCTACAGTAAAACAAAGGCCAATGCAGATGCATTGGCCTTTGCACTTCATTGCCCTGCAATTGATCAGCTGTCTGAACTCGACCTCCATGCTGACCTTTACCTTGTTGCAGTTTCGGATCAGGCCATCTTACCTGTGATAGAAGCACTACCGAAAGATTTAACCGGTATCGTTGTACATTGCTCGGGTGCGACCGACCTGTCTGTACTGACTGAATTTAAAAATGCGGGAGTGATTTATCCACCACAGTCCCTGTCAAAAAACAAAACACTCGATTTCTCGGCTATCCCATTTTGTGTTGAAGGTAATACAGATCAAAATAGTGCCATGCTACTTAGGTTTGCACAGACATTTGCACCGCAGAGCATCTATTGCAATTCCCAGCAGCGACTCGCCATTCACCTCGCTTCGGTCATGGTCAATAATTTCTCGAACATCCTCTACCAGATGGCTTATGAGCTGCTGGAAGAAAACAGCTTATCCTTCGATCTGATCAAACCAATCATCTTGGAAACGGCAGAAAAAGTACAAAATCATATTCCAATAACAGTTCAGACAGGACCCGCGATACGACGAGACGTAGCGACAATGCAAAAACATTTGCAATTTATTAGCAATAAACCAGATTTACAGCAAATCTATCAACTTTTGTCGCAGGAGATTACTAAAAGAAAATAGTTTGTTAGAAACGGTTATAAACTTATCAAAACTTACCTCCAAGGGCTAAATATATCCATTTACTTATGGAACTTTAGTACATTTGCTTCGTCCAAAAGCGCATTTTGGAATGCTAATTGAGTAATAAAATAATCAGTTGGGCTAAATATTAAAATAGCGAATTAAAACTAAACAATCGTATTTTCTATGGAAGTTAGAAAACTCATTCTTTCAATAATGATTGTGATTAATTTAATCATTGTATCATTTGGATTTATATTTACATCAAGCTGGTTTTGGCTGCTTATCATCCCATTTCCATTGCTATTGATCGCGTTATACCATAGTTTCCAGACCAAACACGCCATTCTACGTAATTATCCTTTAGTGGGATATTTCCGTTATATCTTCGAATCTATCCGTCCGGAGCTGAGACAATATTTTTGGGAATCGGACATGGATGGACGTCCATTTAACAGAAGACAGCGTTCAATCGTCTATCAACGTGCTAAAAATCAGCGTGAAACTGTAGCATTTGGTATGCAGACTGATCCGCAGGCTGTGGGCAACGAATGGGCTGCGCACTCTGTTTTCCCTTGTCATATCGAAAACCACGATCTACGTACCACCGTTGGAAATGCGGCCTGTAAAAAGCCTTATAGCCTAAGTGTGTTCAACATCTCGGCAATGAGTTATGGTGCTTTGAGTAAAACAGCGATTACGGCGCTTAATAAAGGTGCTGCTCTTCAAAATTTTGCTCACAATACCGGCGAAGGAGGAATCAGTGACTACCACAACAACGGTGGTGATTTAATTTGGCAGGTCGGTACAGGATATTTTGGCTGTCGTAATAAGGAGGGAAAATTTGATCCGGAACTTTTCAGAGAAAAATCAAATCGTGAAAACGTCAAGATGATCGAGCTGAAGCTCTCTCAAGGGGCCAAACCTGGCCACGGAGGTATTCTTCCAGCCGCGAAAAACACCCCTGAGGTCGCTGCTATCCGTCACGTCATCCCTGGAACAGACGTGATGTCGCCTCCAGCACATAGCGCTTTCTCCTCGCCAACTGAAATGATGCACTTCTTGCAGCAAATGCGTGAACTCTCTGGTGGAAAACCTATCGGCTTTAAAATTTGTATCGGCGACAAACATGAGTTTATCGACATCTGTCATGCCATGCAAAACACGCAGATCTTCCCAGACTTTATCTCAGTAGATGGGTCAGAAGGTGGTACCGGAGCTGCTCCGCTAGAGTTTACAGATAACTTAGGGATGCCACTGTACGATGCATTGGCGTTCGTAACAAAAACCCTGATTGCTTTTGGTTTAAAAAAACATGTCAAGGTCATCGTATCAAGCCGTATTGTAACCGGTTTTGACATATTGAAAGTCATCGCCTTAGGCGCAGATGCTTGTTATAGCGCCCGAGGCATGATGTTCGCATTGGGTTGCATTCAAGCACTAAAATGTAATGAAGACGTCTGCCCGGTTGGTGTTGCCACCCAACAACCACACTTATACAAAGGACTCGATGTAAACGATAAATATGTACGTGTCGCTCAGTTTCACCGCAACACCTTACGTGCTACGGTGGAAATTATGGAAGCTTGTGGCTTCAAGACCCTATCGGATGTATCGGCCGATAAATTTTATCGTAAAGTGGATGCCATCCGGACACTAAGCTTTCAAGAAATCTATTTCGGAACGGAAGGCAAATTGGTCAACAGCCATACAGATTTCGAAAGCAAGCTCTTTGAAGATTAATACTTAACAATACTATAAAAAGGTCCCCTATGTTCTTCTTACATAGGGGACTTTTTATGTTTTTAGACTTCCCTTACAAAATCTTCATGCCTTTACAGGCACCAACCGCAATGAAAGCAAACGAAGGTTCTTGCTGGTCGATAGGTTAGACACTAAAAAAGGTCAGACAGCTAGCTATTTTTTATTTCAGATTAAACAGTACGCGATGCAGAATCGTATTTGACAAGGCAATCTGATCGTCGGCCAATCCCCCTAGAGCTTGTTCGATCGTGTTTTTTGCTTGCTTCATCCCTTCATCTTTCATCTTTCGTCCCGTTTTTGTCAGATAGATCAGATTGGACCGTCTATCATTTTTATCATTAACACGGATAACCAGATTTACCCGTTCCAGGTTATTAATTAAGCGAGTCACACTGGGTTTATCACGAAATGTGCGGATAGCCAGTTCCTGTTGGGTAAGCCCCTCTTCTACCCACAGGTTATACATGATACTCCATTGTTCAGAAGTAATGTTTAACCCCGCCTCCTTGAGATTACGCTGTAATCTCCGCATAACTGCAATTGAGTATTTTCCAGTTAGGAAATTATAAAAATACTCTTGTGATACTAAATCTTGGTCTAACATATGAATAATGGTTATGGTTGTTTACGCAACTTATTGTAATAATAACACGCCGTCTTTCATACAACATGAGAAGAAACTAAACGTATTTTAGCCAATAGTTAGCCTAAATTACGCTTTAATATAGCTCCCTCAAACAAAATTTTATCAACATGTCATCAGTAGATGTTGATAAATCATAAAAATTTGATTTATACTAGACTGAATTTAATAAATAAAAAGGATACAAACAAAATAAATGCTTGCAATTATACCTATTTTAGAGGGAGTTAGCCGATAGTAAAAGAATCAGAGTCTTTCAGGAAAGGAAATTTCTCACGCGCCTCCAATAGATCATTCGGATTTAACGTAAACGTATACAGATCCTCATCTTCCGGTTTATAATACACCACGTCACCAAGTGGAGATATACACATTGAACCGCCGGAATAGTATATGTCATTACCGTCGTGCCCCACACGGTTCACACCAACGACATAGGCCTGATTTTCTATGGCACGAGCAGGAATAAGAGCTCTCCAGTGTGCAGAGCGCTTATCAGGCCAGCTTGCTGTATAAACTAAGATATCGTATGCTCCATTTTGATTTTTAGACCAGACTGGGAATCTAAGGTCGTAGCATATCATCGGGCAAATTTTCCATCCTTTAATATCGACTAAGATGCGCTCATTACCCGGCTCGAAGTATTCGCTTTCTTTTGACAATCCAAAAAGATGGCGTTTATCATATTTAACATATTTCCCATCAGGAAACATCCAGACAAAACGGTTATAATATTTCCCACCTTCTTCAATGATCAATGAGCCGGCAACAACACAATTAAGCGAGCTTGCCATTTCAAATAACCACCTCGTAGTGGGGCCGTTTGCAGGTTCAGCACATTTTTCAACATTATTCGTGAAGCCTGTATTAAACATTTCGGGGAGAATAATAACATCTGTCTTCTCACGCAGCGATGAAAGTCTCAGCGCGAGATTATTTAGATTTTTCTCTATATTTTCCCAGAATAGATATGCTTGAAATACGGTGATTTTTAAAGGCTCCATGAACTTAATCTAAAAATTTATTTAATTATTTTCCTACAAAATAACCATTTAATGGCAAGATACAAATTTTAATAGAATTTATACTTATTGCTGTCTCACCAAAAGGTTATTTGCCAACACTAATAACGCTTCTTTACGATCATTTGGTACATTCAATGCTTCCATTTTTTCAAAAGCCCGCTGTGTATAGATATCCTTCAATTCGTCCGCTGCTGTTTTAATTTTATACTTCTCGTATAATGCAAGCATATCAACTACTTTTGACGGAGCAGTCTGCATAGAGGCTTCCAATAAACGTTGTAAGACGGTCTTATCTTCGTCCGAAATCACCGCCATCAGCTTCACCAGTAAATAGGTTTTTTTATTGATCATAATATCACCACCAACGATCTTTCCAAAGGTATTTGGATCTCCATAAGCATCCAGGATATCGTCCTGCAATTGAAATGCTAAACCTACATTCTCGCCAAATTCATAGATCAGCTGCTGCTGCTTTTCATCTGCTCCGGACAAAATCGCGCCCAGCTGCAATGCTCCACCCAATAACACCGAAGTCTTTAAGCGGATCATCTCCAGATATTCAGGCATCGTGAGCGTGTCTCGGCTTTCATAATCCATATCCAATTGTTGCCCTTCACATACTTCCATGGCTACTTTACTCAAAATTTTCAGGGTCGCAGGAAGGTAAATTGGATTACACTTTGAGATTTCCTCATAGGCTTTAACCAACAGTCCATCGCCAGACAATATGGCAATATTAGCATCCCATTTTTCGTGAACTGTCGTTTTACCTCGTCTTAAAGGAGCTTTATCCATCAGATCGTCGTGGATCAGTGAAAAGTTATGAAAAAACTCCACTGCCTTGGCAGCGGGGATAATCTCGTCCATCTCCTGCATACCAAATAATTCGGCGGCCATCAATGTCAGCACCGGTCGAACCCTTTTTCCGCCCAAAGTCAATATATACCTTATGGGATCATATAAATTTGATGGTGTTTCAGGAAATTCACTTGTCTCTATCGCCTCTATCACGAGTTGTTGTAAATGTTGCATATATCTTTACGATCGAATCTTGCGAATATAGCAATAATCATATAGAAATGGCAATTTTGTCCCGTTAAAGGAAGTCACCCCAAAATTGTACATTTGTATAAGTCTTTTATTATGCGCATACTGATTATCCATACATTTTATCAAGCTCCTGGTGGTGAAGACACTGTATTCCAGCAGGAATCTTCCCTTCTCGCTCAGGAACATGAGGTCCACACGCTGACCTTTCAGAATAAAAAAGGCTGGCGGGGCGCATTACAGACCTTAGGATCGTTTTGGAATATCTGTGCAGCACAGCGCATTAAGAAAACAATTCATGCGTTTAAACCGGACATTGTCCACGTTCACAATACGCATTATGCAGCGGGTCCGATTATTCTGCGTACGATTGCCAAGCTCGGCATCCCACAAGTCATGACCTTGCATAACTTTCGCTTACTATGCCCTTCGGCAACGTTGTATCACCACAACCACCTTTTTTTGGACTCATTGCAGGAAAAGTTTCCCTGGATGGCAGTTCGGCAAAAAGCATTTAATAATTCGACTGTCAAAACATTTCTTCTTGCCCTAAATTATTGGTTTCATCGTAAAATCGGAACTTGGAAAAAGGTAAATCGCTACATCACCTTAAGCTCCTTTGCAAAAAAAATCTTTGTTGGATCAACTTTAAAACTTCCATCAACACAATTTGACATTAAACCCAACTTTGTCTTTCCTACTGCAATAACACCAGACATTACGCCGCCTTATTTTATTTACGTAGGTCGTCTTTCGGACGAAAAAGGGATATTAAATCTGATTGATGCCTTTATCGGCACAGATTTTCAATTACAGATTATTGGCGGCGGCCCGCTCGAAGATGAGGTCATTCGCGGGATCAAAGACCAACCGAATATTTCCTACCTAGGCTTTAAAAAAAGGACTGAAATTCTTCCCCTGATAGCAAATGCACAGGCGCTGCTCGTTCCCTCAATTTGTTTTGAAGGTATGCCAATCACTATCCTTGAAGCCTACTCCGTCGGGACTGCCGTGCTTTGCTCCAATCTAGGCCCTTTGCCCGAACTGGTCATTCCCGGCAAAACAGGGCAGACCTTCGACCCCCACAATAAAATGGATATTGTCCAATGTCTGACGGCCTGGAGTACAAAATCGACAAATGAAAAAGATGAGATAAGAAAGACCAGCAAAGCTTATTATTTTAGTAATTTTACTCCTGAAATAAATGAAGATAAATTATTAGCGATCTATCAGGACGCTATTCACGATAAAAAACTGAATAAATGAGTATCATCGTATTAGATAAACTGGGTCTAGCACCGCAGATCCAAGCTGTACTGGAAACGATTTATGATCCCGAGCTAAAACCTGCAAATATTGTAGATCTGGGGCTTGTCTATGAAATCATTACCAAGGAAGAAGGTATTGCAAAGATCGTGATGACGCTAACTGCTCCGGGCTGTCCGGTAGCTGGCGAAATCATGAATGAAGTACAGGAAAAAGTTGCTGGCGTTGAAGGAGTCAAAGAAGCATTAGTCGAATTGACGTTCGACCCACCCTGGACCAAAGATATGATGTCCGAAGAAGCAAAACTAGAGTTAGGGTTTTTATAAAATTCACTGGCTGATCATACAAAGAGGGCTATTCAAAAATAATGGATAGCCCTGTTTTGTTTATATATTCTATATACCTCTTCTAAAAGATCGTTTGAGCTTTTAGATGCTCAAAAAGTTTGGCTTGATTTTTTTAGCACCAGCTATTTTGTGACCAACCCACAAAAAGCTGTAGCCTATCCATGGGTTTACCTTCCCTGATTATTTTCCAGATCACTCAACTTTTTCAAAGGCTTGGCGCTATTGGCATCCGCACCGAAAAGTAATTTCCACAGGTTACGAGACTCCTTGGTCAATAGTGGGGACACAATGGAAAGAATGAGCACATATACGACTACAAAGGATTGAATAACCGGTAATAGAGCTCCAGCTTTACCAATATTCGCCATAATAATGGAAAATTCTCCCCGCGCAGACAAAGTAAAGCCAATATCAAATGAGGTTTTTGGTTTCATACCCGAAAATTTAGCTGCAAAATATCCCGAAGCAAGATTGCCCATCACCGTTACCAGCGCTGCAATCGAGGCCCACAATACAGCACCTCCAAGCGACATAATATCAATGGACAATCCGAAACTAAAGAAAAACATGGCGCCAAAAAAATCCTTATAAGGCAGCACCATTGATTCGATCTTTTTGATGTATTGCGAATCCGCCAGCACCAATCCGGCCATCAACGCGCCAATAGCCTCTGCCACATGAATCGTTTCGGAAAATCCCGCGACAATAAAAAGGAGCGCAAAGATGATCAATATGAATAATTCGGAAGTTTTCTCTTTCAATAGACGGTCGATCGAAGGCACCAGTTTTCTGCCCAAGATCAAAAAGGTCAATATAAATCCCAAGGCAAGCAGTGAAGTACCGGCAACTGTCCAAAACGAACTGCTCCCCGTCAGTATCAGACCCGAAAGAAAGGAGATATGCATTGCGATAAAAAGATCATCGAACATAATCATCCCCATAATAACCTCCGTCTCAGGGTTGGCCGTACGTTTAAGATCTGTCAGAACCTTTGCAACAATCGCGGTGGATGAACTTGTCATAATACCACATAGCACCATCATTTCTTTAAATGGCATATCCATTAGCCACCCGATCAACAAACCTGAGGTAAAATTCAATAAGACATAAATTGTCCCTCCGGTCACAATTGCTTTACCGGATTTAATAAGCCGATTGACTGAAAACTCAAGGCCAAGGTAGAACAGCAGGAACAAGACGCCTAGTCGCCCCATGAAATCTATAAAGGGCTTACTTTCTGTAAATGTCAAATCCACCATGCCAATTTGCGGAGCGTGCTGACCTAACACCATACCTATGATGATGAAAAACGGAATAACAGAAAACTTAAGTTTATTGGCGATTAAGCCAACAATGGCAACCAGTCCTACAGCGATTCCAATTTCCAGAATTAAGGTATGTGATAGCATAAATTACAGTAAAATTTCCTTTAAAAGTTTGATATTATTCTTCTTTCCGGCAATGACGAGGGTTGTACCCGGGCTAATCAAATAAGATGGTCCAGGATTGATAACCGTGTCATCATCCCGTATGCCAGCAATGATCGAAGCACCGGTACGCTGACGAACTTCCAGTTCACCGATTGTCTTTCCGGCACCCTCATTTTTACCCTCCACTTTGTACCATTCAATACGTAAATCGTCCAAAGCAACCTCAATTGTCTCCAAAGCCTTTGGCTTGTAGGAAAGGCCACCAATAATACCTGCGATCTGACGAGATTCATCGTCATTTAGTGTCATAACGCAACGTGACTCGTGCTCCTCGTCATCATAGCGATAAAGTTCCCGTCTGCCATCGTCATGGATAACAACAACCATGTTGTCTCCAGCATCGGTTTCAATTTGAAATTTTTTTCCAATTCCAATCAGATCGGACTCTCTTACAATAGACATAATCTTCTATTTAAATAAATACTGATAATAAAACCTCCAAAATTTTGTATGCCACAAAAGTGATGGAAACAAAAAAGGTTCTTTCTTGCCAATAACCAAGTGCAACGAGTTCATTGATACCTCTAAAAAGAAAAACGAATCAATAAAAACAAAACGCTTTCAGAAAAAACAGCGTTAGCCCTTAGCTACTAAAATACAAATTTACCCAAAAAATCAATCTTAAACGAATCCGCAGGTATCTGACGGAATGGGCTAAAAGAAGCAAATTACCCTAAAATACTAAAAAAACAGCTGAAAAACAACCTTTTTAACCGATTTTCCCAGATTTTCTACCTAAAACTACTTGACAACTCCATTTTAAACACCCTACTAAGTCCACTTCCTAGCTGTTAAAGTGGTAACTCAAACGCTTAGCCTGTCAGATCAGATCGGACCAGATCCAATCAGCTTCCAATTTCATTACAAATGCCTATTTCTATAACGTTTTCGTAGTTCATGCAATCGTTTGTTCCAACAAGCGGAGAATTGACAACGCTTTATTTCTTTATAATTGCCCCCATTAAACACTTACTGAATCTAAATTACACACCTATGGTCAAAAAGAGTCATCTCATCCTTCTGACACCCTTATCAATTCTGTCATTAGCGGCACCTGTTTACGGAGCTGCGAATCCACGAAACTTGGTAGCAATAACTACCCCTTCACCTTTCCAGCAAGCTATTTCCGGTAAGGTCGTTGATGAAAACGGGAAACCAATAAGCGGCGTTACCGTTTCCGAGAAGGGTAAAGCGGCAGCCACGACAACCAATCAAGACGGTGTCTTCTCCCTGAACGTCAGTTCAAAGAGTGCCATCCTAACATTTAACTCCATCGGATTTATAGCGAAAGAAGTTCCTGTCTCACAGGCATCACAAATAACCTTAACGAAGTCCGAGGACGTTTTGGATGAAGTCGTGGTCGTGGGGTATGGTAAACAGAAAAAAAGCGATTTAACAGGAAGTATCGCGACAGTAGAAGCAAAATCGCTGGAGCGAATAAACTCACCAAATGTTGTCGACAAACTTCAGGGTAAAATTTCTGGTCTAGCGATCAATTCAGGATCGGCCAAACCCGGAGAAACAGCGTCCATCAATATTCGGGGCGAGAACTCGATCTCAGCTTCCAACGCCCCGTTGATTATCTTAGATGGTATTCCTTTTAGCGGTTCCCTAGGTGATATCTCCTCCAATACAATTGCCAGTATTTCCGTATTGAAAGATGCATCATCTACTGCAATCTATGGTTCAAGAGCTGCAAATGGCGTCATCCTCATCACGTCGAAAAAAGGATCGGCAGGAAAAGCACGCATCAATTATAACGGTTATTTTGGTGTTCAAAGTGTAGAACGCCGCCTTAAATTGATGAACGGCCCACAATACATCCAGTTTATGCGTGATTACCAGGCTTCAAAAGGAAAAACCGGCGACCAGCTGAATCCGGAGAATTATCTTTTTGCCAACGTTTTGGAACAGTACAAAAAAGGAGAAGAAGTCAATTGGCAGGATGAAGTATTCAATAGTGGCGCACCAGTCCAAGAACATCAGCTCAGCTTTTCAGGCGGAACGGATAAATCCGATTATTATGCTTCTGTCAGTTACCTCAATCAAGACGGCGTCGTAAAAAACACCCCATATGAAAGATACAATGTCAATCTAAATCTCAACCAGAGTTTAAGCTCCTGGTTAAAGCTAGGAATGACCATGCAAGCCTCGCAAGGCAACCGCGATGGCGTGCAACCCAACCTGGAGAGCGTTGTCAAACTTTCTCCTTACAGTAAAAACCGCGAAGCTGATGGTACTGCTGTTACATATCCAATGTACGCACAAACACTTTGGGCACATCCTTTCGCAGACGAAAAAGGTCAATGGGATCAGACACGAAGAACAGTCTATGCAAATACTTGGCTAGATGTGAAACTCCCGATTGAAGGATTAAGTTTCAAAACCACTTTCGGCACAAATTACCGAAATGTCAACGAAAACTCGTACTACGGTTCAAATACGGTTACTGGACGCGGTGTCAATGGTACCGGTTCCATTTACAACGAACATTTCTGGGATTGGACCTGGGAAAATCTCTTAACCTATGACCGTACCTTTGGTGACCACAAGATTAATGTCGTGGGCCTCTATTCTTCACAGAAAACAAATTTGAAAACGTCAAGAATGAATGGAGACGATTTTGTATCAGATGCCGGATATAACAACATGGCTTCTGCCTCCAAAAATCTCAAGATCGAATCCAATCTTCAAAATACAGCGATGATTTCCTACATGGGAAGAATCAACTATGCTTTTAAGGATCGCTACCTGTTAACCTTAACCGGTCGTTCGGATGGTTATAGTGCATTCTCTAAAAACAACCGATATGCATTTTTTCCATCCGTTGCAGGAGCCTGGGTAATTTCTAAAGAAGGAAACGTGCAGGACTATTTCGATCTGTTAAAACTTCGTGCTTCTTATGGTAAAAATGGAAATCAGGCCGTATCACCTTACCAAACTTACGACCGTCTGACCAACGTGGATTATATCTATGGTCTTGACCCGGTCAAAGGACTTGTGATGAATTTCAATGGGAGAGGAAGCAATTTAACCTGGGAAACGACAGCTTCGTTAAACCTTGGCTTGGATTTTGGCATCCTGAAAAATAGACTTTCAGGAACGATCGACTACTACTCATCCAAAACATCGGATCTTTTATTAAGCGAACAGGTCCCCGTCATGAATGGTTATAATACCATTTTAACCAACATCGGCGAAACTTCCAACAAAGGGATCGAAGTTACCTTGAATGCCATACCGGTCAAAAACGATAATTTTCAATGGAATGTTAATACAACCTTTGCCTATAACAACAACAAAATCACGAAACTGCGCGCTGATGGAAAAGACGATTTGACCAATGCCTGGTTAATCGGAAAGCCAATCCGCATTTTCTACGACTATAAGGTCATTGGTGTATGGCAAGAGAGCGACGACATCGCAAACTCCTATCAACCTAAAGCGAAACCTGGCGATGCCAAGCTAGCAGATTTGAATAACGATGGTAAAATTGATGCCAGTGACCGCACCGTGATGGGAAACAAAATATCCCCTTATACACTCGGTATCGGCAATGATTTCACCTATAAGAATTTCTCCCTATCATTCTTTATGAATGGAGCTTTTGGCGGAACGAAAATAGATGATTTCAAAAATATCGAACGCTTCTTGCCTAACAACGGGGCTAATTATCTTGCTGATATGCCTTACTGGACACCAGAGCGTACAAATACAGATATTCCTTCGCCGGGATACACACCTGTTAACAACCATACCTACTACATCAATTCATCGTACTGGCGAATCAGAGACTTTAGCCTCGGCTATACCTTTGATGGCGATTTTCTGAAAAAACTGAACCTCTCTTCCATTAAAGCATTTATCAATGCACGCAACCTCTATACATTCTCTAAGATCAAAGGTTACAACGTAGAAGCATTGAGTGTAAGTTCGACGACAGGTAATCCAACGACGACCAACATCGCCAGTCCTTATCCGGTTGCGAGAACATTCTCATTGGGCGTAAATGTTCAATTCTAAACACATCAACATCATGAAGAAAAGAAATACAACTTTATATGCAATGCTAGCCGGCCTAAGCTTACTTTTTATGGGCTGTAGCAAAAACTTCTTAAATGAAGACACCAGCAGTTTTCAGTCGCCAGATAATACTTATATTAATACAAAAGGATTCGAAACTGGTCTAAACGGCTTATATTCTTATGCCCGCATGGAGTTCCTGACCTGGAATGGAAGTATTTTTTCCCAAGGAGCAACACCGCAGGAGGCGCTACAGGTCGGGACAGATATTGTTGCCATTAAAACCACGGGAACAGATGCTACATTGGCTCCATTTAGTAATTATACGCTAAACCCTGCTTCATCTTATGTCCGCAATTACTGGAAATATGCCTACGGCTTTATCGGCAATACCAACACGATCCTGGAAGCCTTAAAAAAGGATGGCATCAGTTGGACAGACAAGGATAACGATCCAAAACGTGTGGAAGCAACAGCCCGTTTCTTCCGCGCCTATAGCTATCGTTACTTAGTCAACCTGTATGGCGATGTGCCTTGGGTAGATAAAGTATCCGAAACACCACGCCGCGATTTCACCCGTACACCGAAAGCTGAAATCCTGACGCACATGATTGAAGACCTTAAGTATGCAAGTGAAAACCTACCTGACAATCCAGGGACAATTCAGGAAGGTAAATTGACAAAATGGGCTGCCTTACACTATCTCGCAGAGGCATATATCGAAGCTGGACAGCCAGATCTAGCTGCGGAGGCTGCCAACAAAGTGATTCAAAGCGGTTTCTTTAAGTTAAATGACCAGCGATTCGGCGCCGAAAAAGATAAAGCTGGAGATTATTTTCACGATATGTTTATCGAAAACAATCAAAATCGCGGTTCTGGTAACCAAGAAACAATCTGGGCCATCCAATTAGAATACAACACACAAGGCGGCGGTGACCGTTACACCGATTGGAGCAAACGTGCCTGGGTACCTTTCTATTCACAGCAAAAAGGATTTGCTTTGGCCGACTCACTTGGTGGAAGAGGTCTTGGTCATGTACGTCCTTATCAATGGTGGCTGGATAGTTATGAAAAACAAGATGTCAGAAACTCCTCTTTCAATATCAAACGCGATTGGTATTATAATGATCCTACCGTACCTGAACTCTATGGAAAGAAAATCGAACTTACAGACGCGATCAAGGAATCGGGGAATGTATTCCCGACAACAACCAAATTTTTCTACGGAAAGACAGCTGTTGATCCTGCATTTGAAGGAAATATGAAGGATCGCGTGAAAGTGCGTTTGGCGGAGACTTACCTGCTGTTGGCTGAAGCTTACTGGCGCGCCAATAAACCAGCACAAGCGAAAGATGCCATCAATGCTGTCCGTGCCCGTGCGAAAGCCTCCTTAATCGATGCTTCAGCGGTTAATGCAGACTTCATTCTAGACGAACGCGCAAGAGAACTTATTGGCGAGGAAATGCGCCGCATGACACTTGCCCGTTTCGGTGAGGATATTTTCCTGCGTCGGGTGCAAACACTGAATTCACAGTCGAAGGCCGTCGTCAAGAAAGAATTTATTCTTTGGCCTATCCCACAGGAGGTTATCGACAGTAACACTGGCGCAGCCTTCCCACAAAACCCAGGCTACTAGAACCTTCCTAAAAACCTTCATGTGCCACATAGGCCATGGAGGTTTTTCTTTTATAACTTTGCATCAATCAGCTTATAGGTACTATCTTCACGTAGCTGACTACGGCCTATGCTGATGTTTTTTGAGTGGTAAAATAAAAAAATCCAGCCTGCTGCCGCGCCTTCTGCCCAATACGCCTGACGCAGCTCTTTAGAGCGTCGGCCATCAAAATCATATTTGGCAACATAGTTATGAAAAATCTCTTCGGGCTCAGGCAACACATCACCGCCAAAGAAATAATGCTCACCACGGGTCTCGATGTGAAACGCCTGATGATGTGCCGTATGTCCACCATTGAGTGCATAGCTGATTTCAGCATTTATTCTTCCTTCACCTTCCACCAGAACCAAATTTCCACTGCGTTGAATCACATCAAAAACCTCTGTTCGATATGAACTGGAGATGCCTGAATAGGCATCTTCCCATTCCCCTCGCTGGACAATATACTCGGCTTCTGGAAATGCGATACGCCCAGTTCCATTTTCAAATGTCACCATCCCACCAGCATGATCTTTATGAAGATGAGACATCAAAACATATTTCACATCTGCTGGTGTGAACCCCTGCTTACGAATATTAGCATGCAACTGCAGTCCACCATTTTCATCGGTATAGCCCAATCCTGTATCACATAACACAAGTCCCGCATCAGTTTCAATCAAAAAAGGGTGAACTTGAATAAATAGGGAGCCAGGACGGTCCTGAGGGTTATCTATTAACGGATCAAAGGGGATAAATTTCCGGCTCTTGTCTACTGAAAAAGAACCTTCATATAAAGAATAAGCCTGCACCATATTTAAAACATTGGGAATATGCACGTTAAGCATCAGCGGACCAATACCGGGTTTAGGAATTAGGTAAGTCCAGCCTTAAAACGTATATTTACACTTAAAATATTGTGCAAAGATATGCAAAAAAGGTGGGTACTAAAATCTAAAACTGATGTCAAAATAACCAACAAACTGCGCGAGGAATTAAACATCAACACTGTATTGGCAGAGTTGCTCGTGAGCAGGGGAATTGGGACCTTTGGCGAATCAAAGCAGTTTTTTAGACCTCAATTATCGGATTTGCACGATCCATTTTTGATGCGGGATATGGAGAAAGCCATCACCCGTATTATCCAAGCCATCGGCAACAAAGAAAAAATTCTGATTTATGGAGACTATGATGTGGACGGTACAACTGCAGTGGCCGTTGTTTATAGTTTTTTCAGAGAATTTCATAGTCAGTTGGAGTTTTATATCCCAGACCGTTATGCCGAAGGGTATGGTATCTCCACACAAGGAATTGACTACGCAGCGGCCAATGGTTTCAGCTTGATTATCGCCCTGGACTGCGGTATCAAGGCAATCGATAAAATAGATTACGCAAACAGCAAAGGGATTGATTTTATCATCGGCGATCATCACCTTCCCGGTGAAGAGCTGCCCAAAGCCTATGCCGTATTGGATCCCAAGCGGGCGGATTGTGAATATCCCTACAAAGAACTTTCAGGTTGTGGAATTGGCTTTAAGATAATTCAGGCTTTTATACTGACCAACGGCATGGATATCAATGCCTGTTATCAATTTCTAGATCTCGTGGCCGTCAGTATTGCGTCAGATATCGTTCCGATTACCGGTGAAAACAGAATACTCAGCCACTTTGGTCTAATCAAACTCAATACGAATCCCTGCGTCGGATTAAAGGCACTCATTGACTTATCCAACAACCGAACGAAGATCTTTACTGTCAATGACATTGTGTTCCAGATTGGCCCCCGCATCAATGCTGCGGGCAGAATAGATCATGCAAAAGACGCTGTCAAACTTCTGATCTCCAAATCGCTGCAGGAAGCCAAAGACTTTAGTTCGAGCATAGATGATCAAAACAATGTCCGTAAAGACTTTGACCTCAAAATAACAGAAGAAGCACTTGCACTTATTGAAGATAATGCCCTGCTTAAAAGCCGTAAATCCACCGTATTGTATAAAGCAGACTGGCACAAGGGAGTCATTGGCATCGTAGCCTCCCGCCTGACCGAAAAATATTACCGTCCGACAATTATATTGACTGAAACAAATGGTCATATAGCGGGCTCCTGCCGGTCGGTTCTGGGTTTTGATCTATATGAGGCATTGAGCGAATGCGCTGATTTATTGGAACAATTTGGTGGCCATAAATATGCTGCCGGACTAACGATGTCCTTAGATAATGTTACATTATTCCAGGATCGTTTTGAGGAAGTGGTATCGCGACGTATCAGTCCGGAAATGCTTACGCAGGAAATTTTGATCGATGCAAAGTTAGCATTGAAGGACATCGACGCTAAATTCTTTCGGATTCTCCAACAGTTTGAACCTTTCGGTCCCCAGAATGAAGCTCCTATTTTCCTCAGTAAAAAAGTAAACGCAGTAGGACAAGCCTTTATAGTAGGTACCAATCATCTCAAAATGACGGTTGTTCAGGAAGACTCCCCTTCGTTTGACTGTATCGGTTTTGGCCTGGCCGAACATATCACACATATCAATTCTGGACAAAGTTTCGACATCTGCTACAGCATTGAAGAGAATGTGTGGCGCAACAAAAGAAACTTACAGCTAAACATCAAAGGGATTAAGTATTAGTATTGCAATAGTAAGAAGATATTAAATATATTTACACAAGATTTGTCCGAGGCAAAGAACCCACATACTGGATTGAATACCACGTATGAAAGCATACCATAAAACACAAGACATTCCACGAAGATGATTTTAAAGGCAGAACATCTCATAAAAAAATATAAACAACGCACCGTTGTCAACAATGTTTCCTTCCATGTAGAACAAGGAGAGATTGTCGGATTATTGGGACCTAATGGAGCGGGAAAAACCACTTCTTTCTATATGATTGTTGGTCTTATCAAGCCCAATGAAGGTAAAGTATTCCTCGATGATCAAGAAATTACACAAGATGCGATGTACCAGCGTGCTCAACGTGGCATAGGGTATTTAGCCCAGGAGGCTTCCGTCTTTCGGAAGCTTTCTGTAGAAAACAATATCCTGGCTGTATTAGAAATCCACTATCCAAATAAAGAGGAACGTTTGGCCAAACTGGAAGAACTGCTTACCGAATTCAGTTTACACCGTGTCCGTAAAAATAGAGGCGATCTACTATCCGGGGGTGAACGTCGACGTACTGAAATTGCGAGAGCATTAGCTGCAAATCCATCCTTTATACTTTTGGATGAGCCTTTTGCAGGGGTTGACCCAATCGCCGTGGAAGAAATTCAGACGATTGTAGCCAAACTCAAAACCCGTAATATTGGCATCTTAATTACCGATCACAACGTACAGGAAACCTTATCGATCACCGATAGGGCCTACCTCCTCACCGAAGGAAAGATTATGTTGACGGGTACACCTGAGGAAATTGCAGATAATGAACTCGCCCGTAAATTTTACCTCGGTCGACATTTTGAATTAAGAAGGAAAAAATTTTAAAGACTAAAGAATCTCCCCCCTATGGCCTTATTAAACTCCATTTTTACTTGGTTCATGAAAAAAAGAATCCATCAGATTGAACTTTTCATGAAATACCCTCACGATGTACAAGAAGAATGGTTCCAGAGTTTAATTGCCACTGCTGAGGCGACGGAGTGGGGAAAAAAATACGACTACACCAGTATTTTGACACCGGAGATTTTCAAGGAACGTGTTCCGATACAGGATTATGATGATATCAAAGGTTATGTTGACCGTATGATAAAAGGCGAACAGAATATACTGTGGCCTTCCGATATCAAGTGGTTTGCAAAATCTTCAGGTACCACATCGGATCGTAGCAAATTTATTCCTGTTAGCGAAGAAGCACTCGAGGAATGTCATTTTCAGGGGGGCAAGGATATGCTGACGATCTATTGCCATAATAGGCCCGAAAATCGCGTTTTTACCGGAAAATCCGTCGTTATCGGGGGATCCTCGCAAATAAACAATTTCAGTCCGGATTCCTATTATGGGGATCTTTCATCAATCCTCATCCGTAATCTTCCTTTTTGGGCTGAATTTAAGCGAACTCCCAATATGGAGGTTACGCTAAACCCCAACTTTGAGGAGAAAATTGAGCAAATAGCCCAAATAACGATTAAAGAAAACGTAACGAGCCTAGCGGGCGTACCGACCTGGAATATTGTTATGGCCAAGCGCATCCTGGAGATCACAGGCAAAGACAACCTCTTGGAGGTCTGGCCAAATCTAGAATTTTATGGCCATGGCGGAGTAAGCTTCAAACCTTATCGCGAGCAGTTCCAAAAATTAATTCCTTCGGACAACATGTATTATCTCGAGAATTATAACGCCTCCGAAGGATATTTTGGTTTACAGGATCAATCTGATTCGGAAGATCTACTTCTTATGCTGGATTATGGTATCTATTACGAATTCTTGCCGACAGAGCATATGCATGAAGAAAATCCGTCCACTTTACGTTTGGATCAGGTGGAGCTCGGTAAAAACTATGCATTGATCATCTCTACCAACGCTGGTTTATGGCGTTATAAAATCGGAGATACCATCAAATTCACTTCATTATCGCCTTACCGTTTCCAGATCTCCGGTCGTACCAAGCAATACATCAATACGTTTGGTGAAGAGGTTATTGTTGACAATGCCGAACAGGCACTAGCCGAAGCGAGTAAATTGACACAGGCACGTATAAAAGATTATACAGCCGGACCTGTGTATTTTAAAGATGCTGAAGCTGGAGCACATGAATGGGTCATTGAATTTGAACAACAACCCAATGATTTTAAGCGCTTCTGTGAGATATTAGACGCCAAACTCCGTGAAATCAATTCGGATTACGACGCCAAACGTTTTAAGAATATGGCTCTACGGCCACCTATAATACACAATGCGCCCGAAGATACGTTCTATAAATGGATGAAATCAAGAGGTAAGCTAGGTGGACAAAATAAGGTTCCAAGATTGAGCAATAGTCGCGAATATCTCGACCCGCTCTTGAAAATACTCGCCGAATAATACGACGTATCGACTGGAAAAATACCGTATACTGACTGAATAATAGGCTGGTCTCCGGCTGGAGATTAGCCAAAATTTCCTGGGTTTCCCTATATTTTGGCTAATCTCTTATTGCTGAATTTTGTTGTTTTAAAGAACTGCTGTGAGTTCGTCTAATTGATAAGCTCAAGAAAGCTTAGACTATAATGGAGGTTTATTAAGGTTTAATTGCTGTTTTATATAAAAAAACAAAAAAACCAAGGATAAAATTCATAGAAATACCTTTCTTCTGAACTTCAACATCACCCTGTAACACGGAGCGATTATCGCCTGATGTTACTTCACTACTTTTGTTAAGACTGTGAGTCAATTCCATACTAAGTTTATTTTTATGATAAGTGATTTTATAGCGTTACTGCGGACCAGAAAGCCCATCTAAAGGACCGCATTCTTTACAGCCAAACTTTATGCCATAATATGAAGACCGCGTGTTAATTAATATATTGTTAACGTATTTAATTAAAAATACAGAATAGCATAAAAGAATGTTTTGAAATTCTTCCATTTCAAAAAAAAGTGTAGTAAAATAGGGAACAACTGTCCGAAATAACAGGCATATCAAAGTAAGTAAATTATCGGAATATAGGTACAGCTTATATTTTATTTTTTTCCTAACTTAGCCTAAGTAATTAAACAATAAGATGAACGCGACAGAGAACTATTCAATTCGCGTAGAGCCAACTCAAAATTCAAGACTCTCGCAAGTAGATTTCGACAATCTAAAATTCGGAAAGATTTTATCCGACCACATGCTGGTCGCAAACTATGATGACGGTGAATGGAAAGATGTCAGCATCGTCCCTTATGGAGATATCAGTATTAGTCCTTCGATGTCCGCTTTACATTATGGTCAAGCAATCTTTGAAGGAATCAAAGCTTATAAATTTGCAGATGGAACAGTGAGTATCTTCCGTCCCGACAGAAACTGGGAAAGATTCAACAAATCTGCCGCACGTCTTCAAATGCCAGAAGTACCTGAGGAGATTTTTATGGATGGCCTAAGCAAGCTATTGGAGATCGACCGTAACTGGGTTCCAGCAAAAGAAGGTTCATCCTTGTATATCCGTCCTTTTATGTTCGGAACAGAAGCAGCTTTAGGTGTGCATCCTTCTAAGTCCTACAAATTTATCATTATCACAGGCCCAGTAGGTGCGTATTACAGTAAACCAATCAGCCTAAAAGTAGAGACCTACTATACACGTGCAGCTGAAGGTGGTGTCGGCTTTTCTAAAAATGCCGGTAACTACGCCTTATCGCTTTACCCTACGCAATTGGCTAATGATGAAGGTTATGACCAAATTATGTGGACAGATGCTTCTGAACATAAATATATTGAAGAAGCAGGTACAGCAAACCTTATTTTCCGCATTGGCGATACGATCATCACACCACATGGTGATACAATCCTACACGGTGTGACACGCCGTACCATCATGGAACTGGCAGAGAAATGGGGTTATAAGGCCGAACAAAGAAAAGTATCTATACAAGAACTGATTGACGGAATTAAGGCGGGCACAGTAACGGAAGCTTTCGCAGCCGGTACTGCAGCAACCATCACAGATATCAGCCGTATCGGTTTTGAAGGCCAAGATTATCACTTGCCTCCTGTTGAAGGCCGCGAGTTTTCAAATCGTGTATTGCATTATTTGAACGAATTGCGCTATGGCAAAGTAGAAGATCCGTTCGGATGGAACTATTTAGTGAAGTAAACATTAACTTGAAAATAAAACCTTCATGATTTCAAAAACTACGGCAGCTATGAGATCAAATTGAAGGTTCTTTCTGGTCAATAAAACTTATACTTTCAGAAACAAAGCCTTTGTTGTAAAAAACAAAGGCTTTGTTTATTTCCTGCATGGTATTACCCTGCAGAAGCTGGTTTAGAGGCTTCGTTCAGCAGGGCAAACATTGCGGCTGGATTAGTGTGCTCCTTCCAGCTCTTTCTGAATGAAATCGATAATAGCGGTAGTGTCCTGAGACTGGAACCAATGTGTATGACCATATTTTTTAAACCAGGTAATCTGCCGCTTGGCATAACGCCTCGAATTTTGCTTGATTTTCTCTACAGCTTCTGCCAAAGATTGTTTTCCATCTAGATAATCAAACAACTCCGCATACCCTACAGTGAGCAATGCGGGTTTCGTCTTAAAGGGAAGTAGATTTTTCACTTCGTCCAGTAAACTATTTGCCATCATCAAATCTACACGTAAATTTATCCTTTCATACAACTTTGCCCGATCCATATTCAAACCAATGGTAAGTATATCAAAAGGTCTTTTCTCGACATCTTTCTTATGGTAAAATGACATCGGTTTGCCTGTCACCTCAAAAACTTCTAGAGCCCGGACTACCCGTTGCGGATTGTCGATGTCTGCAGTTTGAAAATAGACGGGATCGATGCTTTTCAATCGATCTTTTAAAACTTCCAATCCATCAACGGCAAGTTCATGATTAAGTCGCTCACGCACTTCATCACCGGCCTTAGGCAGATCGTCCAATCCCTCACATAGCGCGCGGACGAACAAGCCGGAACCTCCTACCATAATTACTACATTATGCAATTGAAACAGTTCTTCCAGTTTCTGTAAGGCTTCCCGCTCAAAATCACCTGCAGAATAGTCCTGCGTGATCGTATGTGAGTCGATAAAATAATGTGGAGCAGCCTGAAGTTCCTCCAGGTCAGGCTTTGCTGTACCAATAGACATTTCCCGATAGAACTGACGGGAATCTGCGGAAATTATCGCTGTTTTAAAATATTGAGCCAATGAAATAGCCATTGCAGTCTTACCAACAGCAGTTGGCCCCACAATGGCTATCAATGTTTTTTTATTCGCCATACTATAGCACTCCACAGACTGAAAAATACCTGTGAAGTATTCTTAATTAATATTCGTCTTCGTAGCCGTTGGATTCCTCACGCTCTTCACCGCCATCTTCACCTTCCTCCTCATCATCGCTATCAAAGCCATCCAGTTCGTCTTCATCGTCTACACCATATTGTGTATCGTCTTCCTCTACATACTCGTCCTCTTCAACAGCATCTGATACCGGGAAATTAGCAGCAGTCATTGTTTTAGGGACTTGACCAATCGATTTAAATAGAGCCGGATAATCCTTGCCATCCTCTTCTTTTAAAATCTTGATCAACTCAACCTGAAAATCATAAGGACGATCAAAATTGTAAACGTAGTAAAATTTTTGATGTGGATCATCGATAAACTTACTTAAACGGATATTCTCCATTAACAACACCTCAGCATCTTTTTTACGCTGTGTAGGCTTAAATGCGATCTCAGTTCCCTTTTTCCATTGATCATTGCTCACATAGAAAGAGGAAGATGCATCCGCAGCATACCCTGTTGATTTATGGATTTCCTCATGTAGCTCTATAAATGTACTTTTTGAAGGCATGTCGATTTCACGATATACATCTTCATAATCTTCAAAAGTAACTCTAAATCTATAAATTGCCATCTCTGCTATTTTCTTCTTTTAACCTTTTAAAAATAATACTATATTTTAAGAATTGGAAATTTCCAATGGGATTTCTTGTTTGATCGTCAGGTTCATTTCCCTGCCTTTTTTCACCAAGAATTGATACGCCTCTACACGGGAATTTGGAATTTCACCTTCCAAAATAGCTTCTCGGATCAAATTTTTCAGTTGCCCTACTGTACGCCCCGGAGCTAAGCCAAACAAGACCATAATATCTTCTCCGCTGACCGGAGGCTGCCAGTTTCGGACTTTATCCCGCTCTTCAACATCCTTCAGTTTTTGCTTGACAAGTTCGAAGTTCTGGCGATATTTTTTCTTTTTAAACTCATTTTTCGTCGTCACATCGGCATGGCACAGCATCATCAGCGCTTCAATATCATCGCCAGCCTCAAATAGCAGACGACGTACGGCAGAATCTGTTACGATATCTTGTGCGAGGACAATCGGCCGGAGATGCAGCTGTACAAGCTTCTGCACAAATTTCATTTTCTCATTGAGAGGAAGCTTCAATTCTGCAAAAAGTTTAGGTACCATCCGTGCACCACGATCTTCGTGGCCGTGAAAAGTCCAGCCGAGCTTTTTATCGAAACGTTTTGTTGCCGGTTTGGCAATATCATGCATAATCGCCGCCCAACGTAACCAGAGATCATCCGATAATTCGCATACATTATCCAATACTTCCAAGGTATGGTAAAAATTATCTTTATGCCCCTTGCCATCAATAATATCCACACCATGTAAATTATACATCGCCGGAAATATCAATTCCAATAGACCGGTATCAAACAGGTATTTGAAACCTACCGACGGTTTGGGGGAAAGAATAATCTTATTGATTTCATCAATAATCCGTTCTTTGGAAATAATTTTTATCCGCTCTTTGGTATCGGAGATCGCTGTAATGGCTTCGATAGCAATTTTAAAATTTAACTGTGTAGCGAAGCGAATAGCCCGCATCATCCGCAATGGATCATCTGAAAACGTTTCTATCGGATCTAAGGGCGTTCGAATAATGCGCTGTTCAAGATCTTGTACACCTTCAAATGGATCGACTAAAGTACCGTAATCGGACTTATTTAAGGAAAAGGCCATCGCATTGATCGTAAAATCACGGCGATTTTGATCATCGGCTAAGGTACCATCTTCTACAATCGGCTTGCGTGAATTGGCACGGTAGGATTCCCTTCGGGCACCTACAAATTCTACATTCAGTCCTTCATAGACAAGCATTGCTGTACCGAAATTTTTATATACGGCAACTTTGGTATGGAGCTTTTCGCCCAATAAAGTGGCAAATTCAATACCGCTACCGACAACAACAATATCCACATCATTCTTAAAAGGACGCTTCATTATATAGTCGCGGACATACCCACCGATGACATAACATTCGGTGTTTGTTGTCTCGGCGAGTTCCTTAATGATTGAAAAGATTGGATGTTGTAAATTATCGTACATAGTCAAAACAGCAGGTAAAAAACCAAACAGTTTGCAAAAGTAACAATTTTTTCCCCTAATCCCTATCTTTGGATAATTTACGGAAAGCAAGTGGATTTTTAAGCAATTCGGCTTGTTCACGGCGGCGCTTTACAATGTGTAAAGCTGAAAAAATGGCTTCTACAAAAGAGCTTTCGGAAGCTAGATTTTTTCCTGCGATATCATAGCCCGTACCATGATCTGGCGAAGTGCGTACGATGGGTAGACCAGCGGTATAGTTCACTCCTGCACCTTTGGCGATATGTTTGAAAGGAATTAATCCTTGATCGTGATACATCGCCAATACCGCATCAAATTTTTCGTAAGCTCCTTTTGCAAAGAATCCATCGGCGGGGTAAGGTCCAAAACAGAAGATCCCCTGTTCGTTTGCTTTTTCTACCGTAGGTCTAATGATCTGATCATCTTCGGCACCAATAATCCCATGATCACCAGCATGCGGATTAAGTCCCAAAACTGCAATCTTAGGTTTTTCAATCCAAAAATCTTTCTTTAAAGAGTCATTCATTAACGCAAGCTTCTTAAGAATGGCTTCTTCTGTAATATGAGCAGCGACCTCATGCAGGGGAATGTGACCTGTCACTACACCAATACGCAATTCATCACACACCATAAACATCAGCACATCATCGGCTCCAACTTTGGCTTGCAAGTATTCGGTATGACCCGGAAATTGAAATCCTTCCTGCTGGATGTTGTGCTTATTGATCGGAGCCGTCACCAAAGCATCGATTTTACCCGCTTTTAGATCTTCAACGGCCTTTTCCAGGGATAGGAATGCATATTTGCCGCCTATTTCGTTTTCTTCACCCAACGAAATCTTAACGTCTTCCTGCCAACAATTGATCATATTCGCTCTTTTGGAATGCGCCTGCTCAGCATCATTAATCACATTAAAGCTAAAATCATTTACGCCGATCGCTTTACGGTGAAAAGAAGCAACCTTTGTGTTTCCGTAAACCACTGGTGTAAAAAAGTCACACATACGTTGATCCACCAAAGATTTAATGATTACTTCAAGTCCAATGCCGTTAATATCGCCTACGGTAATTCCGATTTTTAATTTATCGCTCATTCTGTTTAAATGCTTTGATTCAAAAATAGGGATTTTTTTTTAGTATTGGGTATTGTCCGTTATCCTTGTTCTTTGCTCCTGGCTCATTTTTAAGTTTTAGCTTTTTACTTCTGACTTTTATTTTCTGACTTTAGTTTTTAATTTTCATTACTTTTGCAACATGAGTACAGTAAGAGCAAAAAAACATTTAGGACAGCATTTCTTGAACGATAAAAATGCTGCCCAAAAGATTGTGGAAGCATTGGATCCTAAATTGGGTTTTAGCCAGGTGCTTGAAGTCGGTCCAGGAATGGGGGTACTTTCGGATTTTCTGTTGCAGAAGGAGGAATATGAGACCTATCTGATCGACGTGGATGATGAATCCATTGCTTATTTGGATGATAAATATCCCCAATTGGGCAAGCGATTGATCCACGGTGATTTTCTGAATCTTGACTTTTCACAATATTTTGGGGAGAAAATGGCCGTTATTGGCAATTTTCCTTACAATATCTCTTCCCAAATTCTTTTTAAAATTTTGGAGGAGCGCCAGCGTGTCGTTCAGATGGCGGGTATGTTCCAGAAAGAGGTGGCAGAACGCTGTACAGCTAAAGCGGGCAGCAAGGAATATGGCATTTTAAGTGTCTTTTTACAGGCATACTATAAGGTAGAATACCTATTTACCGTCAAGGCAGGAGCATTTAATCCGCCGCCAAAAGTACTCTCGGGCGTTATTCGCATGACCCGCAATGACCGCGAGCAATTGAATTGTGATGAAAAACTATTTTGGCGTGTTGTAAAAGCGGGCTTCAACCAACGTCGCAAGACCCTCCGAAACTCACTTTCGGGTGTCGTTCCTAAAGACAGAATGTCCGACAATCCGCTGTATGAACTACGTGCAGAACGACTGACGGTAGATGATTTTGTGGGCTTAACAAATGAAATAGCAAATAGTCTTTAATATGCAGGCGGCAGACAGCACATTTATTATCGTTGGTGGAGGTATCGCGGGATTATGTGCTGCAATAGGACTTGCAAAGCTGGGCATTGAAGCACATGTCTATGAAAGCGCTTCCGAACTCAAGGGCATAGGTGCAGGATTCGGACTTGCGGCCAACGCCATGCAGGCTTTGGAACATTTAGGCCTGAAAGACGAGATCATTCCCATAGGACATTACCTTGCATCCTATCATATCCTGGATCAAAAAGGAAATATCCTGGCCGAACCAGACACCAAATCAATCAGCCGAAAATATCAACAGGACAACTTTGCTATCCATCGGGCAGATCTGCATCAGTTTCTATTATCCAAAATCCCAAATACGCAAATCCACCTTGGCAAACGCGCTGTTTCCTTTGATCGCGAGGGCGGAGATATTCGAGTTTATTTTGAAGATGGAAGCCATGCACAAGGTCAGGCCCTTTTGATTGCCGACGGAGTACATTCGCCGTTGCGGCAACAACTCATTCCGGGCTCCGCACCCCGCTATTCGGGCTATACCTGTTGGCGAGCTACCATAGACAACAGCAGCATACAGCTGGAGAAAGGCACAGAAACCTGGGGTACAAAAGGACGCTTTGGCATGACCCCACTTGTCAATAACCGCATCTATTGGTACGCTTGCATCAATACCGAGGCACAGAATCCTGTTTTAAAAAATTGGAAAACAAAGGAGCTGCTCGACAACTTCAGCGATTATCATACTCCTATTCCAACAATCCTCTCGGAAACGAAGGATAGCGAGCTGATAGCAAATGATATCATCGACATTGCTCCGCTCCATCAGCTTGCATTTGACAATATAGTATTGCTGGGAGATGCCGGGCATGCCACGACGCCAAACTTGGGTCAGGGAGCCTGTCAGGCCATTGAAGATATTGCCGTACTGATGGACGAGCTTCAAACAGCAGCTTCTATTACCTTGGCCTTCCAACGGTTCGAAAAAAGGCGATTGGATCGAGTAAATTATATCTGCAATACATCCTGGAGGATAGGCAAAATTGCACAATGGGAAAATCCGTTCCTAATAGGAATGCGAAATTTTTGCATGAAAATCATGCCGAACCGCATGAAACAACAACAGCTTAACAAATTACTTTCTGTAGATTTTATGCAGATTAACCGTAATCATGACGCCGGAAACTAAATCATAATGCTCAACAGAAGCATTATGATTTAGTTCCCGCATAAAAAATAATTGGATGAAAACTACTATTCTGATCGTCGACGACATTCATGAGATCATGCTTGAGAAATTTGAGCAGGCCGGTATTCCTTACGATTATCAACCTGCTATCAGCCGGGAAGAAGCCGAAAAAATTATTTCCAACTATTTAGGCCTGGTCATCCGCTCCAAATTTCAGGTCGATAAAGATTTTTTTGACTTAGCGCCAAATCTCCGCTTTATTGCCCGTGCCGGTGCCGGCATGGACAATATTGACGATACAATAGCTGCTCAACGGGGTGTGCTGTTAATTCCGGCCAACGAAGGCAATCGGGATGCCGTGGGAGAACATATGATCGGCATGTTGTTAAGTTTAATGAACAATCTGAATCGCGGCGACCAGCAAATCAGATCGGGACACTGGCTTCGGGAAGCCAACCGTGGTTTTGAACTTAAGGGGCGCACCGTTGGTTTAATCGGTTATGGGCACAACGGGATGGCGATGGCAAAAAAACTGTCCGGTTTTGATGTCCATGTACTCGCCTATGACAAATATCGGACAGACTACACAGATCAGTATGCAGAAGCGGCAGCTATGGAGAAGATCTACCAAGAAGCCGATGTAATCAGTTTCCATATTCCTTTAACAGACGAAACACGTGGAATGATTGATGCAGATTATCTGGCTAAATTTGAAAAACCTATTTTCTTTTTACTCGGAGCACGCGGCGGTATTGTGCAGGTCCCTGCAGTGCTTGATCAGCTCGATTCTGGAGCCATTCTCGGTGCAGCATTTGATGTGTTACCTGTAGAAAAATTTCCAAAACTTGCTGAACAAACATGGTATACAAATCTGATTCAAAGAGATAATGTGATCTTATCACCACATGTTGCCGGCTGGACTTTTGAAAGTTATTATAAATTATCGGAAGTGGCCGCAGATAAGATCATAACCTTTCTGGCATCTTAATTTTTGTGCGGCCTATTTGCCAAAATATCCGATCAATGAATCCAATCAATCAATCAATCAATCAATCAATCAATCAATCAATCAATCAATCAATCAATCAATCAATCCCTCCTATTCATACACGCTTAGGAGGTTAAAGTAACCTATTACTTTTGAAACGTATAAAAACTTATGTTCCAGGACTAAAGATACCAATAAGAACAACGATCAGAAACTGCAACACCAGGCTACCGTCCAGTAGATAAGCGTAGTGGTAATGATCTTTCGTTTTGAAAACTGCCAGTTTTAGTAAGGCAAATATGAGCATGTTCGTCAGAATCAATCCAATTTTTATGGATATTGAATAAGGTACCGTCAAAATCAAAATGCAGTGAAGGCCCAGCAGCACATAAGTTAGATTTTTAGCTTTCTGTTCGCCCAGCATATTAGGCAAAGTCCGTAAGTGATAATAGGAATCCTGCTGAATATCGCGGATATCAAAAGGCAATGTACAGATAACCAAAAATATAAACTTCAATCCGCAAAGGGCGATAAAAACCCACTGATCAATTTTGACACCCACGTTGGCCAGTTCTACATAGGGCAGTACCACGCTACTGCAGACCCAGACCAGCGCAATATGAAAAATCTTGGCTCCCGGGATCTGCCGAAGGCCAACCTTGCGATCATGGAAGGTAAACAGGGGCATCCCGTATAAGAGGCTTAAGATTCCAATGAATCCCAAAAACAGAAAAGAATACAGGTGGATATACCACAAGCAATATACCAGCACCAGCAAAGCAACACCATTATTTAACCACATGACCCATTCATGATTAAAGATCCAGCGTGTTCGGGGGAATTTTGATTCTTTTGGATTTTTCGGTTTGGACCACCATAGGCTAAAATTATAAAGCAACAAAGTCGCTGTCCCTTCCACTAAAACGATGTACCAATTGATAGAGCGTTCAAATATGATATAAGTCAGCGCACATTGCGCCATGGCCGCCATGGCGATCAGAAGATTTGTATAGATTGTAATATAGAATAGCTTTCTTAGAAAAGACATCTTGGTAAATCTTGATGCAAGATAACAATCTTATAGCTAAAAGTAGTTTAACATTATATTAAACATCAATTTTTTGATAAAATGGGCAAAAACCGCTAAATTGTACACCGAAATCGAAACATCAAAAACAATTTCGCAACGATAACAATATAAATTAAAATAATTCATAATAATCCTAATAACGATGAGCCTACAAATAAAATCATTTGAAGAATATCAAAGTGAATATAAGCGAAGTGTAGAACAACCTGAGGAGTTTTGGGCGAGTATTGCAGATCATTTTTTCTGGAAGAGAAAATGGAATAAAGTGCTGAACTGGAACTTTGAAGAACCCAATGTCAAATGGTTTGAAGGTGCAAAATTAAATATTACAGAAAACTGTCTTGACCGCCATATTTATGCGAACGGTGATAAACCAGCCATCATCTGGGAACCTAATGATCCAAATGAAGCACACCGCATTCTATCCTATAAGCAATTGTTACAAAAAGTAGAACAATTTGCCAACGTACTTAAAAATAATAACATCAAAAAAGGGGATCGGGTATGTATTTACCTACCAATGGTTCCGGAATTAGTCATTGCTGTTTTGGCCTGTGCACGTATCGGTGCCATTCACTCCGTGGTCTTTGGAGGCTTTTCAGCGCGTTCTATTGCGGACCGTATCGTAGATGCGGAATGCAAGCTAATCGTTACTTCAGATGGTAGTTACCGCGGAAATAAAACCATTGGTCTAAAAAATATTGTCGACGATGCGTTAATGCAATGTGACACCGTTGAGAAAGTCATTGTCTTAACACGTACGCGTACACCGGTTTCGATGATCAAAGGACGTGACGTATGGTGGGAAGATGAGATCAAAAAAGTAGAAACACAAGGAAATCCAGCATGTCCGGCTGAAGAAATGGATGCTGAAGATACCTTATTTATCCTTTATACATCCGGATCCACAGGTAAACCTAAAGGAGTTGTACACACTTGCGGCGGTTATATGGTGTATACAGGCTATACTTTTATGAATACGTTCCAGTATAAGCCAAACGATGTGTTTTTCTGTACAGCAGATATTGGCTGGATTACGGGACACAGTTATATCGTGTATGGACCTTTGTCACAAGGAGCTACTTCATTGATGTTTGAAGGTGTACCAACTTTCCCTGACGCAAGCCGTTATTGGGATATTGTAGATAAATTCAAAGTCAATATTATCTATACTTCTCCCACAGCTATACGCTCATTAATGGCTTTTGGCGACGAATTTGTCGACAAAAACGATCTTTCCTCTTTGCGTGTTTTGGGGTCCGTAGGAGAACCAATCAACGAAGAAGCCTGGAACTGGTTTAACGAAAAAGTTGGTAAAACGAACTGCCCTATTGTGGATACCTATTGGCAAACAGAGAATGGCGGTCACTTAATCACATCGCTTGCCGGCGTAACACCTGAAAAAGCAAGTTATGCGATGTTCCCGATGCCGGGAATTCAACCAGCATTGATGGATGAGAATGGAAAAGAAATTGAGGGCAATGATGTGACAGGCAATCTGTGTATCAAATTCCCATGGCCAGGTATGTTACGCACGACATGGGGAGATCATGACCGCTGTCGTCAAACCTATTTCTCGACGTATAAGGATATGTATTTTACGGGCGATGGATGTTTCCGCAGTCCAGAAGGCTATTACAAAATCACAGGCCGTGTAGATGATGTACTGAACGTTTCGGGCCACCGTATTGGTACAGCAGAGGTAGAAAATGCCATCAATATGCACGCCGATGTTGTAGAGTCTGCTATTGTCGGTTACCCGCACCCAGTAAAAGGCCAGGGCATCTATGCCTATGTGATTGCCAACCACCATACGGATGCCGAAGCAACCAAAAAAGATATCATGGAAACTGTTTCACGCATTATCGGTCCGATTGCGAAACCAGACATTATCCAGTTTGTGGATGACCTACCAAAGACACGCTCAGGAAAAATCATGCGCCGTATCTTACGCAAGATTGCCGAAGACGATATCGCCAATGTAGGTGATACTTCGACACTTCAAGATCCTGCTGTTGTGGAGGGTATCATTAAAGGCGCTGCAGCTTTGAAAAAATAGTATATAAAGTATCTTTAAAAAAACAGCCTTCCAAATGGAAGGCTGTTTTTATATTCCCCTCAAATTTAACCTTATCGGCAACGTATAGCCAACCCTTACAGGTTCACCACGGAGCATACCGGGTTTCCATTTTCTAAGCTTTTTGACGACCTGGATACCAGCTTCGCCTGTACCGAAACCCAGATCGTTTTTTAATTTCACATCTTCTATCCGGCCCTGTTTATTTATAATGAACTCTATTTCTACAGTACCGCTTATACCATTCATCATGGCTTGTTTGGGATAGTCATAATTTCTTGCCACAAAATACATCATTTCCTTGGTTCCTCCAGGATATTCGGGCTGTACTTTATAGGTCGTAGAATCATATGAAATGACAGTACCATTTTCTTTTGTTTTAGTGCCTGAAAGTAATTTATCCTCCTTATAATGCTCGACAAAAGAATCCCGTCCACTTTTTCCTCGCCACTCCCCCTCGCGCAGATTATTAACCAGCTGACCTTCTTCGGCTTCTTCCTTTTCATCTATACTAAAGCGAATAAAACCGTTTCCATTTTCTAACTTTTTATTATTTAAAGAGTCATAATACACAACATAGATAGGCTTCTTTATCAATAGTTTCTTTTTCTTCAATTCACTCGGATAGAATACGATCATCTTCAACTTATTATTCGGATAGAGATAAAAAGCCGAATCAATAAGATTGCTATCATCGCTAAATTTCTCGAAACTCTTTAGCGTACCATTTTCATGGAATTCATATTTTTTACCCAAAAATCTGAATGGCGGGCGTCCACTCTCACTTATCGCATTGAGTTTTAGTGAGTCATTCCGCAAATAGTATTCCTCTATTTGATAGACTTTATCTTTCCCCTGTATATCCACATGAACTGCTCTTAAAAAATAAGCCGAGTCTTGCGTCTTAGTCTCCTCTCCATCTTTCCTATGGTAAGTGGTAAAAGTGACTTGTGCGGAAAGGCTCAATCCGCACAGATTCAGTAGAAAAAAACAAATAGGCTTCGTCGAAAAGTCTAAATAATACTTCATAATAATTGTCAATACAACAGTAATATTAAGAAATATCCCAGTTAATTAAAAAATTAATAGGTTAAATAAAGTTTATTTCTTTATGCCCCCCCCTGTCACGACCAAGTTTTCCACAAGATGTTAATAACATTGTTGATAACTTAGAGAACTTGGTCACTTTCTCCCTCTCGAAGCCTGATAATTTCTTCCAATATCCTGAACATCGATCCGGTTCTTTGGTCTATTGAAAGTCTTTTTATGAGCGATGAGCTAGTCTTTCATATCTGCCAAAACTCCAAGATTTCTTGATCAAAAAATATCCATACGCTATTTCCGATAAAAAAAGCCACATCATCCCGACGTGGCTAAAATAAACATATGAATTTAATTAAACAGTTTCTATTTATAGGAGTTTACGGAACTTGCAACCTTCCAGGTTCCTGATTCATTGATTAATGTCACCAAATCTGTTTTCGTGAAATCGTCAAACTTCATGGTGATCCGTGCAACCATATAGTTTTCAGATTCCTCAAGGACTTCAGTACTTGTGCTACAATTTAACTTTTCACCTTTTTGCTTTTTCAAGAATGAAATAACTTCCGAACGACTATTGGTACGTGAAGCTTTTCCTTGAACTTTTTGATTGAATTCGGATGCGAACAATTTTTCTACGCCCTGAGACGCGCCTTCTGTCATTACTGACACGTAGCTATCGATGGCCAAATCGGCTGTGGAAAGGTTCAACGCTTTATCGGGGTCAGCTGCTGCCATTGAAACAGTCGATAGTGTAATCAATGCTGCTGCTGCGAATGTTTTTACTAAAGTTTTCATAATTGCTATACTTTATATTGTTAGTTTTTTTGTCTCTTTTCTAATTGTCGCAAGGATCTTGATTTTGTTGCATCAATTCCTTTAAGATTATGATTCAAAAGTAAGACAACACAGCATTCCTTTTTATTACATTTAGATCAACGGAATAAAAAAGTCGGTAAATGGAGGTAATGGAGCGGTAAATGGTTGCCCACTTCGATAGGAGAAACAAAGTTATAGGCAGAAATTTGTTTTAAAATGAAATGACGTTGGTATCGAAAAATTATAGCTATATACGTCTTGCACCTTTATTGAAGTGTGCGGATAAAGTAATCACGACGGTGCTTGATATAAAACCTACAAATATGGAATCGCGAACGGAAGATTTGTCATCCAAAAAATAGTAAACGGACGCTGCAATTAAAAAACACAAGGCAAATGCCAATATTAAAATAAGTACAAAGCTGATTTTCATTATTAAGGAATTAATACGGTGTAGTTAAATATACAAAAACTATTTAAAGTCTGGAGGTAACGCTAATTTAATTTGCGAGCTTAATGAGGTTTGGCCACAAATTGTCATTTTATAGATGAGATAGCAAAACGTTTTCCACATAGTTATTAACATCGCGTGGAAAACTCCACTAGCGTATACCTGTTGAAACATTTGTTCTGAATCAATGAAAGTACATTACACCCAATGTGTAATAAGGGTTCTGTCCTGTTTGGCTTTATAAATAGCTCCCTATCTATTAACTTTTTTAGTTCTAATTTCTACAAACGTTAGTGTCACCGCTCCTATGATCAAAAAAATAAAGTTGGCGGTTATCCGACCTATAGTAAACTCAGTTACTTCACCTCGAAAGTAAACATCAATAACTTGCTGACTTAATATTATTACTGACATGATAAAGCAGTATATAAAAAATAATTTGCCGTGTGCTTTCATCATAAATTATTAGTGGTAAGTTTTATATCTACGAATCTACCAAAACTATCATTTAAATTAATCTTTTCAATAGTATTTATTAACTTAATGATACCCTTTAAGTAGAAATATTTAGAATTTAGCATTTCTATCGTCCAATACCCCAAGCTAATTGCACATAGAAATGTCCCAGTCTATCTTTCGGAACATTTGATACTGCAGCATTCACTACTTTCCATTCATTCTGCGTAATAGAAGATTTATAACCGATTCTACATTCCGGGCGAAATCTAGTTCGTCCGGAATTGAATGTTTTCAACGTAACACTTAGATCAACAATAGCAGCATCATGTTCCATTTTTGTTTGGTTGGAATGTGTGGTCAAAAAATCTCCAAATTCCCCATTCAGATTTTTCTTTTGAACAGTAAAGGTAGTAGACTGCGTACCTATTCCCAGCTGCGGGCTAAAGATCAATCCGCCTATACGTATCGCATTGGTAGATACATAAAGCGTAAAATCTCCGGTATTCATTGTATTGTCGTTTTTACTGCTTGTCGACAGGCTAAAATTCACGCCAATAAGGGTTTGTTTGATCCTGTATGCAAGTCCAGCTCCAGCATTCCATCCAAATCCGGGTACCTTTCCGGAATCATAATCTTTCAAAATCCTATTCAGATTGCTAGCGTTGTTAAATTGAACACCCGCGAAATAGATCGTCTCAAATGGTAGATGTTTAGTTTGATTGGTTTTTTGTTGCGCGAATAATGGAAATGCAAAAACAAATAAAAGAGCACTAAAAAAATACTTCATAAAATTTACAATTTGGTTTATATCAATTAAACTAATCAAGGTAAGGCCTATACCCTTTAATTATGACAACTGAATCAACAGATTCATTACATCAGAAACGAGATTTACAAAAACCTTCACCCAAAGCAACGAGAAACCAATTCGTATTGACGAAACTTTATTGAGGAAAAAGACTATTTCGATTCGATAACATTGATATTGGGTGCAATTTGCTTTAATTTATCAATAAATTGGGCAGGATTTTCCGGATCAATGAATACATCATCAGCCAAATTATAATGCAGTATTATACCTTTTCTATAGGGTCTCAAAATTGTAAGTCGCATTGTCCCAAACCAATCGACCTTTTCTGTCTCTAATTTACGTACTGACATGATATTCACCGATTTTATACCCCAAATACTTTTTATAAACAGTTTATCATCTTCAATCCAATACCGTTTAAAAAAGAATGTAAAATACCAGGTTAATGCAAATACGAGAAACATGAGTAACGTACCCGTATAGAGCCCCTTTTCAAGTCCTTCATAAGATATCACTGCTATAAATATGATCATGGCAATACCCCAAATATAACTACCAAAGTTTATGCGTGTTTTAAAGACTTCTTTCATAACGAAGGATTTTTAATAGTTCAATTATTCCTATTCCAAACTGCCAGCTTTTTCTTAACGGCAATTGGAAATAAATTATAAACTTCACGATATTTTTCAAAATCATCTTTACTATTTACTTGAATTTGATAGATATTTGGGATCACCTCGCTGTCTATATTATTTTTCATAAAATTTATCTCTTCACGCAACAATGCCGCTTCCACATGTGACAACCAATCTTTTGCTAAAAATGCGTTCAATCGCTCTGAATCCTCGAACAATTTAAGATCATTATAATGTACTGCTGCTTGCCGAAGACTGTCTTTTTGAAACCGATTTTTAGCTTTATAACGATCCACTAACGCGAGGTATTCATTATAGGTTTCGCAGTTTTTTCCATCGGACACGATTGCCATTTTAATTGATTCTGCGCCATTTTTAGCCAACAATAGTTCTTCTAGTTCCGCTTGCTGATAGGTACTGTCCAATAATAGTTTATAACTATTAGACTCTTCAGCATCTAACCAAAATGTGGTTGACATATAATATTTCGGTGTACCAAGTTCCGGTTGACGGGTAAATCTCTCGATTTCTTGGGTTTTCAAGATATTCCTATCCCAGGAAAAAACTATTTGATAGATTCCTTTCGGAAGCCGTTCAATATTTAATTCAAAATTGTATTTAGACGATGTATCTGACAACACCTTCGCTCCACTCTTTAAATTGTATAAATCTATATGAAAGTGAGTTGATATTGGTATACTGCCAGTAATCTTATCGGAGGTATGTATATTACATGCCGATAAGAAAAATATAATTATATATATGGAGATATGCCAATTTCTAGCCATGCTATTATGTTAAAACGGATACCAATTTACAGGCTTTTAAACCATAGCAAATGGCAATGTCTAATTAAAAGCAGTGATTGCTTTTCTTGCAATCACTGCCTTGATCATACCAAGAAATACTAGATTAAGACTTGATTTTTAAGCTAGTAGATCTGAAATCTAATTATTTTGTCCTGTAAAATAAAAATCAGGATGCTCAATACTCTTAAATTGAGACATTACTTCCCCAGTTTCTGAGTTTACAAAATAGCCTAATTCAAATGTGTCCGAGTTGATTCTTTCTTGAAGTAGATACCTCACGTCATTATAAATAGCTCCTTCGTTCCCTCCCGGCGTTCCACTAGGGCTGAACTTAAATTTACCATTGTTTACGGTGTAAGAATAATTATAGGTTAACACAAACTTATTGGATCCTGTAGTTGTATTAAAAGCGACCGACATTTTATTATTCACCACCTGAAATTTGAAATCAATAGTGTGTAAAATAATATTACCTGTACTAAAACTCCAGCGTCCTATACCAGCTTTCGCCTGTGCTCTACGAGTTACGAAATCAGTACCCCAACCATTATAAGTTGTAGCATCTGGAACAGCAATGGTTGAAAAACTTGTACCTAAAGCTGTCAGGTAGGGAACAACAGAAGATGAGTTTATTTTTACGGGGTATTCCTTTCCCTCGCTGTCGATACCAAAAAGGGAATTTTCATCCTTCCAAATAAAACGCTTCATTACAACATTATTTATTAATGCTCCACCAATAATCTCTAAGCCGTCAATTGTATTGCAGAAATCTGCAAATGAAGAAGAAAAAGAACCATCCGAATTAGCAACTACGATAGACATTTTCTTTGTACCAAAACCAAATGCTATTTCTGCCTCTACATCACCGACAATAATGGAAGTGAGAGGATTTTTCTTAAAAAATGCCTTATTTTTTGTAATCGAATTCAAATAACCTTTCGCAATATATTTACTTGCTTCTGTTTCTTTCGCCTTTACTAAAATTAAGGGTTTATAAAACTTTCTTCCTTGAAAAAATAAAGTATCCCCACTCGATTTAACGTAATCAAATTCTATATCACTTCCCATTCCCTTTCCAGGTTGCCCTCCATAGGATCCAGGGGTTGGATCTTGTAACATCGTTAAATAAGTATAAGTATCAAATGACAAGGTGGCAGCCATAATTTGACGGACTCGGAAAGTCGACTCTTTAAGCTCAGAAGAAGTCGCATCACTTAAATCGGCAACCATTTTTAAACGATCATTGTTACCAAATTGCATATAAAACCCATATCCACCAGAATACTCTGTCGTCAAACTTGCTTTCCATCCATAGGGTGCTTCCACTAATGTTTTTCTTACATAGGAAAGTGTATCCGAAATACGGGAGTCAGGATCAGCCCCCAATTCCAGCTCGACTTCTTTTGGTTTTGTACAACTCATCGCTAGTAATACAAAACATATAAAATAAAATATTTTTTTCATACTAATATTTTCTTGGAGTTATTTGACCCAGCATAATCGCTTTTGAATCTTTGCTATCCTTAAAATTTATAAATTTTAGATATTCCTGTGGTGTAACGTCTTTCAATGGAGTATACCAGTCCAAGTTAAAACTTGTATTTCCTAAATAATTAATTAAAGGCTGTACATCGCTAGCAATCCAACTTATTTTTGCATATTCGTACGCATTCTCATCAAATGGATTTTCCTCGCCCTGCTCTTCCGTTAGTTCAAAAACAAAGGTATCATTGGCACTTTTAGTGATTGAAAAATCATACGCCGCAGCCCATGTATTTGAATTATCCCCAAAGGTGATATATAATGTGGCTTTATTGGCTGACATCAATCTGAACTGCAATGACTTTGTAGTATAACCTCCCAAGCCATCGAGGATCGGATTTAGCACTTCTTTTTGCTTAGCAGAAACTGGTTTACTGATCGACCAGCTATTACGAATATCCCAATCCAACCAACCGACTTGGTTTCTCGCGATTAAAGTAGGAAATTTAAATGCTGTACTTTTATACTGTTCCTCCATTACTCGCTGAAATTCCATTTGCAACTGCGTCACATCAATATTAAAATACTTGATCATATAATCCCTAACAATAGTCTCTTTCTTCCCGAATTTGGGATAGGCAGTCTCTCCAGATTCATAGGCATAACTATCATAAAACAACTGTCCCTGCACGATTAAATGGGAAAGCGTTTCCGCAAAGTCTTCACCTACAGATTTTCGAGAATATGGAGAGATAAAACCCAATGCCCTTGCTGTTGCTTCATCATTTTCTTGCGCAGTCCAATTGGAGTAATAATCTCCAACACATACTTTTTCAAAATCAACTGGTATAAATCGTGTTTGGTTTAGTATGTGGGTAAATTCGTGATGAATAACTTGCAAATTCCCAATTACTGAATTAGGATTATTCTCATTCAGTCCATTTAATCCATAGAGTGTTATCCGGCGTCCACCATCAGCCGTTCCTCCTTTCACTGAGCCATCTGGGTCATAATCTCCGGAACCAAATAATGCAAATTGTTTTGGGGTATAGGTTTTAATAAAGGTGGCTCCCCCAATTTTATTGTATACATCCAAAAATCCCTTTTTAACAATATCCATTTGCGGAATCACTTTCGATTCATCAGCTGGAGATATATTTTTGTTTATATCATGCATATTGCGCTGATAGCGATAGACCACCTCAATATTATAGGGATCTGTTAGATTTTTAGTAATCCATTCGTCAATAGCCCCAGGTACAAATGTATCGTAGTTCTGAAGCGTGTAATTTAGTTTATCTTCTTTATTGCAGGAAAAGATTAATCCGATCAGACCAACTCCTGTAAATATTTTAACAATTGTTTTCATGATTTATCTTGGGTTTAGTTCGACACCTGCTAATTTTGCCTCTTGAGGAATTTGAAATACTCTCCTCGGATCCTCTGGCTTAAGTTCAAGAATAGTTTCACGTTCATCGTTCCCAATCATATTATGTTTAACCGTTAAGCCTTTCCGTATAATATCAAACCAACGGAGCCCCATCGACATAAATCCAATTTGTTTAAACTGTAATGTTGTTTCAATCAAGGCTTCTTTTTCATCAGCCACACCAAAAAACTCCTTGGATTTTGCAACAGTCACCGCATGCGTATTGGGATTATAATTATTGATTCTATTGCTGGCAAATAAATTAAGATCCGCCAAGGCACTATTGGCATTCCCCAATACAGCGTAAGCTTCTGCACGATTTAAAAGAACCTCATCAGTAATCAATACGGGCACCATTAACATCGGAAAACCTGTATTTGCAGTTGGATTAGTCACATACCAAAACTCTTTCCACAGATAAGTTGTATAATGCGGTGATCCATAACTTACTCCAAAATTATAGAGCTTTGCCCCTGCAGCGGTCATGCCATTATAAATATTTTGGAACACATTTATCCCCATAGCATAACGATTGTTCCACCATCTTTGGTAACCGCTATAAGTTTCATTAATCAATAAGTTATAGGGTTGTTCGGCCTTGGCAAATTCGGTACGAACGGACTCAAAGCCTAATGTCTTGAAAGTGGAATTATAAGGGATTAATTTACCTGTAAAATTACCACCAAAGATCTTATTGGCATTATCCACTACTTTTTGCCATTCTCCTGTGAACAAGTAGAAACGTGTAGCGAAAGCATGAGCAGCCTCAGGTGTAAAATGGTATTTAGGAACATCCCAAAGGCCTTTTCCTTTGTCCAATAATGCTAACCCTTCCTCCAGATCCTGACGGATATTATCATAAGTCGATTTAACAGTTCCTCGATCATATTTTTTTATAAGTACCGTTTCAGGTTCTTTCACATATGGTATACCCGGAGAATCATTACTAGCTCCCGATTTTGGGTCATATACTTTTGCAAAATAGTTAGCAAGCATAAAATGACAATAAGCACGAGCAACCAATGCTTCGCCTTTATAAGGTAAAACATCAGTGCCAAAATCGTTCTTCTCAATGGCATCCAGCGCATGATTAGCCGCTGCAATTGCTTCATAACATGCATTCCAATAAGCGGTTGGCGAATCCGTATCGTCGCCGATAATATCTTTCCACTCATAAAGGGCAGGAACTGGCTGATACAAATCGCCAACACCTTTGTCTTCGACATTGTCCGAATACGTTTCAGCCATAGCCAAAGAATTTCGGCCAGGATAGGCTGATGCAACCAATCGTTTAACTTTATCTATAGAATTGATTTGGGCGCGCATATCGGGCTCTTGATCCAGATATTTACGGCATCCACTGAATAAAAAAACAGAGGATAAAAGAATATATTTGATAGTATTTAATTTCATGATTAACCTTTTTTAGAATCCTAACTTCACTGATAGTGTAATTTGTTTTGGTACAGGAAGAGCTACTCCACCATTACTATAAAACTCCGGATCGACTCCATTTAACTTCTTATCTGAGTATAATAACCATAAATTATTCCCCACGAGATTAAACTGCGCTGTTCTGAATTTAATGCGTGAAACTAATTCCTTTGGCACATTATATCCAATAGAAATTTGCGACAAACGTATATAGTCGCCCTTCGCTACACGCTCGGATGAATAGTTATAAGCATTGTACGTATAGTTTGCCGCATTTCTTTCTTCCAAAGCATTCTTGACATCAAATTCTGCCGACAAAGGATCCAAAGTCGAAGGAATTACTGTTAAATACTCATCACCACGATATAAAAACCTATTGATCAGATCTTTAGATACGTTATACATATCCAAATAAGATGAAGAGTAACTAGGTTGCAAACGGACTTTATTACCAAAAGCAAATTTCATTAAAAAGGACAAGCTGAAATTTTTGTATTCTAATCGGTTATAGTATCCTCCTGCTATTGTTGGATCCACCGGTCCCTCATATTTCAAGAAATCCGTTTCATTATCCTGTAACCAAAAATAGGTAGCGCCCGGAGTTCCATCAGTACCGATAAACATAGGGTATCCACCTCTAGCGTTAAGCTTATCAAAATCGATAGAATATAATCCACGATGCGGATTTCCTAATTTGGCTCCACCTTCAGCAGAAACCAAATTCCAGATATTACGTGTCACATCAAGTTTTGTGATCTCGGTTTTATTGAATCCTAACGTAAACTGTGTTCTCCAGGTAAAACCTTGTGGATCTTTAAACGGATACCCGCCTAATTGAATATCAACACCATGACCTTTCATATCTGCATAGTTACCCAGCTTTTCGAATTGACCTCCGATACCGGATGTTCGAATAGGCCCAATCAAATCGAAAATGTTTCTTCTATAATAATCAAAGTTCAAATCAATTCGACGATTTAAAAAGCTTAGGTCAGTACCAATATTCAATTCGTACATCTTTTCCCAAGTCAATTCTGAATTTTCTAAACCGTCAATATTAATTTTACCTTCTTTCTCCGATTCGTAAGGTCTATATGCCACTGCATTATAAAATACGGCAGAGGAGTTTGAAGCATTTCCCATATTTGCCACAAGACCATACGTTGCTCTTAAGCGTGCTGAAGAGAGAATTTTATTTTCACGGTTGAAGAAATTTTCTTGGTCAATATCCCATGCACCTGATAAATTCCAAGTTGGCAGCCAGCGGGCTACATTAGAATGCCCCATTTTGTTTGAGCCATCATATCTTGTTGTAAAGTTGAATGAGTACTTGTCTTTAAAATTATAAGCACCTCGAAGAGCATAGGCTAATTTTCGATCGTAATTATAAGCCATTGAAAAAGGAACGTTACCACTTTCAATCGCGTATTTGTAATATCGATAGGTCGGCATTACTAAATTTCCATTACCATATTCTATTCCTGGACCGTTGAAATCATGATTTTGTTTGTCCGCATACTGAAGTTCGTAGGTTCCAAATAGATTTAATGTATGATCATTCCACTTTTGGTTGTACTCCAAATTGTGGCGCATGTAATAACTAATCATATTGTTATTGGCTACATTGAAGAATCCTCCATTGGGTAATATCACATATTTATCGGTATTAGGGAAATCTGGGTCTGCATACAAAAATCGGTTCCCAGCATTTACCGTTTGATCTTGATTTGCTCGGTATGCTTTGGAAAGATTAGCATTTTCTGTGATCATATGCTGTCTTTCGGAATTATAATAGCGATACATTCCATTAGCAGAATAGGTCAGAGAAGGTAAAATTTTATACGTTATCCCAGCTTGAACCTTAATATCCATCAATTTTAATTTGATATAATTATTATCAAGTTCATTGAGGATATTGAAAGGTGCGTAGTCTCTATTAAAATATTCTAGATTTCCATTTTCATCATAAGCTGTGATGATACGACTCGTATTTAGAGAATATGAGTAAGGATTAATATCAAAATCGCGGGAATAGCTACCATACACAGCGTCCGAAACTCTATTTAATGTTCCTGGAGTACGCTGATCCCGAATATTACTTTGAAAGATAAATTCGGTGCTTAATTTATCATTGATCTTGTAATTATTACGGACATTCGCGGTAAAACGCTTTGCAGAGTTCCCCAACGTAAAACCAGAATCATTCATAAAACTAGTAGATGCATAAGTCTGGCTTTTAGCTGTCCCTGTAGACATACTTAAAGAGTGATCATGAACTAGCGATTGCTTAAAAAGTAAGTCAAACCAATCTGTATTTGCATTGGTATAACGTTGCAAAAATTGATAGCGAGAAGGAGCATCATTGCGCAAAGCATAAGAATCAGTAGAAGGATCGTAATCGTACATCAGATTATACATCTTGTTAAAGACACCTCCAGTTGGGGAGCGAGAAACCTGCGAGTGATTTAAATATCCTTTGTTTTCCATATCAATTATCAATTGCATCTGCTCTGCCGAGTTCATGATATCAAATTGATTGTAATTCGGCTTGATATAAGTGGTGAAGTTTCCTGAATAATTAAAATTGACAACACCTTCTGTATTCCGTCCCCTTTTCGTATTTACGACCACAACACCGTTCATTGCAGCAGCACCGTACATAGCTGTAGCAGCAGCATCCTTTAACACAGTAATCGACTCAATATCATCGGGGTTCAAACCCGCTACAGACGAACCTAATAGCGTATTCGCATCCCCTGTCGACAATGCCTCATTGGAGATATTGACCGCCTCATCCAAGATGACACCGTCGATTACCCATAATGGCTTATTATCTCCTGTTAAAGAAGTAGCCCCACGCACCCGAATTTTGGGTGCCGCACCAAACGTACCGGACACGTTCTGAACGGAAACACCCGCAGCTTGTCCCTCCAACATACGAGAAATATCAGGAACCCCTGCACGTTCAGCCTCCTTCGCATCGATCTTCGAAGACGCCCCTGTGAATAATTTACGGTCCAAATTTTGATAACCGGTAGCAACCACGTTGACTTCATCTAATTTTTGATCATTAGCTGTAAGTACGACATTTATAGTTGACTTTCCTGCCATCGAAATTTCCCTAGTTCCAAACCCGACATACCGAACGACCAAAACTGCAGATGAAGAGGCATTAATCCTAAAGTGACCTGAATCATCTGTCTGTGTCGAAATGGAAGTTCCCTTAACAGTTACAGTAGCACCGCTTAACCCCTTTCCGTTTTTATCCGTGACCGTTCCTGAAACAGATTGCTGTATCGATAATGGGACGGTCATGCTGACATTCTTTGCATTACTATTGACAGAAATAGTATTGGCAATAATTTTGTATTCAATATTATTGCTTTTTAAGACGGCATTCAGCGCCTCCTCAACAGTAGCATTTTTGACATTGACTGAAATTCGCGCTTTAGAATTGAGGCTTTCACTGTACAGCACACGCAGATGGGACTGCTTGGAGATTGCGGAGAGCGCTTCTTCAATGCGGGCATTTTTCATATTCAACGTGACCTTTTGCGCCGTGCCCTTAGCATGCACGCCTGTCACAAATGCGAATAGAAGACATGTACTAATTTTCATAATACGTAATGGTTTGCAAAATCGTGGGTCTTGAGGGATCAAGGACCACCTTTTGCTAAGTGGTAAGTTATTCATACATTTACACTTTGTGGTTAATTGGGGTTTAATTGTTTAATCTTTAGATTTAGGACCTGATGATCACATCTTTTTTCGGAACAGGGATGCTGCAACATTCCTGTTCTCTTTTTTTAGGTCATTGTTGTTGATGTATTATTTTATCATAGGCATACTATTTATTTCCGCATATCTTTCTATCTTAACTTCTGGTAGCAATAATCAATTTATTGCCTTCTACTTCGAATTTTAGGTTACTGACATAAGATAACATCTCCAATACCTGCGACAACTTTACATCACGCTCAATACTCCCGGTATACTCTTTGTCCAGCTGCACATCGCCGCGGAAGGTAACATCAAGATCATACCAGCGCGACAATTGATGCGCAATATTCGTTATCGTTTCCTTTTTGAAATAAAACTCATTATTGTGCCAAGCAAGATCATGGGCTAGATCTGCCTTTCCTTTAATTAAATTGTCCTTAAAAGAAGAAGCATATTCACCGGGAAATAATTCCACTCGTTGATCATTTTTACGTACCTCGACTCTTCCCTCTGCTAAAGTTGTTCGAACATGATCCGAATAAGAATTAATATTAAAATGCGTCCCGAGCACTTTAATTTCATTGCCTCTAGATTCCACAATAAAAGGCTGGTCTGACTTGGGGGTAACTTCGAAATAGGCTTCTCCATCCAAAAAGACTCTACGTTCTTTCGGCGAAAACTGTGCAGGAAATTTCAATTGAGATAGCGCATTCACCCAAACTTTTGTTCCGTCAGCCAGAGTCATCTTATAAAAACTTGCCTTTGGGACAATCAAAGAGTTATATTGTAATGGGATCGCTTGATCTGTTTGCTTAACGATAAGTTCATTGTTGTTCCCGATCAGATTATTGTTTTTAGTCAAAGTTTTTGTGGAATCATCATTTAAAGAGACTTTGGTGCCATCAGCCAGAATTAATACTGCTCCGCTCGTAGCTGGAGAAATATCTTGTTTTTTGGAAACAATCTCATCCTTATAGTCGGAATGGAATGGAAAGAAATCGCCTTTCCATAATAGAAAACTTCCTAGCAAAAATAGAATGGATGCCGCAATACCCAAGTACCATTTCCGGAAAGATCTAGCACTGTTAGTTTTTTTACTGTTCAGCCGATCCCATGCTTGATTTGCATCCAACTGCCGAATAACGGCTAAATCTTGTGCTATATTTTCTGCCTTTCGGAAGGATTCTAAAAGTTGTTTATTTTGTGAACTTGCATTGAGCCATTCATCAAACTGTACTTGTTCCTCAGCTGTCAATTGACCACAAAGGAATTTTTGTATTAAATCAGTGATATGTCTTGTGTTTTCTTTCATTAATTACAATAAAGAAACCTAAGACGAGGAAAAGGGTGACAAAAATTTAAATATTTTTTAACAAAAATATAATAAGGGGAATAAACTCGGGATTCAAACGCTTAAGTAACATTTTCATGCCACGTTGCTTCTGTGTTTTTACGGTATTGATACTAATCTGTAGCTCTCGTGTAATTTCAAGATTAGATAAACCCTCCAGATAACCAAGCCGAAAAACTTGTTGACAGGCAGAAGGCATTTCTTCTATAATTTTATATATTTCCTGAATGACTTCGCTGTGAATCATATTCAATTCGAGCGCCGTATTATCCTCTTCGGTAAAACCTACAACATTCCAATACTTTTGACGGACCTTTTCATGACGGATATGATTATAACAAGCGAAACGCACAGAACTGTATAGATAGTTCTTTATTGCAATCTCATTATCACTGACTTGATCCGTATTTTTGAAATAAGCGATAAAAGAATCCTGCACCAGATCTTCGGCTAAAGAAAGATCACCAACAATCTTCCAAGCGAAATGGCAAAGTCCATTATAGTGTGTCTTAAATAATACTTCTTCTTTCTGCATAGTTAGATCTCTTCCACACTCAGATTCTATTATCTTTATAAATGAGATTATTTAGGGTAAAAAATACATCCGATTGAGGATGTTTAATAATTGTATCGTAAAAATGCTCTTTTTTTTTGTTAATCCCAAATAATAATTTTAAACCCGCATTTATTCATCTCTAGATTGCTAAACTAGTTTAGTTTTTTTTCGACAACCAAAACAAAATCCCTGCTTTTATCATTTATATACAGGAAAAACGGTCAAAAACTAACGTTTTTTCGCTTTTTTTTACTATATTGTAAACTTTCAAAAAACCTTCATCGCTATATAAGCGTTGGCAACTATGAAATGTAGAAGGTTCTTATTGACAAATAAACAAACACTTCAATAAAAATTAAAACAAAGACTAAATGCTATTTACTGTTCTATCAGGACTAATAACATCGAGCCTTATTGTTCCATTTGGTCGATTCCTAAAAACCAGATGGGGTTTTATTCTCGCATTCTTACCGGTACTTCTATTTCTATACTTTGCTCGATATATCGTACCTATTGGTCAAGGTTCCTATTTCGTAAAATCAACGTCGTGGGTGCCCTCCTTAGGCATTAATCTGGATTTTAAATTAGATGGACTATCCCTACTTTTCGCTTTATTGATTACTGGGATCGGTGCTTGTATCTTTTTCTATGCGAATGCCTATCTGAAAGGGCATCGGTATATCGATCGGTTCTTCGGTTACCTCTGCCTTTTTATGTCGGCTATGCTAGGGCTTGTCCTATCGGACAATATGCTGTTACTCTTCATCTTTTGGGAATTAACTTCAATTAGCTCGTTTTTTCTGATCGGCTTTAACAATGACAATAACGATTCACGAAAAAGTGCATTAACTGCATTGTCCATTACAGGTTTCGGTGGTTTTTTTCTGCTGGCAGGTTTTATTTTACTGGGTAATATTGCCGGTACTTACCAAATTACAGCACTCATCGGCAAAGTATCAGTCATTCAGCAACACCCGCTATTCCCCTTGGTCTTTGGCCTCATAGCACTTGGGGCAATTACAAAATCAGCACAATTCCCTTTCCATTTTTGGTTACCCGGTGCCATGAAAGCACCGACTCCGGTATCGGCCTACCTACATTCGGCAACTATGGTCAAAGCGGGAATCTATCTTTTGGCCCGTTTTTCACCAATTCTTGGTGGTAATCCGATCTGGACGTATTCGCTTATGCTTATTGGTGGTCTCACGATGCTCTATGCAGCCTTCCATTCGCTTTTCAGAACAGACCTCAAGGGAGTTCTTGCCTATTCAACAATATCCGCCCTCGGGATTTTAGTTTTCTTGTTGGGACTAGGTACCAAGAATGCCGTTATCGCGGCAAGTGTCTTTATACTCGTACATGCCTTATATAAAGCTGCTTTATTCTTGATTACTGGGATTATAGACCATGAAACCGGAACAAGAGATCTTACAATTCTACGTGGGCTACGCCAAGTTTTAATGCCTGTCGCTATCGCAGGTTTTCTAGCTGCGCTTTCCAGTGCCGGTATCCCACTTACATTTGGATTTATCGGAAAGGATCTGATTTATGAGGCAACGCTACATGCCACACCCAATTTATTTCTCTATTTGACAATGGCTGCAGTAGTCACCAATATCCTATTGATATCTGCCGGATTTATGGCCGGCATAAAACCATTTATGGGGAAGCTGCCCGAGCAATTTAATACAATCCATCTGCCCTATAAAGCCATGTGGATCCCACCTCTACTTCTAGCCGTTCTCGGTGTCGTTTTTGGCTGTATCCCTGGACTTATCGGCGACTGGATTGCTGGACCGACAGCGGTAAGCATACTTGCAAAGCCCGAAACGTTTCATTTGAAAATCTGGCATGGCTTTAATTTAGTCCTGCTATTAAGCACTATTACAATTGCCGTGGGTACCTTACTTTATTTCGCAAACAGGCCTAGCGATAAAAAATTGGCGTGGATTGCAAATTTCAATAGGATTTCTCCTGAATATATCATCCAGTTAGCTGCGCAGGAAATTGTTTTATTCTCTGCCTTCTTCACAAACAAAATGCACAACGGATATTTGCGTTCGTATTTATTGAAAATTATCTTGTTTGCTGAATTGCTGATTGCTTATCAGCTGTACCTAGGTGGCCCGCTCCATATCAAATGGGATACGCTATCTCCCGTGAGTTTCTACGAAGTCACCACAGTCTGCATTCTGATCGGTGCTATTGTATTGACTATCCGCACTTCATCCCGACTGACAGCCGTAGTTGCAACCAGTGTTGTAGGTTATGCCATATGTCTTATTTTCGTGTTTTACAGTGCACCGGATCTAGCCATGACGCAATTCACCATCGACACCCTAACCGTGGTACTTTTTGTGTTGGTACTCTTTAAACTCCCTTCGTTCTTGAATCTGGCAAATCGACGCACCGTCATTCGTGACGCCGTCGTCGCTATCATTTTTGGCGTTTTACTGTCCATGGTCGCTCTTCGTGTTCTGCATGAACCAACAACGACAAATATCAGTGATTTCTATGGTGATTATGCCTATGTACTCGCCAAAGGAAAAAATGTGGTCAATGTATTGCTGGTGGATTTCAGGGGTTTTGACACCATGTTTGAAATCGTCGTATTGAGTATTGCTGCATTAGGAGTATATAGCTTATTAAAATTACGTTTAAAATCGTCGGATAAAGAATAATGATGTTTAACAGCTATACATTCATGAGCTAAGATCTCGTGCATAGCTAAATAATAACAGATGAACAGTACAATATTACAGACCGCTACGCGGTATTTATTACCGATACTTTTACTTTTTTCGGTATTCCTCCTGCTAAGAGGACACTATTATCCGGGCGGAGGTTTCGTCGGGGGCCTCGTTGCTTCGATCGCCTTTGTGCTACATAGTTTTGCCTTTGGCCCTCAAAATACCATGAAATTGATTCAATACAAACCCCTGTCACTCATCCCCATCGGATTGGGGATTTCGGCCATCAGTATGTTCCTACCTGCATTTTTTGGCTATCCCGTTATGACCGGGCTTTGGCTTGAAGAGAAAATTCCGGTCATCGGGATGATCGGAACGGCCTTGTTTTTTGACCTCGGAGTATACTTTGTTGTCATAGGTGTCGTTCTGACAATTTTATTTACGATTGCTTTAACTACTGAAGAAGAAGAATAATGGAACTGATACTCGTCTTACTGATCGGCATCCTTTATGCTGCCGGGATATACCTGATCCTGCGTCGAAGCATGGTAAAATTGTTGTTGGGCATTATGTTGCTGGGCAATGGTACCAATATATTGATCTTCTTATTGGGTAATATCATTAAAGGTAAACCACCTATTATTGGCCCGGATCTGAAGGTATTCACCGATATTTATGCGGATCCGATTCCGCAAGCACTGATTTTAACGGCCATCGTGATCAGCTTTGGCCTAACCTCCTTTGCCATCGTTTTACTCAAGCGTGTATATGCATTGCTGGGTACAGATGATCTGGATGATTTGAACACGCCAGAGGAAGAAGATATATGATAGACAACCACATTATTGCCACGATTATCGTGCATTTATTTATTGCTATTGTCCAACTGATGTTGTGGCGCAAATCCACTGCACAACGTTTTCTGAGCGTTGGCGGAAGCTTGCTTGCACTCATTCTGGCCTTTAAACTATTCTTCAAGGTTTATGATGGCGGTATTTTGACCATGAATGCGGCCAATTGGAAAGCTCCTTTTGGAATCGTTTTTGTTGCCGATCTATTCAGCAGTACCCTTGTTCTCCTGACTTCTATCGCAGGTCTGGCGGTCTCCATCTTTTCCTGTGTCGGTGTTGGACGCCAGCGCATCCTCTATGGTTATTTCCCGATCTTTCACTTTTTGATGATGGGACTTAACGGCGCCTTTCTGACAGGAGATATCTTCAATCTGTATGTATGGTTTGAAGTTATTATTATCTCTTCTTTTGTGCTCATGACCCTCGGCGGAAGAAAATCCCAACTGGAAGGTGCGGTAAAATATATGGCCATGAATATCCTGGCTTCGACATTTTTCTTAACAGGTATTGGCATACTCTATGGCATTTCGGGTTCATTAAACATGGCCGACCTGGCCCTACGTATCCCCAAAATACAAAATCAGGCGCTAGTAGAAATTACAGCAACATTTTTCCTGATCGGTTTTGGCATTAAATCCGCCGTATTTCCGCTCTATTTCTGGTTACCCTCTTCTTACCATACTCCGCCTTCGGCCGTAGCAGCGACATTTGGGGGCTTATTGACTAAGGTAGGGATTTACGCCTTGTTTAGGGTATTTTCATTGTTGTTTATCCCCAACCATTTTACCAAGGAACTCCTTATCGCGCTAGCCATATTAACGATTCTGACAGGTGCTTTTGGTGCATTGATCAAAACCAATATCCGAAGGTTGTTTTCCTATCTGATCGTTTGTCATATTGGTTTTATGATCGGAGGATTGGGCTTATATAGTAAATGGGCCTTATTAGGTGCAGTGTTCTACCTCATCCACGATATTATGGTCAAGACGAATTTATTCCTCATGGCCGGTGTTATAAGGCAACTCCGTGGTACCATGGATATGAAAAAGCTTGGAGGCATCTATGCTCAGTACCCTAAGATATCGTTACTTTTTGCCATTGTGCTTTTTTCGCTCGTAGGTATACCACCTCTTTCGGGATTCTGGCCTAAAATCTATCTATTCAAAGATGCTTTCCAACTGGAAAAATATGCTTTCGCAGGTGCCCTGATTATCGGTAGTTTTATCACCTTGTTTGTCATTGCCAAAATGTGGGCACAGGTATTCTGGAAAGATGCACCCGATCAGGAAATCATTGAGGATAAATTTGCTGGCATGGTCGGTTATAAAAGAACAATGCTCATACTTCCTGTCGTTATTTTAGCATCTGCATCCTTGTACATCGGACTCAATGCCGAAGCGATCATCCATGTGGCAGATCAGATTGCGACACAATTATTGGACACATCACCTTATATAAATGCTGTATTAGGAGGGCAGAATTGATATGATAAAACAGTTTTTAATGAACCTTATGCTATCCTTTATTTGGGTCGCATTGACAGGATCGATGTATTACACCAACTTTCTCTTCGGCTTTATGCTGGGATTTGGCATCCTCTGGCTGATGAATAGGAATGAGGTCGATCAGCGATACTTTTATCGGGTACCGAAAACATTGAGTTTTATTCTTTTTTTCCTGTGGGAAATGATTGTCGCCAATGTACAGGTGGCCTATGACGTGATAACACCTAAATTTTTTATCAAACCCGCGATTGTCAAGTATCCCATGGATGCAAAAACGGATTTAGAAATCAACCTGCTTTCAACCTTTATCTCTTTGACCCCCGGAACACTTATTCTGGATGTAAGTGAAGATAAAAAGACACTCTTTATCCATGTGATGTACATGAAGAGCAAGGAACAGTTTGTTTCGACCCTTAAAAACAATGTTGAACGAAGACTTTTAGAACTTTTAAGATGACTTTAAATAGCTATTTCGATTATGTGATCCTCCCGATCCTGACTATTTCAGTCATACTGGCTTTTATTCGGCTGTATAAAGGTCCCCAGATATTTGATCGTGTGATCGCCCTGGATCTCATTATCACTACTGGAATTGGAATTATTACCGTCTATAGTATACGAACTTCGCAGGAAGTGTTTTTAGATATTGCCATGATCTTGGCACTCATCGCGTTTCTGGGTACGATAGCCTTTTCATTTTATTTAGAAAAACAAAGCAAAGATGATTGATATTACTTTAGCCATACTCAGCACCATTGGGGCACTGGCCATACTATTTGCGTCTATTGGTATCTTGCGGATGCCCGATTTTTATTTACGTCTTTCGGTTACCGTAAAGGCGGCAACATTGGGGGTTGGACTTTTACTGATCTGTGCAGCCATGACCTTCCCAGATGTATCTGTAACGACCAAAGCCATCGCCATTGGATTTTTCCTGATCCTAACGGCTCCTGTTGCAGCACATATGATCGGAAGAGCCGCCTATATCCAACGGGTTAAAACATGGAAGGGAACGACCTTAAATGATCTTGAGAACGAAGGCAAATTAGATTGTCGAAAAGAAGATTTTTAAGAGAAACAGATCTGTTTCTCTTAAAAATCTTCCTGTCGTAATTAGAATATGATACAAACAGGTGCTGGTACCGAAATTTCTTTCCCAGTATCTGTCAGCAAACCGGTTTTGGCGTCCCGGCTAAATAAAACAATATTATTGGTATATTGATTGGCGACCAAAAGATATTTTCCGTCGGGAGAAAGGTTGAAATTACGAGGTCCTTTACCTTTCACTGAAAGATTGGATATTTTCTTTAGATCCCCATTCTTCTCAACCGAAAATATAGCTATTGTATTTGCGTCGCCACGGTTGGTCGCATACAGAAATTTCCCATCAGCAGACATTTTAATATCCGCGCCACCGTTATTCCCCTTAAAACCTTCAGGATTGATCTCAAAAGTACTTTGGTACATCCACGCATCACCGTCTTTCTTATATGATGCTATTTGACCGGTCATTTCCAATACGACATACAGGAATTTTTCTTTCTTATCAAATACAATATGTCGTGGACCACCGCCAGCAGGTGTAAAAATATCTTCCGATTCCTCGGCAAGAATATAGGTATTCCCGTTTTTGTTCACCGGAAATATGGAGATCTCATCCAGGCCAAGATCCTGAACATACAACTTATCTCCTTTATTGGAAAAAAAAGTAGAATGTACATGTGGCTTTTCCTGACGCTTCGGATCAACTCCCTTGCCTTCATGTTGTATTAATCGTGCTCTCTTACTCAAAACACCATTACTTTCTAAATCAAACAAAGCTGCTGACCCACCCGTATAATTCGCCACAGCAAGCAGACTTCCTTTCGGATGCACTTCCACAAAACAAGGTGACTCTCCACCAGATGGAAGGGAGTTTAGAAATGTTAAATGACCGTCCTTAAAAGAATAAGCTGAAATACTTCCCTCCTGGTTGGGAACCTCATTGACAGCATAGATAAAGTTATTATTTCGCGCCAAAAATGAAGGGTCCTTACTCTCCTGTGTACTCGACAAGGTTGTTTCACCTGTTTTAACATCGAAATTATAAATATAGATGCCTTTGCTTTCAGTTTTGCTGGTATACGTTCCCACAAACATAGGAATCTGCTGAGCAAAACTAGCAAGTGGAAAAATCGTCATCAAATAAATAAATGCTTTTTTCATTGAAATTATGTTATAAGTATTGATACTCATTTGTTTAATGAGACCTTTAAATCAACTTCGTTCCTAAACTATACGAGATCCATCTTAAATTTGTCTATCTATTTCTACACAAGAAGATCTGAAAACGCTAGCCTTTTTGATAAGCGCAAATATCGTCAATAGACTTGTTAAATTTGGTTAAAACCGCCCTTTCTAATAGGCAAATGCGTATTTTAGCGCATCAATTTTAACAATTCTAAAATCGCTAATTTTAAATATTGCGAATACAAAAATATTGTTAAATAAAAGTACGAATAATTCATATAATCTGATAATTTTGTGCTGTTGTTCAAAAAAGTATATATTGAACAGGATTATGACTTACATCGGCAAAGGCTTGTGCCTTTAATCATGAATGAATCATAAATAAAATACGAATGAGCCGAACGAAGTCAGCTCACGAATACCTTAGAGTACTAATTTAATGAGTAAACGAGTTCATTTAAAAAGATGATGAACACTCATTAATATCTTAAATAATTTATACGGATGAAAAAAAACATTTATATATTGTTTTTATTGCTGTTTGCATCAATTCAGGCTAGTTTTGCGCAACGTCAGGTTATTGATCGCGTTGTAGCAACGGTTGGATCGGGCATTATCTTACAGTCCGATGTGGATATGCAATATTCGCAATGGTTAGCGCAAGGAAACAAACCTAACGAAAAATTTAAATGTGGCGTACTGGAGCAATTAATTATTCAGAAACTGCTCTCTCAACAGGCAGTAATTGACTCCATTGATGTAACCGAAACCGAGGTTGATGACAACCTCAATGCGCGTTTACGTCACATGTCCCAACAGGCAGGTGGGCAAGAACGTCTTGAGAAATTCCTCAACCGCTCGCTTTTACAATATAAGGAAGAAATGCGTCCCAGTGTATTTGAACAGTTGAAAGCAAATAAAATGCAACAAAATATTGTTCAAAAAGTCGATGTAACACCCTTGGAGGTCAAACGTTATTATGAAGGTCTAAACCAAGACAGTCTTCCTTATTTTAATACCGAGGTGGAAATTGGTGAGATTGTCATGATGCCCAAATTGACGGATGCTGAGAAAAAGGAACAGCGGGAGAAAATAGAAGGTATTCGCAAACAGATTGTAGATGGATCCGACTTTGGTACAATGGCTCGTTTATATTCACAGGATCCTGGTTCTGCCCCTTATGGTGGTGATTTAGGCTTTGGTACACGCGACAATTATGTAAAAGAATTCTCTGCGATGGCCTTCAAATTAAAACCCGGCGAAATTTCACCTATTGTAGAATCAAAATTTGGCTTCCATATTATTCAGGTACTTGAAAGACGTGGTGAAGAGGTACACACACGCCATATCCTCATGAAGATCAATCCCGGTGCAGCCGCGTTGGAACGCACTAAAAATAAACTGGACAGTATCTATAAATTGGTGGTTGACAAAAAAATGGATTTTTATCATGCCGCTACCAATTATTCGGATGCGGAAGAAAGTAAGTTCAATGGAGGTATGATCCTAAATCAAGAGGGTTCAAGCCGTACCACTGTGATTCCTATGGATGGATTGGAGAAATCGGTATTTACAGCAATTGACCAGCTAAAACCTGGCGAATATTCTAAACCAGAGCAATTTACAGACAAAATGGGCGATGTTGGGTATCGCTTCAATTACCTGAAAACACGTATCCCACCGCATAAAGCAAATTTGGATGAGGATTTCACCAAAATTAAAGAAGCTGCCAAACAAGATAAAATCAATCGCAATCTAAGTAAATGGTTCGATGATAAATCGAAAACAACATTTATCAATATCAGTGACGAGTTTGGTTCATGCGATGAATTGAAAAAATGGAAAAAACAATAGGCGCGCGACGCTAATCACATATAATAAAAGGGGCTTGAATAAAATATTCAAGCCCTTTTTATTTTGCAGTCGTCATTATTATTTCTCAAACATCATCTCGATCAAAATATTCCAATTGGCTTTCTTCACATCATCTTTTGCCAATTCACTCAGCTGCCAGATACGGATATAATTATACTTCACAACTTTATCCTTCTGCCTCACTGTTGCAGTTCCCTTTGTATACGCAAAATCACCACTATAGGAACGTTTTACTTCCTCGGGCACCGTTTCTATGGTCATCCGTTGTTTTTTGAGATAAGCCATCATTGTAGCCTTTCCTTCCATCGGACTGGTCCAAGGAAATAAAAACCGTACATCGTCGCTCAAAAACTCCTTGTATGCTGTAGGGTTGTCTGCTTTCAATACTGTTGACATCAACTTGTCCGTCTCTAAGACAATATCCTCACGCTGATTTAAACGAACTTTAGAGCGATGTTTCAAATACCAGGAATCGGTAGGTTCGATATATTCAAGATCAAACTCCCCATCCTTTCCATTGTTTTCAACTTCGGCACGAATATCAACCAACCACTTGCCCTTTTTATTCCGCTTCCATACAGTCAGATATTCTCCATGACGCAATCGAGCACCTACTTTTTGAAAATCCATGGAACCCGAGGTAACACCAAATTCCTGACTCTTGGCAATCAGTGCAAATGTAGGCTGCCAATTCAAAACATCGGGAATATTTGGCCGATTATTGAGGTAGTTGTAAGCATTTACTGCCGATGGAACATAAAACGTAGATTCCTTATCAATGATCGATAGAAATGCCTGATGCGGCGTAGACGCTTTCGACAATGCCGCGGCGTCCTTATCTGCCTGTAATAGGCTTCCAACTTTCTCAGGTATCTGCGCATATAGTGTCGTACCAGCGACACTCATCAATGCGACGACGGATAGCCTATTCCAAAAATTCATATGCAAATGATCTTTCTTTCCTCTTTTTATAAATTCGATTTTCTTATCTATCAAATCTTATTCCAAAGTGTTCCTTCTTTGCTATCTTTCAACTGAATTCCAATAGAATTAAGCTCATCACGAATACGATCTGAAGTCACGAAGTCTTTATTCGCCTTTGCCTCATTACGTAACTTAATAACTAGGTTCATCACATCATCGATATCATCAGATGCGGATGTCTGATCGTTTCTAAGCCCTAGGATATCCTCAACAAATTCTTTCAAGAATATTTTAAGGCCTGCTAATCCCTCTTCCGTTATCTTCGCCTTACCATCATAAATTGAGTTGATGATACGTACAATTTCAAACAATTCGGCAATGAGCACAGGACTATTGAAATCATCATCCATCGCAGCATAACATTTACGGCGAATTTCTGCTAAATTGAATGAATCAGCACCTTTCGATACCTTCAATTTATCCAAAAGACCGATGGCTGTCATAAGACGTTTATAACCCTTATCAGCCGCATCCAATGCCTCATTGGAGAAATCCAACGTACTTCTATAATGTGCTTGTAACATGAAGAAGCGAACAGCCATGGGCGAATAACCTCTATTCAATAGCGGATGATTTCCTGTAAAAAGCTCTCCCGGCAAAAATCCATTCCCTGCGGATTTGGACATCCGGGCACCGTTTACAGTCAACATATTGGTATGCATCCAGTATTTGGCAGGACTTGTATGGTTACATGCCTCGGACTGTGCAATTTCATTGGTATGATGTGTAGCTGCCAGATCCATTCCACCACCGTGAATATCAAATTGATCGCCTAAGTATTTTCTGCTCATGGCCGAACATTCAATATGCCATCCCGGAAATCCAACACTCCATGGAGCTGGCCAGCGCATAATCGTTTCCGGTTTTGCTTTGATCCATAAAGCAAAATCCAAACGACCTTTTTTCTCGTCCTGACCACTCAATTCGCGGGTGTTGTTGAGCATATCTTCCAATTTTCGATTGGTCAATATGGTATAGTCGTATTGCTCAACATACTTCTCAACGTCAAAATAAACGGTACCATCCCTTTCATAAGCATAGCCATTCTCTATAATTTGTTCAATCATTTCGATCTGCTCGGAAATATGTCCTGTCGCAGTAGGCTCTATACTTGGAGGCAACGTATTGAAAAGACGCAACACATCGTGGAAACCTATGGTATATTTCTGAACGATTTCCATCGGTTCCAATTGTTCCAATTTTGCTTTTTTTGCAAATTTGTCATCCCCTTCATCACGATCGCCTTCTAAATGCCCTGCATCTGTAATATTGCGCACATAACGCACTTTATAACCAAGATGGCGCAGATATCTAAAAATTAGATCAAAAGAGACAAACGTCCGGCAGTTTCCCAAATGCACATCGCTGTATACCGTAGGTCCACAGACGTACATACCGACAAGATTGGGATGAATAGGTTCGAATTTTTCTTTTGTTCGCGAAAGCGTATTGTATAAAAAGAGATTATGGTCCATGTTTTAATCGCTACTTGAAAATCTATTTCTGTCTAAAATATATTTGAATTGGCACACCTGTAAAGTCAAAGTTTTCACGCAATTTGTTTTCAATAAAACGTTTGTACGGATCTTTGATGTATTGTGGCAGATTACAGAAGAATGCAAACATCGGTGTCCGTCCAGGCAGCTGTGTTGCATATTTAATTTTGATATATTTTCCCTTTAAGGATGGCGGTGGATAATTCTCGATAATATCCAACATCACTTCATTTAACTTGGACGTAGGGATTTTCTTTGTCTTGTTTGCGTACACCTTATCGGCAACCTCCAACACCTTAAGAACACGCTGTTTTTCGGTTACGGAAGTAAAGATGATAGGCACATCTGTAAATGGCGCTATTTTCTCTCTGATGCGATCTTCAAAGGCCTTCATTGTTTTATTGTCCTTTTCGATCAAATCCCATTTATTGACAACAATCACGATACCTTTACGGTTTTTCTCCGCTAAGTTGAAGATATTCACGTCTTGCGCTTCCAGTCCATCTTGCGCATCGAGCATTAAAATCGTTACATCGGAATCTTCCAATGCTTTGATCGTACGCATAACCGAATAAAACTCAATATCTTCATTAACTTTAGACTTACGGCGAAGACCAGCAGTATCAATCAATAAAAAATTATGTCCGTATTGATTATAATGTATACGGATTGAATCACGTGTTGTCCCTGCCATTGGCGTTACAATATTGCGATCTTTACCGATCAAAGCATTTGTCAAGGAGGATTTACCCACATTCGGGCGGCCTACGATGGTATATTTAGGTAAGGATTCTTCTTCTTCCTCTTCCACTTCGAAATGAGAAACAACAGCATCCAACAATTCGCCTGTACCTGATCCTGTAGCCGATGAGATATTGAAGACCTCACCTAAACCAAAGGCATAAAACTCTGCCGATTCATGGTGCAATTTAGCGTGATCGACTTTATTGGCCACTACATACACAGGTTTGGAGCTTCTTCTCAGAATATCAGCGATTTCGTCATCCAAGTCGGTAATGCCAGTTGTGACATCCACCATGAATATAACGACCGAAGCTTCTTCAATAGCGATATAGACCTGATCACGAATCGCCTCTTCAAAGACATCATCCGAACCATGTACAAAACCACCTGTATCAATTACTGTAAATTTCTTTCCGATCCACTCGGCTGTTTCATAATGACGGTCGCGCGTCACCCCGCTAAAGTCATCAACAATCGCTTTTCTACTTTCTGTAAGACGATTGAATAAGGTAGATTTACCAACATTTGGACGACCAACAATTGCAACAATATTTGCCATATTTATTTTATTTGATCCACCCACTATCACAGCAGATGGCACTTTTATGCTAAAAATATACTTAAGGGAACAAAGATACGGATTCGAAAGGGATTATCGCGACACAAAAACAAAAATGGCTTTACCGTGGAGTAAAGCCATTTATTGGGTTTAAATTATAAATATTCGCCTAATTAGACGTTGGATTCTGAGTCAATTTCCCTGGATATGAATTGATCGCATCCTGAGGAATAAAATACGTCACTCTAAAATCTGTAGGTACAATATCTTCAAATTGTTTTTGTGGCCCCGGATAGGTACGGTTTAATGGATCTCCGTTACGGAACACATCATAACTGCGTTCTGCCTGATAGGCCAATTCCAACTGACGCTCTTTGTCGATCAGTTTGCTTGCATTGGCCGCATCAATTGAAGTATATCCGCCATTGACAATAGAACGATTTCTGATGGTATTCAAATCATTTAGAGCAGCACCATAATTACCCAATTTCGCATAAGCTTCGGCACGATTCAAATAAATTTCACCCAAACGGCTAATTACTGGTGAATGTAATTGTGATTCTTCGCCTTCACGTGAACATTTCACAATATAGAACTGTGGATAAGCACGGTTTAAGGAAATATAGTAATCAATCATACCCGAATAGGTATTGCCGTCTTCATAAGTAATTGAATAGGTCTGTTGATTAGCACTAATTGCTTTCAATGTATACTCTTTAACAACCTCTTTATCACCTACCTTTTTGACTTCCTTCGCAATTACCGTATTTCCGTTAATAGTTGCTGGAATTTGCAGATAGCTCATCGTTTTGGGATCACCGGCTTTCGCAGGTACATCTTGTTTGACAAATCGAAACACAGTCGAGTATTTCCCTGCATCATCTTTTGAATAAGTAGGCTCAATAAAGGCCGCACGTGCATCGATAATCGTATAATGATCAGGTCTCCAGTCATTACGGCCAGTCTCATTTAATAGATCAATATATTTGGCGCTTGAATACATCTCGCCCCAGCCCATACCACCGATATTGGAGTACATGCCGCCAATTCCATAATAATGGTCATCGCCTGAAAATTCAGAAGCGACACGTTTCACTGCAAAGATGGTTTCTTTGTTATCTTCTGGTCTAAATGTATTGTATTTCATGAATTGCTCACGGGCCAACAGCACATATTTACCTGAATTAATCACCTTATCCGCATATTCTACAGAAAGACGCGCATATTCCGCATTTGGATTTTTATACGTACCACTCATATAGAGGTAAATACGGGAAAGCATTGCTTGTGCCGCACCCTTGGAAGCATATACCGCCCCTTTATCGAGCGTCAATAACGCTTCTGCTTTTTTCAGATCGCTGATTGCCTGCGCATAAGTATCTTTTACAGACGCACGGTCCGGTAAGTTCAAATCATTGAAAACATCGTCAGGTGTACCATTTACAATCGGAACGCCTAAGTTTGTTTCTGGACTCTGGTAATAAGGTTTCCCGAATGCGCGACAAAGGTAAAAATACATCATTCCACGGATGTAATAACATTCACCCAACTTATTATCCATCTCTTCACTTTGACCTTCGGCAAACATCTTAATGACGTTCGAAGATTGTGCAATAGCTTTATAACCGCTATCCCAAAAGTTCTGCAAACGGTAATTATTAGGCGTTCTCGCATAGGAGATAAATTCGTAAAACGCGTCTGTCGATGACCCGCGGATCATCATATTATCACCAGCATATTCACCAAGGCGGTGCATTGGGTCGGACCAAGCTTTTAACTGCGCATAAGTACCTGTTACCATGGCATCAGGATTACTTGCAATATTCTCTTCGTCCATCGAAGTATAAGGAAGACGATCTATATCGCAGGAGGATACTGCCGATGCGATCAAAAGTCCGATTAATATCTTTTTCATTATTGATTTTCTAAACGTTAAAATTAAAATGTCACACTTGCGCCGAACATGTATTTACGAACCATTGGATATACAGAAACGCCTGTAGATCTGATCATTTGACCACCCCCGCCTTTGCCATCTGGTTCGGTCAATGGAAGCTCTGGATCAACACCCGAGTAGTTTGTAATCGTAAACAAATTCTCTCCAGCTAAGAATACACGTAAATTTTTGATGTTATACTTTTTCAGATCGAAGTTGTAACCCAACGTCAAGGATCTCATTTTTAAGAAATTGTTACTTTCCAAAAAGCGTGTTGACGGTGAATTACCTTTATCTTGGTTATCGTACCTTGCTATCGGATGAGTAGCAACATCACCTGGTTTTTCCCAACGGCTCCAACCATCCTGTAACTTCATCTGGTTACGATCAGTATAAGTTCCATCCGAGTCAAATTCTTGGCGCGAATAATTATATAACTTACCGCCCAAAGAGAACCCGAACACAGCATTTAGATCAAACTGCTTATAACTTAAGGCTGTACTGAAACCTCCAAAGAGATCTGCATTTCCTTTTCCTGCATTACGGAAAGTTGCATTGGAATAGTTTGATGTTGTAGTCCTCGTTTCATTGCCATTGGCATCTGTCTCGTATCGATACCACATTGGCAAACCATTATCTACGTTAACACCTGCCCATTCTTTTAAGTAATAGGTATCTACCGGAAAACCAGGCTGAAGTAAACGTTGCGCTGATCCAGCGATACCCGATCCGTCACCTGCGATAATTGGTTTTGAAACAAGATTACCATTGGCATCTTTTGTCGCAAATAGCTCGGTCAATTTATTCACATTGTGACTCAAATTAACATCCAAGCTCCAATGCACATTGTCATTTCGAACGATGTCGCCACCGATGGTCAATTCAATCCCCCGGTTTTGCATCTTACCAATATTTTTCCAGATAGAAGTAACACCGGTCAGACCACTGATTGGCACTTGATAAAGCACATTATCAGTCTTCTTATCGTAATAATCAACATTAAATCTTAGCCTATTCTTAAATAAGGCTGCATCAACCCCAAAACCAGTTGTGTAGGTTTTTTCCCAAGTCAGATCTTTATTACCGATTTGGCTGATTAATGCCCCTGGTATTCCATTATAGCTTGATGATGCCGATACCGAATAAAGGCTATATTGTGGATATAATGAGCTCGGTCTATTACCTACCGATCCGTAAGCCGCTCGTAGTTTTAAGTTATCTACCCAATCAGCCTTGAACCACTCTTCTTTATTGATATTCCAACCACCGCTGACTGAAAAGAAATTTCCGTATTTGGCATTGGTACCAAAATTGGACGCCCCATCACGACGGAAAGATACCTGTGCCAGATATTTATTATCGTATGCATAGTTTGCATTCGACAAGAATGACTGTACTGCCCATTCAGAAATTCCACCTTTCGTACGTTCTGGCTTTGCAACAACATCCAATACCTCGAAACCATTTACAATACCTGTTCCATAAGCATCTAATGTTTTTGTCCAATAGTCGTTAAATTCGTATGCAGCCAATCCATTCAGGCTATGTTTATCCCAAGTCTTGTTGAAACGTAAAATCTGGTTGGTATACCGACGGGCAAATTCCATGCGATAATCTGTCACACGACCAATTACACTTTCGCCGCTGTTTGATCGTGGATCTTGATATCCGCTATCGGAGTAACTATTGTAACGATAATTGTTAACTGAGGAGAAGGTCAACCAATCTGTTAATTTGATATCGAAATCTAAGTTACCCATAAATTCATAATTGGTATTGGCACTATGATTCCATTGCAAGTCATACAAATAATTTGTACTGGCATTATTAACCCAGCCACTATAACGGTGTGGTACTAGATTTCCATTTGCATCGTAAGGACTATCCCAAGGAAGGTTGCCGTACATGGCATTGACATCATATTGACGATCATCTACAGCACGTCTTGATCCCGCAATAGATGGCTTAATGGTCAGCCAATCGAAAGGCTTATAGTTGGTACGTAATCTAAAGTTATAACGATCGTAATCATATCCTTTTACTGCACCGGCTTCGTTGTAGTAACCTAAAGACAAATAAGACTGTAATTTATCATTTCCACCCTGAATAGACAAATTGTGGTTTTGGACAAATCCGGTTTTTGTCGCCAGTTTCCACCAGTCAAAATTACTGTTGCGCAAATCCGAATTCCAACGCGGGAATTTGATATCGGCGGGATTCGAAAATGAAGCAAAGTAGTCATAAAGTTCAGCTCCATCCATCATTTCCATGTGTCCATTGGAAAGTTGGTTGATACCCATTTTTGTAGAAAAGCTAATGCTTGTTTTGGATGCTGTAGGGTTTTTAGTTGTCACAACGACAACACCATTTGCACCTTGAGAACCATAAATAGATGTTGAGGCAGCATCTTTTAGGATAGTTAAGGATTCAATATCGTCCGGATTGATATCACCTGGACTTGAGCCGACGATAACACCATCAATAACCCACAACGGGTTCGTTGTACCACTTAATGTTGCCTGGCCGCGAATAACAACACCACCATTTGACCCCGGTTTACCAGCTCCTGGTGCAACATACACACCGGCTGCTTTACCATTCAACATGTTTTCAACCGATGGCGTAGTGACATCACGTAATTTGTTTCCTTTAACAGCCTGAAGGGCGCCGGTCAAACTTTCTTTTTTCTGTTGTGTGCCATACCCAACAACAACAACTTCCTGGAGTGCCTCGCTATTGGACTCTAGATTGATGGTAACAACCGGTCCTGCCACAGTCACTTCTTGTGCTTTATAACCAACACTTGTAACGACTAGTACATCACCATTTTTAGCATCTATTGTAAATCGTCCATCTACTCCTGCAGATGTCGATTTAGTGCTCCCCTTAACACTAATGGTTGCTCCAGCCAATGGGCCGTCTGTAGACTGCACTTTTCCATTCACTTTTTGTTGATAAACCGCGTCATTCAACAAAATATTGTTGTCTGGAAACGTAAGACCATTAGCATTAGCCGAGTTGTGTGTACTTGTAATGAGTAAAGCTAATGATAACAGACTCAACTTGTGATTGTCGAGAATCTTTGAAATCATAATATTTAATAGTTAGTTTAAAAATTGATTAGCTTGCTAATCAAAATTTAGGTACATGAATGCTAAAACTAAAGGATGATGACAGTATATCAAAATTTTGGAACAACGAAATCGATTGCGCCAATTAAACAAACGATTGCATAAACATGCATTTTACAGCGCAATCCAACATCAAAAAATTAGAATTGTTAAATAACAGCAAAAGACAGTTTTTAGCAAGCACACGACAATCGAGAAAAAGAAATTTAGAAGAGTAGAAAAAAGATATTCCTGAGAAACAGGCGGTATTGTAGCATAAATAAGGACACAAAAAAAGCCAAGATATTCACCTCGGCTTTTTTCTTTTAGTAGCGGGGACCAGACTCGAACTAGTGACCTTCGGGTTATGAGCCCGACGAGCTACCAACTGCTCCACCCCGCAATGTATTTTAAATTTCTTAAAAAGAACCGGTCATTGCAAC